>Ga0105048_10000554_pt1 | contig 57965 bp, 44 predicted proteins | sample MAT05_FD_78382 | JGI IMG/M metagenome (GOLD analysis project Ga0105048, IMG submission 78382) | Freshwater microbial communities from Lake Fryxell liftoff mats and glacier meltwater in Antarctica - MAT-05 | ecosystem: Environmental > Aquatic > Freshwater > Ice > Liftoff microbial mat | place... | reverse complement strand
TCGACTTCATGCGCGCGGCTTGCTCCGCTGCCCTTCGGCGTCAGCCCGCCCCATCGCTACTCCCCATCGAAGTCCCAGCCGATTCACGGAGTCATGCCGCGTAGGGCGTGAACGGGTACCTTTGCTGACAGCGACGCTGGCAGCTCCGACGCTCTCGAGCGCGCCAACCCCGGCTGCACCCAGCGCGGCTATTGCGCCGCTTGCGGCAAGCTCCGCCCCTGTGATCCGCCGTGCGCCAGTCCCGCGCAGGCGTCCACCGCCCCGCGGCGACGTCATTGATCCCTGGGGAGAGTGAGCGCTAACAATCCGCGTGGACTACTTTGCGTAGCGCGACCCCCACGGCGGTTGGTCCTGAAACTGGAAAGGCGGTAAAGCCAGCTCCAGCTCCAGCGAAAGCTTGGCCAGGAGCTCGTAGAAGATATACGCGCTCGCCCCGTAAAGCACGTTGCCCTCCACCGGGAAGTGAGGTGCGATGGTCTCGAGTCCCTCCCACAAGCGCTTGACCGCGAACGTGGGTGATTCCCCGGTGAGCAGGGGCAGCAGCGGTAAGCTGACGATGCGCGCGACCTCCCCCGAGGCGGGGCGAGGAGTGGCACCCTCCTCCAAGATGGCCACGAAGGGGTGAATCAGATAACGACCCGTGATCACCGGGCAAGGGGTGAGCTCGCCTGCCCACTCGAATTGATCGCGGCGGACGGCGACCTCTTCCTCCATCTCGCGCGCGGCGGTGGCGCGGAGATCGAGATCGTTCGCTTCGGGCTTGCCGCCGGGGAAGCTGACCTCGCCGGCGTGATCGGTGAGATCGGAGCCGCGGACGATCAGGTACGCGCGCGGCTCGGCGCCGAGGGCGATGGGGATCGCGACGCCGGCGGGGCGGGCCCGGCTCACGTCGATCGGGCCGTGGGCCAGATCGGTGACGGGACGATGAGCGCTCGCCAGAGCGGCGCGGAGGATCTCTGGGGTGATTTGCATGCGAGGGAATCAGCTATCGGCGTGCTTGCCGAGGCCGCGCGGGGAGGCCGCGCGGCCGGCGGCGAAGCCGAGCACCAGCAGGGTGGCCACGTAGGGAAGGAGCTGGATTAAATCGCTCCCCGTGGTGCGCTGCGCCTGATCTTGAAGGACGATTTGCAAGGCTTCGAGCGCCCCGAAGGCGAGGCACGCGAGCACGGCGCGCTCGGCCCGCCAGCCGGAGACGACGACCGCGGCGAGGGCGATGAAGCCGCGGCCGTTGGACATGCCCGACTCGAAGCGGTGCTGATCGAAGGCGAGGTGGACGCCGCCGAGCGCGCAGATCGCGCCCGAGATCAGGAGCGCCGTGTAGCGCACGCGAGGGACGTCGACGCCGACCATCGCGGCGGCGGCGGGGTTCTCGCCGGCGGCGCGGGTGCGGAGGCCGAAGCGGGTGCGCGCGAGGACGAACGGCGTCGCGACCGTGGCGATGACGGCGAGGATCGTCACCGGATCGCAGAGGACGCGGGCGAGCAGCGCGAGGCCGCTCGCGCCGGTGGGGCCGAGGCGAAAGGCTTCGATCGAAGGCGAATTGGAGGCGCTGCCGAAGAGGCCGCGCAGGCTCATGCGCGTGCCAGCGAAGGCGAGGAGGTTGAGCGCGATCCCGCTGACGACGGCGTCGACGCGCGCGCGCTCGACGAGGAGAGCGTGGAAGAGCGAGAGCAAGGCGCCCGCGGCGACGCCCGCGAGGAGGCCGAGCACGGCGCTGCCAGAGCCGACGGCGACCGCGACCGAGACGAACGCGCTCGTGAGCAGGATGCCTTCGAGGCCGATCTGGATGATGCCGGAGCGCTCGGCCCAGACACCGGCGACGGCGGCGCACGCGTACGGCACCGCGATCCGCAGCGTCTCGGCGAGCATGGTGAGCGAGAAGATCGAGCTCACGACGCGACCACCGGGGCCGCGGGCTCGGGCTCGATCACCTTGACGGGAGGCTTCGCGGCGGCGCGGTTGGCGACGGCGACGAGGATGATCACCGCGGCGGCGAGCACGTCCATCGCCTCCTTGGGGACGCGCGCGTTGACCGCGAGGCCGGCCTGCTGGAGCGTGCCGAAGAGCACGGCGGCGAGCACGATCCCGAGCGGGTGGCCGCGGCCGAGGAGCGCGACGGCGATGCCGGTGAAGCCCGCGCCCGCGCCGAGGCCGAGCTCGTAGTAGCCCTTGTAGCCGAGCACGGTGGCCATCATCGCGGCGCCGGCGATCGCGCCCGAGAGCAGCATCGCCTGCACGAGGCGGCGCGGTACGTCGATCCCTTCAGCGCGGCAGGCCGCGGCGTTGATGCCGATCCAGCGCATTTCACGGCCTCGGCGCGTGCGCCGGAGGAGGGCGTCGACGCCGAACGCGAGCGCGACGGCGAAGGGGAAGGCGACGCTCGCGGCGCTGCCGCGGAGGGCGGGGAAGATCCGATCGAGCTTGAGCAGCGCGGCGCCGGGCACGACGTCGACGGTGCGCAGCGCGGTGGCGCCAAGGACGGTGACGAGCAGGAACGGGAGCAGCACCTCTACGATCCGGTTGAGCATGATGGTGCTGATGATCTCGTGGACGCCGAGGCGGGCGCGCATCACCGCGGGGATCAGCGCGACGGCGGCGCCGGTGATCGCGGCGGCGGTGACGCAGACGGTGACGGCGATCGGCCACGGCGTGCCCGCGGGGAGGTGCGCGCCGACGACGCCGCCCACGAGGCTGCCGAGCGCGACCTGGCCCTCGGCGCCGATGTTGAAGAGGCCCGAGCGCATCGCGATCTCGAAGGCCAGCGCGGTGAAGATCAGCGGCGTCGCTTTGAAGAGCACCTGGCCGATGCCGTACGGCGTGCCCCACGTCCCAGCGACCGCGTGGCGCAGCGTCGCGAGCGGGGCCTCGCCGAACGCGAACGAGATCAGGTTGAGCAGGAGGACGATGCCGAAGAGGGCGAGCAGCGCGGGGAGCAACGGGCGGAGCACGTCGGGCGCGCGCGCGTCGCTTCGGGGTGCGCTCACGCGGCCTCCTTGCCGAGCATGGCGTGGCCGATCTCGGTCTCCGAGGCCTCGGGCGAGAGGCTCGTGACGATCTCGCCGCGGCGCATGACCACGATGCGGTGGGCGAGCTTGCGGAGCTCGGCGAGGTCGGCGCTGACGACGAGCACGGCGACGCCGCTCGCGGCGGCCTCGCCGATCGCCGCGTGGATCGCGGCGGCGGCGCCGACGTCGACCCCGCGGGTCGGCTGCGCGAGGATCGCAACGGCGCTCGGCCCGCGAGGCAGACGATCGAGCGCGCGGGCGATGACGATCTTCTGCTGGTTGCCGCCGGAGAGCTCCACCGCGAAGCGCGCAGGATCGCGCGGCTGGATGTCGAAGCGCTGCATTCGTCGAGCGATCGCGGCGGTCTCGTCGAACGTGGGATCGTCGTCGCCGAGATCGCCGAGGATGAGGTTGTCGCTGACCGTGGCCTCCTGACAGAGGCCTTCTTCGTGGCGGTCTTCGAGCACGACGCCGAGGGAGGCGCGGCGGGCGCGCACGCTGAGGCCGGCGAGCTCGCGGGAGCCGACAGCGACGCTGCCGGTCGCGCGCGGCTCGAGGCCGGCGAGGGCCCGCACGAGCTCGCGCTGGCCGTTGCCTTCGACCCCGGCGACGCCGACGATCTCCCCGGCGCGGACGGTGAGATCGAGCCCGCTCAGGCGGCGCTGGCCGCTGGCATCGGTGAGCGAAAACCCCTTGATTTCAAGCACAATTGGAGAGGTCTTGGCGAGCTCGGGCCGCGCGAAGGGCAGGGGAGGGGAGCCGCCCATGATCGCCCGGGTGAGCTCGTCGTCGTGGCCCTCGGGCTCGTGACGGGTGGAGCGGCGCGCGAGGACGACCTTGCCGCGGCGCATGACGGTGACGCGATCGGCGTAGCGCGCGACCTCGTCGAGGCGGTGGGTGACGACGGCGATGGTGGCGCCGCCGTCCGCGAGGGCGCGGAGCGTTCCGTAGAGCTCGTCGGCCTCCAGCGGCGAGAGCACCGCGGTGGGCTCGTCGAGCAGCAGCGCGCGGGCGCCGCGGTAGAGCACGCGGAGGATCTCGAGGCGCTGGCGTTCGCCGATGGAGAGCGTCTCGGTGACGGCGTCGAGCGGCACGTGGAGCCCAGTTCGATCGGCGATCTCCTGCGCCTTCGCCCGCGCTCGGGCGCTGTCGAGGCGGCCGAGGCCGCGCGTGGGCTCGGCGCCGAGCATGAGGTTTTCGAGCGCCGTGAAGGCTGAGACGAGCATGAAGTGCTGGTGCACCATGCCGACCCCGCGGCGGATGGCCTCGGCCGGCGTCGCGGGGGAGAGCGGGCTTTCGCCGACGATCACCTGCCCCGACGTGGGAGCGACGACCCCGGCGGCCAGCTTGAGCAGCGTCGATTTCCCGGCGCCGTTCTCGCCGATGATCGCGTGGATTTCGCCCGGCGAGAGGGTGGCGTCCGCCGCGTTGACGGCGATGCAATCACCGATGCGACGGGTGACCGCTTCGAAGCGGATGACGGGTGCGTCCATCGGGGCGGAGCATACCCGAGAGCGTGGTCGGGAGAAGAGATGTGCAGATACTTCGAGAACGCGGTGTTCACCAGCCTGGCCGCGTCCTCCAGATCGAGAGCGGCCGGCGTCATTCCTCGAGCAGCACAGCGTGCTCGGCGTCCCAGCGCACCACGACCGAAAGCCCCGGCGCGAGGTAGCCGTGCGATCCCGGGGGCTCCGACGCCACCATCTTCGCTCCACCTTCGAGCCGCACTATCGTCTTCCAGGTCGATCCCACGAAGATGGTCTCTTCCACGGTCCCCGACAGCGACGGTCCGCCCTCGGAGCTCACCCCTTCTCCGTCCGCCGCGACAGTCACGCTCTCCGGTCGAATCGAGAGGTGTGCTGACCGCTCCGACTCCGAGGCTGACGCAGGCGCTGACTTCGACGCAAGAGCGCTGAGCGGCAGCCGCACCCCGCCCACGATCAGGCGAGCCGCGGTCCCTTCGCCCTCCACCGTACCCGAGAGCAGGTTGGTTTCTCCCACGAAATCGGCGACGAACCGCGTCCGTGGACGGGTGTAGATCTCCACCGGCGAGGCGATCTGCTCGATCTTTCCCCCGTGCATCACCGCGATCCGGTCGCTCATCGTCAGCGCCTCTTCCTGATCGTGGGTCACGTAGATGAACGTCATCCCCAGCCGCCGTTGCAGCTGCTTCAGCTCCACCTGCATCTCTTTGCGCAGCTTGAGATCCAGCGCTCCTAGCGGCTCGTCGAGGAGCAGCACGCTCGGGTTGTTGACGATCGCCCGCGCCACGGCCACGCGCTGCTGCTGCCCTCCCGAGAGCTCCCGCGGCTTGCGCGGCGCGAAGGCGTCCATCTGCACCATCGCCAGCACGTCAGTGACCTTCTGCTTGATTTCCCCCTTGGGTAGCCGCTTTTGCTCCAGCCCATACGCCACGTTCTCGGCCACGGTGAGGTGCGGGAACAGCGCGTAGCTCTGGAACACCGTGTTCACGTCCCGCTGGTAGGGAGGCAGCGCGCCCACCTCTTTGCCCCCGAGCAGGATCTCCCCCGACGACGGCAGCTCGAAGCCCCCGATCATCCGCAGCGTCGTCGTCTTGCCGCAGCCGCTCGGGCCGAGGAACGTCAAGAACTCTCCCTTCTCGACGATGAGATCGATGCTCTTGACCACCACGGTCTCGCCGAAGTGCTTGGTGACCCGGCGTAGCTCCACGGTCGCCATCTCAGCGCCCCGCCCCTTCCCCGCGCCCTTGAAGCGTCGAGGAAATCACGATGAGCCCGATCGAGAGGGCGATGATCAGCGTGGAAATGGCGTTCACCTCGGGGGATATCCCTCTTCGCATCATGGTCCAGATCTCGATGGGGAGCGTGTTGTCCCCGGCGATGAGGAAGAATGTCACCGGGATCTCGTCGAGTGAGAGGGTGAACGACAGGAGGGCAGAGCCCACCACCGCCGAACGGATGTTCGGCAGGATGATCCGGAAGAAGGTGGTCAGGGGCGGCGCGCCGAGATCGGCCGAGGCCTCCTCGATCGATGGATCGAGCCGCTTCAGCCGCGCGTACACCTGCGTCAACGTGATCGCGATCAGGAACGTCCCGTGCCCGATCAGCACGGCCTTCAGCGACAGCGGCACGCCGAGGTGCGGGAAAAGGCTCATCATCGCCACGCCGGTCACGATCCCTGGCAGCGTCAACGGCAACAGCACCACGCGCTCCAGCAGCTTCTTGCCCGGGAATTCGTGGCGGGCCAGCGCCAGCGCCGCCGGCACGCCGAGCAAGACTCCGATCGTCGTCCCCCCGATCGCGATGGCCACGCTGATCCCGAGCGCGTGCATCAGGGCCTCATCCGCCAGCATCACCCGGTACCAGCGCAGCGAGACGCCGCGCATCGGGAAGCTGTTCACCGCGTCCGGGTTGAACGAGTAAATGATGACGACCAGGAGCGGCAAATAGAGGAAGACGAACACCGCGATCGCCACCGCCCAGAGCAGCGGGGTCAAGACGTCGGGCGCGGGCCTTTGCTTCACGTCTTCACCCCGCCGATCCGGCGTTCCCCCGACGATGTTCCTCCGAACGCCCGCTCCGCGCGCGCCGTCGCTTCGAGGATCAGTAACACCAGGATCAGCATCACGATCCCGATCGCCGAGCCGAGCGGCCGATCGTCCGAGGTGCCGAAGAGGTTCTGGACCACGTTGGAGATCATCAGCGTATCTGGGCCGCCGAGCAGCATCACGGCGAGGAAATCGCCCAGCGTCAGCACGAACGCGAACGTCCCTCCGGCGATGATCCCGGGCAGCGCCAGGGGCAGGACGATGCGGCGAAAGGTGGTGAAGCGCCCGGCCCCCAGATCCTTCGACGCCTCGAGGAGGGGGCGGGGGATGTGCTCGAAGGCCGAGTAAATCGGCATCAGCACGAAGGGAGTGAAGATGTGGACGAGCCCGATCACCACCGCCGCCTGGCTGTAGAGAAACGCCTCCACCGGCTTGTCGACCACGCCCACGTAGACGAGGAAGGTGTTGAGGATCCCCGCGCGGCCGAGGATGATCTTCCACGCGTAGGCGCGCACGATGTAGCTGACCCAGAGCGGGACGATGATCAGCGTGTAGACAAGCTCTTTGTAGCGCGTGACCTTGAAGGCGATCACGTACGCCAGCGGCACGCTGAGGAGCACCGTGAGCGTGGTGACGATCGCCGCCATCTCGAAGGTGTAGATCAGCGTGCTGCGGTAGAGCGGCCGGGTGAAGAGATCCCGGTAATGGTCGGTCGTGGGCCGAAGGACGACGTTGCCGAGCTCGTCCGAGGCGAGCAGGCTCTGGACGAAGAGCGAGAGATACGGCAGGACGAGAAAGAAGAAGAGCCAGAGCACCGGCGGGAGCACCAGCAACGCGAGCGATCGCCTCGGCGAGCGCAGGAGCTTCGAGAAGAGAGCGCTCACGTCAGGTCCTTCACTTCGCGCCCTTCACCTCGTTCCACAGCTCATTGTACCCTTTGCGATTCTTGACGTGTCGCCAGAAGTTGAGGCGCTTGAAGTACACCTCGGCGTCGGTCACGTAGATCTTCTTCAGATCCGCCGACATGTGCTCGCCGGCCTTCGAGTTGGCGATGTTGTAGTTGGTCGCCTCGGCGACCTTGGCCATCGTCTTGGGGCGAGTGGCGTAGTCGAGGTACAGCTCGGCGAGCTCCTTGTTCTGCGAGCCGGCGGAGATCATCAGCCGATCGATCCAGCCGGTGGCGCCCTCTTCCGGGATCACGGCCTTGAGGTTGCGCCCCTCCTTGTTGAGCGTGGCGACGGTGAGCGGCCAGCCCACGGCGAGCGCGACCTCCTTGTTCTTGAAGAGATCGTTGAGCTCTCCCGCCGTCGCCCAGTACTTGCGGACCTGGGGCTTAAGCTCGACGAGCTTCTTCTTCACCTGGGCGAGCTGCTCGTCGGTCATGTTGTAGAGCGCCGCCGGATCGGTCTTGTCGAACCCGAGCACCTGGCCCATCAGGTAGATGTTCGAGATGTCGTCCCAGAGCGAGACCTTCCCCTTGTACTTGGGGTCGAAGAAGGCATTCCAGCTCTTCGGCTCTTCCTTGATGACGTCGGCGTCGTAGATCAGATAATCCGGCCCCCAGGTGAAGGGGACGCCGTAGGATTTGCCGTCTTTCTCGGCGTCCTTCATGTCGCGCAGGGCGGGGGCGAGGTCACCGTAGGACGTGATCTTCGCCGTATCGAGCGGGGCGACGAGGCTCGATTGCACCAGGGTCGTGGCCACGTCGGACGAGGGCGAGACCACGTCGTAGACGCTGCCGCTGCCCTTGAGCTTGGCGACGAGCTCGTCGCTCGAGCCAAAGTAGGTGCCTTTGATGGTGACGCCGTACTCGTCCTCGAAGCCCTTGGTGAACTGCGGGTCGGCGTAGCCCTCCCAGACGAGCAGGTTCAGCGTCTTGCCCTTGAACTTCGTCTTGGGATCGGCCGCCGCGGGCTTCTCCGAGGCCCCGGGCGCAGCGGCGGACGCGGGCTTTTCTTCTTTACTGCAAGCGATCAAGAGGATTGTCGACAGCAGAACCCCGAGCCACAAGCACCATTTGACCAGTTTCATCAATCCTCCTTCAACGTCGCATCGCCCGTCCGACAAGCGCTCATCCCCGCCACATCACGACCGTCTTCCGCTCGCTGTACTCTTCCATCGCGTAGCGGACACCTTCTCGTCCCAGGCCCGAGCTCTTCACGCCGCCGTAAGGCAGGTGGTCGGCCCGGTAGGTCGGCACCTCGTTGATGAGCACCGCCCCGACCTCCAGCCCCTCCACCGCTCTTCGCACGACGGACAGGCTCTCCGTGAACACGCCCGCTTGCAAGCCATAGCGCGACCCGTTCACGCGCCCGATCGCCTCGTCGATCGATCCGTACGGCGTCAGCACCGCCACCGGACCGAAGGCCTCTTCGCAGACGATGTCGCTCGAAGGCGGCGCGCCCTCGATCACCGTGGGGGTGAGCGTGTTGCCGTCCCTCGTCCCGCCCGCGAGCACCCGCGCGCCGCCCTGCCGCGCTTCGTCGATCCACCGCATCAGCCGGTCGGCGGCCCGACCATCGATGAGCGGCCCGCCGAGCGTGCCGGTCACGCGCGGATCGCCCCAGGCGATCTTGCCGACCTCGGCGAGGAAGAGCGCTTTGAAGCGCTCGTACACCTGGGCCTGGACCCAGAGGTTCTGCACCGAGATGCACACCTGCCCGGCGTACGCGAACGCTCCGAAGGCCGCGCGGGCCGCGGCGCGCGCGAGGTCCGCGTCGTCGTGGACGATCACCGACGCGTTGCCCCCGAGCTCGAGCACGACGCGCTTGCCGCGCGCCATCGCCTGGAGGTTCCACCCGACCTCGGCGCTGCCGGTGAAGCTGACCACCGCCATCCGCGGATCGGTCACCGCCAGCGAAGCGACCTCGTTGGGCGCGCTCACCACCTGCAGCGCCGCCGGCGGGATCGACTCGCGCGCGTCACCCACCCGCTCGCGCGCAGCGGCGAAGATCTCGGCGAGGATCCGCGCCGCGCCGGGCGTCTGCGGCGCGGGCTTGATCAGCACCGGAGCGCCGACCGCGAGCGCCGGCACGACTTTGTGCGCGACCAGATTGAGTGGGAAATTGAAGGGCGTGATCGCCAGCACCGGGCCGCGCGGCGTGAAGAACGTCTGCGCCAGATCATAGGCCCGGCCGCCTGGATCGAGGTCGACGGGGCAGAGCTCGCCGCCGTAGCGCTTGGCTTCCTCCGCGCCGATCGTGAACGTGGCGATCGCCCGCGTCACCTCGCCGTCCGCCAGCGTTGACGGCTTGCCGGCCTCGTTGACGATCGACGCCACGAGGTCCGCCCGCCGCGCCTCGAGCTCGCTTGCCATCTCGGCGAGCAGGCGGCTGCGCATGTAGCGGCTCACCGCGCGCAGCGTCGGGAACGCGTGGCTCGCCGCGCTGATCGCCTGCTCCATCTGCGACGCGTCGGCCTCGTCGACCTCGGCGATCACCTCGCCGCTCCAGGGCGCGCGGATCTCGCGCGTGCGGGCCGACGCCGTGAAGGCGCCGTCGATAAAGAGAGGGTGCCTCGTCATCAGGAGGCCCCGCGCGCTTCGAGCGCCACGAAGCCTTGCTCGAGCACGGCGAGCCCTTCGGAGAGCTGGTCGTCTTCGATCACCAGCGGCATCAGGAGACGGAGCACGTTGCCGTGCGTTCCTGCCGTCAGCACGATCAGGCCGTGCTCGTAGCAGTAGCGCGCGAGCGCCGTCGCCGCGTGCTTGTCCGGCTCCTTCGTCTTTCGATCTTTGACGAGCTCGAGGCCGAGCATCGGCCCGCGCCCGCGCACCTCACCGATGGAGCGGAAGCGATCCCGGAAGCCTTCGAGCCGCCCGCGCAGCGTGTCGCCGAGCGCGCGCGCCCGCGCCAGCTGCGAGCCGTCGGCGAAGGCGTCGAGCACCGCGAGCGCCGCCGCGCAGGCGACGGGGTTGCCGCCGTAAGTACCGCCGATCCCGCCTTCGGCCGGCGCGTCCATCATCTCGGCGCGCCCGGTGACGGCCGCGATCGGCAGCCCCGAGCCGAGGCCCTTGGCGAGGGTGATCAGATCCGGAGCGACGCCGTACTGCTCGCAGGCGAAGAGCGTCCCCGTGCGGCCGAACCCGGTCTGGATCTCGTCGAGGATCAGCACGATCCCGTGCTCGGTGCAGTACTCGCGCAGGCGCCGCAGGAAGGGGATCGGCGCGTCGATGAAGCCGCCTTCTCCAAGCACCGGCTCGAGGATGATCGCGGCGGTGTTGCGCCGCCCGATGTGATGCGTGACCAGCTCGTCGAGGGCGCGGAAGCTCGCCTCGGTGACGTCGCCGTCGTCGCTCCGGTAGGCGTAAGGGAACGGGGCCCGGTAGACCTCCGGCGCGAAGGGGGCGAAGCCGTCGCGGTAGGTGAGCTTCGCCGTCAGTGTCATCGCGAGGTGCGTGCGGCCGTGGAAGGCGTGATCGAAGCAGACGACGGCCTGCCGCTTCGTGTGCGCGCGGGCGATCTTCACCGCGTTCTCCACCGCCTCGGCGCCGCTGTTGCAGAGGAACGTCTTCTTGGGGAAATCCCCCGGGACGATCTGGTTCAGCCGCTCCGCGAGGGCGACGTACGCCTCGTAAGGCGCGACGTTGAAGCTCGAGTGGATGAGCGAGCCCGCCTGCTCGCGGATCGCTGCGACCACCGCGTCCGGCGTGTGGCCAAGGTTGACGACAGCGATGCCGGACGCGAAATCGAGCATCCGGTTTCCGTCGACGTCTTCCACGATCGCCCCGTGGGCGCGGGCGACGAACACCGGCGTCGCGTGGAACGGCCCGCGCGCGACGCTCGCCCGGCGTCGCGCCATCAGCGCGCGGCTGTTCGGCCCGGGGATCTCCGTCTTGATCTCGATGTGCATACCGCCTCCGCGCCCGGCCTCAGTACCAACCAAGGGGAGCTTCATCGAGGTTGATGTTCACCTGCTTTATCTCGAGGTAACCCTCGATCCCGTGCAGGCCGAGCTCGCGCCCGAAGCCGCTCTGCTTGTAGCCGCCCCAGGGCATTTCGTTGTAGGTCGGATGGTAGGTGTTGACCCAGGTGATGCCGGCGCGGAGCGCCTGGATCACGCGGTGGGCCCGGGTGAGGCTCCGCGTCCAGACCGCAGCGGCGAGGCCGTACTCGGTGTCGTTGGCGATCCGGATCGCCTCCTCTTCGGTGTCGAAGGGGATGACGGCGAGCACCGGCCCGAAGATCTCTTCGCGGGCGATCCGCATCGTGGGGTTGACGTCGTCGAAGATGGTGGGCTCGACGAAATGGCCTTTTTCAAAGGCGGCGCCGGCCGGGCGCTTGCCGCCGCAAACGAGCTTCGCGCCTTCGTCGCGGCCGATGGCGATGTAGCGCTCGACCTTCTCGCGGTGGGCGGCCGAGATCAGCGGCCCCATCTTGACGCCTTGTTCGAGCCCGTGGCCGAGCTTGATCCGCGGGATCTTGGCGAGCATGCCCGCGACGAGGGCCTTGTGGATCGAGCGCTCGACGAGGAGCCGCGAGCCGGCCGAGCAGACCTCGCCCTGGTTGGCGAAGGCGGCGAAGAGGGCGCCGTCCACCGCCGCTTCGAGGTCGGCGTCAGCGAAGACAATGTTCGGGTTCTTCCCGCCGAGCTCGAGGGAGATCTTCTTCAGGTTGCCCGTGGCGGCGGTCATGATCTTGCGGCCGGTGTCGGTGCCGCCGGTGAAGGCGATCTTGTCGACCTTGGCGCTCTCGGCGAGCTCTTCACCGAGGCCCTTGCCGGGGCCGGTGACGATGTTGACGACCCCGGGCGGGAAGCCCACGGCGGTGAGCTTTTGACCGAGCGCGAGCGCGGTGAGCGGCGTCAGCTCCGAGGGCTTGAGGATGCAGGTGTTGCCGGCGGCGAGCGCCGGGCCGAGCTTCCACGCGGCCATGAGGAGCGGGTAGTTCCACGGGATGATCTGGCCGCAGACGCCGACCGGCTCGCGGACGACGTAGCTCATCGAGCTCGCGGGGACGCTCATGGTCTCGCCGTGGATCTTGGTGGCGAGGCCGCCGTAGAACTCCAGGCAATTGGCGGCGTCGGCGACGTCGAACTGGGCCTCGGCGAGGGGCTTGCCGCAGCCTCTGACCTCGAGCTCGGCCAGCTCCTCGGCCGAGCTGAGGATGCTCTCGGCGAGCTTGAAGAGGAGCTTGCCGCGGTCGACCGCGGAGGTCTTGCGCCACGGGCCTTGATCGAAGGCCGTGCGGGCGGCCTCGATAGCGCGGGCCGCGTCCTCGCGCGAGCCCTCGGGCACGGTGGCAACGAGCGCTCCGCTGGCCGGATCGTGGAGCTCGCGGACCGCGCCGGAGGCAGAGTCGACCCACTCTCCACCGATCAGCATTTTCTGATGTTGTGACACCGCCTCACCCTCTCTCTTCTTCGATCCGATGATTCGAACCGCGCGCCGCCCTGGAACGGGGGAGAGTAGCGCCGGGGGAGGCGGAATATCTCCAAAAATAGGGGTCGCGAGCGTTCTTTACCGGAGGGGGTGAATCGAGCGACACCGTCCTCGGTGCACCAAGCCAAGCTCGCTTGTCGCTCCCGAGTCCCCGCTTCGACCCTCGGCGCTCGGCCAGGCTCAGAACGAGCCGGCGAGGCCGATCGAGCCCAGTCCGACGGTGGCCGTGATCTGCGGCCCGGCCTTGGCCGCGGCCGGCGCCGAGGGGCGCAGCGCGAGGAGCACGATGCCAGTGCCCACGCCCACGCCGCCCGCGATGAAGCTCGCGACCGAGGCGATGCACAGCGACTCGTTGGGCGGCGTGCCGCCGCGGTAGAGTCCCATCGTCACGCCGCCGGCGCCCAGGGCGAGGCCGCCGATCGTGAACGCGACGACGATCGGCGCGAGGCGCGTCGGCGCCGCGTCGACGGTGATGTTCACGTGCTCGGTCCCCCCGTCGGCTTTCACCGCCAGCGTGCGCTCGATCGGAGCGCCGCCGGGGATGGTGACCACGAACGTGTGGAGGCCCGGATCGGCCGGATAGCCGTGCCCGATCGCGCTCGCAGGAAAGGGCTTTTCGTCCAGCAGGATCGCGGCCGTCGTGGCCCCCGCGCCGGTGAGCGTGAGCTCGATCGACGGGATGAGAACGTCGACCTCGGCGAGCTCGGATTTCGCCGAGGCCTGCGCCTCCTTGAACGGCGGCGGCGCGTCGCCGGGGAGCTTCTCGGCGAGGATCCGCGCGTACGTCTCTTTCGCGGCGAGCAGCTTGCCGAGCTTGGCCTGCGCGCGCGCGATGTAGAGCCAGTGCGGCGGCGCGTGGATCCGCGACTCGGCCTTCTCGAAGCTCTCGATCGCGCTCGTGTAGTCCTTGCTTTCGAACAGGTCGAACCCGCGCTTGGCGAGCGAGCGCGCAGCCTCGCGGTCCGTGGGCGTCGGCCCCGCGGCGAGCGCCGGGCTCGCCAGGACGAGGGTTGCAAGTGCGAAGCAGGCGGCGCGGACGGCCCTCATCAAGCGCTACTAATAACCGAAGTTCGGCCTGTGTCCTCGCCCCGGTTTGCCGGGACCGGGTTTTCTTCCCGAAGCGCTGGCCGCAGGCGTGGCGCTCGCGGCCGGCTCGGACCCGGGGTCGGGCTCGGCCGCGCCCGCCGCGGGATCAGGCTCGGCTGCGCTCGCGGCCGGCTCGGGCGCCGTGAGCGCAGGCGGCGCCTCGACAGCGCTCGCGGGCGGAGGAGGCACGACCGGCGCGACGATCGACGACGAGAGAGCCGGCTCCGTGGTCTCGGCGCCGCTCGCGGGGGCAGCGGGCGCCTTTCGATGAAGGGCGACGCCGATCACGAGCGCCAGCAGAACGAGCACGCCGCCGCCGAGGCTCACTGCCGCGATGAGTTGGCTTCGAGCAGGCAACGCCGTCCCGAACGCACCCACCGCCAGCAGCGCGGGCGAGGGCGTCATCGACGCCGGCTGCGGCGCGATCGACGGAGCCTCCGTCGGCAGAGCGGCATGCGCGCCTGGCCGCGCACCGAAGGGCGCCGAGAACGCCGGCGCGCTCGGCGGCGCGCTGGGCACACTCGGCTGCGCTGCGTAGGATCCGCTCGGCTGCGCTGCGTAAGCCCCGCTCGGCTGCGCTGCGTAAGCTCCGCTCGGCTGCGCTGCGTAAGCTCCGCTCGGCTGCGCTGCGTAAGCTCCGCTCGGCAAGCTCGCCGGCAGCGGCGTGGCTGTCGCCTCGATTCGCGCGGCGGCGATCGGCGGCGCGGCCGTGGCTCCGGACGGCGGCGTGAACGATGCGTGGACCGGGCTTGGCCCAAAGCTCGCCCCGCTGATCGAGGGAAGCTGCGGCTGCTGCTGCGGTTGCGACGCCGTCGGCGCGGGGATGGACGCGGACGCGCCGGCGCGGGCCACGAGCGCCTCGAACTCCGCGGCCAGCGCCATCGCGGACTGGAAGCGCTGATCCGGATCGCGCGCGAAGGCCTGCTCGAAGAAGCGGTCCACCTCCGGCGGCAGATCCTTGGCAAAGTTCGTCGGCGTCGGCAGCGGATCGATGCAGAGCTTGATCACCAGATCGCCGAGGGATCCCGCCTCGAACGGCTTCGATCCGGTGAGGCAGCGGAAGAGAATCACCGCCAGCGACCAGAGATCGGTGCGGTGATCGATGACCCGATTTCCTCGCGCCTGCTCCGGGCTCATGTACGACGGGGAGCCGAAGATCACCCCCGTTTGCGTCATCTGCACGCCCGGCGCGATCTCGCCGTAGCGGAGCTTGGCGACGCCGAAGTCGAGGAGCTTGACCACCTCGTCCTCGTCGAACCGGGCGAGGAAGATGTTCCCGGGCTTGAGATCCCGATGAATCACCCCGTGCTCGTGGGCGCGGCGCAGCGCCTTGGAGGCCTGGGTGATGATCGTCGCCGTCGCCTGGAGCGAGAGGCGCGGGGTGCGTCGCAAGCGCTCGCCGAGATCCTCCCCTTCGAGGAGCTCCATCGCGATGTAGGGGCGCTCGTCGTCGTCGATCCCGTGGTCGAGGATCTGGACGACGTGCGGCGAACGGAGCTGCGCCGCGGCCCTGGCCTCGCGTTCGAACCGCATCCGCGCGTCGCCCACGTCGGACACGGAGTCGATGAACTTGACCGCGACGAGCGTGTCGAGCTGGAGATGCCGCGCGGCCCAGACAGACCCCATTCCGCCGCGCCCGATCAGGCGCTCCAGCCGGTATTTCCCGGCGACTGTAGACCCTTGTCCGAGGTCGCTCATCAAGGCTCGCCAGGATACTCCGATCTGCGGCTCCTGGCGAAAGACTGTCACACCTCGAGCGCAGCTCGCGATGCAGCACCCATGCGATGGATCGCCCTGCCGCTCGTTCTCCTGGGGGCCGGCTGCGGCTCGGCGCCCCTGGTTTCTCCGCCGATTTCGCCTGCGCCGCGTGAAGCTGAGCGGCCCTTAGCGCCCGCGCCCCAGGCCGCCCTCGCGCCGCCTTCTCCGGCTCCCTCATGCGCGCCGCGCCGCCGGTGCCCGCGTCACCCCGCTCTCCCCGACCGGCGTCGGCGGCGCCGTCGTCCTCGCCCGGATCGCGGGCCGCACGATCGCCTACGTCGCCGATGAAGACGAGCAGGCCGTGCGCACCGTCGATCTCGCGTCGCGCGTCGAGATCGCCGTGACCCCGCTCGACGGAGTGCCGGGACAGCTCCTCGTCACAAGCGACGGCCTCGTCCTCGTCGCCTTGCGCACGGCGTCCGCCGTCGCCGTGCTCGAGCCCGCCGAGGATCCCACCGCGCCGCTCGAGCCGCGCTGCCTCGTCGCCGCGCCTACCGAGCCCACGGGCCTCGCGCTCACCCCGGACGGCGCCCGCCTCCTTGTCATCAGCCGCTGGGGGCACGCCCTCACCGCGTACGAGACAGGCACGCTCGCGACCGCCTTCACCGTCGCCCTCCCGCGGGATCCCGTCGCTGTCCTCGCTTCCTCCGATGGCACGCGGGCCTTCATCTCCCACGTCACCGGCACGCGCCTCAGCGTCGTCGATCTCCAGGCCCGCTCTGCGCGTCAGATCGATCTCCATCAGATCGAGAAACCCCAGTCGCTCTTGAGCAAGGTGGTGCACTGGTCCACGGGGCAGGGCTACACGCTCGCGCGCACGTCGAGCGGACGCATCTTCGCCCCCGAGATCCTCGCCAACCCCAGCCCGGTCCTCGGGGAGGCGACCACTGGGTATGGCCCTGGAGGCAACCCGGCGCAGATTGGTGACATCGCCGTGCTCGCCGAGGCCGATGAGCGCCTCGAGACGACTCCCGTGCTCGATTTTCGAGACCACGCCGATTGCCTCCTTCCCCGCGCCGCCGCCGTCGACGAAAAGAGCGATCGCCTCCTCGTCGCCTGCCTCGGCGTCGACGCGATCCTCGCCTATGATGCGAAGGCGAAGAACCCGCACCTCGCCCCGATCCGCCGCTGGAAGGTGGCCTCTGGACCCACCGGGATCGCGGTGGACGAAGCCGGACGCCGCGCCGTCGTGTGGTCGCAGTTCGCCCGCACAATGAGCCTCCTTCCGCTCGATCAGGCGACGCCTGTTGCCTTCACCCTCCCGGCCCACGCGGCGCCGCTGGAGGCGACTCTGGCCCTCGGTCGCCGCCTCTTTCACGCCGCGGGCGACGAGCGCATCGCCGGTGACGGCCGCGCCTGCGCGAGCTGCCACCCTGACGGCCGCGATGACGGCTTCACCTGGTCCACGCCGGACGGCCCGAGGCAAACACCCATGCTCGCGGCCCGGCTCGCCGACACCGCACCATACGGATGGAACGGCGCCAACGTCGATCTGAAGGGCCACGTTCACCACACCTTCCGTAGGCTCTTCGGCCACGGCCTCGAACCTGGCGACTCGGCGGCGCTCCTCGCCTATGTGCGCCGCATGAGCGTCCCGTTCGCCCGCGCCGCCCTGACCCCGGAGGCCGTCCGCGGAGAGGCGATCTTCCACTCCGCCGAGACGGCCTGCGCCACCTGCCATGCCGACGCGCGGACCGCCGACGGCGCCTCGCACGACGTGCAGAGCCGGATCAAGGGCGACAAGAGCGCTGGCTTCGACACCCCCTCTCTGCGCTTCCTCGGCCAGAGCGCGCCTTATTTCCATGACGGCCGCTACGCGACGCTCGCCGATCTGCTCCGCGGCGTCGACGGAACCATGGGCCATACGGCCCACCTCGACGAGCGCGACCAGCGCGCGCTGGAGGCCTATCTGGAGGCCCTTTGATTTCAGCGCCCGCTGCCCCGGCCTGCCGTGATACGGATCCGGGATGGCCTCTGTCTCTCCGGCGCCTGACTCGACCCCCTCCGCGCTCCCGCCCGGCGAGTGGGACCGCCTCACTCGCTGGGTCAAGCTCTACTCCTGGGCTCAGGTTGCCCTCGTGGGCGCCGTGATCGTCGGGGCCCACTTCTTCCCGTTGATCGGGAAGCCCTGGTCCACCTGCCTCGCCGGCGGCACGGGGCCGGTCGACCTGTGGTGCGTCCTCTTGTTTCACCTCTACGAAGTCCCGCTCGTCGCGCTCGTTGCCTACAATGCCTACTGGGGCTTCACCCAGCTCACCCGAGCCAAGCTGCCCTATTACGTCTGCCTGACCGCGCTCCAGCTGGTGATGCTGTTCATGTTCGCCACCTTCGAGTCCCCGATCGTTCTCGCCGCGCTCGCCCGCCCGGCGCCAACGCGGGAGATCGTGGTGCTCTACTTCGCCTTCACCGGGATGATCGCCGGGAGCGGGCTCGGCTTCTACACCGTGTTCGGTCGGCTCTTGCCGGTGCTCTTCGCGGGGCAACGAGAACAAGGGCGCTGAGCCGCGCACCCTTTCAGATCACGTTCGCCAGGGCTCCTTCGTCGGCGGCGACCGCGCGCCGACACCAGCTCACGAGCCGCAGCCCGTGGGCGGACATCAGCCCTGCGAGCGCGGCGGTGTCGCTCCCCAGCGCTGCCCCGGGCTCGTCCTGCGCCAGCGCCAGGACCTCTGCCCGGCCTTCGCGAAAGACCCCATAGACGCAGATCCCCGCGCCGAGCCGCCAGGCGAACCCGCCGATCACGCGCCCACACCTGTCCACCGAGACGCCGTCGAGCTCCACGGCGCCGGGAAACGCCGCGCGCAAGGCCTCCTTCGTCACTGCGGTACCCACCAGCGGATCCGGCACGTCGCGCCGGAGGTGGATCTCTTCGAAGGCGCCTGAAGGGTGCCGCTTCTCCTGGCAAACCCGCTCGATTCGCTCGAGGCACCCCCGGACAGCCTCGTCGCAGCCCTCGGCGTAGAGCTCGATCTGGCGCCAGTCATCCTCGTGAAGCACGAGGCCGCCTGCGCCGGGCTCGCAGGCTGGTAGATCATTCGAAATCGTCGGCAAAGTGAACAAAATTTCCTGTGGATTCACCGGTGCCAAGCGCGACAATTCGAGCCGCACGTGCCCGCTCTTCAGGCGCTCGGCCGCGGTGAGGGGAAAGGCCTTCACGACCGACCAGCTGTCCCCGCCCAGGCTCAGCGTCGCCGGCTCGGCGAAGGTCGCCGGGAGCTGATCCGAGGGAATGTCAGCCTCGGTCAGCATGGCTCCGGAGGCGGTGTCGATGAGGACCAGGTGAACGAGCGCTTGCATGCGGCCATTCTAGGCATCGCTCAGGCGGGGTTGGTACACATCTCCCGAAAAGTTGTGAGATTGTCGTACTTCCGACCGGGCCCCTCGATCCCGCGCGCCTCCAGGGCTGCTTTCCGTTATGGTGGGCGCATGAAGAGCTCTGGCACAGCCGCCGAACCTCGGTCTTTTTGGCGCGACCGCGGATGAGGGTCCGCGTGGCTGGTCTCGTTCTTCTGCTCTCTGCGACGCGCGCCGCCCCGACCTTCGCGGCAGGGCCCGACGCCGCGCCGGCGCCGGACGACGCTGCGGTGTCAGCGCGCCTCGCTTACGTGGAGCTCGCCCTCCTGCGTGAAGAGGCACCGACGCGGACCTGGCGTGACGGGTGGCTGGGCACCTTCTCCGGGCTGTCATTGCTCCAGGTGGCGCTCGGAACGGCGACCACCGATAACGCCGTGCGCGGGACGGCGATCGTCGGTGGAGCCAAATCGCTGCTCGCCGCGGCCTCGATTCTGGTAGTCCCGTACACCCCCCTGACGGCCTCATCGACGCTGCGTGGGCTCGGCGCGCGCACGCCTTCGGAGCGGCGCGCCAAGCTCCAGCTCGCCGAATCGCTCCTGCAGCGCAGCGCCGTGGAAGAGCGCTTTCGGCGATCATGGATCCCGCTGGTCGCCGGGGCCCTTCTCAACCTCGGTGGAGCCACCGTGATGTGGGCGGGATACCGCAGCGGCGGCGCGGGATGGTTCGGGCTCGGCTCGGGGCTGGTCGTCGGGCAGCTTTATTATCAATCCCAGCCCACGGGCGCGATCTCCGCCTGGGCGGCCTACGCAAGAGTTCGTGATCAGGGCGCGGCGCCGCCGAGTACTGCCTCGCTCGCGGCCAGAACACCGGGGATACGCTGGTCCATCGCGCCGAGCGCTGGAGGCGTCGTGGTTCAAGGTACCTTTTGAGGCGCGGCGGTCTTGCTGACGAACACTTCACGAAAACGCGCTCCGCTCCTTCGTGCGATCCCCCGGATCACCTGCGATCGCGCAGATCGCACCTCGAGCGCGGTTTTTTGACCGAAAATCCGCCCAACCTCGTCGTGGAGCGCACCGCGAACGGCGCGCAGGGCTGGCACGCCGAGTGCTCATCCCGCTCGGCAGCGCCCCACTGAGGGTCGCCCCGCCTGCGCTGATCCCTCGACACCTGCCCACACCCAAAGGAAGCCATCATGTCGCGCTACCTCACCGCTCGTCACACTGGACTCCTGCTCCTGGTCTCCAGCGCCTTGGCCGCTGTCGGTTGCGTCTCGGAGCCAGGCCCGGCCCAGGAGTTCGCGACCGAGATGTGCGTCAAGCTCGGCCTGGGCAGCTGCTCCACGCCGATGCTCTGACAGGCTCCGTCATTGAAACAGGGCGCGCCATGTGTTGCGCCCGATCACGCCATCCACCTCGAGATCATGACGGCGCTGCACGCCGCGCACGCTCGCCTCTGTCGCCGAGCCGAAGTCGCCGTCGACCCGGATATCCCAGCGAAGGACGACGAGGCGCTCCTGCACGCGCCGGACAAGAAGGCCGCGCGCGCCGCGCCGGAGCATGATCCCCGGATAAGGCTCCACGTGCGTCACCTTGCCCGGCGGCGTCGCAGGGGTCTGCGGTGCCGGCGTGGTGTGGCCCTCGTCGTGCGGCGCAGGCGAAGCGGTCGCCGAGACCCACGCCCAGTCGCGGAGATCATCCCGCGAGCTGGCCTTGATGCTGATGTGGCAATGGTGGTTGTGGGGGTTCGTTCCGTGGTAGGGGCGCCAGCCCTCGGTCGTCCGCGCCCGGCTCCAGATGCGCCGGTTGAAGATGACGTACGTGACGCGCGGGTCGCGCTGGGCGAGCGCCGCGATCAGCGCGCCGTCGCACCCCACGGAAGGATCGTGGGTCACGTCGACGGCGTTGCCGAGGTTGTGATCGCTCTTGGTCGCCTGGTGGCGCGCGTCGCCCATGATCCCGTCGCTGCGTCGATCGCGCGAGGGCCACCGGCGCGTGGCGTCGTTCAGGGCTTTACGGCAGGCAGGTGCTTCTCTCGACATGAGGCCCTCTCGTCATCAATGCGGTCCGCGTCACGCGGCCGCTGTCGGCGTCGCCCCGCCCAGCGAGGCGCTCGTCGCGACCGCTTCGCCGGGGTTCAAGAGCACCTTGGGCGACTGGATGATGATCGCGTCGGGGCCGATGTGGATCATCGACGCGCCCACGGTGATCGTCGTCCCGATCTCGCTCGTGATCTGGTGCGTGAGCGCCTGGGAGACGTACCCGCCGATCGTCTGCAGGATCCGCTCGCCGCCCGCTGTGGAGAGCATGCTGCCGAGGACGCTCATGAGCTGATCCGCGCCGACCGAGCTCAGCATCTGCCCGACGACCGAGCTCGTCATGTCCCCACCGACGCTGTGGCTCTGGTTCTTCTCGATCTGCTCCTTGTCGTGGCCGTCGATCGTGGCGCGACGGTCGTTGCCAACGCTGATCTCGTGATCGCGGTTGACACGGGTCGCCATGTCACGTTCGGCCCGCATCCGGAGCAGCTCGCCCCCGGCCTGGTCCTCGAACATGACCTCGTTGTAGCCGCCCGTCGCCGGCACCGACGCGCTGCGAAAGCCGTTCTGCGTCTTGTTTTGCGGCAGCGGGAACGGCGGGCGCAGCAGGTTCGTGAACATGCGGCCGACGATGATCGGCTCTTCAGGATTGCCGCCGAGGAAGCCGACGATCATCTCCTGTCCGACGCGGGGCAGGTTCAAGGAGCCGAGCGCCTCGCCGGCCCAGCCCTGGTTCACCGGCACCCAGCACGAGCTGAGCTCGTCCATCTGGCCGTAGCGATCCCAGTGAAACTGGACGCGGACGCGGCCGAACTCGTCGCAGTGAATGGTGTCGCCCGTGGGGCCGACGACGGTCGCGCACTCGACCCCGGAGATGTTCGGCGTCGGCGTGACGGCCTCGGGGCGATAAGGCGTGCTCGCGGCGACGGCGCTGCAGGCAATGTGGGGCTCGGAGTCGTGGCTCCCCGAGATGCTAACGCGCGTGATCAGCAGCTGACCGTCGCGCTCCGCGAGCGGGTGCCCGACGATCTGGAGGACGAGGCCCGCCGCGAGATCGAGCGCGTTGGCGTCGAACCCGAAGCGCTTCGATCGCGCCACGCGAGCGAACGCTGCCTGCTCGGCGATGCGCTTGCCCTCGTCAGGATCGGTCCGGGTACGGCCTCGATCGTCCGCGTGGGGCGTGTCCTTCGGCCCCTTGTTGCCGAAGCGAAAGGCGCCGGGCAAGTAGTGGAAGCTCTCGAGCGCGGCCTCGGTCGCGAGCGAGCTCGTCTCGGCCTGGGCCAGGAGCGGCGTGTTGGAGACGCGGTGATCGTGATCGGCGATCGTCACCCGGCCCGCGCGGACCGCGCGCGACGCGCGAAATCGTGTCGCGTGGAGGTGACCGCCCATGGGTTGATTGAGGTGCTCGAGCGGCGCCGTACGCTTCGTTCCGGCCTCGGGCGAGTCGGAGAGGACGAGCGTCGATCCAGCGTCCCCGCGGCGAAAGAAGAAGGTGATCCCCGCGGCTTCGAGGAGGCGACAGACGAAGGCGTGATCGGTCTCCTGGTACTGCACGCGGTACTTGCGCGTCTTCGAAGCGCGCTGCGTCTCCACCGTGGGCTCGATCCCCCACTCACCGAGGAGCGCGCGCACGACGTCGAGGTCCGTCATCTGCTGGAAAACGCGGCAGTTGGTGCGCTGCGTGAGCAGCCACAGGCGGGGAACGATCGTCAGGTGATAGGTCGAGAGGCCGGTGTCCTCGGATCGAAGCTGATGGATCTCCGAGACGATCCCCGACCACTGGGACGCCGCCGCGCCTTCGATTCGCTCGCCGCCGCGGATCCGGAACGTCGCCTGCGTGCCGACGATCTCCTCGAAGTCGACCGCGGGGTTCGAGGAGACCGCGACGATATCGATGGAGAAGAGCGTCGAGAGGCCGTCTTCCAGCGTGAACTCGCGGACGTCGAAAATGTCGTCGGAGTCGAGCTCGATGCTCAGCGCATTCGTGGGGGTGGCGAGGCTCATGTAATTTTCTGGTCGCAAAGCGTGTGCCGCGAGTATCCGATGCAAATATCGCGGGCTACAAGGGTGGAATGCTCGAGGAGGCACGGTGGATGGATCCATCGCGATCCATCCTCGAAGATCCAGATCGTCGTCGAACAACCGGGCACCATTTTCCGCTACCGTCCGCTCATGTCGGACGCGAGGCTTCGCGCCTGGTGGTGGCATCGCCAGGGACTCGACGGCTCGCTCCGAGGCAAACCCGCGACGGGGAAGCTCTCGCGCAGCCTCGGGGAAGAAGGGAAAAAGAAGGGCCTCAGCACCACGCTCCCGCTGGCGCTCGGCAGGATGCAAGTGCGCGGCGACGTCCGTCGCGTGCCGGTGAACGGACGCCTGGATCAGCAGCGCTATCTCTACACGCTCTGGAGGCCAAACCCTCGCGCCCGCTACACAGGGTCCACCGCAGACGCGCTCACGGAGCTCGCGCGGCGGTTCTTCGCATGGATCGGCCCAGCCACGCTGGGCGAGCTCCAATGGTTCACCGGGCTCGGCGTGAAGGCGAGCAAAGAAGCCATCGCGCCGCTCGGGCTCGTGCCGTGTGAGCCCGGGAGCGATCGGCTGCTCTTGCCCGACGACGTCGAGTCCTTCCGCTCGTTCCAGGCGCCCACGAAGGCGCAGTATGCGCTGGTGAGCGGCCTCGACTCGATCTCGGCCACGCGCCGCGACGTGCGCACCCTTCTCGACGCGGATGACGTGGAGCGCCGGGTGCAGCTCGAGAAGAAGGTCGGGAACCTGGGCAGCCTCTCGGACCTACCCAATCACGCGATCCTCGATCGAGGGCGCCTCGTGGGATTGTGGGAGTACGACGTCGACTCCCGGTCAATTGTCCATGCCACCTTCGGCCCGAAGGACGAGGCCCTCGACACCGCGGTGAAAGAGACGGAGGCTTACGTGCGGGATCAGCTCGGGGATGCTCGATCGTTCAGCCTCGACAGCCCGAAGAGCCGCGCGCCGAAGATCGAGGCGCTGGCGCCGGATGAAGTGAAGCGACCGTTCGAGCGGCGGAGGCCATCGGCCTCGGCATCACCCGGCTGTCTCATCGAGGCGCCCACCGCCGCCGCAGTGCGTCAGCCTGGTCGTTCGCCGCAACTGTCATCTTGCTCGCTCGCTGCCTCCCACGAATGCAAGCTGAGGGCGTGTAAGCATTAAAAAAATATTTTCGACCTCCGTAATGGCGATTGTCTTGGTCCGCCAATTCCCTTAAAGTCGGCGGCAATGTCCGAACATCACGGCCAAGCCACCGGGACGCGGGACGCCAGGGTAGGGTAGACGCCACCTTGACTAGCTCTTGCAGAGAATTCGTGAACTCGAAGCGCTTCATGCCAAGATCGCTCGCCCGGTCTTCAACAGCATGTGCCGAGGGTAGAATTTTATTTGTCCGTAACCCATCGCTTTGGCTGTGGTGGTCGACAACCCGTGGGATTGACTGGACCAGGAGGTGACAGATGAGTGAAATCATGAACGAGAAGGCCAAATTCGAAAGCTTCAACTCGAATCTGAGCGGCGGAATCAAGGTCGACGAGGATTCGATGCCGCCTTCATCGAAGGCCGCTGCTCTCATGCATCAGGAATTCCGCCAGCACCGCGTCGCCGAGGTCACCCCGGAGGCCGGGCTCGCGCAGCTCCACAAGGCGCAGGCGGAGCACTCTTTCTGGAGCAACCGGTTCTTCAAGGCCTGCCTCGCCGGTCACCTCACGAAGGAAGACTACAAGTTCGTTTACGGACAGTACTACCTCTACTCGAAGAACTTCACGCGCTACCTCTCAGCGCTGATGGCGAATTGCGACAGCGATTACTACCGCTCGCGCATCTCCGAGAACCTGTGGGAAGAAGGCGGAGGCATCGCGCCGGAGAAGCGGCACGCCGAGATCTTCCGGCGCTTCCTCATCGATGGACTGGAGATCGACGTCGGCGACATCGACTACCTCGACTCGACCCGGTTCTTCGTCCGTGAGTACCTCGACTTCTGTCTGCACTCGCACCCTTCCGCGGCGAGCGCGTTCCTCTCCCTCGGCACGGAGGGTATCGTCGCGCGGATGTACGGGATTATCGTCGAGGGCCTGCTCAAGGCCGGGATCCCCGAGGAGCACCTCACGTTCTTCCGCATCCACATGGAATGTGACGACGAGCACGCCGAGACGCTCGAGAATATCATGGTGTCGTACTCGGCGATGCCCGACTGGTACAACACCTGTCACCGCTCGATGACGTTCGCGCTGGACCTGCGCGAGCGATTCTTCGAGAAGATCTACGAGCACTTGACCGTGCGGCGGCTCCTCCCGGTCATCGGAAAGATCCAGAACCGAGACTCGCACGCTTCGGAGCTGCCGAGCGCGGCGGAGCTGCTCCACCGGATGGACAGCGAGACGGGGGCGCTGCTCTACAGCAACATGAACGAGCGTCTCAACATCGATTTCGCGGTGGAGCGAGTACCGTTCAAGGCCGACGTGTTTGACACGCGGATCCTGCGTATTGCGCCGCACAGGAACAACGAGCTTCACAAGCACCCCCACGAGTCGATCTTCTACGTGATCAAGGGGGAGGGCAAGGTCCACGTGAACGACGTCGTGGTCGACATCAAGCCGGGAGACCTCGTCTTCGTGCCGCGCTGGGCGATGCATCAGTCGCACAACACGACCGGCGAGGAGCTCCTGATCCTCGCCTTGACGGACTTCAGCCTCACCGAGCGGATCTTCGTCGGCAATCACCTGACGTCGACCCGCATGAAGGGCACCCAGGCAGAGCGCTGAAATAGCCCTTGTCGTCCCGGGGAGGTGGCCGCCTCCCCGTCCCGAATAGCTTGGTTTCTTGGGCCCCGCTGGGCAGCCTTCGCACGCCGGTGAGATCCGCGCCGAAGAGTGCCTGTCATCTCTCCGCTGCCACTGTAGTACTCGAGCCGTTCACAGGGCGCCTGCCCTGTGCGGTGCCGCCTCGGCGATCTCAACGGCACGCGCGAGCCGCGCTTCGGCCTCTTCGAACGCGCCGAGCGCCTTCAGCGCCAGCGCGAGGTTGGCAAGATCCGAGGCGACCTCAGGCGACGTCGTCCCGGTGGCCAGCTCCCGGATCGCCAGCGCGCGCTCGAGGAGTGACCTCGCCTCCTCGGCCTCGCCCAGATCGTGGAGCACCATCCCGAGGTTGGAGAGGCGGCTCGCCATGCCCGGGTGCGCGGCGCCGAGCGCCTGTTCATCGATCGCCAGCGCCCGCCGGAGGAGCGGCGCGGCCTCGATCGGGGAGCGCCACGCCTTCACCATCGCGAGATCTCCAAGGGGATCGGCGAGCGTGGGAGCATTGGGGCCATGCGTGCGTTCGTGAATGACGAGAGCGCGCGCGAGGAGCCTCTCGGCCTGGTCGAGATGCCCGATCCCGTACAGAAAGCGGCCCAGCGTAGAGAGAATGGCTCCGACGCGAGGGTGATCCAGCCCATGGGCGGCCTCTTCATTGACGAGCTGCTGCTCGAGCTCGGCGCGCGAGAGCAGCTCCGTCATCTCGGCGCGCTGGATGATGGCGAGGTCGGTGGGGTTCGGCGCTCGGAGGATCCTGGGGAAGGGCGGCATTGGGTTCTTTATCCAGTTCGTGGATGGCACCGCGCAAGCTATCATCACGCGAGAATGGTGACCGGAGTCGTCGCGAGCCAGAGCCCAGCCAGCCCACGCCCATCGCGGTCGGGCTGCGCGTCGAGCCCGCGCGCGACCGTCGCAGGTAGCTCGATGCGACTCCGAACGGCAGCGAAGTTTGCAGCAGCAACGACGCGGAAAGCGCTCAGAATGTCGTGCCTTTCCAGCGGTCGCGCTGGCGCCGGCCGGATCCACTTCGCCGGCGATGCAAGGCAACGCGTGTGCAGCGCTCGACCGCGGCGCGGTGCCACAGCGCCCGCGCTTCTCGACAGGACGGCTTTGTCAAGCCGAGTCTATACCGAGGATGCGGTGGCGCGCGCGCACGGCGATCGGCGCCGCATGGTCGCCGACGTTCCCAGCCGGAACTCAATCGTGACGGTTTCGGGGCGCCTCCCGCTGCCCACCGACGCCTCGTCCATTGCGCTCGACGCTCGCGCTTGCGTTTTCATAACGGAAGGGGGGCAGCGCCATCGCGGAGGGCACGTCGTGCGTCGCTGCGAAACCACTCGACGGCGCCGAGATGCGCGCCCGGAGGCCAGGAAGGCGCTCGCCCGAGGTGACGGGCGCGGTCGATCGTACGACGGAAGCCCGGAAAGACGCCCCTGCCCGGGGGGGCGCAGCAACAACGAACTTGCACCGGCAACAAAACTAGGGCACAGGGAAAAGCCTGCGCGCGTAGGGTTTGTGGCCAAACGCGGCGCCACGAGGCGTGTCGTTGTCGCTCAGGATTGGTCAGGAGTCGAACAGATGAATGCGCCGTCTGAAGCATCGAAGCCCCACATCGTTATCATCGCGGACGATGAGCGGGACATCCATACCATCACCGAGGTGAGCCTTCGCTCGCTGACGTACCAGAACCGCCGGATCGAGTTTGTGGCGGCCTACTCCGGCCGCGAGGCGGTCGAGGCAGTGCGAGCCAATCCGCAGGCTGCCGTGATCCTCCTCGACGTCGTGATGGAGAACGATCACGCCGGGCTGGACGCATGCCGCGAAATCCGCGACGTGCTCGGCAACCATTTCATCCGGATCCTGCTGCGCACCGGCCAGCCCGGCGTCGCGCCGGAGCGCACCGTCATCCGTGACTACGACATCGATGGCTACCTCCCCAAGGCCGACCTGACGTCGATGCGTCTCTTCACTGCGGTCCGCACCTCGGTCAAGGCGAACGTGGAGCTGATGGAGCTGGAGCGTCATCGTCGGTCGCTCGCCGCGATCCACGATTGCGCGTCGGCGCTGCGTTCCTACGAGCCGATCGAGGTGTCGCTGGAGCGCATTCTGTCGACCGCGCAGATCATCTGCCCCTCCAACCTGGCGGTGCTGCAGCTGGAGACCGTCGGCGCGCACGGGGCGCCGCAGCGCTATTTCCTCCACGAAGGTCCGGGCGATGCGATCGAGTCAGAGCTCGCCGCCGAAAAGGTTCGGTCGCAAATCGCTGCGGATCCGGCGCTTCGCTCGGCGGAAAAGCCCATCACGACAGGAAGCGGCTACCTCGTCCCCATGAAGCTCGAGCACGGGATGGGCAACGGATGGATTTATCTGTCAACACCGGATCCTGACCAGCTCGCGCGACACAGCCTGCCGCTGCTGTCTAGCCACGGTATCAATGTCCTCTATGCCGCGATCACACAGGCCGTTCTGTCGCAACAAGACCGTCTGTCTTTCGACTACGTTGCGGTCTAGGGTGTTCGGTTGAGTCCCGCGGCATACCAGAACGACACGCATCAAGGAGCGCGGTGCAGCGCATTTGGACTCAAGAGCGGACAACTCTCAGCCAAATACACCTACAACACATGAGGTGTCGGCCCGAGTTTTCTTGACCGCAAAATTTGCGAGGTCGAGAACAGTCTCTTCAGACTGCTCCGATCTTCGCAAGCACCACTCTCGAGCTTGAGCCGTTTCGCTCAAGCTTTCGCTTCGTTCGCGTCGAGTAGCACATCAAAGTGGGCATCACTGTCTGGAAGACCAGGCGCGGCGCCTGACCCTGTGAAAGCACTCGCATCCAGGTATCACCATGTACACTCTCGCCGAAGAAGATGTCGAGCCGCGTCCCGCTGCGCAGGCGGATCCTTTCGAGGATCTGGCCACAATCGAGCACGCCGGTCAGCTCGAGGATCTCGACATCATTCCTCCGAGCCTCGTACCTGGACATGTGCCCAGGTTGTTCGGGCTCAGCACCATGTCGTGCAGCTACTGCGGCGTGGGCGATGGGGGCATCCTTCGACGCGAAGGGGTTACCGACGGCGATCTGCCTCCCCCGGGTGAGGGAACGTTTTCTGTCATCTTCGGTGGGCGGGTCCACGAGCTGCCCGCGACGTTGCACCCCGAAGGTCGGCTGGAACTCGTAAGCCCGGTCGAGCTTGTGACCGTGGGCGGACTGATCAGCGGTACCCTCATCGTCGGCGGCCAGCGGTTGCCCTACACGGGGCGTCGTCTGGCGCACCAAGTCAATGGCGCGAGCGTGGGCCTCGTGGCGCAGACGTTCGAGCGCTACTCGACCACGGCCAAGGTCAAGGTCACTCGCCTCACCATCGCGGAGCAGCAGCCGACCACAGGGTGCGTCAAGCTGCACATGTCGACGATGCGGCAGCCCGCTGCGTATCCGATCTGCGTTCAACCCTCCGAGCGGGATCGCGATACCGGCAAACGCCATAACCTCAGCTATACGCAGGCGATCGCTCGCTTTGCCGATCTGGTGCTAACGCACCGCCAGCGCGGTCGCCGAATCCTCTTGTACGGAAGCGGGCAGGTTGACTATTTCACGGTCTTCGCCATCCAGGAGGTCTTCCGTCTCCTCGGCGTCCGCAATTTGACCGGCAACGCGGAGCACTGCCTCAACGCGGGCGCGGTGCACAACGAGCTCCTGACCGGGCAAGAAGGCCCGTTCATCACCATTGATCAGGCGGTCAACGGCCCAAACCGCGTTTACCTGTTCAATGGCTGGAATGGGTCCGTCTCTCACCCGCCGGTCTACAACGCCATCACCAAGCGTCCCGACTTCGACGCGCACATCATCGAGGTGATGGTCAGCGAGACTGTCCTCGACATGGCCAAGCGCCTCGGGCCCGAGCGCGCCATCATGATCCGCTCCGGCGCCGACGGTCACCTCGCCCTCGCCGTGGCGCACGAGATCTTCCAGCGCTACCCGCACGCGATCAGCGAGCGTTTCCTCGACCGCTTCAGTGATCGCAAAACCTTCGACGCTTTCCGTGAGCAAGCCACCTCCGAGGCTTACTCGCCCGAGCGGGTGGCCGAGCGCATCGCTCCCGAGCCCGAGTACGTCGCGCGCATCAGCAAGGGCGTTCGTATGCTGGCGATGAAGCTGGCCGACGAGCAGAGCGTGCCTATCGTGATCCCTTCGGTGGGGCTGTCGCAAAGCACCGGCGTCGTCGCTCATGCCCTGTGGGGCAACGTGCTGGGCATGCTCGGCAAGTATGGTCTCCGCGCCGACGGTACACCTGCCGGCGGCGTCTTGCGCATTCCCGGGCAGATCAACGCCGAATCCGAGGTCCAGGGGCTGTCGGGCAAGTTCTTCATGGGCCGTATCCCGATCGCCAACGCCCCCGAGGCGGCACGGCGGATGGATCTGCCCGAGAACGCCTATCAGCGCGTCAGCGAGGATCGCTTGCGGGCTGCCACGGATTACTCTGAGCCGACGCCGGGCGAGCCGGAGCTGTTCATCTGCGTGGGCACCCAGTTCGAAGCGAACATGCCCAATCGCCGGCGCTGGATCGATAAGCTTCAAGATCCTGCCAACACCCTGATTGTCATCGATCCCGTCATCGATCCCTGGTCGGCGAAGAACGCGGACCTGATCATGCCGTCTCCGCCCCACCCGGCGGCGACCAAGCTGTATCAGAACGGGGAGTGGCGCCTGCGGCTGTCGGTGCCGAACAAGAAGGCTGCGCCCGAGACGCGCTCCGATGCGACGATCTTCTACGACATGATGGCGGAGATTCACCGTCGCTTGAACGAGGATCCTCGGGTCGCGGCCGAGCACCCCGACCTCGTCGAGCACATGGCGTCGGGCTACTTGCAAGCCCGCTTCAGCCCACCTGTGGGCGATGGACCTGGGCTGACCCGCGTCGACAACGAAGTGAGTCGGGTGGAGCTGTGGGAGCGTGTTCAACGCTACCTCCACGGAGGCAATGGCTCGCTCTACTGCTCTCTCGATCATGCCGACGGCCGCCCGATCACCTGGGACGAGATGCTCGATAAGGGCACCATCATCTACGGCGGCGTTGGCACGACTCGTTATCTACTCGACTACGACAATCCGGAAGCGGTGCCTTTCCGCAACATCTACCGACAGCCGGGTAAGTTCCGCTTCTTCCAGCCCACGCCCGGCGACATGATGCTACCCGAGGGGATCCTCCTCAACAGCGGTCGCTCCGCGATGTCCCGCGATCGCAAGCGGGTGCTGTTCGCCACCAGCACGTTCAACTCGGGCAAGGCCACTCCTGCGGTCGATATGCCCGACGAGAACCCGTTGTTCGTCTCCCCCGGGCTCGCGCAGCGGCTGGGTCTCAACGACGGTGATTGGGCGGCGGTCAATGGCACCTCCAGCGGGACTTCCGTGAAGCTCCCGGTCGTCGTCAGCGATCGTGTCAAGGGCGACACCGTGTACACGAGCTTCCACATCGCCCGCTCGCGCGACGCCCGCGGCCTTTACATCAACGACGTCACCGATCACGTGGGGCGCTGCGCCTACACCAATCAGGTCAAGTTCAAGGTCCCGCGCATCACGATCTCCCGCGTTGACGCGACCTCCAAGCTCGGACGCAAGGTTGGCCTCGGACGCCTGGAACGCCCCAACCTCGTGCCGATGTGGTCGGGTGAGGACACCCCGCTTCGCATCACCGAGATCCTCCGCGACACTGACGACACGAACACCTTCCGCGTGCAAGGTGATCCACTGTGCCGCTTCCACTTCAAGCCCGGGCAGTTCGTGAACGTGACGCTGGAAATCGGCGGTAAGCGGGTCATTCGCTCCTACTCGATCTCGTCGTCACCGACGCGGCCGTACACACTCGAACTCACCATCAAGCGCGTTCCGGGGGGGCTGGTCTCCAACTGGATGCCCGACAACCTCAAGGTCGGCGATCGGATCAACCTCAAGGGTCCCAAGGGGAGTTTTTGCCTCGAGCCGACCAGCATTCCTCCAAAGATACTGCTGGTGGGAGCCGGGAGCGGGATCACGCCCGTGATGTCCATCGCTCGCTGGCTGTGTGACGTCGCGGCGCCCGTCGACATGCGGCTCTACTACTCGGTCAAGTCCGCGGTCGACATGATTTTTGGTACCGAGCTCGAGATGATGCTCGCGCGCCACCCACAGTTCACCGGGCACATGATCTCCGCGACGCGCGAGGTAGGTCCCGAGTGGAAGGGCGCCCGTGGGCGCCTCGACGCGCAAGCCCTTCAAATCGTGGCGCCGGACCTCCACGAGCGCGTGATCTACATGTGCGGACCGGAGCCGTTCATGGACGCGACGAAGAGCTTGCTGTCTTCTCTCAATTTCGATCTGTCACAACTGCATCTGGAAAGCTTCGGCGCGGCCCGCGCGTCGCGGTCGTATTCAATTCCCCCGGTGGAGCTCAAACCCCGCAGCGTGCTGTTCGCCAAATCTGGGCGTAGCGTGAAGGGGGATGGGCGTCTGACGCTGCTCGACATCGCCGAGGAGGCCGGTCTGGAGATCGACTATGGATGCCGCTCCGGGAGCTGCGGAGAATGCAAGGTCAAGGTTCTCTCCGGCGAGGTCTCCAGCGAGAGTGAAGAAGGACTCGATGAGGCCGAACGTGCAGCTGGCTATGTGCTGAGCTGTGTTACTCGCCCGCGAGGCGACTGTAAAATCGATGCGTAAGGCCGACACGATGGTACCGGAATCAGGTAGGAGTTCGAACATGAATACTTGGAAAGTGCTGCTCGTAGACGACGAAAAGGACGTCCACAGCATTACCTCACTGGTGCTGCGGACCAAGAAGTGGAGAAAGCGTCGCTTCGAGCTCACCAGCGCGTATTCCGAGCAGGAAGCGCGGGCGGTGCTCAAGACCCGCACCGACTTCCACGTGGCCATCCTCGACGTCGTCATGGAGCGCGAAGACTCCGGGTTGCGCCTGTGCCAGCACATCCGCGCCGAGCTCCCAGGGTCGGTTCGTATCATCCTCAGGACGGGGCAGCCGGGCCTCGCGCCTGAAGAGGCCATCCTCAACGACTACGATATCGACTATTACCTCGCAAAATCGGACGCCACTCCTGGCAAGCTGTTCTCCGTCCTCCGGGCGTGTCTCCGCAGCTCACAAGATATCTCCACGCTGCTCGCCTACGGTCGCCAGCTTCAGAGCTTCACCCGTACTCTCCAGAGCGTGAGCACCGTCAAGGATCTCGTCGTCTTCATGCGTGAAGCGCTGAACTTCCTGGAGCTCAAGCACTCCGCAGTGAGCGCCTTCAACTTCGACCTCGATTCGGCGTCGGTGTCGTTCATCGTCGACACGGACCGTGATCGGGACCCGGTCTACCTGCGCAGGATCTCCGACGCCATGCTCCTGGCTCACGAGCAGCCCGCGGCGTTGAGCGTTCGATCCTCGCCGCGCGAGGGCGTAGCTCGTCAACGCGCCTGTCCGGGGCCCGAGCTCGGCCTGGACGACAATGTCTTCGTCGTCCCCTTCATCCAGCGTTCGGCGGTGGGTGACAACACTCCGCGAGACGTTCCGGCCCAGCCCATCCGCGGCGGTTTGATGTTCTCCCTCGACTCCTCGATGCAAAACGAGAAGGCCGTTGGTGACTACCTCGCCGACGCGCTGCTCTTCATCGAAAACTGGTGCATCGCCTACGGCACGCTTCGCCTCCGCGAGCGCCTCGCTCAAGAGCAGATGATGCGCGAGCGAATGTACTTCGAACGGATGGAGAGTATCGCGACGATGGTCGCGGGCGTCGCGCACGAGCTCAACACTCCGTTGGGCATCGCCCGGACCTCCAGCTCGATGATGGTGGAGCTCGCCGCTGGGTTGGTCGATCCCGAGCTCGACAACCCCGAGGACAAGAAGGCGCTCTCCAAGGACATGAACAGCGCCTGCGATCTGCTGGGGCGTAACCTCGATCGTGCCCAGCGCCTCATCAAGAGCTTCAAGGAGCTCTCCACTTCGCAGCTGACCGACGAGCGGGAGGTGGTCGACATCGCCGCTGTGCTCAACGACGTCCTCGAGACCAGCCGCCCGCAGTTCGGCCCTCGCGGCCTCGACGTGGCTCTTCGCCTCGAAGAGGACGTGAGCTTCACCTGGACGGGCTATGCCGGACACCTGAGCCAGGTCATCCTCAACCTGCTGCAGAACACGATGCGTTACGCGTACGCCGAGGGCGAGCCGGGCAAGGTTGACATCGAGGTCACGAGGGTCTTGCCGCATCACTTTTGCATCACATATCGTGACTATGGCAAGGGCGTCGCTCCCGAAATCCTGCCACGAATCTTCGAGCCGTTCGTCACGTCTTCTCGTGGGTCCGGCGGAACCGGCCTCGGTCTGGCCATCTCACGTAATATCGTGGTCAACATGCTGGGAGGAACTCTCAGCTGCACGAGCACGCCCGATCAAGGCGCCACCTTCATCATCGAAATCCCCGATGTCGCGACCCCCGATCAGGATAACTTCCTCGGTGGCCTGAAAGGAAAGTAAACGCGATGAGCGAGACTACCTACAAGACCATCTATGAGCAAATCGGCGGTGTCTCCACCGTACGAGGGCTCGTCGAGGACTTCTACGACCGACTCCTGCGGGAAGATACCCTCCGACACTACTTTGTCGGAATCGATATGTCTCGGCTCGTCCGACACCAGACGGACTTCGTCTGTATGGTCATGGGCGGGCCGGCGAACTACACCGGCCGCCAGCTCCGGGAGTCGCATCGACACCTGGCGATAACTGACAAGGACTTCGATCTCGTGGCTAGCTGTCTGGAGAATTGCCTGCTCGACGGCGGACTCGAGGACGCTCACGTCGAACAGATCATCAATACGGTAAAGGGAGCCAGAGGAGACATCGTGAGTGACCCGAAGGATTAGGTTTGACCTCGCAATCTGAAGGGAACGAAGCGATGAACATCGATCCGCAAAATTTTGGTGTATTCGACATCCTATCTGAGCAGGGCTGCGCGCTGGTTAGCCGCGAGACCTTCCTCGTCGTCTCCTTCAACAACGCATGGACGCTGCTGCTGGATAACTCCGAGGGAACTCTCTTCGAGAGCTTGCCCGGTCTGGATGGCGACCGCATGCGCAGGGCCCTCGCCCGCTGTGGGCGTTTCAAGGCCGATGTTGATCTCAACAACTCGAGGCGCGGCGATCTGTCGCTTCGCGTCGAAATCTCCTCGGTCGAGCCCGATCGCGTCTTCGTACAGGTCACCGATCGCTCGCACCATCAGAAGTCCCAGGTAATCATCGATCGTGTTGCGGGTTTGCTCGAGAAGCGTAATCGCGAGCTCGATCGCATGAATCAGCAGCTCGTGGATGCGCGCGAGCGCCTGGTTCTACAAGGGCGCATCTCCGCCCTGGGAGAGACAGCGCGCGCGATGATCTGCGAAATGCAGGGTCCGCTGCAGCTGATCTCCGTGTACGCTGCGCTGCTCGACGAGCAGCTCCGCGATCCGGAGACGACCGAGATGCTTCAAGGCATGGTGGAGAGCAGCTCCCGGGTCAATCGCGTTGTGGAGAGCCTCTCCAGTCTTGCCGAGCGACCTCACGGCGAAGCTGACAACTGCAACGTCTCCAGGCTCATCCTCGACACGGTCTCGCTGTGCAGCGAGCAATTCCGCGAGCGTGGGATCGATCTTCGCGTCGATGAAATCGACCCCGAGCTAGTCATCAGGGGACGCTCGGTGCAGCTGAGCCAGGCCTTGCTGAATCTGCTGAACAACGCGAGTGAGGCGCTGACCGGCGATGATGAGCTGGAGCAACGCTGGGTCCATGTCCACGCGCGTGAGCAGGACGAGGGGGTCGAAATCGCTGTCGTCGACAGCGGACGCGGTATTCCCCCGCTGCTGGCGCCGAAGATCATGGATGCGTTCTTCTCGCTCAAGAACGACGGTGTGGGGAGCGGTACGGGTCTCGGCCTGACCATCGCCCGCCGAGCCGTCGAGGCTCACGGTGGCCATCTCGAGCTCGACGCCACCAAACCTCATACGTACTTTCGTATGTGGTTGCCGCTCAGCAGCACAGAAGTCATGTCCGGTCCCTAGGAGTCGGGTGTTTTTCGCCGACGACTGCGTAGACGTCGTCGTTTTGCACCAGTCACCTGAGTAGTTTTGCTTCACCAACCGCGAAAGCGCGCTCTCCACTGGCCATGGATAGCGCGCTTTTGGCTTTCGCAGCATGGCCTGTCGTCGCCTTGGCGGATGCCAGGTTGGACGATGCGGGTCAGCGCGAGCCTTCGCGACGGCGCTTTGGTGGGCGCCGCGCGCTCGATGAGGCCCTCACGAGCGTGCGGCGGATATCGGCGAGTGGATTGGTTGGCTTTGCGGCGCGAGGCTTGTCGACGGCGAGCGTCGCGGCTATCCGAAGAGTGGCAATTTGCAGAGGGAGCGGCCGATCATTTCGTAGAGCATGTTGGTGCTCGGCGCCATCACGCCCGCGGCTCGCGCGTCGCGGAAGAAGCGGTCGACGCCCACCTCTTTGCGGAACGCGGCGCCTCCACAGACACGCATGCCGAGGTCGGTTACCTCTGCCGCGGCCTCGCCGGCGGCTGCTTTCACTTCGATGATGCGGAGGAGCGTATCTTCCCGTCCGCTCTCCACGGCCTTGAGCGTGTCGTTGAGAAAGAAGCGCGCTGTCGCCGTCTTCAGGCTCATTCGCGCCAGGTTCGCCCGGATCGCGACCGGATCCGAGGCCTTTTGCGGCGCGGGCTCGGCCAGCATCGCGAGGACATGCTCGACGGTCCTCGCCATCGCGGACTCGGCGAGGCCGAGGTTCATCGCCGAGCACAGTGTATTGAACACCGGCAATCCGATTTCCATCATGTAATCGAAGCCGTCGCCGTCTTCGCCGAGCAGGTTGCGTATCGGGATCAGCGCCTTCGTCGCCGTCACGGGGCACGATTGGTTACCGCGTAGCCCGAGCCCGTCGAACGTGCCGCGTGTCGTCAGGCCCGGAGTCTTGCTCGGCACGTAAAAGAGGGTGACCTTCTCCGGCGACGCCAGGGAGCGGGTGGACCAGACGTAGCTGTCGGCCTCGGTCGCCGAGGTAACCCAGATCTTGCTCGCGTCGAGCTGGACATCGTCGCCCTCTTGCACGGCGGTGCCGAGCGGAGCCCAGAAGTGGCTGCGCGATCCAGCTTCGGAGAACGCGACGCTCGATAAGTGCCGGCCAGCTGCGATCTCGCGCTTGACTTCGTCCGAGCCTTGCGCATCGAGCAGCGCGGCGCCGGTGTAGTGCATGCACATCACCATCGCGGTGGAACCGCAGCTCTGCGCGATCTCCTCCACCACCTCGGCCGCCGCACGCAGCGACTGGCCGCCGCCGCCGCTGTCCGCAGACATGGTGAGGCCCAGCAAGCCGGCCTTCCCGAGCGCATCGACGGCGGCGCGGGGGAACATGCCCGCGCGGTCGACTTCGACCGCGCGTGGGGCGATCACGTCCGAGATTACGCGCCGAGTTGCTTCCAGGTACGCCTGGACCGAGGACGTTGTCATTGCGATCTCCTTGCTGCGAAAGAACGAGGCATCTTCGCGCACTGTGGACGCGAGCCGCAATAGTCCCGTCACGGCGGACGGCGGCGGGCGACTCGAGAGGGCGAGCCGGCCTGTCTCTTCGCCGTCCGCACGAAATTCTGGTTGCAGAAACTTACCGAAATCCTGGTGCGCGGAGTCAGGCAGATCGCGCGGGCCACGACTCAGTCGGCGCGCGTCCGCGATGCTCGTCAGCGCGCGAACGGCGCGCCCGATCGCGGATCGCTGCTGGCCGTCGCGGCGCTCGAACGGCGGGGTGTCCGCGTCGTCCGAGAGGTCGATTTGCTCCCCGCATCCCCTGGCAGCGGACAAGAGCGGCTCGGCGAAGAGACCCGCACCACGGCCGAATGGCAGCCACCAACTCTATTTTCGAACGTATGTCAACAGATTTGATAGCTTTGCGGGCTGCGACCATGGTCTGAGCTCTTGACGCAGGGGCGTTGCAGGGCCCGTCCAAGGACGCCTGATGATCCGCGTTCGGCCGGACCGGGATCATTGTGGAGGACGCTCGAGAAGGAAGATCGTCGGCGACCGGGAGCTCGATAGCGCTCTGCCGGGATTCCCCGCCGCGTTCGAGCTTTGGCGCATTGTGCGTCGCTCGTAGGGGAGAGCTCTCGGTACCCGGGTGGTCCGGCGCTCTTTATAAGGAGAGCGATGCTGACGAAGCGGCGCCGATGGAGCGGCGCCGCTTCATCACAGGCTACTTTTGCCCGACCGAGCCGATGATCTGTTGCTGGTTGCTCAGGATGCACTCCTGATTGGCCTTGAATTCCTTCTGGTTGCTGATGATCGTCGCCTGGCCGTTCTTCAACTCGTCCTGGTTGGCGAGCAGGCGAGCCTGGTTCTCAGCAATCGCGTCGAACTTCTTCTGGTTCCCGAGGAGCACCCGCTGGTTGGCGAGAATCTCCTCCTGGTTGGTGAAGATGATCTTCTGGTTCGCGAGCACAGTGCTGTCGTCGGACATGGTCTTGTTCCTCCTGTGAAGCGGCTAGGAAACCTTAGAACTCTCGCCCGTGTCAACCCGTTGTCGTGCGCTTCGCGCAAGGTCGCGGGAGACAGGACACCCCCGAGCCGATCTTTGATCGGTGGACGCGCCGCCCGCGGCCTGGACCACCGTCGCCGCCTCGCCGCCCATCGCCTGCGCGGGTCGCCGGCACATGTGCCGATAACCCCACACCCCACCACCCTATCCTACCAATTCATCGACCTACAGGGAGAGGAGAGGGGAGGGGGACACCACCTGCCGAATCCCGGACCCCAGGGGTCGCCGGAAGGATTTCAAGAAGTCGAGGGCGCCGACGCAGATACCTGCGCGGTCTACCTCGCCGATGAGATATATTCGACGACGCTTCGCCCGACAGCCGCCCCGAGGCGCGAGCGACAGCAGCAGGATGCTGGAACCCGGCCGAGGCCGGCCGTACGATGAAACGCCCGCAAGGACAACGATGAACAACGAACAAAAGGCGCTGGTTCAGCAGTCCTTCGAGATCGTGCTCACGATTGAGGAGGCCGCGGCCGCGCTGTTCTATGGTCGTCTTTTTGAGATCGACCCTTCCCTTCGCCCCCTGTTCAAGGGAGACATGAAGGAGCAGGGCGCGAAATTGATGGCGACGCTGAAGGTCGCCGTCACCAGTCTCAATCGACTTGACCAGCTCCTCCCCGCTCTGCAAGGGCTGGGACGCCGCCATGTCAACTACGGCGTGACAGACGCCCACTACGACACCGTCGCCTCGGCCCTCCTCTGGACGCTCGAGAAGGGTCTTGGGGACGTGTTCACGGCCGAATGTAAGCAGGCGTGGATCGAGGTCTACACCCTCGTCGCCATGGTCATGAAGGAGGCGGCGGCGCGGGCCATTCTGGCTCGCGACCAACTCCCGATGTCGCAAAAAGGCGCGTCGCCTCTCTCCCAGCGGATGCCGGTGTCGCAACGGATGCCGGTCTCGTCGCTGCCGATGTCGAAGCGCTCGCCGATCTGAGGCCGCGACGTCGGTCGCCGGGGAAAGCTCGACGCTCCATGCTCTCGAAGCTCGAAGAGCACGGCCCCGGCTTCGGACGTCTTCTCTCTGCACTCACATGCGATCCTGCGCGGGGCCCATCGTTGGCGGTGAGCACACGCAGCCACTGTAGACCGAAGCATTTCGAACCCAGGTGATTTGGCATGCCCCTTCCCGATTGGCTCAACAGCTTCCCTGAATGGCTCCCGCGCCTCGCGGTGGATCCCGCGGCCGCGGAGCTCGGTCTCGTGTGGCTCTCCGAGGCTCAAGGCCTGGAGCAGGCTCAGCGCATCGCCACGACGTACGACGGCGAAGGGTCGCCCCTCGTGCCTCTCCCCGAGCAGATGCTCGCCACCGCGCGCAACATGCTGTCGGACAAGATCGTCGTCGCGATCGGGCCGAAGATGTCGATGCGGGTCTCCGAGGAGGGGATCGAGTCACTGCTGATCATCGACCGGAGCCGCCCCGACGAGCTGCTGATCGCGTTGAGCCGCGACTATCCGCCGTTCCTCTGGATCCCGGCGGGGACCACTATCGCCTCGATCCGCGCCGTCCTCTCCGGCTACTTTCCGAAGGAGGATCCGCCCCGCGCGCGCCTGCACCGGATCGCTCGCTACTTTGTCGGCAACGAGCGGATGCTCGACACCGACATCCACGGCATCGAAAACCACTACGTCTCGAGCCCCTTCACCGCCGAGCTCACGTGGGGGAGCGCTACCTCGGACGATCCCTGGCCGACACGGGTTGAAGGTGCCGTCCCCGTCGGCAACTTCATGCACGACGTGCTGCGCAACTCCAAGCAGGACGACGACAGCGTCTACACGACGAGCTTCCGGCTGCAGCACTCGCGCGGCATCCTCACGGTCGAGGATCACAACGGCCTCTTCGTGTTCGAGGTCCGCTATCTGCCGAGCCCCCACCGCGAAGTGGTCGTGGGCGTCAACCGTCGCTTCGAGCTTGCATTCCCCTCGGATATGCCGGTGGACGGCGTGGCGGCGTTGCTCGGGCTCTCCCTCCAGACCGAGGCGATGCTCAAGGACACCCTCGCCGATCACGAGCTCGCCGAGGATCACGATCTCGTGCTCCACGCGCTCGCGGCGCTGAAATCGGGCGACCTCAGCGTGGGCACCGATTTCACCCCGTTCCTCCGTCCTCACACGAAAGTGGAGACCAAGCCCGGGAGCTTGCGCGCGGCGACCATCCCGCCGCCCCCGAGCGTGCGAAACGCGGCGTTCATACTGACCCAGCAGCTCGACATGGACTTCGTCGTGCTCAAGCACGCCGCGGTGAAGAGCGATCTCGACGCGCTCGACCACCTCGATCGCGCTCTCGGACAAGGTCCGCGTGATGGCTGGGAAGGCCAGCACGGGCCGCACCTCCTCATCGCGAGCGACGTGGTCGCGCGCCAGTCGATCGACTGGGTCTGGGGCGATCAGGGCTGGGTGCTGACGCGAGAGGTTGCGCGCGGGCCGAAGCGGCTCTTCCAGCGCTACTGGCAGACACGCGACGGCCGCTCGACGGTGGGCTACGTCGAGGATCACCGCTCGGGCTTCGCTTCTTCACTGTGGAGGGAGAAGGCCGCGACGCCACCCTCGCGCACCTCCGCTCCGCGCTCCCGTTCGAAGACACCGAGTCCGTCTTGGTCGCTGCTGAGAGCGCGACTGACGCCGGCGTTCGTGTCGGAGCGATCCTCAAGATCGCTCGGCTCGCGCCGTCGACAGCGGACGCGCGCTGGACGGCGATGTTCCAGGCCGGCCTCGCGCACGAGAACGCCGCCGTTCGCGCGGCGGCTGTGCTCGGCAGCGCGTATGTCGGCTGGCCGGAGCTCGCTCCGCTGCTCACGCCGAGCGCCGAGCATTCGACCCAGGCGCTCGCCTGGATCCATCACCGCAGCGGTCAAGCGTAGCTCTGGCCTCGCCCTACCACATTCGCGCCGGAGCCCTGCTTCCGACCGTCAGATGCGCGGTGGAATTTGCAAGCCTTTGCTATTTGTCCCAGCCGGCGCGGATTGTGGTACAATTTCGATTCTAGCCAAAGGCTTCGATCTTCGGTTAGTGTCGTTCAACGCGACTGTTTTCGCGCTGACCTTCCACGAAGCTCGTGGCAACGCCAACGAGGGCGCGCCGCGAGGAGTTGATCCCAACGTCCAGGTTCTGCACTGCCTGTAGCGATGATCCTTACGTTCAAACCAACTGCTCGCTCCGCTGAAGGCTGCGTGCTCGCAGCTCGGATCGAGCGCGCATCGTGTGCAGAAAGTTGGTCTTGGCGCGGGTTGATGCGACAGTCGCGTTGAAGACACCAGGCCATTCCGGAAATTCCAGAGAAAGTGGTGCCCCATGGGTCTCATTCAAGACGTTTCCAAGACCCATCGACCTGTCTTGGGGAACGATATCCCCTTGCTCGTATTCCGCGTCTTCCGGCACTTCTCCGCCGGCTATGTCGAGGAGGTCTTGGGCCGTGGAGCGGGGGTCGTGTTTCAGAACGGCGGCAGGGAGCTCGGTAAAGAAGCCGGGACCATGCTCTACAAGCCGGACGCGACCGAGTACTTGACCGAGGTCTGCCAGTTCGTGAAAGACTCGCGCATCGGGATCCTCGTCCCCCGTGAAGTCTCTGACAAGCTGCTCGTGGTCGATCTCGACGAGTGCATCACCTGCGCAGGGATGGACAGCATCGGGAGGCGGATCTGCCAGTTCGAGGTTGGATTCGTCGCAGGTATCGCCGAGATCCTCATCAAGAGGAAGCCGAAGGCGTACGAGACGAAGTGCAACGCGAACGGTGAAAGCACTTGTCAGGTGACCGTGGAGCTGAGCTGAGTACAGCCACGGTTCCGGGGATTCTTCGAATCCGAACGACAAGCTCGATCCGAAGCCTTTCTGGCTGTCGCGGCAGTTTTTCCACACTGTCGGATGTTGGATCGTATACTGTTCTGCGCAGGACACGTTGAGGAGCCTCGCAGCCTTCCCCATGTGAAGGCGCTGGTATTGGAGGAACAGTGGCAGTTGGAAGTCGCACCGAAAAGATCCAGGACATTCTTCGATCACTGCGCGCCGTGTCACCCGACATTGTTGGGTCGGCCGCGGTCAGCACCGACGGTTTCATCATCGCGTCGTTGCTACCGAGCGAAGTAGACGAAGAGCTCGTCTCCGGTATGGCCGCAGCCCTTCTCGGTGTCGGCGAACGGATCGCCACCGAGCTGATGGGCGGCTCCATGGAGCAAACGTACGTTCGTGGGAGGCTCGGATATGTGCTCCTCAACGCGATCGGGCCGGACGCCCTGTTGATCGTGCTGACGACGCCCGACGCCAAGCTCGGCCTCGTATTCCTCGACGTCAAGCGGCGCGTCGGCGAGCTCGTGAAAATCATCTGAAACGCCCCGCAACTCGAGAGGAGTCGAAGGCCTTGTACGTGCGACTGGGATTGGGGATCCTGCTGGCGATGGGCCTGGCCGATCTCGCGCTGCTCAACTTGCACCTCGCTCCCCAGCTGGCTGCACAACAGCTAGCCGAGCAGCATCAACCGGTCACACCTCCGGTCGATTCAGGAGCCCGCGTCTTGCCGGCTACCCCAGGATCGACGGGCGCGGTACTACCGGTAGTGCCGCCGACCACAGCGAGCGCTGTTGTGGCAGTTGCGGTCGTCTCGGCTGCTCCGACGCGCGACGTGCCGTCGGTCGCCATCAATGAGCCTGTGGTGCCGAGCGCGGTACCCGTGGTGCCTGCGCCTACGCCTAAGCCTACGCCGGTGGCTGCGGTGCCTTCCACTCCCGGCGAGCCAGTCGAGGATGTCCTCTTCGATCTGGATCGCCACCAGATGAGCTACCTGCCCACCATCGTCGCCCTCCGGCGAGTGGCTCAGGAGCTCGCTCAAGATTCTTCGAAGCGGGTGCTGCTCCGCGGGCACGCGGATCAGATGGGGTCTCCGAGCTACAAACATGCATTGAGCGAACGGCGAGCCATGGCGGTGCAGGCATTCCTGATCACGCATGGGGCGCCCGCCGATCAAATCACCGTCGAGGCGGTCAGCGACAGCGAGCCCGTCGACTCGGGGAGCAACCCGGTCGCCTGGGCGAAGAACCGCCGCGTCCAGGTGCTTTGGCGCTAGGACTCGCGAGGAAGCCATGGATGTAGTGCAATCGATCTGGCTGTCGTCCATCACCGGCGCCGGCCTCTTCATGTCAGTAGGTCTCCTGGTGAGCCGCGCCTTCCCGCCGAAGGCCGGTCCGAGCCTGGAGCAGCAAGCTGCTCTTCAGGGGGAGAGCGAGGCGAGGCTGCGCGCCGAAGCTCAGATCGCGGCGTTTCAGCAGAAGCACGACGAAGCTGGGCGCCAGCTCGCCGACGAGCGGTCGCAGGGAGCGGCGCTCCGCGCCAAAATCCAGAGCGACGCCCGCGTCGGCGAGCAGCTGCACAACGAGAAGCGACTGCGCGAGGAAGCGCAGCAGGAAGTGCAGCGACTCAGCGCGGGCATCGCCAGGCTCGAGTCCGAGACGATGCAGCTCCGCGCGGCCGCGGGCGCCGCGGGCAGAGCGGGAGATCCGCGGCAGCTCGCCGACGAGAACCTCCGTTTTCGTGCCCAGCTCGGGCAGCTCGGCGGCGAAATCGAAGCGTACCGGGGGCAATTCCAGCAGCGCGAGGCCGAGCTCAACGCGCTTCGCCAGCAGCTGGCTGCCTCCGAGAACAACGGGGCAGCCGCGCAGAAGCGGATCCAGGCCGCCGAGGTCCAGGTCCAGCGCGCCCGCACCCAGATGGAAGAGCTCCAGGGCGCCCGCGTGCGCGCCGAGGCGGAGGTCGTTCAGCTGCGGGAAGGGATCAAGAACGCCGGACAAGCTGCCACCGGCGGCGCCTCGGCCGCGGCGACGCGCGTCCAGCAGCTCGAGGCGAAGGTCGCGGAGCTCCAGCGCAAGGCGAGCGAGGCCGACGCGCGGCAGCGCGAAGTGCAGCAGCTGACGGCGCAGCTCAGCGCGGCTCAAGCGAAGAGCAACGAGTCCCAGCAGCTCGCGCAGCAGCTCGCGGCGGCGCAGGCGCAGCTCGCGCAGGTTGGCCCGAAGGAGGCACAGCAGCTCGCGGTGGCGCAGGCCCACGCGGCGAAGGCGCATCAGCTCGCGCAGCAGCTGAGCGCCGCTCAGACACAGATCCGCGACACGCGCACCGAGCTCAGCAACGCCGAGGCCCGCGCGCAAGAGGCGACGCGGCTCCGTGACGAGAACGGCGCGCTGCGCACTCAGATCGCCGATCTTCACAAGACCAATCTCAGCAAGACCGAGCCGTCGATGGGCGAGCAGTCGGCTCCCCAGAGCCTCGCGGACGTCCAGCGGCACAACGTCGAGCTGTCGCTCAAGTCCCGCGCGCTCGCGCAGCGGACCGCGGAGTTCGAGGTGCACGCGGCCGAGATCGAGTCGCTGCGCGACAAGGTCGAGGAGCTCACCGCCGCTGCCAGCGAGACGATGGAGCTGCGCGCCAAGGTGCGCGATCTCGAGGCGCAGGGCTTCGCGATCAAGCTGAGCCGTGGAGACGGCTGGACGAAGCGTCCGGCCAGGAGCCACGACGGACCCGATCGCCTCGAGAGCCTGCTTCAGGACAAGCTCGAGGCCCTGATGACGGACACGCAAGGCTGCCGCACCGCGGTCCTGGCCGATCTCCGCGGGCTCCTGATCGCGGCCTCCGGCGATGTCAAATACCAGGACGAGCTCGCGGCGGCCGCTTCGCTCACGACCTACACCACGGAGCGGCTGCGGGATCTCTTCCCGATCGGTGAGCCGACCGCGATCGAGGTCGTGGACGTCAACCGCACGATGCTGCGGGTCGATTGGCTGCGCGTGAACGAGGACACGTTCCTCCTCACGACGGTCGGGGTGGCCCCCGAAATGTCCGCGTCGCGAGCGGGCCACTCCGACGCGATCATGGGCGAGCTGGACGGCAGCTAGCCCGCGCTGCTCCCCGAAGCCCCGGCCTGCGGGCCCGATCCTCGCAAGAACTCCTCGCTTCTCAATCCCCGCGGCGTCGCAATCGGTCTAGGATAGTGGAGCGATCGAGTGCGGTCTGAGCTGCCCTCCACGACAGTGCAATGAAAGAACTGGAGTCCAGCGCAGCAGTCCACCCAAGCACGACGGTGCTGGACGAAATCGGCACGGGGCTGGTGCTGGTCAACCAGAACGGCGAGGTCGGCATGACGAACCGCATCGCCGACGAGCTGCTGATCCGACGGGTGAACAAGGGCACGCTGCTCGCCGAGATCATCGAGCGGGCCAAGAGCACCACGCCGGAGCCGGCGCCGGATGCCCCGCCGATGAGCGAGCGGGACGACCAGCGGCTGATCGAGGCGTGCGACGCTTCGGGTCGAAGGAGCATCATCGGCTACCGCTTCGTCCGCTCACCGACGTTCGGTACGATCTTCACGCTCCGCGACATCACCGAGCTCGAGCGCTGCCGCACCGAGCGCCGTCAGCTCGAGCGCCTCTCGCAAGTGGGCAAGGCCTGCGCGATGGTGGCGCACGAGATCGGCAACCCGCTCGCGGCGATCAAGGCGACGATCCAGTCCATCGAGCGCGAGGCCGCGGCGGCCGGTCTGCAGGATCCGATCTCGGCCGTGTACTGGGAGATCGACCGGCTCGACAAAATCCTCGCGCAGCTCCTCGGCTTCGTGCGTCATCGGACGCCACGCAAGGTGCGGACCGAGCTCCCCGCCGTGATCATCAAGGCGAAGAGCGCCGCCGACGCCAAGCTGAAGAAGGTGACGTTCAAGACCACCTACAGCGCGCTGCCGCCGATCTACGCTGATCCGGATCAGCTCCAGCAGGTGTTCCTCAACCTGTTCCTCAACGCCGCCGACGCCATGCCCGAGGGCGGGACGCTCGAGGTGCTGGGCTCGGTCGTGGGCGAGCGCATCGTGATCCGCGTCATGGACGAGGGGAGCGGCATCTTGCCCGACCTGCGCGATCAGGTGTTCGAGTCGTTCTACACCACGAAGCCGACGGGGACCGGGCTCGGCCTCTCGGTGTGTTATCGCATCGTGACCGATCACGGTGGCTCGATCGCCGTGGAGCCGCGCGACAAAAAAGGAACCTGCATCCTCATCACGCTCCCTTTCTCGAGGAGCGCTTAGGTAAGCGATGGCTGCACGTCGACCGAGGGTGTTGATCGTCGATGACGAGGACAATATCGTCCTCGCCCTCCATCGGGTGCTCTACCAGGACAACCACCGGTACGACGTGCTCCTCGCGCGCAGCGCCGAGATCGCCCAGAAGATCCTGATGGACGTCACGGTCGACGTGCTCGTCACCGACGTCCACCTCCCCGAGAAGAGCGGGATGGAGCTGCTCTACTGGGCCGCCGTGGAGACGCCGTCGACGCGGGTGATCGTCATGACCGCGTTCGATGTCACCGGCATCAAGGACCGGGCGCACGCCTTCGGCTGCCTCCGCTTGATGCGGAAGCCGTTCGACGTCCACGAGATGCGCAGCACCATCCTCCGCGCCCTCGATCAGCGGGATGGCTTTGCCGGCAACCTCTCCGACCTCTCCGCGATTGACGTCATCCAGATGCTCTGCATCGCCCGGAAGACGACCTCGCTCCGCCTCTCCGAAGGCGATCGATCGGGCGTCATCCTCATCGAGAACGGGGAGATCGTCCACGCCATCTGGGAGAAGTACATCGGCGAGGAGGCGTTCTTTCAGATGATCTCGGTGTCGAACGGCCTCTTTCACACCTCGGCGTTGCCGCCCGATATCGAGCGGACCATCAAGGGCGACTGGCAATACCTGCTCATGGAGGGCATCCGCCGGTTCGATGAGCAGGCCGCCGGGATCACGCCCAATGATCAGCCGCGACCCTCGATGCGGTACGCGCCCATCGCCGTGGGTCCGGGACAGGATGCCGGCCCGGTCGTCCCCCCGATCCCGCCGCTGCGGATGCCGAAGTCCATGCCGCCGCCGCCGCCGCGGTCCACGCCGCCGCCCGCCGCGAGCCCGCCTGTGGCTGCTCCGCCGCCTGTGGCTGCTCCGCCGCCTGTGGCTGCTCCGCCGACGGCCGCCGAGGTCGCGGCGTCGGCGGACGCGACCGCGACCGAGGTCGCTCGCCTCATCGATCAGGGCTTTTCTGCGCTCCGGACGAGCAACCGGGACGAGGCGCGAAAGCACTGGGAGGAGGCCTTGAAGCTCGATCCGTCGAACCGCATGGTCGAGCTGAACCTGCGCAAACTCGACGCAAAAAATCTCCGCGACCAGCGCTGAAGTCCTCGAAAAATCAAGGTGGGCGCAAGGCCCCCTCAGCACGTCGTGGCCCCGTTCGACGACTGCGCTAAAGCGTCCGCGCCAGGTTCTCCGCTCGCGCGGGAGATCGGAAGGATCCGGCGCGGTGGGCGCTGGATTTCGGATAACATGAATACCTGGAAGGGTTTGCGAGCCGAATCAGGCTCCGGGCTTCTTTCTCCGGAGACGCGCAGTGGACGATCGGATGGACCAGACGTCGTTGGATCCAGCGACGGGAGCGCCCCCGGTCGCCGAGCAGACGCTGATCATCATCGGCAACGGAATGATGTGCTGGAAGCTCTGCCAGAAGCTGGTGGAGTGCGGCGCCCAGAAGCTGCTCGAGATCGTGGTCTTTGGCGAAGAGCCGCGGCCCGCGTACGACCGCGTCCACCTCACTGAGCTCTTCTCCGGAAAGACGGCGGACGATCTCACCCTCGCCCCCGCGGAGTGGTACGCGGCCCACGGCATCGCGCTCTACCTGGGCGATCCCATCGTCGAAATCAACACGGACGACTGCTTCGTCCGCTCGGCGTCGGGCCTCGAGGTGCCCTACGATCGCCTCGTCTTCGCGACCGGCTCGCGGCCCTTCGTCCCCCCCATCCCGGGCGTCGATCTGCCGGGCGTCTTCGTGTACCGCACCGTCGAGCACCTCGAGGCGATCATGGAGTACGGCCGCGTCGTCAAGCGCGCGGCGGTGATCGGCGGCGGCCTGCTCGGCCTCGAAGCGGCGAAGGCGACCTACGATCTCGGGCTCGAGGTCCACGTGGTGGAGTTCGCCCAGGGGCTGATGCCGCGTCAGCTCGACGCCGCCGGCGCGGGGCTCCTGAAGGAGAAGATCGAAGAGCTCGGCGTGCGCGTGCACCTCGGCAAGCAGACGACGCGGATCGAGGACGCTCCGCCTTCCGAGCACGCCCCTTCGATGGGCGAGCGGATCCTGCACTTCGCCGACGGCGGGAAGCTCGTCGTCGACATGGTGGTGATCTCGGCGGGGATTCGCCCTCGCGGTGAGCTCGCTGGGGCCGCCGGCCTCGAGCTCTCCAGGAACGGCGGCATCGTCGTCGACGATCACCTCACCACCTCCGACCCGCGCATCTTCGCGATCGGCGAGTGCGCAGTTCACAAGGGGGTGACCTACGGGCTCGCCCTGCCGGGCTACAAGATGGTCGACAACCTGGTCGACAACCTGGTCGGCGGGACGGCCACGTTCCAGGGCGCCGACGTCTCGGCGCGGCTCAAGCTGATGGGCGTCACCGTCGCGTCGCTGGGCCAGCACAACGAGACCGTGGTGCCCAACGCGACGGTGAACTCGTTCCTGGCCCACGGCGTTTACCGCAAGGTGGTGATGCTCGACGGCCACATCGTCGGCGCTGTCACCGTGGGCGACTGGGAGAACCTCGAGCGCGTACGCGAGGTGATCGAGCAGCCGCGCCTCGTCTCGTTCTGGGACATGCGGCGGTTCAGGAGCACTGGAAACCTCTGGCTGAAGTCCGAGTCGCCGCCCGTGACGGACTGGCCTCCGGACGCGCTCGTCTGCGGCTGCCTCCGCGTCAACCGCGGCACGCTGACGATGGCGCACCTGGACGGCTGCTCGACGGTGGACGAGCTCTGCGCCCGCACCGGCGCGGGGACGATGTGTGGCTCGTGCAAGCCGCTCCTCGCGGAGCTCCTCGGCAGCCGCGACTCGCAGCCGCCGTCGCGGCGCGACAGCGAGATCATCTCATCCCTGCGCGGCCGCGACTCGGTCCCGCCGTCGGTGATGAGTCGCGAGATCGGATCGCCGCGCGGGCGCGACGGCATGCCGTCCTCGATGCGCCGGCGAGAGTCGTCCCCGCTGTCCCCGTTATCGCCGCGCGGCCGTGATTACACGCCGCCGACGATGCGTGGGCGTGATCTCGCGCCGGTGTCGGTGATCGGCCACGATCTCACGCCGACGCCGAGGCACGGCCGCGAGATCACCCCGACCTCGTTGCACCGCGTCGATCGCGCCCCGCTGTCGGTGCTCAACCCCGAGCTCGGTCCGGCGTCGGTGCGGGCGCAACGCCGCTCGATCGCGCCACCCAGAGAGAACATCACGTTCGATCGCTTCACGCCGACACCGGTGGGCGTCACCCTGTTTCAATCGACGCAGCCGGCCGCGCCGTCGGTGATGCCCTCGCGAAAGGAGTCCACGATTCCGCCGCCGGCCGTGCGGCCTCCTCAACCGTCGCCGACGATGGCTCCACCATCCGCGCTGCCCCCGCGCTCGGCGCTCCCGATTCCTCTGCCGTCCGCCTCATCGTCGGGCAGCCCCGACTCCGACGACTCGATCTCCGAAGACTCCGGGCCGCTCTCGCGCCGCGGATCGTTGCTCCCTCCGGTGACGAGGCGGCGGATGCCGGTCCGCTCCACCCGCCCCGCGGCGAACCTCGAAGACTCCTCGCCGATGATGCGCGGGCTCGAGAGCGATCTCGCTGCGGCCTCGGCGCCCGGCGCCTCGTCGTCGCGGTTCTCGTTCCGTCCACCGCAGCGGATCTCGTTCATCGGCGACAGCGCCGACGAGCTTCGTGAACCGACCTCCTCGAGGCTTGGTTCCATGCGCGCGGGGAGCGGCGCGCTCGCCGTCCAGCCGTCGCCGGACCACGCACCGACCCCGCCCACGCCTCGCCGGTCGATTCTGCCGCCGGCCCCCTCGAATGCGCCCGCGCCCGCGTCCGCCTTCGCCCGCAAAGACGAATCCCACATTCCTCCGCCCGAGTCCTCGTCGCCGCATTCGGTGCAGGAGCTCCTCGCGCTCTCGGCGCTGGGCTCGGCCTCCCTCCGCCGCAAGGACTCTCCCCAGCTCCTGCGCGAGATGGCGAACCTGCTCGGCGACGTGGAAAAAGAAGGCGATTCGTCGCTGGAGGCCGACGCCGCGAAGGACCGCGATTCAGGGCTCCACGACGTCGAGCGCGACCCACCGGGACGGAGCGAGTGGCCGCTCTCGATCCGCCACTCCACGATGTCGCCCCCGCGTCGCCGCGACTCGCTCCCACCGCTCCGACCGCTCTCGGTGGGGGCCCCCCGGTCGCTCTCCATCCCCAGCCCCGCCATCGTGATGAGCCGCCCCACCCTCGCGCCGCCCGAAGCGCGCGGGCGTCGTCGGCTGCTCGCTGCGGCGATCCTCTCGTTCATCCTGGTGATGGCGATGGCGCTGCTCGGGCCCCTCTCCGGCGCCCGATCGGTCCAGGGCACGCACCTCGACGCCCTCTGGACCAGCAACGTGGGCAAGCAAGTGACGGGCTACTCCGTCGTCGTGCTCGGGCTCGCGAGCCTGCTCCTCTCCCTTCGCAAGCGCTGGAAGCGCTTCTCGCACAGCGACGTGCCGATCTATCGCGTCGTTCACGGCGGCTTCGCGGCCCTGGCCCTGGTCATGCTCGGCCTCCACACGGGGCTCCACCTCGGCGCGAACCTCAACCGGCTGCTGATGATCGATTTCCTGGCGCTCTCGCAGCTCGGCGCCCTCGCCGCCGGCGTCACCGCCCTGAGCCACTGGTGGAGCCCCGGCACCGCGCAGAACCGACGACTCGTCTCCTCGCAGGCTCATCTCATGCTCTTCTGGCCGCTGCCCGTCCTCCTCGCGCTCCACATCCTGGGCGCGTACTTCTACTGAGGCCGGAGAGAACTCGCGCATGAGCACACGCGTCTCGGTGATCTGCTTTCTGGTGATCACCGTCGTCCTCGGCGCCTACTACGGCGCCCCGTTCCTCGGCAAAGGCGACCAGCGCGCGCACCTGCCCGGGCCGACCTCGCACGGCCACCACCAGATCGAGGTCGGCTGCGACCAGTGCCACACGCCCTTCGGCGGCGTGAAGAACGACGCCTGCAGCAAGTGCCACGGCGAGGCCCTCACCGCCGTCAACGACTCGCACTCCGAGGGCAAGTTCGCCGACCCGCGCAACGCCGAGCGCGCCGCGGGGCTCGACGCGCGCGCGTGCGTGACCTGCCACCGCGAGCACGTCCCTGGGATGACGAGCGACGGCGTCAGCATCGCCCAGGACTTCTGCATCAAGTGCCACGCCGACGTCAGCCAGGAGCGCCCCAGCCACAAGACGTTTGCCCCCGACAGCTGCGGCAACTCCGGCTGCCACAACTTCCACGACAACCGCGCGCTCTACGAAGACTTCCTCCTCAAGCACCTCCACGAGCCGGAAGAGCTCGCCACATTGCAGGTCCCGCTCCGCGGCGCCTCGATGGGTAAAACAGACGCGGGCGCGCCGTCGCCTTCGCCGCTCACCGCGAAGGATCGCGACGCCCCCGCCGCGGCCGGCAACGACGCCGCGATCACCGCCGACTGGGAGAAGACCGCGCACGCCCGCGCGGGGATCAACTGCGGCCGGTGCCACCAGATCGAGGACCCGTCGACCGGCGCCGCCAAGTGGCAATCGAAGATCGACCGCGCCGCCTGCCTCGGGTGCCACGCGAACGAAGACAACGGCTTCCTCAAGGGCTTGCACGGGATGCGGCTCGCGTCGAAGCTCCCGCCGATGACGCCCGAGCTCGCCCAGCTCCCGATGAAGGCCGACGCGAAGCACAATCAGCTCGGCTGCAACTCCTGCCACAAGGCCCACACCTTCGACACCGCGTACGCCGCGGTCGAGGCCTGCGTCGGCTGCCACGACGACGAGCACACGCTCGCCTACAAAGCCTCGCGCCACTTTCGCCTCTGGGAGCTCGAGCAGTCGGGGAAGGCCTCGAAGGGGACCGGGGTATCGTGCGCCACCTGCCACCTGCCGCGGGAGGTCCACACCGAGGGGGGCGTCACGACCGTGCAAGCTCAGCACAATCAAAATGCCAATCTACGCCCGAACGACAAGATGCTACGGAGCGTCTGCATGAGCTGCCATGGGCTCGGATTTTCCATGGACGCTCTCGCCGATCCGGACATGCGGCGGCGCAATTTCAACGGCCGACCGGGCCGCCATGTGACCAGCCTCGAGCTGGCCGAAAAGCGAGCGAAGAAAGCGGGAGATTGACGGTGAAGATAGCTAGCTTGGTCTTGAATATGTCACTGGCGGCGGCTCTCCTGGCCTCCGCGGCGCTGACCCCGGGCTGCGGGGGCAAGCCCGAAGCGGGCGGGATCTCGCCCCAGGTGATGGCCGACGGCCTCTACGCGGTCATGTCCGCCGATCGCGCCACCTACGCGACCGACGTCGTCAACCGACTCCAGGACAAGGAGAAGGTGATCAAGGCCGACGAGCACTTCCAGGACGCCAAGGCCTTGCCGCTGCCCGCCCAGATGTTCCGCATGGGCGCCGAGCGCGCCCAGAAGAACGGCGCCGGCTTCTCCTATTCGCTCCTCTCGCAGTGGCCGATCAACAAGCAGAACGGCCCCAAGACCGAGGCGGAGAAGGCCGGACTCAAGGCCGTCGCCGAGACCGGCAAGAACTATTACACGGAGGAGACGATCGCCGGGAAGAAGTACTTCATGGCCGCCTACCCCGACAAGGCTGTTACCGAAGCCTGCAGCAATTGCCACAATGCCCACCAGGACAGCCCGCGCAAAGACTTCAAGCTTGGTGACATTCTCGGCGGGATCGTGATCCGGATCCCCCTCGACAAATAAAGCCTGTAGGGGCGAGCCGCGCTGGTCCTACGACTCCAGCGCTGCTCTCACCCCGTTCTCGAACAGCCGCACTCCCACCCCCCGCAAAGGCCTCTCCCCCCGGTCCCCTTGCTGGATCCAGTCCGGGTGATTCTCCGGGTACAGGTACGCATCCGGGTGCGGCATCAGCCCGAACACCCGCCCTGTCACATCGCACAGCCCCGCTGCCCCGCCCGGAGATCCATTGGGGTTCGCCGGCCAGCTCTCTGTCGGCTGCCCCGCCTCGTCGGCGTAGCGAACCGGGATCAGATGGGCGTCCTCCACGCGTCGTTGCACAGACTCGCTCGCGAAGACCAGCTTGCCTTCCCCGTGCCGTGTCGGGCACTCCAGGATCGGGCCGAGTCCGCGCGTGAACACGCAGGGGCTCGCCTCGTCGACGGCGAGCTTCACCCAGGCGTCGCGGTAGCCGAGGCGATCGTTGTCCACCAGCGTCGCGGATTGCGGCGGCAGGCCCGAGCCCTTTTGGCGATCGAGCATCGGGAGCAGGCCGAGCTTTACCAGCGTCTGGAAGCCGTTGCAGATGCCGAGGGCGAGGCCGCCGTCGTCGACGAAGCGGGCCAGATCGTCGCCGAGGCGGAAGCGTAAGCGGTTGCCGTAGACCCGGCCGCTGGCCACGTGATCGCCGAAGGAGAAGCCGCCGACGAAGGCCACGAGGTGGTACTCGGCGAGCCGTTTGCGCGGCGTCGGGCGCTCGAGCAAATCGCCGAGGTGGACCACGTCGGCGCTGGCGCCCGCGAAGGTGAAGCCCGCTGCCGTCTCGGCCTCGCAGTTGAGGCCGTAGCCGGTCAGCACCAGGACGCGCACGTCGCGCGCGGCCGTAGGAGAGAGCCTCGTCGTCATGGTTGCCTCAAACGCCACGGAGACCCTCGTGGAATGGCTGGCGCAGCGTGGGGGTGTCGAGATTGAAGACGGGCATCTTCGCGCGCTCGACGCGGAGGAAGCCCGCGCCTTTGCGGGCCGCGGTGATCACGCCGAGCGGCAGGAGCTCGTGATCGTTGAGGAGCTGCTCCACCGCGGCGCGATCGCCGGGCGCGCAGGTGAAGAGCAGGCGGCCGGTTGATTCGCTGAAGAGGCTCGCGAAGAGATCGAGCTCGGGCTCGAAGGCGTCGAGCGTGACCTGGACGCCGAGCTCCGAGGCCAGCGCCGCGCGGGTCAGCGCTACGGCGAGGCCGCCGCGGGTGACGGCGTCGGCGCTGCGGATCAAGCCTTGATCGCGCGCCGCGACGAAGGCGCGGTAGCGGGCCGCGGACTTCGCCAGATCGGTCTTCGGCACCTGCGTGAGCTTGAGATCGAGGGCCAGCGCCGCCTCGCCCCCGCCGCACTCGTCGCGCGTCGCGCCGAGGAGGAAGACCAGATCGCCCGGCGTCCGCGGGGCGAGCGTGAGGGCGCGGCGCACGTCCGCCATCTGCCCGATCACGCTGACCAGCAGCGTCGGCGGGATCGAGATCCTCACGCCGCCGAGGAAGGCGTCGTTCTTCATCGAGTCCTTGCCGGAGATCAGCGGGACGCCGTAGGCCACGCAGGCGTCCTTCAGGCCCTCGCAGCAGCGCACGAGCTGCGCGAGCTTGTGCTCGCCTTCGGGGTTGTCGTCGCTGACGATCGGATCGGGCCAGCAGAAGTTGTCGAGCGCGGCGAGCCGATCAAAGCGCGCGCCCGCGGCGAGGACGCGGCGGACCGCCTCGTCGACCGAGGCCATCGCCATCGGCTTGGTGTCGATGTCGCCGAAGTGCGGATGGATCCCCTCGGCGAGGACGAGGCCCTCGTCGCGGCCATGGCGCACGCGCATCACCGTCGCTGTCGCCGGGACATCGCGGCGGACGCCGAGGAAGGGTTTGACGACGCTGAGGCCCTTGACCTCGTGGTCGTAGTGACGCGCGCGATCCTCGTGGCTGGCGAGGTTGGGGCGGCGCAGGAGCTTGAGCAGCAGCTCGCCCATGCGCTCATTGTCGGCGGCGCTGCGACGCCCGCGGCTCGAGACGGTGTGCTCGGAGAGGCTCCACTGCGCCTGACGCGTCACGCGGGGGACGCCGTCGTGGAGGAACGCCAGCGAGAGATCGCAGACCGCCTCCTTGCCGTACGTGACGACGAGGTGGCCGCTGTCGGTGAACGCGCCGAGGTCCGTCGCCTCGACCTCGCGGCGCCGCGCCAGATCGAGGAGCGCCTCGAGATCGCCGGGCGGCACCGCGAGCGTCATCCGCTCCTGCGCCTCGCTCACGAAGATCTCCCAGGGCGCGAGGCCCGGGTACTTCAGCGGCACCTTCGCGAGATCGATCACCGCGCCGCCCGTCGCCGTCGCCATCTCGCCGACGCTGCTCGAGAGGCCGCCCGCGCCGTTGTCGGTCATCCCGCTGTAGAGCCCGAGATCCCGGGCCTCGGCGAGCATGTCGAACATGTTCTTCTGGGTGATCGGATCGCCGATCTGGACCGCCTGCGCCGGAGACGACGCGTCGAGCTGCACGCTCGAGAACGTGGCCCCGTGGATGCCGTCCTTGCCGACGCGGCCGCCGATCATCACCACGCGATCGCCCTTCTTCATCGGCTTCTCGTGGGTGGGCCTTCCCGCCGAGGTCACCGGCATCGCGGCGACCGTGCCGCAGTAGACGAGGGGCTTGCCGAGGTAGCGCTCGTCGAAGATTTCGAAGCCGCGCGCGTAGGGGATCCCCGACTGGTTGCCGCCGTCGATCACGCCGTGATGGACGCCGTCGCGGAGGCGGCGCGGGGGCATCAGGCCGGGCGGGATGCGCCCGTCGTAGTCGGGCGGGCCGAAGCAGTAGCCCCAGACATTGGCGAGGAGATCGGCGCCGAGGCCGGTGCCGAAGCTGTCGCGGTTGACGCCGACGATGCCGGTCATCGCCCCGCCGTAGGGATCGAGGGCCGAGGGGGAGTTGTGGGTCTCGACCTTGTAAACGAGGTGATCGCGCTCGGTGAAGCGGACGACGCCGGCGTTGTCGCTGAAGACGGAGACGAGGAGCTCTTCGCCCTCGGGATCGAGGCCCTGCTCTTTGCGGGCGAGGGCGACGGCCTCGGTGGTGCCGGCGATGAAGGTCTTGAAGAGCCCGCGCTCGATGATCTGCGTCCGGTCGAGCGCGTCGGTGTACTCGATCGGCGCGGCGAAGATCTTGTGCTTGCAGTGCTCGCTCCACGTCTGCGCCAGGCACTCGAGCTCGGCGTCGGTGGGCTCGCGCGAGAGGTGCGTGAAGTGGGCCTGGATGGCGCGCATCTCGACCAGCGAGAGGGCGAGGATCTTCGCGCGTGAGAGCTTCACCAGCTCGGCGTCGCCGAGCCCGCGGAGCGGTACGAGCGTGGTGCTCGGCGCGCGGGCGCTGCCGGCGCGCGGGACCTCGAGATCGAGCCGCCGCGGAGGCTGCTCGATCTGCACCCGCTCGATCAGCGGATTGTGGAGGAGCTCGGCCGCAGCGCGCTCGACCTCGGCCCGAGTCAGACCCCAGAACGCGAACTGCCGCCCCGTGTAGACCTGCCCCGAGAGCGGGCGATCGAGGCAGTCCTCGCACGCCGTCTTCACGCTCTTGCCGACCGAGTCGGTGACCCCGGGAAGGAACGAGACACCAAGAAGAAAGTGCTCCGCATCCCCATCCGGAAGCAGCCCGACGACGCCAATCTCGGCGATGGGATCGATCAGCACCGCGGCGACCCGCTCGGCCTCGGCCGCCTCGATCGCCAGATCGAGGTGATAGATTTTCCGCGTCCGCACCCGCGTCGGCGCGAGGCCCAGGAAGGCCTGAAGCTGCTGCTGCGTCACGGCGCCGAGCGCGTCGGGCAACCCCGGACGAGCCTCGATTTCCAGGCGATACACAGGCACGTTCGCTACCTCGGCGCCGCTATAGCGCAGGGGTGTCCGCCGGGGAAGCACAGGGGATGGACCGCTCCGCCCGCCCGCCCGTCGAGCTAGCGTCCCTTCCGTCCCTGGAGCAGCCTTCGTGCCTCGCTCAGCTCGGCGGGCGGAGCCCCAGCGCGCTCCCTTAACGCGCTGGGAGCGCTCGAATCCCCTCGCCGCATCGCCCGGATGACGGCTTCCACCTGCTCGCGCGCGCGAGCGTGGAGGGCGAGGACGGCTCCGCGCTTCGCTCTCCGACATGAGCACCGGCAACGGGGAGCCTCTGCGTCGGGGCCGAGCTTGCGCGCGGTGTCGCTGCCTGCGCTGTCGAATCTTCCGCCGGCCTTCCGGATGCCGGCGCTACGACAGTCGCGATGATCTCCCGCGTGATCGATGGCGTCGTCGGCGCCGACGCCCCGGATCCGAAAGCACCTGGTCGAGCGCGGCCCGAGGCTCGACGACGATTTGCCCCGGGCCGTCGTCCTGGCGGATCGCGTCGTAGTCGAGCTGCCCGGCAAGCAGCTCTCTCACCTCGGGTCGGCTCAGGCAGCCGCGCAGGCCAGGCGCAACCCGGTAGTCCAGCCGGAAGTAGTAGCGGGCGCGCGGACGCTGGAGCGGTGGCTCATCCGCACGGGCGCCCACGGCGCCGCTCAGGCCCGCGAGGAGAAGGAGGCCGATGAGGCGGCGCGGTCGCACGGGCCGAAGCTAGAGCACCGAACAGGTTGAAATCTGGGCATTTCAACCTGTTCGGGGTCTAGCTCCGCTTCTCGGCGGACTTACTCCCGGTCTGGTCTGTCACGGTTTCGACCGAGCCGAGGTTGTCGACGTGC
>Ga0105048_10000553_pt1 | contig 58043 bp, 58 predicted proteins | sample MAT05_FD_78382 | JGI IMG/M metagenome (GOLD analysis project Ga0105048, IMG submission 78382) | Freshwater microbial communities from Lake Fryxell liftoff mats and glacier meltwater in Antarctica - MAT-05 | ecosystem: Environmental > Aquatic > Freshwater > Ice > Liftoff microbial mat | place... | reverse complement strand
ATCGGTATGCTGGATGCGTTTGAGAGAATCCAAAACGGAAGTGGTGGTTTCGATTCCCAAATCTGCTTGCAGGAGGAGCGCTTCCAAATCGTCCCATGTTTCATTTGTAATTTCGGAAGTACCAAGTAACGAAGCAATCTGCCCGAAGGCAGCCTTGCTTGAACGGGAGAGTCCATCTTTCCAACGTGATAAAAAATTAGCCATGACGGGCGATTATATCACGCGGTATTAATGTCTTTTATGTTATACTTTTCTGGCTCTATGAGGCATAAAAAAGTTATATGACATGAAATTTCCACATCCTGACAAGGGGTACGGTATTTTCAGGAACCAATTAGTACGGCACATAGACCTCACGTAGAGCGCTGACTTTTGATAAGCCGGTGCAACATTAACTCGAGGAAGAAAGGATTAAAAAAATGGCTGGAGAACCTGTACACATTTCAGATGCAGATTTCGAAAAGGTCGTGATGCAATCGTCACTACCCGTGATTGTGGATTTTTGGGCACCCTGGTGCGGACCATGCAAAATGGTTGCGCCCATCCTGGACAAATTAGCCCATGAAGAAGAAGGCAACCTCATCGTCGCAAAAATCAACACCGATGATCACAGCGAGTGGATGCAAAAATTTGGTATTCAAGGCATTCCCACGTTGCTCTTTGTTTCAGGCGGCAAAGTAGTACATCGTCAAGTCGGTGCATTGCCCGAACGCATGTTACGTGAAGTGGTCACACAATTTATGGACGTGATCAAGCAGAAGTAATCTCCAGTAAAGGAGTTGGGATATGAAAAAGTTTTTTGTTTTGAGTATTGCACTTGGATTAACATTAAGTGCCTGTTTGCCAACAGCGGTTCAACCTGCTGCAACACAGGTTCCTTTTTCAGAGCCAGACTTGCAGGCAACTGTAGCGGCTTCAGTGCAACAAACACTTCAATCCCTGCCTACTTCAACACTGGTACCCAGCGAAACCCCTGTGATGGTTACGGCCACGCAGACGGCCACACAAGCTGTAACTGCCACACTATCAACACCAACCGAGACGCAAAATCCGATTCTGTTGACATTGAGCGCAACGCTGGGCACCGGCACCCCGGCTACCAACACCCCGGGAACACCCGGAACATTAGCGCCTACTGCGACGTCTGGGAATAGTATAAATCCTGCATTTAGCGCCACAGTAACAGAAACACCTCATTTTCAGTATTATGGCACAATGCCCCCTTATCTGGCATTCTCAAAAATCACACTGAACAATAAATCAAAAAGTGAAGTGTATATCTCGCTGCAATGCACAACCAACGAAGGCTACACAACCATCATTGAGTATCCAGTCAGTGTTCAGATAGAAACCAATGCGCCCATAGGCAAGTATGTTTATGTAGCCTGGGTCGGCGGCAGAAAAATCACGGGCAAATTCATCCTGGATAAAGATCAGGATCGGATCATCAATATATTCAAAGATCATTTGGAAATAAAATAACAAACCAGAATAATTATCAAAAAAATGGAGAAACAAAAAAAATGCTTAAACGTATATTCCCAATCTTATTAACCATGGCTGTTTTCCTGACTGCCTGCGGACCACAAGGCACCCCCACCATGGCTCCGGTGGACGTACAAAATACCGCCGTCGCAGCCGCGTGGACCATGGTGGCCGCTACGCAATTAGCCAACCCGACCGCCACTTCACTTCCGCCCACCGAAGTACCCAGCCCCACTCCTTTGCCAACATTACCCCCGGTAACGGTTGGAGTTCTTCCTACACTCGCAGTTCTGGCTACTCAGCCTCTTGTTCTACCCACTGCCACATCAGGAACTTCCGGTTGTTTGAAACCGCTCAACATGGGCGAAGCTGGTCCAACATCACCGATCCGTATTGAGAATTTCAGCGGCGGCACAATCACTTCTGTTTCACTAAATCTGGTTGAAGGTTCCAATAAATTTGGACAATGCGGCGCCATCACTGTAACCAATATCGGCCGGGACGCAACCAAAACACTTGAGGTTCCAAAAGGCACCTGGTGGGCTTACGCATGGATCACCTACAAAGATGGTACCAGCGGTAATGCCTCTGGAAGTTTTATTACCAATGTTGGTTTTGAAGATCTGGTGAGCATCGTTGTCAGAAAAGAAATCATTGTTGCAAAATAATACGAGAAACCAGAAAGCCTAAAAAATAAAAACAGGAGCCGCGAAAATTCGCAGCTCCTGTTTTTATAGACACAGTTTGACTACTCCGTTGCGCGCTCGATTTGCGCACCTAGCATTCGTAGTTTTTCATCCACTCGCTCATAACCGCGTTCGATCTGAACAATATTGCGGATTTTTGAAGTCCCTTTGGCGGCCAGCGCGGCCAGCAATAAAGCCATACCGGCGCGAATGTCAGGGCTTTCCAGTTTTTCACTATAGAGTTGGGTTGGTCCCTGAATGAGAACACGATAAGGGTCGCACAAAATAATGCGAGCGCCCATGCCGACCAGTTTATCGGTGAAATACATGCGCCCTGAAAACATCCAATCATGAAAGAGCACCGAACCTGCCGCCTGTGTTGCAACTGTGATGGCAATGCTGGTTAAGTCTGTTGGGAAGGCGGGCCAGACATTCGTTTTGATCTCAGGTACAGCCCCATCCAGATCAGAGGCGATGGAGAGGGATTGTTCAGCAGGTACGATCAAGTCGCTTCCGTCCACCTGCCATTGCACGCCGAGACGATTAAAAACCTGCCGCACCATTTCAAGATGCTGCACACCAGCATTATGAATTCGAATACTTCCGTGCGTCACAACGGCCGCGCCAATGTAACTAACTACTTCCAACAAATCCGGGCCGATGGTAAATTCTCCGCCATGCAAACGAGTTACACCTGTGATATGTAAAGTGTTCGAGCCTATTCCCTCTATTTTCGCGCCTAATAAATTTAAGAAATTACAAACTTCCTGCACATGCGGCTCCGACGCGGCATTTCGGATCTTCGTCTCGCCTTTGGCAAGGACAGCCGCCATGATCGCATTTTCTGTGGCGGTGACACTGGCTTCATCAAGCAGCATATCGGCGCCATGTAATTCATTTGCGGTAATTTCAAATACACGATCATAAGATACAGTTGCACCCAAAGCACGCAAAGCCAAAATATGTGTATCCAAACGGCGCCGCCCGATCACGTCGCCACCGGGGGGCGGCAATCGAAGTCCGCCTGTGCGGGCCAGAACTGGTCCAGCGATGAGAATTGAAGCTCGAATGCGGCGACACAGGTCCGGGTCCAGATGAGAAGCGGTCAGTTCCTTCGTCGTGATGCGCCATGAATTTGAGTCTACTTCCTCCACCACCGCCCCAAGGCTTTCGATCAATTTTCGCATGGCCAGCACATCACGAATTTGCGGCAGGTTATGCAAGATGACAGGTTCTTCCGTTAATAAACAGGCGGCCAGCAAAGGCAGCGCCGCGTTCTTATTTCCAGATGGGGTCACTTCACCTTTTAAAGGGATTCCACCTTCGATAACAAATTCTTCCATACCACTCTCCTCATAACTTTCAGGATTGTAAGTCAGTTTTTAATTTTCGCCAAGAACATTACAATTGACTTGCGCCTATAATGACTTTGCATGGCATCCAAAATTAGAATTATAATAATTTCATATGTCTATTATTTTAATCATACCCATACTCATCGGATGGGTCGCAGGCTGGCTCGTGAACTATCTCGCTGATGTCCTGCCAATTACCCGTCAATTCAGCCAACCTGCCTGCCTGCAATGCAACGAATCGTTTACATGGAAGGAGTATCTTCTCTTTCGATCCTGTAAAAATGGGCACGCTCGCAAAATACGCGCATGGATCGTGCAAGCCGCCATTTTATCAGCCAGTATTTATACATGGCAAAATCCCGCTGTAAATCTCGGCTATCTTTTCGGATTTATGTTGATCATCTATTTTGGCGCGATCATTGTAATTGACATTGAACATCACTTAATTCTTCATCCAACCAGCATCTTCGGCGCTGTTCTTGGACTGATCACTGGTTCTGTTTCTCATGGAATTACAGCCACCCTGTGGGGCGGACTGGGCGGCTTCGTCATTATGATTGGCTTTTATTATTTCGGCGTGCTCTTCACCCGCATCCGCGCAAAACGCATGATCTCCGCAGGGCAGGAAGCAGACGAGGAGGAAGCGCTGGGGGCCGGGGATGTGATCCTCGCCACCGTGCTAGGCTTTATGCTGGGCTGGCCGTTGATCTGGCTGGGCTTACTACTTGGCATCTTACTTGGCGGGGCCTTTAGCCTGTTGCTGATTCTATGGATGGTCATTAGCCGTACCTATCAAAAAAATGCTTTAATGCTCTTCATCCCTTATGGACCCTATCTGGTCACTGGCGCATTTCTAATCATCTTCTTTCCAAAATTTATCGAGCTACTCGTACCCGGATAATTCAATTTTGATAATCTGTAACCGCCCATTAAGTAGCGAGTCATAATGAAACTATTTGCGAACAAGAAACATACAAAAAATAAAGCGCAGGCCATGGTCGAGTTTATGCTCGCGCTGCCGCTTTTGTTGTTGCTTATCTACGGGACAATCGAAGTAGGGCGACTGATATTCATTTTTGCCTCCGTAGCCAACGCATCGCGTCAGGCGGTGCGCTATGGATCGGCCGCGGGCGAGATTGACGATATTGCTTACTATCAAAACTGCGAGGGAATTCGCGAAGTTGCCGATCAATCTGCATACATTACTGATTTTGAACAAGTCAACATCACCTACGACCGCGGTGTTAATTCTGACGGAACACAAATCCCCATCACAGGGATTGATCCAGACCCAGGCGTGAACACCTGCCCCATTGAAAACGACACCATCCGCAATGGGGATCGTATTATCGTTCAAATATCAGCCAATTATGAGCCGATCATTTCAATCGTCCCGATTGACCCGCTGACCATTGTCTCTGCCAGTGCGCGCACATTTCTGATCTCTATTCCGATTGTTGGATCCTCCATACCGACCGGGTTTGCCGCTGAATCCAGTACGCCATCCAAAACAGCGCTGCCCACCTCGATCACGGATACAGTAACGCCGACCATTGGCGCACTGACTTTAACAGCCACAAATTTTGTACCCAATGGCGGCACACCATCCAATATAACGCCGACAGATTTTCCACCCTATGGCAGTACCCCGATCAACAACGGGACGCCAGTAAATTGGACTGCGATTCCTGCTACTTTAACTTTTATTCCACTCAACACTCCCACTCGAACCGCCGTCGCCAGCATCACGCCCACTGCAATCAGCTGCGCGGGGTTGACGGGCGTATCGCATGAAGGACTCGTTTTCAAAGATAACATCATGGAAATGACCATCAATAACAATAGCGGGCACACTCTTTCCACCGCACAAATCTATGTTGAATGGAATCATGACAGAGGTCACACATCAGACCCCGATAACGGTTTACGTCTCAGACAAATTTTGTTCGCCACCCAAAAATGGGATGGCGATCTCCAAACACCCTCTGCCTATATCCAGGGATTCTATCCACGCGTTGAGCCGGGCACATCCACAATTCAGTTTATTTTTAATCAAAACTATGAGCTACAGGATGGAACCGAAAGAATCATCATCAATTTATCCACGCCGGGCTGCACAGGCTACCCAGTGGATTCAAGGAATTAGATGGCGTTGTCAATCCTAAAACACAAAGTACGCAAAAGTCAACGTGGACAAAGTCTGGTGGAGTTGGCTATTAGTCTGCCGGTCATGGTGCTGATCCTGCTCGGCACGGTAGACTTCGGAATGGCAATTTTTACTTATTCGATATTAAGAGATGCCGCCCAGGAAGGCGCGCTATACGGCTCGTTTAACCCAGGTAATAAATCAGAAATTGAAATCCGCGCCCGCAATATTTCACCGCGTGGAGAGGAAGATGTGTTTTCTTCTCCCATCCAGTTAAGAGACAAGGATCACATCAAAGTAAATGTAAAAACTATTGGAGATGCATGTCAGGGATTCACCAACGGCATATCGAACAGTATACAAGTCAGCGTGTCCTACAACTACCCGATCCTGATGCCATTTCTCGGACAGGTGATCGGCGCGAAGACCATCCAACTCAACGGCGTTGCAACCAATATGATCCTTCAACCTCCCTGCCCATGAAACAAGTACCGTCAGAAATAGTTCATCACAAAAAAAGCGAACGCGGTCAGGCGTTAATCCTGATCGTCTTCTCGATCATCGGGCTGCTGGGCATGTCGGCTCTTGCAATTGACGGAAGCAGCGCCTATGTGGACCGCCGCAAAGCAGAGACCGCCGCCTCGGCTGCCGCGCTGACAGCTTCGATCACCCGCATTCAAGGTGGGAATTGGCGCAGTGCTGCGCTGGCTACGGCAAAAACCAATGGCTACAATAACGACGGCATAACCAATACTGTTGAATTAAATACCCCGCCCATTGATGGTCCGTATATTGGAAACTCTGAATACATTCAGGTCATTATCACTTCATACTTGAAGACCTACTTCGGGCCAGTGATCGGCGTTTCCCAAACCATCAATAAAGCTCAGGCAGTTTCGCAATCCAAGCCTGCTGAATATGGACAAATGTTTGATGGGTACACACTGGTAAGTCTGGCTCCACATAGTGACTGCAAAGATAAAATCGCTTTTGAAATCCATGGGGAAGCCACGATCAAACTTGAGGGTGGCGGCTTATTTATCAATTCGGATAACACAAAGTGCGCCTTGGTTCAATACGGAAGCGGCAGCATCCGTGTTCAGGATGACAGCCCGATCACCGTGGTAGGCGGCGCAGATATCCAAAAGCCAAAACTAATCACGCCCTTCCCGATACAAACAGGGGCGCCTCCCATCCCCTATCCGCCTGCCTTCCAAATGCCTAAAGTTGGCTGCGGCGATCAGGTGGCTGAAATCAAGGAACTTGACGAGACCAGCATGACGCCAGGCAGTTGGGGCAGTGAAGACTTCCCTCCCGAAGGTGTGACCAAATTGGAAAGCGGAACCTACTGTCTGGACGGCGATTTTATTCTGAAAACAGGAGAGAAGCTAATTGGGGAGGGTGTTTTATTCATTATGAAGGAAGGCAAGATCAAAATCAGCGCCGGGGCTGAAATTCAGATCGGAGCTTCCAATGTCGGCGTGGATGGCGGGCTGTTAATCTATATGCCGATTAAAAATCGCAACATGCTTTCGCTAAACGGAAATTTCAACTCAAGCTATTCGGGCACCATTCTCGCGCCCGGTGCAGACATTCATATCAACGGGTTGGATTCACATGCCGGATATCACTGCCAGATTATTGGCTACTACATCGAAGTGGACGGGCAGAGCGACACGTTGATCAAGTATAAAGATGAACAAAACTACGATGCCTATAAAATGCCGGAAGTAATTCTTAGCCAGTAAGGAAAACACCGGCTGCAAACCCCATCTTTTACGCGCAGACTATTTGCAAAACTGTAAGCGTTGCAGGATGGTTACACGATTTCAAAGGTTCTGTGCATGAGATATAATTAGAGATATTATTCATAATAGCCAATAAACAACTTACTCCCCATTTTATTCACATCACAGCCAAATCAAAATACTTGATTCCAGTACCAATGTCGGATTACTCAGTTGAGCAAGCCGTACTAAAAACAAGGTATAGCCATGAAAAATTTATTACAAAAGGTATTTTCATTTTTCAAGAAGGACGCCCTGCAAACGAAAGGCAGCAGGCGTAAAACCAAAGGGCAGAGCATGGTTGAAATTGCCATTGCCCTGCCCATCTTAATGCTTTTACTTTCCGGCATGGTTGAGTTTGGCTTTATGCTAAATTCCTACCTTTCCCTGCTGGATGCCACTCGTGAAGCGGCTCGTTTTTATAGTAACCTTAACCCAACTGGTCCGGATGCAGATAAAAGCGTAGGACACATAGCAAGACCTGCACCGGACTGGTTTTTTGAAGATTCCTCTAATATGGTGCGGGTATCTCTGGATCCGAGTCTAGTAGATACAGGCTATCAAGGACGCAAGTTCGTGCTTGACCCTGCCATGGATGATATTATTATTAGTTTCTATGGTGTTGACAACGTTAATAATACTGTTGTTACCGCCAACTCCTATCGCGTATACAGCCATGGCACATCTGCTTTCACATCCGCTGGGATTCAAGCCAAAATGGCCGCAGGTTCACCCAATGCCGGTCTTTTGGTCGTCGAATTAATTTATAGTTATGAACAAGTTTTAGGTTTACCCTGGACGGCATTTCTGGGGGACCATATCATGTTACATGCCAGTACGATTATGCCCTTAAATGCGGTGGAACCACCCTAATGAGAAACGAGAAGCTATGATCAAAAAATTTCTAAAAAAAGCAGAACGTGGACAAGCCATTATCCTGATTGCGGTTGCCATGGTGGGATTGGTAGCCATGGTTGGTTTAATGACCGATAGCGGCATTTTGCTCATCGAATATGCCCGCTTAAAACGCGGTATCGATTCTGCCTCGATCGCGGCGGCGCAACAGTTTCGCAAAGGTTTTCTAACCGCTGATCTGGTAAAGTCTGCAACCAATTTTTTGGTGCTCAATCAGTCCAATGTTAAGGAAGTTCATATTTACACTTGTAACTACCCTGGCACCGAGTGGGATGCAGCCTTATGCACTACACCCATTTCTAAATTGGTGCGGGTTACCGCCTCACAAGATGTTAAATTTGGATTTATGCGTGTGCTCGGTTTCGACCAAACTACCATTACAGCCACCTCGGTGGGCGAAGCCGCTTCGATTGACCTGGTATTGATCATGGATACTTCGCTCAGTATGTCTTATGGAACCAGCGGCGATCCACTCTCTGGAAATCAAGCGGGGGATGATCCTCATACTTGCAATATCAATCACAACTGCCAGCCGCTTGAAAATATCAAAACTGTCGCGCAAGGCTTCATTGATACCTTATTCTTCCCATATGACCGTGTCGGAATTGTCACCATGACCGATCAGGCCGTGGGCGGAACCCGTACCGTCACTTTGGCGCTTCCACTTAATGATACATACGCGACAGTTTTTAATGCTCTGGAGAATATTAGAGTTTTCGAACCACCCACATGTGTCACCAAGGTTTCCGCTTTCGGCACGCAAGGCGCGTGGGTTTCACCCTTGACTGGTCCATGCCTAAATTACAATAGTGGCAGCGGAATTTTTCAAGGCGCGGAAGTCCCCAGAGGCCGCGGCGGCCTAGATCTTGATATGAACACGCTGGGTGATAATGATAATGACTACACCACCATACCTTCCAGTAATGTAGGGGGTACATTTGTAAAAGCAAGTGATGCATTTCTAGGCGAAGGTTCTACAAACCGAGATGATGCATTCTGGGTAATCATCGCGCTTATTAGCGGCCCTGCCAATGCAACAGGCCCAATTGCCGGCCACGCAGCCATACCAGGTCACCCGGACGGAATCTGCCCTTCAACGACATGGAATGCGGTATATACACCCAAATGCCGCGATAGTGATCTTGCTGCGGATGGTGTGACTCCTCTTATTACCCGCCATACCAATGCCGTCGCAACCTACGATGCCGATGATTACGCGCGCGATATGGCAGATTTTACGGCTGACCCAGTCAACGGGAATGGGATTACCATCTTCACCATCGGTTTAGGCACTGTGACGGGCGCGAATAATTCGATTAAAAACTCAGGTATTGGTTTAAATGTTTCTGCAGACAATCTTCTCAAGTACATTGCTGAAACCGCTGGGGATACTCCTGGCACTACAGCCAATCATGGCTTCTACTCTTACGCCGAAGACCCAAGCCTTAATCTAGCGCCCATTTTCCTTGCCATTGCTGAAAATATCTTTACCCGAATTAGCCAATAAATTATTTTGCATCTGTTCCTAAATTCATTCTGAGGTATTGCCATGAAAAATTATTTCTTAAAAAAAGCAGAGATATCGCCTGGCCGTAAAAAAGGACAGGCCATTGTTGAATTTGTGCTGGTCTTACCCATTCTCATGTTGGTACTGGTTGGCATTATTGAGTTTTCACGTCTGTTCTTCGCCTGGATTATCATCGAAAACTCCACGCGCTTTGGGGTACGCTATGCCACCACAGGTACTCACGACCCAGCGTATTGTACCGATCTTGATGCAAACAGCACGCCTTGCGGCGATGCCAGCGAAGACGCTGAAGTGGATCTAGCCCGCATCCCCTCTATTAAAGATGAGACGCGGCGCATCATAGTTGGCTTTCATTACGATCAGACGCTCAATAACACAGAGCAAGATTACCTAAATATCACCGTCTGTTCTGCCAAAGGCGGCCGCCTCTTTACTCCACCATTAATGGCACGGCCTGTTTACGCAGACTGCACCATCAGTGGGGTACGCAATGAAAACGCGGCAGATCCCGGTCAGCGCGTGGTGGTAGCCGCGGACTATAACTTCACCTTTATGGTTCTGCCCATCTTTGGAGTTCAACCTTCCATGATTCACCTTGCCTCCTACCGCCAGGGAATTGTGGAATTATTCCGCGCGACACGCTCGATTAACACCCCCATTCCATTGCTTGTGCCAACAGCGATCGTGACGCCTTCTGCCACCCCCACCTTAACGCTCACGCCCTCACTAACCCCCACCCCAACTATCACCTCCACCCCAACCATTACACCTTCACCTACCGCAACAGATACACCAACACCCACGTTTACATTTACACCCACGAAAACTTCCACCGCCACCCGTACTCCCACGCGTACGCCCAGCCCCACGCCTACCCCGGTGCCTTCGTGTGCGAATATATCGATCAATAGTACAGTCTTCAACAACGATAATTTTGAAGCACGTGTAATCAATAAGAATTTTGCCACAGCCTACCTAATCAGTGCAACTCTGAACTGGACACCTGCCACACTGACGGGCGGCAGATACTTTGACTATGCTCATTTTGACACAACGACTGTGAACAGCACGAACGCTTATTACAATGTAAACACATCGAATTCACCTGTAGTCACAAACTCAACTCCGCCGGCCTTGGATCTTCCAGGTAGTTCTGCCCAAGATACGTGGGTAGCAGACTTCAGCGACAGTAATTTCGTAGGCCTTTATGAAGTCACTTTGGTATTCAATTTCCCCGGCTGGGGAAATTGTACGCTGACAGGCGATGTTGATAACTATACAGCCACACCTACCGCCACCTTTACGGCCACCAACACACCTACCCGTACGCTGACCCCCACCATTACACTCACGCCGTCAAAGACACCGACCCCCACCATTACGCGCACGCCGTCAAAGACACCACCGCCCACCAGCACACGCACACCTTCGAAGACACCCACGCCGACCAATACGCCGACCGATACGCCGACGCCGACCAAGACCTATACACCGACCAAGACCTATACGCCAACCAACACGGCAACCAATACGCTTACGCCGACCAAAACCAGTACGCCGACCAATACCGTGGTGCCGCCAACCAAGACGCCCACACCCACACGGACACCCTCGCCCACACCAACAGTCTGTACAGACTGTTGATGACGATCTAGCAGCAACAAGACGAATTCAATGTAAAAAATATCGCCAGCCTCAAAACGGTTGGCGATATTTTTTACGGTATAATCCCGCCCATCAAAAAAGGAGGTGGCGCGAAAAAACAAAACGGGAAAGACAGCGCATGAACTTTAGGACATTCTCTAAAGTTGACGAGGACAAGGGTTCTCCATTGCGAAATGGAGCTAATTTTTATGGTAGTTAAACAGCCACAGTACGGCGCATTATGAAGCTGTTAAAAGGGGAAACCACCGCAAAAAGAAAATCGAACGATCAGCGGAAGCCCTTCGGGTGAGCCACACCCGTCAAATCTTTCCCTCCAGAGATAACTTTGCTCATAATACCGCACGAGTGATTGCGCGGTCAAAAGGCAATGGATGGCATAAAAAGTAAAGAGTAATTATTAACCACCTTACGCAGTTCAACCCCGAAGGGATGGCAGGGATTTTACAGCCTATGATACCCCTGCGGGGTTGGGTATTAATCGCCTCTTAAAACTATAACCATTTGACCCTTTCAAGGTCGGAAAACAATGTTGCGTAAGGTGGTTAGTAAAAGGTAATTAGATAATCTGGATGATGGGATCGCAATGTTTGCATTCATCTGTTCCCTAAGTACCCAATAGCGAACCTAAAACTTTTGTTCGGAGGAACCCCTATTATGTGTGGAATCGTTGGATATGTCGGCCCGCGGGATGCGGTGTCGATCATTCTTAATGGACTCAAAAGGCTTGAATATCGCGGATATGATTCAGCTGGAGTGGCTGTGATTAATGGCAACCAGATCGAAGTCAGAAGAGACGCGGGCAAGTTATCGCAATTGGTTGATTTGGTGGCCAAGTCACCGCTGAGCGGCGCGCCGGGCATCGGTCATACGCGCTGGGCTACGCATGGCGCGCCCACTGCGCGCAACGCGCATCCGCATGTTGGAAATTCGGGCAGAATGGTTGTTGTGCATAACGGCATCGTGGAAAATTTTCTTGAGATCAAGGATGAGCTCGTCAGCGAAGGCGTGAATTTTCTTTCAGATACAGATACCGAAACCATTGTGCATCTGGCAGAGCATCACAAGGCTGCGGGCGTACACCTCGAAGAAGCCGCACGGCGCACTTTCAAACAGATCGAGGGCGCCAATGTGGTCGTATTGATTTCGGCTGATGAGCCGGATAAGATCGTCACCGCGCGCATCGGAAATGCAGGCGGCGTGGTGATCGGTCTTGGCGAAGGCGAAAACTTTATCGCTTCAGACATCCCCGCTATTTTGGAACACACCCGCCGCGTGATCTTTTTAGAATCACGCCAAATGGCCGTGGTTACGAAAGATGGCGTGCGCATTGAAACCCTGGAAGGCGTGGAAGTAAAACCTGAAATTCACGTCATTGCCTGGGACGCGGTTGCCGCAGAAAAAGGCGAATACCGTCACTTCATGCAAAAGGAAATTCATGAGCAGGTACGCGCATTGACAGACACACTCGCTGGCCGCGTCGATTTCAAAGAAGGCCGCATTCGCCTGCCTGAATTAAACCTGACCCCCGAACTCGCAAAACGCATTCAACGCATTTACATCACCGCTTGCGGCACTGCCGCCTACGCAGGCATGGTCGGAAAAACTCTGATCGAAAAAATCGCGCGCATCCCGGTCGAAGTGGTGATCGGTTCAGAGTTCCGCTATAGCGATCCGATTGTGGATGAAAACACAGTCATCCTTGCCATCTCGCAATCGGGTGAAACCGCCGATACTCTGGCCGCCATGGAAGAAGGCCGCAAGAAAGGCGGAATTATCTGGAGCATCGTCAACGCCATCGGGTCGCAAGCCATGCGCGTTTCGGATGGATACATCGCGATGCAAACGGGACCCGAAATTGGCGTGGCGTCTACGAAAGCATTCACCGCGCCGTTGGTGGACCAGTACATGCTCGCCATTCTGCTGGCAGACCTGCGCGGCACGATTGACGAAAAAACCCGCAAAGAATTGGTCGCAGACCTGCGCCTCATCCCCGACCTGGCTGGTCGTGTGTTGGACACCGAAGCAGAAGTTGAAAAAGTGGCGCACGCGCTCAAAGACATTACAGGCTGTCTCTATTTGGGACGCGGCATTAACATGCCCATCGCCTACGAAGGCGCGCTCAAACTCAAAGAGATTTCCTACATCCACGCCGAAGGCTACCCTGCGGGAGAAATGAAGCACGGTCCCATTGCGCTGGTTGATGAGGACATGCCCGTGCTGTGCATTGCGCCCAAAGATCCCTGGCATGAGAAAATGATCTCGCAAATTCAACAGGCAAAGGCACGCGATGGCATGGTCATTGCCGTGGCTACCCAAGGCGATGACTTAATCGCCAACATGGCAGATCATGTGCTTTGGGTTCCCGAAACCCCGTGGATGCTCTCGCCGATCATCACCGTCTTTCCATTGCAACTGTTGGCCTATCACATCGCCGCCATCCGCGGCCTGGATGTGGATCAGCCTAGAAATTTGGCAAAGAGTGTGACCGTCGAATAAAATATTTACCACAGAGATCACGGAGTCCACAGAGATTAAAAAAACATTTCTCTGTGATCTTCCCTGGCACTGCCCGCCAATATATAATACCCTCGGTCACAAATTGCGCTTTTTCAGAGGGTGGAAAGCGCAATTTGTGACCGAGTGCGGTATAGTCCCCGAAGTGGAGCGAGTGGGAGGGCAAGTGTGTGTTCTCTGTGGTGAAAGCTCTTAACTAACGTGAATAATGGATAAGCCCTGTTGAGCCAAAAAAACATCAAATTCTGACCGCAGCAACGCAGAGTCCGCAGAGTTTTTAAGCGCTTTTCTCTGTGTTCTCTGCGGCAGAAATTCTTTATCCATTATTGACGTTAACTAAAATTTTCAGTGAGGATACTTCATGCGCCCAGATTGGGATTCTTATTTTATGAAGATCGCCTACGCCGTGTCAGAGCGCAGCACCTGCGACCGCGCCTTCGTAGGCTGTGTGTTGGTTCTCGAAAAACGCATCCTGACCACGGGGTTCAACGGCTCTCCCGCCGGGCAGGAACACTGTGATGAGATGGGTCACCTGATGGTGGACGGGCATTGTGTACGCACGATCCACGCGGAAACCAACGCCATCATTCAAGCTGCTCTGCATGGAGTCTCGACCAAAGAGGCGATGTGTTATGTCACCCACCTGCCCTGCATCAACTGCACAAAAGTTTTAATCAATGCCGGCATCTCACGCATCATATACAGCGCCGCCTACCGCACCGATGAAAACGCGATGAATTTTCTCAAAGCCGCAAACATCGAAATTGTGCAAAAAGAATTTAAATCCTAATGTACGCTGCCTTCTCAAACGACAAAATAAATTCTAAAGTGCCTGCCTTGCAATAATAGACACGATACTTCACGCCTGCGGGGAAAACCTGACTCATATCATCCGCATGAGCAAATCGTTTTTTACCAAAATAAACATAATAACTGGTAAAAGCGCTTTGCGTGGAATATTCCGAATCGTGCCGAACAACTCCTTCCACAGAAAGCACCTGCACCGACTTTAATTTATCAGCCTGTCTGCGGGAAAGAAAAAGGCTCAGAGCAATCATTGCCAAAACAGCAAACACTGTAAAACACAGTCCAGCCGCCATCTGCGGCCCTACAGTTTTTAATCTTTGCGCATCCAGGGTTTGCAGAAACAACGCCAACATAATGCACAAACCAAGAAACATAAATCCAAGAATGACCCACACGCCGCTCTTTGCGCTACTGCGAATGGAACCTGCCATCGCATCCATCTGCTGCTTTTGCCTCGGGCTGAGAAACCCATTCTTGTTGGATCTCAAGTCCTCTTCTGTAAATTCATAATATTCCATATACACCTCAACTCACTTGAAATAAAAATGGGCACACGCCATGTATTCCTATTTCATTTTTTTGCACTTGAATGACAGGCCGCCCCAGCGAAATCTTCAGCAGGGCGATGTCCATTTTACACAACTCAGGATGGCCATCAATCACCTTTGTATACGGGCAGCGGCCAAAGATTACACGCGGCCCCTCCGCGCCAGCTTCCCAGCGCACCTGATAATGCATCTCGTTTAATTTTTCGACGAGTAGCACAAGCCGTTTTTGGATGGGTAAATTTGTAAACTGACTTGAATTCAAAATGCGACTCGCCAGCGCATCCACATTTAATCTCGGGCCTGCTTCTGTTAAAAGAGCATTCGTCAACGCTGATAAATTATCCCCCAACGCCGCCTGTGACAGAGAATATAATTTCTCAGGCCGTCCACGCCCATCGCGATTATGCAGCCCGGTCAACTCCACCCGCCCATCTGAACACAACACCGACAAATGATGACGCACATTCGGCGCAGACATTTTTAAGGCGCGCGCAATCTCTCGCGCAGAAACAGTGCGATTCTTTTTCAGGTGAGCAAGGACTTTCTGGCGGGCAGTTATCAACGGATTCTCAGCAGATGAACGGATAGGATCAAAAACGGATGAACGGGTAGGGTCAAAAACGGATGAACGGGTAGGATTAAAAACGGATGAACGGGCAGGATTAAAAACGGATGCGCGGGTAGGGTTAAAAACGGATGAATGGGTAGGGTCAAAAACGGATGAATGGGTAGGGTCAAGAACGGATGAACGGGGAGGGTCAAGAACGGATGAATGGGTAGGGTCAAAAACGGATGAATAGATAGGGTCAAAAACGGATGAACGGGTAGGGTCAAGAACGGATGTGGGCGATGTCAACGGTAAAAAATGTCTCTTGCAACAGGGTCAACTATCAGTTAAGTGAGATGCGGGGCTTGTCATCCATCCAGTGTGATTATACTCACTTCTTTATTTATGTAAATATATATTTACATAAATCAGTTGACTTATCCGCTTCACCTGCTATAATTCGCGCTTGTGATAATGAATACATACGACCTACTTCCTGATTACTCAACTACCTAATCCCCTATGACCTTAACCTGGGACACCACCTACGCCATCGCTTTAGAGTTGCGCCGCCAACACCCTGAAGTAAATATAGAAGAAGTTTCGCTTCAACAAATTTATCAATGGACAATTCAACTTAATGAATTTGAGGATGACCTCGCGCTCGCAAACGACGACATCCTTTATGCAATCTATCAAGACTGGTTCGAGGAGAACATTCATGGACTATGAAAAATTAAGTTTACCCAACTACAACATTCCCGAAGATATTCAAAATGCTGTAGCCATTACCACGCTCGACCGTTTATACAACTGGGGTCGGCGTTCTTCTGTTTGGCCGCTGATGTTCGGCCTCGCCTGCTGCGCCATCGAAATGATCGCGGCGCAAACAGCGCGTTACGATATGGCGCGCTTCGGCATGGAAGTGATGCGGCCCACACCACGCCAGGCCGATATGATGCTGGTCTCGGGCACGGTCACCAAGAAAATGCTGCCTTCCATTATCCGCTTGTATAACCAAATGCCTGAGCCAAAATATGTAGTGGCGATGGGCGCGTGCGCTTCGAGCGGCGGCCCTTTTAAGGAAGGCTACAACGTGGTCGCGGGTATTGATAAATTTTTACCTGTTGATGTGTATATTCCCGGCTGCCCTCCCACCCCGCAGGCGTTGATCGCGGGCATGATCAAGCTGCAAGAAAAGATTGATAAAGAATCACTCAAGACCGTGCGCTGGTACAACAAGGAAAAATTTGACGGCAACTATGTGCCCATGCCGATCCTTGGACCAGATTTGATCGACGTGCGCCGCAATGCTGAAATTCGTGACCTTGCCGCCAAAAAGACAACGCAGGAGAGTGCATCATGACAACCGCGTCTCTGACCACGACCGTTGACCTGGCTGCCCGTTTCCCGGGCAAAGTCAGCGCGGATGCACGCCCCGGCTACACAGGCTTTATCGTAAATAAAGAGAGTCTCGTCGAAGTGGCAACCGCCGTCCGCGATGAATTTAGCTTTGACTTAATGACCGCCGTCACCGCTGTAGATTACATCGCCGAAAACAAAATGGAAGTGGTCTATCATGCCTTCAAAACAACTGGCGGTGCTGGCCTGATCTTCAAGGTTCAAGTGGAACGTGTGGACCCGATTGAAGTTCCTTCCTTGATCGAGATCTGGCCCGGCGTGGATTTTCAGGAGCGTGAAGCCTGGGATCTATACGGCATCAAGTTCACAGGCCATCCTGACTTACGCCGCATCTTAATGTGGGAAGGCTTTGAAGGTCACCCGCTGCGCAAGGATTGGAAAGAACCTTTCTATGAAGAAGATGTAAAGCCATATAAGAGCCGCTGGCCGGACGGCAAACATACCTTTGCAGAAGAAAAAAATCCCTTCCGCGATAATCTCAACTTCCCTGAAGGCTTCGACCCTGATAAATATGTAGTCGACAAGGAAGAAGACCTTTACATGTCGCTCGAGCGCGACACGACCAAAGATGTTGAAGGCAATATGAAGACCGACCATATCGTGGTCAACATGGGGCCGCATCACCCATCGACGCACGGCGTGCTGCGTGTGGCTGTCACATTGGACGGCGAAACCATTATCGGTCTCAAACCTGTCATGGGCTATTTACATCGCAATCACGATAAGATCGGTGAACGCAATACCTATTTGCAGATCATCCCCTATACTGACCGCCTCGATTATTTCAACTCAATGAGTAACAACTTTGGGTATGCAATCACAGTTGAAAAGTTAATGAACATTCAGGTTGCCGAACGCGCAGAATATATCCGCGTGATTATGGCAGAACTTAGCCGCGTGCAGAATCACCTTATCTTCATTGGTATGTTGATGAACGACCTCGGCACCATGTACACGCCTTCGCTGTATGCCTTTGAAGAACGCGAGTTGATTCTCGACATCTTTGAAGCTGTCTCCGGCGCGCGCATGATGTGCAATTACTTCCGCTTTGGCGGTGTGGTGCGTGACATCCCTGACGATGTATTGCAAAAAATCAAAGGTCTGGTATCCGAACGCATCCCTGCCAAAACTGATGAAATGGAACGCTTCCTCAATGAGAACGAAATTCTGGTGGCGCGCTTAAAGGATATTCATGTTTTGAACGCGGAAGATGCGATCAAGTATTCTGTCACCGGGCCAGTCTTGCGCGCGGCTGGTGTGCCTTACGATCTGCGCCGCGCAGACCCATATTCAGTTTATGACCGCTTTGACTTTGATGTGGCAGTCCGTCACAACGGCGACATGATGGATAATTACCTGATCCGCTTTGACGAGATTCGACAATCCCTGCGAATTTTAGAGCAGGCGCTCAAGCAGATTCCTCAAGGGCCGATCAACTCACAGAAACCGGCGTACCAGGTTCGAGTTCCAGCAGGTGAAGCGTATGGTCGCATTGAGTCGCCCAAAGGCGAGTTGGGTTTCTATATGGTCTCGAATGGCAAGCCGAATCCGTATCGATATCATGTCCGCCCGGCTTCATTTGTCAATTTGACTGCTGTTGAAAGTATGTGTAAAGGCTCAAAGATCGCGGACTTCGTCGCGCTGCTGGCCATGTTGGATATCGTGATGGGCGAGTTGGACCGCTAAGAGGAGAACTTACTTATGTATGGAAAAGGAATTCTAAAATCATTAAAAGTTACCTGGATCCGCTTCTGGGAAACGTACACCGAAGACATTTCGTGGATGCTGCGCGGCAAGAAACGCTATAACACTGAAGAAGGCATCCGACATCGTTCCAGTAAAGACACAAAAGGTATCTTTACTGTTCAGTATCCCGAAGAACAATTAATTATTCCGGAAGAAATGCGCTATGTGCCGTTTTTGGTCTATGATGAAGGTGCGGATGGAAAGCATGAGGTGCGCTGTACTTCATGTGGAATTTGTGCAAAGGTTTGCCCGCCGCAATGCATTTGGATTGTACGCACGAACGATCCCGTGACAAATCGGCCTGTTCCTGTTCCGACAGATTTCTATATCGACATGGATATCTGTATGAACTGCGGTTTCTGCGCGGAATATTGTCCCTTCGATGCGATCAAGATGGATCATGATTTTGACATTGCATCCTATGGTCGTAGTGTATACGACATTGATAAATTGTTGAAGCCTGCTTCCTATTACGCGGGAATTCGCCCTGAGAATTACGCCCGCGAAGAAGGAGCCCGTAAAGCAAAAGAAGCTGCCAAAGCCGCAAAAGCTCAAGCCGCTGCCGCTGCCGCCGCTCCTGCAGCTTAAAAAAATAAGCACAAATATTTTTCACTTCGTAACCGATGTATATTTTATGTTTAAAGGTTAAATAATGACAAACAATATTACAAAAGAAGCCGTCTTAGCCGCACTTGGTAAAGTGCAGGAACCTGATCTTCATCAGGATCTGGTTACACTTAATATGGTTCACAATATTGAGATCGCAGGTGACAAGGTTTCGCTGACCGTTATGCTCACCACGCCGGCCTGTCCCTTTCGCGCAAGAATTGAAAGAGAAGTAAAGGAAGCGATCATTGCAATCGGCGCAAAAACCGTTGATCTCAAAATGGACTCGGATGTGCCCAACGATGGCCGTATGCGCGGATTGGTCAACATGCCCATCCGCAACGCAATTGCAGTCGGTTCAGGCAAAGGCGGCGTAGGCAAATCTACAGTGGCTGTTAATCTCGCAGTGGCGCTTGCGCAGGCAGGCGCGCGCGTGGGCTTGATGGATGCCGATATTTACGGCCCTAACATCCCCACCATGCTAGGCGTGGATATACTTCCCCCGCCAAATGGAAAAAGACTCATCCCGGCAGAAGCCTATGGCATCAAGATGATATCCATGGGATTGCTCGTCAAACCGGGTCAGCCCCTCATCTGGCGCGGACCGATGCTCAATTCTGCCATTCGTCAATTTTTGGGTGATGTGGATTGGGGCGAGCTTGATTATCTTATTATTGACCTGCCCCCCGGCACGGGCGATGCCGCCCTGTCGCTTGCACAGGCCCTGCCATTAAGTGGCGCAGTGGTTGTAACGCTTCCGCAGCTTGTTTCCCTGGAAGATGCAACCCGCGGTTTGAATATGTTTAAGCAGTTGGAAGTGCCTATTCTAGGCGTGGTTGAGAATATGTCCTATCTTGACCTGCCCGATGGTACGCGCATGGATCTCTTCGGTTCTGGTGGCGGCGAAAAACTGGCAGAAGCGACAGATACAACCTTTCTTGGAAAAATACCAATCGATCAAAATGTCCGCATTGGCGGAGATACTGGAAAACCAATCGTTGCGTCCTATCCTGAATCAGCTGTGGCAAAAGCTCTGCAAGAAATTGCACAGACGATTGCTGCGAAAGTCAGTGTTGCGGCCTTGAGTGGAAAGAACGCACTACCGATTAATATTGTAGAGTGATATACGGAGTAGGTAATTAAGAGTTAGGAAAGACCTGATGGGATTAAATGTCCATCAGGTCTTTTTATTTTATTTACTTCGATTTATTTTTTAAACATTATTCGCACTTGCAATCCATTACCACCCAAGTTCTTTGCTTCAATCGTTCCACTTTGTGCTTCGATGAGCTGCTTAGCGATGGCAAGACCCAGACCTGTGCCGCCCGCACTGCGCGCGCGGGATTTGTCCTTGCGCCAGAAACGGTCAAAGAGATAAGACAACTCATCCTCGGCCACACCAGGCCCATTGTCATTGACAAATAGTTTTACTGCTTCAGAGGTCTCTTCGAGTGTGAGCCATATTTTGCTGCCATCGGGAATATAACGAAGCGAATTTCCGATCAAATTTCCAATGACCTGCTCCATGCGCTGCGGGTCGAGTTCAACCGTGTAGGTACCACTCCCCTTTTCAAGAACAAGTGAAATATTTTTCTCCTGCGCTTCAGCAGAGAACATATCAATCGTGCGCTGAGCAAGTTGAGTAAGATCAACTTGCTTTTTCTCAAAATGCAGTTGACGGGTTTCAACAAGAGTCAACAAGCGCAAATCATCCACAAGACGTTCGAGTAGATAAGTTTGCTCAAGCGCCAGCGAAACCTGTCCACCATCAGCAGAATAAATCCCATCCACAATACCTTCGAGCCTTCCGCGAATGACGGAGAGCGGTGTGCGTAATTCGTGTGCGATATCGGCGAACATTTCGCGGCGTTCACGATCATTGCGTTCGAGCGAAGACGCCATTTCGTTAAAACTGTTTGAAAGGCTGCGCATGTCCTGCGGGCCTTCGCTGGAAATGCGAGTGCCGAGTTTTCCATGGGTCACTTCGCGTGCGGCATAGATGACATCGGCCAGCGGATTAACGAAGCGGCGTACCAGTAAAGTGGCAACAATAATCAGAAATAGCGATAGAAGCAGGGAAATAACAGCAACAGGAAATATAACAGCACGGGCAATTCCAAGTCTGTTGAATGGGGATATCGAAGTGATCACTAGATTACCCACCTTTTGTCCGTTGACCTCCAAATCCAACACAACATCATTTGAACGGATTACATAGCGGGAACCCACCTTTATAGCAGAGTCAGAATCACGGTCAAGAACGATGCGCTGATCTTTATCAAGCAAAATGGTATCAAGAAGATTTAATTCATCGCTCGATTTAAAAACGACATCCACTCCATCCCAACTTCCATGACCCATGTAATATCCTTGAAGTGCGCCAGTGATTGGCATCGAAATCGGTGATGTGCGCGAAGTTAGAAAATAGCTAATGACTGCCAAAAAGAAAAACAGGGACACCAATAACACAAAGACAAAAACCCTGACCAGCAGGGATAGCAAACGCGTACGGATCTCACGGACGGATGATTGCATCTTAACCTTCAATCCTTCGACTAGGCTCAGCATGAAATTTATAACCCACGCCGTGAACCGTAACGATCAGATCGGCGGGTTCCAGTTTGCGGCGCAGGTTGCGGATATGTGAATCAATGGCACGTTCAAGGCTTTCAAATGTGACCCCATGCGTGGAAGTCAGCAATTGTGCGCGGGAAAAAATTCGGCCTGGTTGACTCATTAATGTGGCGAGAAGTTCAAATTCAGTGGAAGTAAGTGAAACATTTTTATCTGGCAAATGAACTTCGTAATGCGCACGGTCCAATTCAATTTCGCCCACGCGAATGAGATCACTTTCAGGTGTATTCACAACTCGACGCAATACCACGCGAATGCGCGCCACCAGTTCACGTGGACTAAACGGCTTGGTGATGTAATCATCTGCTCCGAGCTCAAGACCGATGAGTTTATCGGTCTCTTCGACACGAGCAGTGAGCATGATGATCGGCACATCGCTCTCACGGCGAATGGTGCGACAAACATCGAGGCCATCCATTTCAGGCATCATCAAATCCAACACGATCAAGTCTGGCTTTTCACGACGCACAAGAGACAGTCCCTGTACGCCGTTACTTGCTGTGACCGTGTCATAACCCGCCGCCTTGAGATAATCTCGGCAGATTTCCACGATCTGGGGTTCATCATCTACGATGAGGATTTTTTTGGGCATGAGGGAATTATAAAATGAAGAATGCAAAATGGGGAATGCAGAATTTTAGAAATTCTTCATTCTGCATTCTTATTTCTGCATTTACTCATATCGCAACGCTTCCATCGGGTGCAAGTTCGCGGCACGGTAGGCGGGATACAAACCGAAGAACACACCGATCAGCAAAGCAAAGAAGAAAGCCAATGCAATTGAATCAACTGTGATCACTGCCGTAAGGAGGCCGGTCAAAGTAACGAGGGAAGCCATTCCAACGCCAAATAAAATTCCAATGATGCCGCCCAGCACACTCAATGTCATTGTCTCGATCAGGAATTGGGTGAGAATCTGATTCTTTGTAGCGCCCACTGCTTTTCGTAGCCCAATCTCCTTGGTGCGTTCCGTCACTGAGACCAGCATAATGTTCATGATGCCAATGCCGCCCACAAGCAGCGAGATACCTGCAATCGCACCGAGAAATACTGTCAGGGTCTGCGTAACGCTGGACAATGTACTTAATAAGTCCGCCTGACTCAATACATTGAAATCCAATTCGTCGGAAGCTGTCAGCTTATGCGACCTGCGGATTAAAAATCTAATCTGTGAAGAAACAGTATCCATCATATCCGCAGTTATGACAGAAACTGAAATGCTGTTGACGATCTTTTTGTTGTTATAAGTTGCAGTAGATCCAAACAATTTATTGTAGCCCGCCTCCAGCGGAATGAAGACTGCATCGTCTGCAGAGCCAAAGCCAGATGAACCTTTGGCTTCAAGCACACCCACGACCTCAAACTTTACGCCTTTGAGCGAAAAAGTTTTCCCTATCGGGGTCAGGCCGCCAAATAAATCCTGCGCGGTTTGGGAGCCCAACACCGCAACAAGGGATTGCGCCTTGTTATCGCCATCCGAAATAAAGCGTCCTTCGGCAACCTTATATGATTTGGCTTCCTGATAATCCTCTGTGACTCCTGTAACATTCACGGAAAAACTTTCATTGCCATAATTCACAAGATAGGAAGATTGATAACTGGGGACAATGGAAACGATATTATCCACCAGGGAACGCTCAAGCAATTGATAATCCGAATAATATAAATAACTTGCCTGTTGCGAGCCGCCCATCCCAGGAGGGCCGGATTGCTGCTTACCAGGCGAAACTGTCAACAGGTTTGATCCGTTGCTTTGGATCGAACTCGTGATACTGGCGGTTGCTCCTTTGCCAATTGAGAGCAAGGCAACCACTGTGGCTACGCCGATCACAATTCCCAACATGGTCAGTACAGACCGCATTTTATTGGCGCGTAGCGCACGGATGGCGATCTTGAAATTTTCTGAAAATAACATTTTAATTCTCCAATCTTTTAAACACGAAGGACACAACGTACACAAAGGAAATCGTTTTTGTCTTAAGGCGTTAAGCCTTATTCAGGTTAACGCTGATTCACTTACAAGAGACTACCCCAATGCCCGTATTTTGGTCGTAAATCTGTTAGGCTATTTTGGTTAACCTGAATAGTGGCCTCACCTGCACTGCAACAAACGCACATCGTCCCGATGTTTTTCGGGAGTGCGGCGCAAGTGTCGTGTCTTTTGTGTTTAAGAATCTTATTCTTCTTCACGCTTCGCACCAGCTTTGATGGGTGTCTGATTCACTTCATCCGAAACAATACTTCCGTCTGATAACTTGATAATTCGGTTTGTGTGGCGGGCAACATAGGCATCATGCGTGACCAGAATTACGGTCTGACCATTGTCTTTGTGCAGGCTTTGAAACAATTCCATGATCTCCACACCGGTCTTGCTGTCTAATGCACCAGTGGGTTCATCCGCCAGAATGATGGCTGGCTCATTGACCAATGCACGCGCAATTGCCACACGCTGCTGCTGTCCGCCAGAAAGTTCATTCGGGGCATGATGAGTTCGATTTGAAAGCCCAACACGATCGAGAGCCTTCATCGCGCGATCCTTGCGTTCTTTTCCAGAATAGCCGGCATAGGTCAGCGGCAGCATTACATTTTCCAAAGCGCTGGTACGCGCCAGCAGATTAAATTGCTGAAACACAAACCCGATCTTTTTTCCACGAACATTGGCAAGCTCAGTTTCACTCATATTTTCAACTGACAGGTCATCCAACTTATAACTTCCGCTGCTTGGCACGTCCAAACACCCGATGATGGACATCAACGTGCTTTTGCCCGAGCCGGATGGCCCCATGATCGAAACCATCTCCCCTTTATTGATCGTAAAGCTTGCACCGTCCAACGCACGCACTTCACTCTCCCCCATTTGATAAACCTTCATTAGGTTTTCTGCCTGGATCATATTAGCCCCCCCTCAACGGGTTGGGTGCCTCAAAGCCGCCACCCGTTGATAATTGCAAGAGGTCGCCATCTTTCAAGTCACCCGTCACGGCTACCAGATCGCCAACAATCGCACCGCTGACAATATCCACACGTGTGGTCGAACCATCCTTCTGAACCACCAAAACATATTCGCCACTGCTGTCATTGTGAATTGCAGCAATCGGCACAGCCAAAGTTGCAGCGGCATCTTTAATATAAATTACCACATTCGCGGTTGTACCCAATGGAAGAAAAATTTTATCTTTTACTGTATCCAAATCAACACGCACGGTATATTTGACCAACCCGGAGACGATTTCTCCAACGGGGTTGATCGCCGATACCTGACCGGTAAGTGTGACGCCAGAGACCGCATCCAGCGTAACCTCAGCCTGATTGCCCAATTTGACAGCCGCAATATCTGATTCATCCACCTGCGTTTCAACATAGAGGTGATTCAAATCAGCCAGGTTGACAGAGAGTTCACCTGCATTGACTACATCGCCAACACGACTATCTACCGAAAGAACTTCACCATCAAACGGCGCAACAATATTCAGCATGTTGACCGTCGCCTGCGCGGCATCCACCTTGGCTTGCGCAACTATGGCATCAGGAGATTTTTCACCAGCCTTCAAACGATCATGGGTAAGTTGGGCATCGGCCAATTGACCCGTGGACAAGGCCAAATTATTTGCCGCTTCGGTCAACATGGCTTCGGTCGCTGGGCCTCTTGATTCTCGGGTTGTATATTTATATTCGTACCCACCTCTCTGGTTTTTCACCACGTACACCTGGGTTTCAGAAAGCGGTACTCTTTTATCGTTTTGCAAATAGTTCATGTATTTCAGTTTGCTGTCATAGTCTTCCTGTGCATCTTTCAGATCAATGACTGCCTGCGCGAGTTCTGTCCCAGAGTTGAGATTCTCCAGTTCTTTTTGCGCATTGATCAGGTCCGCTTGAGCCGAGGCAATGCTGGCAGATGTGCTCGAGGGTTGCAGCGTCAAAAGAATGTCACCTTTCTTTACAAAGTCACCAGTCTTTACATCTACGCTTTCTACAACCCCGTTGGTCTTCCAATCCAAACTGGCGAAAGGTTGAGCTTGCAGCGAACCTGAGGCTTCGATAGTCTCGCTCACCTCAAGTGTTTCTACGCGAGCTTCGGTAATATGTGTTGTTTCTGCATTTGCAGAGGAAAATCGCAGCCCAATAAAAACCGCGAGAATCACAGCAACAAGCGCAATACCCCAGTTCCTTATTTTTTTATTTTTCCATACATTCAAAATTGCGTTCATTTTCTGTACTCCTATAGTTTCGATTTTCTCTAGGATACTGGCCGTATGTGCAGAAATTGTGCAGAATTACGGGATAGTTGTGGGGGTTCAACTTTTCCATCTGGTTTTCCTTCCTACGGTATAATTGCGGCCATGAACTCAAACATTATCGGTGTCCGTTTTACCAAAATAGGCAAAATCTACCACTTTAACTCTGCGGCGCTCCCGGATGTAAAAAAGGGCGAGCATGTTATTGTGGATACAGCACGCGGCAAGCATCTCGGTGAAGTGATCCAGGTTCTGGAAGAGGCTCCCCCTCAACCGGAAGGCGGCTGGAAACCAGTGGAGCGGCGCGCCACCCCGCGCGATTTACTGCTCCAGCAATCCTGGCAAGCCAAACAAACCGAAGCCATGATCAACTGCCGCGCCCGCTCCTCTGAACTTCGCCTGAAAGAAGTGAAGATCGTCACAGCAGAATACAACTATGACGGTTCACGTCTCGCTTTCCTCTTTAGCACAGAAAGCGAAGACAAGGTGGATTTGAAGTCGCTCAAAAAAGACATGCAGCAAATTTACCCAAACACCCAAATTGAAATGCGCCAAATCGGCCCGCGTGACGTGGCAAAGTTTCTTGGCGGCATGGGTGCCTGTGGAATTGAAACCCGCTGCTGTTCCCAGTTTCTGACAGACTTCTCGCCCATCTCGATCAAGATGGCTAAAGAACAGGGCATTTCACTCACCCCCAATGAAATCACCGGCATGTGCGGACGCCTGCGTTGCTGCCTGATTTACGAATACGAACAATATGTAGAAGCGCGTAAGAGTTTACCCAAGCGCAATAAACGCGTGGTAACACCCAAAGGCGAAGGCAAAGTCATTGACCTGATTCCCATGAGCGATAAAGTGGTGGTGCTGATCGAAAGCGGCACAGACCGCCCACAGCACATGACCTTCTCGCGCGAAGAGATTGAACCGTGGGATGAACTCGAAGCCTTGAAGCGCAAAGCCCAGGCTCCATGTGACCGTCACGAAGGCGGCGGATGCACTTGCGGAAAAGCGAAAAAATAAGAGTAGAGATTAGGTAATGAGGTAATCAGGAACTGTCTGATTACCTCATTACCTATATTCCCACCAATGACATCCGATAACTGGCCCACCTCCCAAAACATTCTTGTTATTCTAGCTCACCCCGATGACCCCGAATTTTTTTGCGGCGCAACTCTTGCACAATGGGCGTGCGCCGGGCACGAAATCACATACCTGCTGCTAACCTGTGGAGATAAGGGCTACAACCCAACCACACATCCAGACATGACGCCTGAAAAGTTATGTGGATTAAGACACGTAGAACAAGCCAACGCGGCGAAAATCATCGGCGCAAACGCGGTTCATTTTCTGGACCTGCCAGATGGCTACCTCGTCCCAGACTTGAATCTGCGCCGTGACATTGTGCGCGAAATCCGCAGGCACAAGCCTGATATCCTCGTCACCTGCGACCCGCAAAATCTATTTGCACTCTATGGCATTAATCATCCCGACCACCGCGCCTGCGGACAAGTAGTATTAGACGCTATATTCCCTGCTGCGGATAACATTGCATACTTCCCCGAGTTGCTTGAAGAAGGTCATCAGCCGCACATGCCAAAAGAAGTTTGGTGCTCACTGACCAATCAACCCAACACTACGGTGGATGTCACGGATACCTGGGAGATAAAAATGCAAGCCGTCCTTGAGCATAAAACACAAGTACAGGATGCCGAGAAATTGGTGGAACGCTTCAAGTCCCGCCGCACCGAAGACAGCACAGATGAACATCCACGCTACGAAGAAAAGTTTAGAGTTGTGAAATATACATAGTCTAAAAAGTCAAAGGTCGAAGGTCAAAAGTTATACGACTTTCGACCTTTGGCTTTCGACAAGGAGCCATTATGATCGACTTCCTCGATGAAGCTAAATTATTATTCAGTTACACGCAAACCCTGCGCCGTGATTTTCACATGTATCCAGAACTCGGCTTCAACGAAATCCGCACGGGCGGCATTGTAGCAAAGGAACTTGAAGCGCTCGGTCTCGAAGTGACCAAGGGTATTGGAAAAACAGGTGTGGTTGGTTTGCTGGAAGGGGCAAAACCCGGCCCCACCCTACTCCTGCGCTTTGACATGGATGCGCTCCCGATTCATGAAGATACAGGCGCGGAATATGCTTCGCTTAATCAAGGCCTAATGCATGCCTGCGGACACGACGGTCACACTGCGATTGGACTCACTGTTGCGAAAATATTGAATACGCATAAAGACGAATTGGCGGGCACGATCAAATTCTGCTTTCAACCTTCAGAGGAAGGCAGCAACGGCGAAGAGATCGGCGGCGCCGAAATGATGATGAAAGACGGTGTGCTGGAAGGTCCTAAAGTAGACATGACTCTCTCCATGCATTTATGGAATGAAAAGCCGCTTGGCTGGGTGCATGTTGCCCAGGGACCTGTCATGGCGGGCGCGGAACAATTCAAAATAAAAATTATCGGCAAAGGCGGGCATGGCGCAATTCCCAACTTGACGGTTGACCCGGTGGTCTGCGCGGCGCAGATCATCTCGGCTGCGCAAAGCATCGTCTCGCGCAATGTCGGCCCGCTGGAAACAGCCGTGGTCAGTTTTACAATCATTAACGGCGGCACGGCTTTTAATGTCATCCCGCAGGAAGTGACCCTGGAAGGCACGATCCGCACCTTTGACCCACAGGTTAGAATTAAAGTTGTCAACCGCTTTGAAGAAATTGTAAAAGGTGTGGCATCTGCAATGGGATGTCAGGCTCAAGTGAAAGTGAAACAGCTCACGCCCGCGCTAATCAATGCGGAGCATGTCACAGCCAAAGTGCAGGAGTCTGCGCGGCGCGTACTTCCACAGGCCGATCACGATAACGCTCCCTATCTCACCATGGGCGCGGAAGATATGGCCTATATTCAAGCCAAAGTGGATGGCTGCTATTTCTTTATCGGCTCGGCAAACACAGAGCAGCATCTGGACTACGGTCATCATCACCCCAAATTTGACTTTGACGAACAAGCCTTGATCAGCGGAGCGGCACTGATGGCCGCCGCCGCCGCAGATCTATTGAAATAAGAATCGTTACTGGTAAACATGAAACGATACAGAAACTGGATTATTGCTCTTTTTATATCTGCAACCGCCGGGGCTGTCGCACTGCAAAGTGGACTTGCGCCATCATCTGCTGACATAACTGGAAGCCCATCCATCACAAGCACAGCCACCATTGCAGTCACAGACACACCCACTACAACGCCCACTGACGAACCTTGTAGCTACACATGGGCATATCAGGACGCGCCAGAACTGACAGCAAAAATTGAATCAGCCCTACGTGAGCTAAACCCCGAAGTGACAATAAGAGTGCAAGCCTTTGGTGAAAACTGTGTTCATTCTGATGGCAGCGCCATGTTCCTGGCAAAGGAAACTGATCTATATATTCGCACCTCTGTTATAACCCTGACAGATGAAGAGGCTTTCGGAAATTGGATGGCGCAGGTGCTGCCGATCATCGTAAAAATTCCAGAAAATGAATTTCCCGGCGGTTATGGATTTGTTGAATTCAGGTTTGAAAAAAATGACAGCGAATCGATATTTATAAAAGTACAAATACAGAGCTATTTCAATACTGAAGTACAAACAAAATCGGGAGTGGAATTGTTCCGTTTGTTTTACAACAAGCCATAATCTTGCCTCAATTTACTCACTGTGCTATTTTTTCGAGCCGCCAAATTTGGCGGCTTTTTTGTTCTTGACAAGCTGATAGGTTTATCATATACTACGTTTAGTAATTACTAAACGTTCTAAAAGGAAAAGCCGTGACAAAAAAACTTACCCAACTCAAACAGGATTTCACTGAAGGCCTCAGTCAGATCAGCCGTTTCTGGGGATTCCCCAAAGGCATGGGCGCGATCTTTGCTGTGTTGTATATCTCCCCCAACCCGCTCTCGCTGGATGAAATCGTCCAACAGACTGGGTTGACCAAAGGCGCGATCAGTACCGAAGTCCGCACACTGGCGCGCATGGGGCTTGTGCATCGTTCCTCCAAACTTGCCGACCGCAAGGATTACTACGAAGCGGAAAGCGATTTCTATAAGTCGATCCGCTCGATTTTGAAGGAAAGGCAAAACAGCGAGTTTGACCGGGCCCTGCGTTCGGTAAGCGAATCTCTACTGGAACTGGAAGCAGGCTCAGTGTCAGGCGATGAAGCGGAAGTGCAATTCGTCTACGAACGGATCAAGGCATTGCAGGAATTTTTCAACGCGATTGATACGCTCACCAGCGCAGTCATCAAACTGGAAAGTCTGGGACTGGGCAACGTCAAAAAAATCCTATCCATATTGAAATAAGGAGTCGACATGAAAATAGCAGTGACAGGCGCGTTCTCATATTCAGGGAAATACATCACAACTCGTTTACTCGCGCGCGGCGAAGAAGTGATTACACTCACCAATCATCCAAACCGCCCCGACCCGTTTGCAGGGAGTGTGAAAGCATTTCCGCTTAACTTCAAAAATGAAGAGGAGTTGATCATAACCCTGCGCGGCGTGGATGTATTGGTTAATACCTATTGGATTCGTTTTGACAAAGACCATAACACGCAGCCGCAGGCGGTAGAAAACACAAAAATTTTAGTCAGTGCTGCCGCAAAAGCCGGTGTGAAAAGGATTGTACATATCAGCATCACCAACCCTTCGGCAAATTCGCATCTGCCATATTTCTGGGGTAAGGCTGCCAATGAAAAAGCAGTGATCGATTCTGGGATGAGCTACGCAATCCTGCGCCCGACTGTATTGTTTGGCAAGGAAGATATTCTGATCAATAATATTGCATGGCTTTTAAGAAGGCTGCCCATTTTCGGTTTACCCGGTGACGGCTCTTATAAACTCTCCCCCGTTTACGTGGATGATCTGGCCGAACTGGCCGTGGAAGCAGTCTATAAAAAAGAAAACTATATATGGGATGCTGTCGGCCCGGATGAATTCACATTCAAGGAAATGGTGCAGTTGATCGGGAAAACTGCCTCAGCCAGCAAGCTGCTGATTCCACTCCCGCCGCGCCTGGCTTTATGGGCTGCGCAGTTCATGAGCATCTTTGTCAAAGATGTCATGCTCACCCCTGAAGAAGTGGACGGCTTGATGTCTAATTTGCTTATCTCGAAAGAGCCACCGCGCTGTAAAACCAGTTTACGAAACTGGCTCGAAGAAAACAAAGTCAGTGTTGGAAAACAATACGCGTCTGAACTGGCAAGGCATTTCTAAATTGACCGCAGACCACCAACCGCAGACCGCGGTTGGTGGTCTGCGAGATAAAAAAAGAATTTGTACAACAGGAGAAATAAAAACAAAACACGGACTACAGTCCGCATTCAGAATTCAATCTATTGAAACCATGCCCGCGCAGCGCGGGCTATCCATACAGCCATAATATTTTTTACCATGCGCGCCATCACGATGGATACGCAATACCATCATTTTTCCGCACACAGGACAATTCGGCACATAATCTGTCGGGCGCTCAATACGCAGCGAACCCGTTTGCCCGATCTTGGCCATTGCCAGTTGAAACAGCGTAACAATATCAGCCGCATCATATTTTTCACTCGACGACACATGTACCAGTGGAATCCCCGCGTTCGTAAATAACTCATCAATAAACTTATCTAATTCGCGCGCGCCGTCCTTCGAGTTCGGCCTGACAATTTCCACACCGAACGAGGGTGTTAGTGATTTCGGGTCGCACATCAAAAAGTCAACGTGCTTGCGAAAAAACTTATTAAAGAAATGCACATTCTCATTTGGTCGCACAATATAAAACACGTCATTCAGCGCAACCTTCGGGCAAATCACATAACGGCTGCCCATCATTTCGGTCAACACGTGAAAAAGAGCCAACTCCGTGGTCGTTAGGAATGGCTCTTTGAGTCGGTATGGTAATCGTTGAATCTCCGCCTTGTTATCTATCATAACCCTATTATAAAGCAGGATTGAAACACAGTACAGAAAAATGTGGACTATACCCCGCGCATCAATTTCATAACCTGCGGCTTGAGTGCGGCATTACAGGCAATTCCCTCCCCGTGTGTGTGACCTTCTTCACCACCCCACGAACCAAAGAATCCACCCGCCTCCTGCATGATGACAGGATAAGGCGCGCAATCATAGACATCCAAACGCGGATCCAAAGCCACTTCGGCGCGGCCTGTTGCCACCAGCAAATATCCGTATGCATCTGCCCATGTGCGCAGTAGAGATTTCTTATCGTGAAAACGATCTACAACTCCGGGCATTTTTTCTGTTAGTTTTTGAAAATCTGAACTAACCACACAGGCATTTGAAAGTTGATCCACTTGCGAAACCCTTGCCCTGCGGCCATTCCACAAACAGCCCAGCCCATCTGCCGCAGACAGCATTTCATCCAAAGGCGGGAAGTATGCCGCGCCCACCCGCACCACGCCATCGATCTCCAAACCAATCAAGACACCATACAATGGCACACCGCGAATAAATGAAATTGTTCCATCTATAGGATCAATGATCCAGCGAAACGAACTCCCAGTCTTTGCGTTTTCGCCATACTCCTCGCCCACAATCGCATGAGAGGGATATACCCGCTCAATCTCCGCGCGGATAAACGACTCTGCTTCGCGGTCTGCAATCGTAACGGGATCATTATTGTCCTTCAATTCAGGTTGAATACCCGTGTTGAAATATCTTAACGTAATCTTCCCGGCATAATAGGCAAGTGAAGTGGTGAAATCAAGGTAGGGTTGGAGATTCATAATAAAGTATTCAACAATTCCTTTTCTTGTTTTTCATTAGTCACTTCGCCATCCAGCCAGGCAGCGCGGAGTTGGGTCAAAATTTCACCAAAACGCGGGCCGGGTGGAAGTCCGCGTGCTTTCAGATCGTCGCCTGTAGTGTGTGATTTTATATGACGCCAAACGGAGAGATAATCTAAAAGCGCGTCTTCGCGAGAGATAAGATAAACCGCATATATTGAAAGCAGGGGTAATTTTTCAAGCGCGAATGTCCACTCGCTCGGCTTTGAATTTACAAGGAAGGCCAAACTTTTCTTCAATAGTGACGCAGCCCATACTGCATGAGTGAGGTCGGAAGAAAAATCGAGGCGCCTTTCAATGGACATAATGGATTCTTCTGATAAATCTAAAAACCAGAGCATATAGCCCATAGTGATACGGCTGGCGGGGATATCCAGTATTGGAAGCGCGTTAAGAAAATCTGAGTAGGCGGAGTTAAATATTGGCAGATCAGGATGAATCCATTTGAATACATCCAGGCTGCCTGCGCGCAAAATCATTTGCAGGGAATTTTCTTCCTCAAAGATCAGGTCCAATTCGTGGCGAATGCGTTCGCCGCTTAGGGTTGAGATATATGCGAGAGAGCCAGGAGTGACAAGGCTGACAGATGAAGGATGAAGAGTAAAGGAGTAACGCGCTTCGTAACGAATGGCGCGAAAGATTCTGGTGGGGTCATCCATAAATGAATTGGGATGCAAAACTCGAATCAGGCCTTCTTCAAGGTCAGCCTGTCCGTGAAGGGGGTCGAGTAATTCGCCGAAGTGATCACCGTCTATGCGGATGGCCATGGCGTTGATGGTGAAATCGCGGCGGCGAAGATCATCATCTATGGCGGCGGGTTGCACGGTGGGTAATGCGCCGGGCGTTTTATAGGTTTCTTTGCGCGCGGTGATGAGATCCAAGGATGAAGGATGAATGAGGAAGGATGAAGGTAAGTGCCAAATGGCAGTGTGAAATTTATGGTGCGAGGTAAGTTTGCCTCCATGTTGTTTGACGAGTGATTCGCCAAATCTGATTGCATCCCCTTCAACGATGACATCCAGATCGTTGACGGGTTTGCCGAGAAGCAGGTCACGCACGAAGCCGCCGACAAGATAACAGGGCATGCCCAACGATGCGGCTTGGCCGGCAATGATTGAGAGTAGAGTCTGCTTTTCAGACGGAAGCAGGTTTGGGTCACGCATGAGGCGGAGCAAGTCATCCTTTTGCATATTTTCAATTTTACCCTTATAATCGGCGACATGATAATAATCCCGAACCCGTTGCCTCAAATCCTCAAATCTGCTCAGTCTGGCTAGGTTCGATTCAATGCGTCCCAACGGCTCCCAGACATGGCGAGCCGTTTTTTTATTAGACGATGGAAAATTAGTCAAAAGTCGAAGGTCAAAGGTCTTTGAGACTTTCGACAAGGTGAACTTATGAACATAACCGTATTTGGCGGCGCACAGCCTAAAGAAGGAACAACAGCTTACGAAGAAGCTCGTGAACTTGGTGCGCTCCTCGCCCAGCGCGGACATGCCATATTAACTGGCGGATACATGGGTACGATGGAAGCTGTCTCACGCGGGGCATGTGAAGCTGGCGGACATGTGATTGGCGTAACGTGTACTGACATTGAAGAGTGGCGCAAGTCAAAGCCAAATCAATGGGTAAAAGAAGAAAGACGAAAGAAAACTTTAACGGAACGTTTGGTCGGATTGATTGAAGGCTGTGACGCGGCCATCGCCTTACCTGGCGGCGCAGGCACATTGACCGAAATTTCTCTGATGTGGAATCTGATGATCGTGGAATCATTGCCCCCGAGGCCGCTGACACTGATCGGGCGCGGTTGGCAGTCCACGTTTGATCAGTTCTTCAATGAGTTTGAGAGTTATACGCCCAGACATCAACGAGAGTTGTTATACTTTGCGGAAGATGTGAAAACTGCTGTAGAAAATATAAAATAAAAATCATGCGTAGGGGCAGGGCTTGTCCCTGCCCCATCAAGGGCGACCACAAGGGTCGCCCCTACGAAAACATACAAAGAGGACAAAATGGCTGAAGATAAATTAACAACACGCGCGGAAGATTTTTCAGAATGGTACAACCAGCTCGTCATCAAATCAGACCTAGCAGACTACGCCCCTGTGCGCGGATGTATGGTCGTGAAACCTTATGGCTGGGCGCTATGGGAAAACATCACCTCATGGTTAGATAAGGAATTCAAGGCAACTGGTCACGTCAATGCGGCGTTCCCAACCTTAATCCCCATGTCTTTCTTTGAAAAAGAAAAAGAACATGTCGAAGGCTTCGCGCCTGAACTCGCAGTGGTCACACACGGCGGCGGCGTGGAACTGGAAGAGAAGCTGGCCGTTCGCCCTACCTCTGAAACCATTATTGGGTATATGTATTCCAAATGGATCAAATCATGGCGCGATCTGCCCCTGCTCATCGTGCAATGGGGTTCGGTGCTGCGCTGGGAATTGCGCACAAAACTTTTCCTACGCACCGCTGAATTCTACTGGCACGAAGGTCACACCGCACACGCCAGCGCCGAAGAAGCCAAAGAGGAAATGTATCGCATCCTTGATATTTACGAACGCTTCTGTTTGGAAGAAGCGGCAATCCCTGTTTTGAAAGGCACAAAAAGCGATACCGAACGCTTCGCAGGCGCGCACACCACCACATCCATTGAAGCCATGATGTGGGACAAACGCGCGTTGCAGTCTGGCACGTCGCATTATTTCAGTACCAACTTTGCGAAGGCCTTTGAAATTCAATTCCTCAACAAAGATAACACCCTGCAATTTTGCGAAACCACTTCGTGGGCCATTTCATCGCGCATCATCGGCGCAATGATCATGGTGCATGGCGACGATCAGGGTCTGGTTCTTCCTCCCCGCCTCGCCCCCACTCAGGTTGTGATCGTGCCCATCTTCAAAAAAGATGATGAGAAAATCAGAGTGATGGAAGTTGCCGACCGCATCTTCATGGAGCTCAAAGCTGCGGGCATTCGCGTCAAAATGGATGACCGCGACAACGTCAGTAGTGGATTCAAATTCAACGACTGGAAAATGCGCGGCGTCCCTGTCCGCGTGGAGATCGGCCCCAAGGATGTCGAAAAGGAATCGGTGGCACTCGCCCGCCGTGACCGCCCCGGACGCGAAGGCAAATCCTTCGTCCCACAAGCGGGTCTGAACTCCGCTGTGAGCGGGTTGCTGACCGAGATACAGGAATCGCTCCTCAAGCGTGCCACCGAATACCGCGACGCCAACATTCACGACCCCAAGGATTATGAAGAGTTGAAGAAAGTGGTTCAAGATGGCTGGGCGCTCTCCTACTGGTGTGAATCGCGTGAATGCGAAACCAAAGTAAAAGAAGAAGCCAAAGCCACCACACGCAACATTCCTTTCAACCAGCCTGAAACAGAAGGCACTTGCATCGTCTGCGGCAAGCCTTCCAAGAGAAAAGTATATTTCGCAAGAGCCTACTAAAATGGTGCGTGTTGCGTGTTCCGTTGCTGAATACACAGAACACGCACTGCGCACTACGCAACACGTTAACCTATGCCCGCCATAGACCTCGCACGCCTCCGTAAACAAGCCAACCGTCTTGCAGATTTCTTCTTTCTGCCAGATGAGTTCATGAAGCATTTACGCGAGATGCTTGAGTTTTATGTCAACCACACATTAAGAACAAAAGAAAATGTTGCGCCTGGTTCCATTTTAAAAACATATCGTACCCCCACGGCAGTCTTAACTCAAATTGAAAACGAACTGCGTCCAACCGCAGAAGCCAACCCCGAATTCGCGCTTGACCTGGCCGATACACTATGGGATGAAGGCGCTCTTGAAACACGCCTGCTGGCCGCCTATTTACTGGGGCGAATCCCACCGCAGGAAGAACGCCTGCTCCCGCGCCTCACCGCCTGGACTCAACAAGTCCGCGATGCAGATGTGCGCTCGGCATTGCTATCAACCAGTTTGACCCGTATGCGTAAGGAAACACCCGAGCAATTTCTCAACCTGATTCGCGAGTACCTGCATCCCGCGCGGTTACGCACATGGTCAAATGGAATCCAAGCCCTGATCCCCATGATCGCAGATGCGACCAACACAAATCTGCCGCCCATCTTTGACATGGTTGAACCCATCATCGAAGAAGCGCCATCCACTTTACAAAATGAATTGACAGATTTGATTATCGCCTTGTATCGTGCCTCGGCCAATGAAACCATCTTTCTGCTAAAACATATTCTGACTCACACAGAAAATCAAATGACCGTGGTCACCCTGCGCCGCATTGCCGCATCCTTCCCGCCGCCGCTGCAAGCCGAACTGCGCGACCTCCTGCGTCCCAAACCGCTATCAACGTCAAAACCCGTTGAAGAAGAAATGGATAATTTTGTGATCGAAGAAATATTTAAACCCGCCCAAGAAGAATCTGCAAGCATCAATAAAAAAAACATTCCCCGCAGAAAGAAAAAAATAGAAATGGACAACTCGAAAATAATTTATTTGCATGGGCTCGAAAGTTCCAGCCAAAGCGGCAAGGCGCGCCAATTTGCAGAAAAATTCCCGGGCATGCTCACACCCGATTTCACAGGCTCCCTCGAAGAACGCATGAAACAACTCAAACCAATCCTTGGCCGCAAAAAAAACTGGGTCATCATCGGCTCATCCTTTGGTGGATTAATGGGGACGGTCTTCACCTGTGAACATCCGACTCAAATACGGAAATTGATTCTGCTCGCGCCCGCCCTCCTGCGCGACACCTTCGGTGCTTATCTTAATCTGGAACCTGTTTCAGTTCCAACAATCATCATCCACGGGACAGGCGATGGTGTTGTCCCATTGCAGCCTGTTCGTGAACTTGCTGAAAAATTATTCACCCATTTAGAATATATCGTCGTGGATGATGGTCATCGCCTGCACAAGGCATTTGAAGAATTGAATTGGGAAGAAATTCTGGAATAAAAAAAACGACGGACGACAGGCCTCGCATGAACCAACAAATCTACTGGCACACCACCATAAGAATGCCCGACGACTCCAACTTGACTCCCATCCCTGAAAAAGTGGATATAGCCATCATCGGCGGCGGGTACACCGGGCTGAGCGCCGCGCGGACTCTGGCGCAGCGCGGCGTGAAAGTCGTTGTGCTTGAAGCAGAAACCATCGGCTGGGGCGCAAGCTCACGCAACGGCGGCATGACGTTGACCGGGCTCAAAGTGCCGATGCAGACCATCATCAAAAATTATGGGCGGGAAGTTGCAAAAGAGTTATTCCAATGCTCACTGGATTCTGTCGATACCGTTGAGCAGATCGTGAAGGAAGAAAATATCAATTGCGGCTTTGTACGTACGGGTCAACTTTTGGTAGCGAACAAGCCAAAGCATTATGAAGCCTTGAAAGGTGAAGTGGATTTCATGGCGCAGGAATTCAATCACAAGGTCAGGCTTGTGCCGCCGAGTGAATTGAAAAACGAGATCGGCTCGGATATTTTTCACGGCGCATTGGTGGACGATGTCAGCGGCGGATTGAACCCTGCTCAATTTGTGGCGGGGCTGGCAGGCGCGGCTGAAAAGGCGGGAGCGATTCTCTGCGCGCGAGCGCGTGTCAACAGGCTGCGGCGGGGAGAGAATCGTTTTGTACTTGAGACAGAGAGAGGCACATTAAGCGCCGAATCCGTTTTGGTGGCCACATCTGGATATACAGGAAATGTCACACAAAAATTGCAAAAAAAGATCATCCCGATCGGGTCGTTTATTATTGCCACAGAAAAATTATCAGATGAACTCGCGCGCGAACTTAGCCCAAAGAATAGAATGATCTTTGACTTCAAACATTATCTAAATTATTTCAGGCTGTGGGATAACCGCATGATCTTCGGCGGACGCGCGGCGTTCTTCCCTGAGACAACAAACACCATAAAACGCAGTGCAGAGATTTTACGGCGTGAGATGATTCAAGTCTATCCGAAATTGAAAGATGTAAAAATGGACTATGCCTGGGGCGGCACGCTCGATTTTGCGTTCGATCAGATGACGCATGTCGGTGAATTGGACGGCATTCATTATTCACTGGGATACGCAGGGCACGGCGTGGCGATGGGCACTTATTTAGGCAAGACCGTCGCCGAAGCCATGTTAAATGGAAATATCAAAGAACATCCATTTGCAAAATTTGATTTTCCCAATGCGCCGTTGCGCTTATATAATGGCCGTCCGTGGTTTTTACCACTGGCAGGCATGTGGCATAAGATTTTAGATTGGGTGGAGTAAATCTTTATCCACGGGTGTGAGAGTTGCATCAAACATCCACACAGTAAACATTGGCAGATGAGTTTCAACTTACCATTTCTATGACGCATTTTTCATTCCACCCATTGACACGCTCTTAATTCCGATTACACTTGTGTCTACACAACATTAAAATTAAATGGGCGCAAAGCTCAGGAGATCAACATGACCAACCCCATAGAAGCAACTCCCACACTACCGCATCTCGCTCTGATCGGCGGCAAATGGGTGGCGGGCAGCGCAGGCACATTTGAAGTCCGCTCGCCAGGCGGCGGTGAATTATTTAACACCGTCACACGCTGTTCCCCAGCGGATGTAGACCGCGCCGTGGCCGCCGCCAAAGCTGCTCAACCTGCCTGGGCTGCCACGCCGCTGATAGAGCGCGTCAAGATTTTGCGGCGCATGAATGCCATCTTCGTTGAACGCGCCGAACCTATTGCTCGTGTGTTGGTACAAGAGATCGGCAAGACCATCGCCGAAGCCCGCGAAGAAGTCCATGAATATGCCGCGCCTGCCTGGCAGAAAGCCGGCGAAGAAGTGCTTCGTCATCGCGGCTTATCATTTCCATCTACACAGGAACAAACCAATAACAAACGCCTCGTGCTCACGCATCGTCCGCTGGGGGTCGTGGCGGCTATTACCCCGTTCAACTTCCCAACCGATATTTCCTCCATCGCACTTTCGCACATTGTCGCTGCGGGTAACACCGTCATCTGGAAGCCGTCCGAGTATGCGGCTACAGCTTGTGCCATGGTGGCTGAGTTCTTCGCCGAAGCTGGCCTGCCAGATGGCGTGATCAATGTCATTCAAGGTTTTGGCGATGTCGGCGCTGCGCTCGTTGAGCATAAAGATGTGAAAGGGATCTTCTTTACTGGGTCTACTGCAACGGGTAGGCAAATTGCTGTCAAAGCTGCACTCAAGCCGCAGTTATTGGAGCTGGGCGGCGACGGTCCTTTCATCATCCTAGCCGATGCCGATATCGACGCCGCCGTTGAAGGCGCGATGAATGGCTGTTTCTATTATGCGGGCCAGGTCTGCACCTCTGCCGAACGCCTGCTGGTCCATGCCGATGTGCATGATGAATTTGTCTCCAAGCTCAGGGCGCGCATGGCAACACTTCGCATCGGTGATCCCGCGCTGGAAGAAACTCAAATGGGACCGTTACGCAATGAAGGCGTGCTCAAGCGCGTTGTGGAACATGTGGAAAACGCACGCGCGCTCGGGGCGACCATTGAACAGTTCGGCCCGAAAGAGGGTTTGTTCTACCCTGCTACATTGCTGACCGGCGTCACCCCGCAAATGCTTATCGCGCAGGAAGAAACCTTCGGCCCAGTCGCGCCCATCATCAAAGTCCACTCGATCAAGGAAGCGATTGAGATCGCCAACTCCAGTGAGTTGGGATTAATCGCCTCCCTCTGGACGCGCGATCTGGCTACCGCGTGGCGCGTGGGCGAAGCGCTTCAACATGGCTCGGTCAACATCAACGAGACCAGCAACTACTGGGATCAACTCGCACCCTTTGGTGGATCAGGCAACAGCGGCGTTGGCCGCGAACTATCGCAATGGTTTCTCGAAACCTTCACTGAGCGCAAACTCCTCGTCTTCGAACTCGGCGATGCCCAGCATCACGACCGCCGCTCCGAAGGCGGCTGGTAAGAGGCACAGACTTAACCGATGGGGAAACATTCGTAAAAATAAAAATTGTTTTCTTTCGCAAAAAAAGCGAAGGAAAACAATTTTTTCAACTTTGAGAAAACCATGCCATGCTATCCCAAACGGAATTCCACCCTTTCGCTATTTGAATAAACATTGAAGCGGTGCTTTCTCGCATACCCGATCAGCGTAATTCCATAGCGCTCGGCCATCTCAATTGACAGGGATGATGGGGATGTGCGTGAGATCAAAATGGGCGCATTCAATTGCGCGGCTTTTTGCAGCATCTCCGAACTAATACGGCCCGTGGTAATCAAAATACGATTTTCAGGCCAGATGTTTTTCATCAAACACAGCCCCGCGATCTTATCCAGCGTGTTATGCCTGCCAATATCTTCCGCTGATATTAATATTTTTTCCCCATCGCTTAAAGCGGATGTATGCACTCCGCCCGTCTCGCGATATAAGGATTGCGACTCGAACAGCATCTCAACCAACTTCCCAACCGCATCAGGCTTAATCTGAAACTTATTCCCGAGTAAAGAGACATTCGGCTTCGCTAGAAGATCCACCGCCGTCACGCCGCCTGTACAGCCTGAAGTCCTTCTCCATGAAGTGGGCTGCTCCGCCGCGTGCTTGAGCCATACATCCACATTGTCACCATGCTCGCAGACGCGTACATCTTCCACTTCATCCATCTTTTCAATGATGCCTTCGTTGTACAGAAAACCCACAGCCAGCGCCTCCAAGTTGACAGGTGTACACATGAAGGTAATCCATACGGCGCCATTTACCGTGAGCGACACTGGCATTTCGACAATGGTCTCGGCCTCGAAAGACTTCCATTTTTGAAATTCATATTGCTCATAATGTATTGATTTTTGAGGTGTATTCATCACAAACTCCAAATACCATTAATTCAAGAATCTATACCGCACTCGGTCATAAATTGCGCTTTTTCAGAGGGTGGAAAGTGCAATTTGTGACCGTGGGTATTATATCCAAATCATGGAGCGCAGAGCCTATATCTTTTGGGCAAACTCTGGCTACACTGTCGCATTCCAATCTTCAGGTAAACACGGCGCGAGCCAGGCTGGGTCGGGCCGCCAATTCAACCAGGACGCATCCAGAGGATAGGCGCGCTTTTCAATGCGGGCAAAAACCTCTTTTTGCGCCTGTTCAATATTTTTGACCCATTCTAGCTGTATCCCGCCTTTGCAGATGCCGCGCTCGTAATCGTCCACATCCTTCCAATGCCAATCGTGCGAAGCATCGATCTCCAGATCCAGATCAAGATCAAGTGTGTCAAACCCAAGGCGGGTGCGTTGAATGGGAAGTTGAAAGTTGATGTAATAGCACACGAATTGATCAGAGGCCGCTTCCCAAATGTAGATTGTGGAATAAAATTTTTCAGGCTCCAGCAGGATTAAAAAACGATTGGTATGCCAGATAAGTTTTTCCAACTGTATCGTGTTGGTCAGTGTTTCCTGCCAGCGATCCCATTTGGAGGCATCATGCCCATGACGAATATACCCATCAGGAACCATACACTCCGTGCCAGGCCAAATAAGCAGGGCTGTTTCTTCGGGCCTGTCTTTTATGACCCGCACCGATTGCACATACACCGCACGCCTGTTATATACGCCGCGCAGGAGGATAGTTGCCCCTTCATTCCAGTAGTTGAAATTCATCATGGTTGGACGTCCTTTGTTTTTTCAGAGTTACGATGGACTTTATAGAAAATATCAGGGTCGGCTAAAAATGCGCCGAGGCAGGATTCTGTGCAAAGTAAAATCGTTTTCCCGCGATACTGGGCGCGTGGAAAATAATCGGGATCGGTGTCGCGAAAAATCCGCCCGCACAAGGTGACAAATTTCTTACGCGGCTCCTGTTTTTTTACAGTTTGTTCCATGAACTATTTTGAGCTTATTACTTCTGCCATGAAAACTTCAAATGGATTAAGTTTGAAGTTTGGCAGGATTTCTTCCATCCGCCGCTCGGCGCTGGATAATAAAATTTTGAGATATGAATTCTTTATTTCTTTTTCCTGTGAAAAATCCAGTTCGAGATGCTTTTCTGAGAAATTTAATATCACCAACACAGACTGTTCATCTGATTGGCGTAAAAAGGAAAGATAATCCTTTTCTGCGATTTGCAGCGGAATATATTCTCCCGCCTTCAGCGCGCTGGATGATTTTCGCACGCGCAGGAGATGCTTGTAATAATGCAGCAGGGAGTTGGGGTTTTGCTCCTGATCTCTGACATTGATTCCGCTTTTGTAGTTTGGGTTAATGGGCAGCCATGTCACTGCATCCACAGGCGAGAAGCCTGCATTGGGCAGGCTTGACCATTGCATGGGAGTACGGTTCTTGTCGCGGGTCATTTCGGCAGTGCGCGTCATCGCTTCCTCAGGATGGACGCCCATGTCTGTCACAATGGTGTGGTAATACCAGGAACCCATGGTATCTTTTACTTGTGAAATATCGGTCAGTATGTAATCAGTCATGCCGAGTTCTTCGCCGTTGTATAAAAAGGCTGTGCCTTTCATGGTCAAGACCAGAGCAGCATGCAGGCGTGCCAATTCAGCGTGGTGAAATTTGTTTCCGTAGCGGGTATAGATGCGTGAACAATCATGGTTTCCCAGTGTGTTACAGGGCCAGCCTTTTTCAATGGAAAGCGCTGCGAGTTGTTTAAATCTCTCCACCTGATTCTCGCGCACGTGATCGGGAGTAATCTGCTCGGTACGCATCAATGGGAAGTTGAACACGAGGTGAAGCTCATCTGCGCCATTGCCCATGTAATCAATATTGTCGTCTTCGCCGACAAGCATTCTGTCGCCGTCGTATTCATCAAGGATTGCGCGCAGTTCTTTCATTAAGCCATGCACGCCTGATTGTCCCCATTGATTTTTGAACATAGCATGCCAGTATTTTTCTTTTTGTTCCAATTCTTCAGGAGTTTTGGCAAGTTCTGAAAAACGGCGCAACTCCGCCAGAGTCATTGGGACGTTGTGCGGTGTCAGGTTGGGATCTTCAAAAATAGTGCCAAGCGCATCCAGACGGAAACCGTCCACGCCCAGGTCAAGCCAGAAACGAGTCGCATCCCACATGGCTTTTTTCACTTCGGGGTTATGCCAGTTTAAGTCTGGTTGTTGTTTCATGAAGTAGTGATAATAATATTGATTGCGCTCAGGTGAATAAGTCCATGCGTCGCCATCGAAGCAGGATTGCCAGTTATTGGGAGGAGTATCGACCCAGACGTACCAATCTGCTTTGGGATTGTCGCGGCTGGATTTTGACTCAACGAACCACGAATGCTCATCGGAGGTGTGATTCAGTACCAGATCCAGAATGACGCGGATGTTTCGTTTGTGTGATTCATCCAGAAACAATGTGAAATCATCCATGGTTCCGTATTCCGGCGCGATGGCACAATAATCCGAAATATCATAGCCGCAATCCCAATTGGGAGATGGAAAGTGCGGAGAAAGCCATAACGCATCCACGCCAAGCGCGGCGATGTAATTTAGTTTTTCAGTAATGCCTTTGAAATCGCCGATGCCGTCGCCGTTGCCGTCTGCAAATGAGCGCGGATAGATTTGATAAAAAACAGCAGTTTGCCACCATTTCATTGTAGTCATTTTATATTTTCCTTATTCCTGAGTCTCAAGTTTTCCTATTATTTTTACACAAGGTCTTGTAAACACATCTTCTGCGTGAGGCGCTTCTTCGATTTCGCCAGTCAGGTCTTGACCGGGAAAGTGTAAATTCTCGTGCATATCAGACCGCCATTTGGGACAATCGGTAACATCGTACACGATGCCGTTGTGCGCAATGTATTTACGAGTGCCGCGCTCGCCGGTGTTGCGCTTAAGCTCACCCATTGAAATGATTTTTTCAGGCAGGCTCATGTGGTCAGTGTGATTCCTTCGGGCAGGTAATCTTTGATATAAGTGAGCAGCGAGTAGATCAGCAGGGATGCGCCGATATATTCAAGTGATTCTTCTAGGCTGGTGAACATGGAATAGGTGAAATTATCCAGCCCTGTGAGTTGGGCAAAGTGACCGCTCAGCATTTCGCCGCCGATAATTCCGCCGACATAGATTGCAAGTGATACAAAAAATAGCAACTTGAATTTGTTGTTTAGATTAAAAAAGAACCGAAGATAGGATAACCCAAAAAGCGCAACCGCGATCATGCCAGGAATGATCCATGCAAAATAAAACCAGCCTTCATAAATATTTAGAAGAGAACGCACTGGTTTGATCAGACGCTCGTGCAGGGCGGCGGCTTCATCCATGGAGAGATACAAAAATACGAGCGCCAGCCCGATCCAGTGAATTTTGAATTTGTCTTTTATCGAATATTTCCATGCCGCGATGATACCGAGCAGTAAGGCGGGAATAAAGAGAATGACCGTGTTGAAATAGGTGGGGATGTTGGCTTCAAGGTCTACATAAAAGGCACGCATTAACAGGTCGATAAAAAATTCGTCAATCGGATTTCTAACCGTGAATGCCCCGGGATTGAATCTGTAATATTGACCCCAAATGCTGAGTCCAACCAATGTGACGATTATGAAGCCCAGAACAATCAAGACGCGGGTTGGGTTAATCTTGATGACAGGTGTAGTATTTGACATTTGAATTCATCCTTTGATGCTGATATAGCCTGCTCAAAAATTTTAATCTGGCACGATCACAGTGCGCACATCTCCGCTGAAATTTTCCAGAGCATCGAGCGCGGCATTGATTGCATCCGCGTTTAGCGGAATGATGCGTGTGACGATGTGTGAGGTGTCTATTATTTTTTTACGCGCCATTTCCACAAGCAGCGGCAATTCCTGTAAGTGGTGATCGTTCGAGCCAATTAATTCTACTTCATTGCCGAGTAACTCGTTGTATGTGTCTATTTCAAGCGGCTTGTTGGACAACCCAACAATGACCACGCGCGCCATCACGCCCGCGCATTGTAAAGCCTGTTTCATGGTTTGTTGCAGCCCAATCATTTCGATCGCTACATCCACGCCTTTGCTTTTGGTGAGTCTTTTTATTTCTTCAACAGCGTTGACTTGCTTTCCATGAATTGGAATTGCGCCATATTGCGCCGCGAGATTTAATTTATCCTGATTAATATCCACAGCATAGACTTCGATTGCGCCAAACGCTCGCGCGAGTTGAATGGCAGACTGACCGAGTCCGCCTGCGCCGAAAATTGCCACTGTTTCCCCGGCTTTGAGCCTACTCTTACGCAGCGCATGGAAAGCCGTGGCCGAGGCACACATCAACGTGGCGCCCTGCTCAAACGGAATTTCATCAGGCAGGTGAATGGCATTGCGGGCGGGCACTGAAATATATTCGGCGTAGCCGCCATTTGTATAATGCCCGAGCATTAATACTTTCTCGCAAAATTGATCGTTACCTGTCGAGCAGTGATAACAATCGGCGCAGGAGATGTTGTAATGCAAACAGACGCGTTCGCCAACATGCACATTTGTCACCTGCGCACCGATTTTCTCAACGACGCCGGCAATTTCATGTCCCAGCGTGAGCGGGGTGGGTCTAACGGGTGAAATCCCTGCGCGATAATGCGCGTCAGAATGACAGACACCCGCGGCTTTGATCTTTACCAAAATATCACGCACGCCGATTTCGGGAATTTCAATTTCCTGCATTTCGAGCGGCTGGTTCACACCAACGAAACGAACTGCTTTCATAAAGTTTTCTCCGTGATATTTGGCTTACCAATAGTTTTTCATCAACTCGGTTGCCCACTCGGGTTGATTAACTTCTTCGCGCGGCAAAAACTCTTTGATGACGGGTTTGATATCCAGCACAGGCGTACCGTCTATGGCGTCCAGCCCCTGCACAAAAAGCTGATGTCCATTGCGCTTGACGACTTTAACGATGGTTGATCCCAAACGATTGGGTCTGTTCTTGCCTCTTTGGGCGAAGATCCCAACCTTGGGCCACTCCTGATTATTGCGCGGATGGCGCGCACCTGTTTCGATCTTGTGCTCTTCGACCAGATGAAAATAAAAGATGATTTCAACATGTGAAAATGATTCAATTTGGAATAAGGCTTCTTCACTGAAAGATGGATCTATTTCAATTGTAGAAATTACTTCACCCCAATGGTCATCTTCAATGGCTTGTCTTGTATTTATCACCGTTCCGATTGGAGCTAATGTAATCATTTATAACTTCCTTATAATATCGCCTGCATGTATCAGGCCAGACTGAACGACTTTGGCATTAATCCCGCGCAGATGCAGTTCTTTTCCAACAGGCGAGTTGACAAATGTAACTGCATCCAACCCAAAGCGTTCTGTGAATTTTTTGCAGCCTGTGTGCGGTTCTTTTGTGATCTCAATGATCGCTTCGCCCAATGATAATTTTGTTCCTGCGGGCAGGTTTTCTGTGCTTAGGTCCATGTCTATGTATAGTTGATCGCCTGCCAATTGCCAGCGTTCCTTATCTTGCGCCAACAATGCGATTGCGCGCGAATTCATGATGTTAAGCTGCATTTCAGGATGAGCAGAACCATCTGTTGTGCGTAAACTGCCGCGAGCTTTCCAGTTATCTCCGCGAAGGCCTTCGATCACATCAACGTCCCCTTCGTTTAAAACTTCGCGCTCGTTCGAGTTGGGTCTGCATACGATCAACTCTATAACGCCATTTTCTTTGGGCGATTGGCGGATGTGATTTAATCCCGCTTCAAGTTCTTCCGTTGATAAATATTTGATGGTTTGCATAAGGCCTCGGTTTGGGTCAAAAAAGGATGGGCGGCTGATTCTGCCTATAGAATTGAAGTGACAACTCACAGTTACGCAGGATGCGATAACTTCTACAAGGAGCAGGGCGAGAATCTACTTCCTGATTTACTGGGTAATTATACTTTTCAATTCGAGCATGTTTGCAAATGGAATCGCTCCCGCTTCGCGCAGGGATTCGTCTGGAGTACACGCGGCGTGGCCGTAAACTTTCATCCCTGCCCGAACTGCGGCGGTGACTCCGAGGATGCTGTCTTCGACAACGATACAGCGCGCAGGCAAAATGTTGAAGGAGTGTGCTGCTGCGAGGTACACATCGGGCGCGGGTTTGGGGTGGGCAACGTCCACTCCGCTGAAGATGGCTTCGCCAAAATATTGAGAGAGCTTTGCAATTCTTAGCCGAAGCATTACTTCACTACGGCTTCCATTGGATGCGATGCAAACAGGTACAGATAAACTCTCAAGCAGTTCATGAATGCCATCTACAGGTTTTAGTTCTTTTTCGGTCAATAGAGAGAGGCGTGAATTAAATACAGGATAAAAATCCACGGGCGGCGTCCAGTTTAATAGTTGGGATGTGGAGGCGAGCCGCGAAGTAATGGCCGCGCCGGAATATTTTTGCAAATATTCATCGTAATTTACTTCGAAGCCGTGCTCTGCGAGCATTTCGACATAGACTTGGTTGGCGAGCGGTTCGCTGTCTACCAGCACGCCGTCGCAGTCAAAGATGATGAGGTCGTACGATGTTTTGTTCATAGGAGCGGGGATTATATCGCACAGACTTTAGAATTCCTGAGAGAATTGCAAATAAAAAATCTCCCGCTGAAAAGGAGATTAAGTCTAATTACAAGTGGATCCATATTAGCGGATCGTAAACGTTTCATCGAAGCCGCCGATCTCAAATATTTCGCGGATCGTATTGCGGCAGTTGTTTTTTTGCCTGCTGCCGCTTTCTTTTGAAGCATGAGCAAGGCTCGAATTCCAGATGAATCGATAAATGTGACAGCGCCCAAATCAACATGAATTTCTGTGACTTGAGCGGCACCGATTGCGATATTGTTTTGCTCCCGAATTTCATCCTGAGTTGAATAGTCTATGTCGCCTGACAGAATAATACGGGCTATGGTTTTATCAAATTCAATTGTGATTGACATGGCGGCTTTTTTCCTCTTGCGATTCGATTCTACCACTTGACTCGCCGATACGTTTTCTAAAGAGGATGTTATTTTTCAAGAAATATGCGGTAAATGAAAATATAAATGATATGGGAATAAAATTTGAAGTATTGGGTAATAAAAGAAGCTATTGTATTGTCTGGTAACAGGCTGAGAAGGTTTCTGCCTTTTCAGGGTGTGTACCTCAATTAATTGGAGACTTGAAAAATGAGCAATCGCTGGACGCAAAATGACATCCCTGATCAGCAGGGTAAGCTGGTGATCGTAACGGGCGGCAACAGTGGAATTGGTTATGAAGCAGGACTGGCATTGGCAGGTAAAAATGCGCAGATGATTCTAGCCGTACGCAGCGTGAAGAAAGGAGAAGAGGCCGCAAAGGCTATTCGTCAACGCCACCCTCAGTCACAAGTGACAGTGACGGCGCTTGATCTCGCAGACTTGAAAAGTATTCGTACCTTCGCAGAGTCCTTTCTTGCGAAACATGATCGGTTGGACATCTTGATCAATAACGCGGGCGTCATGGCTTTGCCTGCCCGTAAAACGGTAGATGGATTTGAGATGCAATTCGGCACGAATCATCTCGGTCATTTCGCGTTGACTGGTTTACTTCTGCCAGCGATCAAGGCGACTCCAAACACGCGGGTCGTAACGGTTAGCAGTTTCGTCCATACATCTGGAGATATCTACTTTGACGATTTACAGTCGGAAAAGAAATATGACAAATGGGGCGCGTATGCGCAAAGCAAGCTGGCGAATTTACTATTTGCGTATGAACTTCAACGCCGCTGTGATGCTGCTGGGATTAAGCTGGTGAGCGCGGGTTGTCACCCTGGATACGCGGCGACAAATTTACAGAACGCAGGTCCGCAAATGGATGGGGCAACTCTTTCATCGTGGATGATGAATGTGGGGAGTTTCCTGTTCGCGCAGAGTCAAAAGATGGGTGCGCTGCCAACGCTTTTCGCGGCAGTAGCCCCACAGGTCAACGGCTGTGACTATATCGGCCCTACAAGCCTGGGAGGAATGCGCGGTTATCCTGATAAAGTAAAGTCGAATGATAAATCCTATAATGAGGTACTGGCTAAAAAATTATGGACAGCATCTGAAGAATTAACTGGGGTGATTTACAGTTTTTAGCGCTTTGAATTCACTGCTTAAAATAAAACAGACTGTCTTTCGACAGTCTGTTTTATTTTAGTTTTTACGTGAAATGAAGAAACCTGTAAGCGCGGCGCCAGCGAGCGCTCCACTGGCGAATAATCCCACAATATCCACTGACCTGACTCCATCTGAAAATTGTGTAAGTCCAAACATTGCAAGAATAAACAAGATGATGAATGCGGCTGTGCTTTTATTTTTCATATATATTTTCCTTTTTTGTCTAATAGTATCATGAAGCAGGGCAATTGATTCGAGTCATTCGCCTTGATCCTTAATCCCGTCGTTCAGTTTCGGGAGGAATAAAGTGATCACAATGGAGAACACACCATCACTAAAGGCTTCCAGTCGGGATTTTTTTCCATTATTTTTCGATGACCTCGCCCAGTTCTGTTGGAGAATGAACTACGTAATCAGGGCCGCCGCGTAACAGATGACTTAAACTCTGATGCCCCCAACTGACCGCAATACTTTTGACTCCTGCCTCTTTCGCCGCGCGGATATCGCTCAGTGAATCTCCGATCATAAAAACGGATTCTGACTCCGTGTTCTTCGCAAGCTGTTCGCGCGCCATGGATATTTTCTGCGCTTTTGTACCCGGCAGATCGACGCCATAGATTGCGTGAATGTATTTCTTTAAACCATGTTCGACCAGAAAGGCGTTGACATTCTGTGATGAATTGGTTGTGACAATCGCAATCGTATTCCTGACCGCAAACTTCTTGACGACATCGCTCAACCCCTCGAAAAGCGCGGGCGGGGACTTCTTGGCGGCGATGCGCTTCAAAGAGAATTGTACAAATTCTTCCACAAGATGCTCAGGGACTTCACAAGCCCGCCCGAGAGTTGCGAAAGACATCACTTCAAGGTTGCTAATATTTTCCTTGATAACAACGTGCTTGACACCCAATTCATCACAGATTTCCTGACTGAATTGAAGCAGGTCATCCAGTGTATCTGCTAGGACACCATCAAAGTCGAAGAGGAGTAGGGACATAAAAAGATTTTATCATGCAGGAGTCTGGGGATTGAAGGATTGGGCTTATTTATCCAGCCCGCAAATAAAAAAATCTCTTGTCACAGAGACAAGAGATTTTTAGTATATCAAGGCATATTTTTTAAATAATTTTCAGCCGCTTTGATAAATTCCTTCGCCCACTCCAGTATTTCTTTTGTTTGTTCTTCTGTAACCACGACCATAATACCGTAATCGCCGATGTTGCGCCTGTCCTGTGACTCGATCAAGTAGTTGTGATATTTAGGGTCAAGCACACCTGTTTTGGAGAATTCTTTTCCGAAATTGGCAATCACTCCAGAGTGACTCGAAAATGAAAGTCCGCGTGAAAGCAATAAGGCTGAGGCTATGTAGAAAAGTGAATAATAAGCGCGTGAAGCTGAAAAATCAATGTCGCCATCTTTAAATAGGTTTGAAGCAGCTTTCTGGCTGCGCTTCGCCTTTTCTATTAAAGCCTTGACTTCGGGATTCACACTGGCACCCCTTCACGGCGGATATTCATTAGGAATGGGATTTGTAATTTGTCATAATCTGCCTTTTTGGCAAATGCCCGTGAAATCACTACGTCGTTTTCCAAGGATAGAGAGGATACCAATGATGAACTGAGACGAAGCATTTCACTGTAGTTGAAATCGCTTTTCAACACAACCAGAATGTCAATATCTGAATCCTCGCGCGCATCGCCACGGGCGCGTGATCCGTAAAGGATGATGCTGTCGATACTTTCCCCGTAGGTGCGAAGCAATTCCTTTTTTAGCTTTTTTAGCACATTTTTGATATTGACTGGCATTAGATTCATTTTTCCTATCCCAATCATACACGATTTTATAACCTCGCGTAGACTTTGATAACAATGTGCTTGACACCCAATTCATCACAGATTTCCTGACTGAATTGAAACAGGTCATCCAGTGTATCCGCTAGGACACCATCAAAATCGAAGAGGAGTAGGGACATAAAAAGATTTTATCATGTGGGAATTAAGGAATTGGAAATATCAAATGGGTGTGTTTCAAATGAGTTGATAAAAAGAACGTCCCGAAGGTTTTGTCGAGAAAATTTGGTCGTTTGTACCAACCTTCGGGACGGTTTCAACTGAAATGAAACACACCCATATCAAATCCTAAGAAACAAATATCTAGCGTGAATAAGGTGGTCACAATTTAGTCTTTCGCCAGATATATTAATACTTTCCAGTAATCTTATCTTCGATCTGTTTTCTCATGCCTTGTTCCTTTTCGTCTTTCCTTTCAACGTTATAATTGACCTCACCAATCAAAAATCGTAAATCCAAAATCCAAAATCAAAAATCGGAAATCCCATGTCCCAACTCATCGAATGTATCCCCAACTTCTCCGACGCACGCCGACCTGAAGTCATCGACCAGATCGTCGCCGCCATCCAAACGGTTGCTGATGTTAAAGTCCTCGACCGTTCTTCCGATCTTGACCATAACCGCACGGTGTTAACCTTTGTAGGCACGCCTGCCGCAGTGGAAGAGGCCGCCTTCCGCGCGATTAAGACCGCCGCCGAATTGATTGATCTTGACCAACACACAGGCGCACATCCGCGCATGGGCGCTACGGATGTCTGTCCCTTTGTGCCGCTGAGCGGCGTCATGCTGGATGAATGTGTGGCCATTGCCAAACGGCTGGGCGAGCGCGTTGGAAGCGAGCTCAGCATCCCCGTCTATTTGTATGAAGCGGCGGCCACTCGTCCCGAACGTGTCAATTTGGAAAATATCCGCAAGGGGCAATACGAAGGTATTAAAGTCGAAATCGAAACCAACCCGAATCGCAAACCTGATTTCGGTCCCAGCAAACTTCCCAAGGCGGGCGCAACCGTGATCGGCGCGCGCGCTGCGCTGGTGGCTTTCAATGTTTATCTCACTACCGATGATGTCAGTATTGCAGATAAGATTGCAAAGGCCGTGCGTCAATCATCGGGCGGCTTGCGCTACGTCAAAGGTCTCGGCTTGCTTGTGGATGGCCGTGCGCAAGTCTCGATGAACCTGACCGATTTCCGCAAAACGCCAATTGCGCGCGTGGTGGAATTCATTCGCCGCGAAGCCCAACGCTACGGAGTCGCTATTCATCACAGTGAGCTTGTTGGATTAATTCCACAGGACGCATTGGTCGATGCCGCCGTCTGGTACACGCAATTGGATCAATTTGATAAACAGCAAATTTTGGAGTCGCGACTATATCAGACGACTGACCCGCAACCTGCCACCCTGCAACCTGCAACCTTTGTAGACGAATTAGCCGCCGCGACAGCCGCTCCCGGCGGTGGTTCTGCCGCTGCCTATGCGGGCGCAATGGGCGCGGCGCTCGTGGCCATGGTTGCGGGATTAACCATCGGCAAAAAGAAATACGCCGAAGTCGAAGCTGAAATGCAAGCCATCCGCGTCATGGCTGAAAGTTTACGCAAGGAACTCACACAATCCGTCGATGATGATTCGTCCGCGTTTGAAGTGGTAATGGGCGCATTCAAATTGCCGAAAGATACGGATGAACAAAAAGCCATGCGCTCCGCCGCGATTTTCAACTCCACGCTTAATGCGGCACATGTCCCTTTACATGTGTGCGAAGACACTCTCAAAGTGATGGAACTTGCCCTCAAATGTACGAAGCACGCCAACCTGAACGCCATCAGCGACGCCATGTCCGGCTTCGCCATGTCGCGCGCCGCGTTGACAGCCGCTGGCTACAACGTGCGCATTAACATCCATTCACTGGAAAACAAATCCGCTGGCGATAAAATGCTCAAAGAACTCGCCGCCCTCGAAAAACAGGCGGATAAACTTGAAAAAGAAATCCGCGAAGTCATGCAAACTCGCGGCGGGATATAAATTCTATAACAAATAAGATCAAAACCTCCGGGCACTAAAAGCCTGGGGGTTTTTGTTATGTGTTTGCAGGCTGGTTTTATCTCGTCGGATTTTCGGTGATATCTTATAATCAACATAATAGGAGGTGTTCACCATGTCCCGTCAACTTCGCGTTTTTCTTTGCCATGCTCGAGAAGATCAATCTATTGTAAATGAATTATATAGGGATCTTAAAGCTGAAAATTGGATTGACCCCTGGTTGGATAAGGAAAAAATTTTACCCGGTCAGGATTGGCAGACAGTGATTGAGCAGGCAGTTGATGAGGCAGATGTAATTATCATTTGCCTATCCCATCACTCTGTGTTTGGGGATGGATATGTTCAAAAAGAAATCCGTTATGCGTACGACTGCGCGTTAGGAAAAAACGAAGCTTCCATCTTCTTGATTCCATTGCGTCTGGATGATATTCCTTCCATCCCACGCAGATTACATGCCTATCATTGGGTGGATTATTTCGGCGCTCAAAAACAGAACGAATATCTTAAACTGTTGGCGTCTCTCCATCTGCGCTATGAACAAAAAATAAAACAGGAGAGCCTTTCTGCTTCTGTTGGGGATGCTTATTCTCAGCAACAAACCACCCCAGGGGAAAATAAGCAGCCTGTATTTGTAGATCGTGGGTCACATATACAAACAAATTTGAAGTTGGTAGATTCGAAGAGTAAAAAGAAACCCAAACAAATCCCTGAACAACAGGTTGAAAAAGAGCCTGCGGGTAAAAAAACTGCGTATCGTTTTCCGTTGATAGCCGTTGGCTTTATTCTTTTTTCCATCCTCTGTGTTGTTGGGCTTATCGCTCTTGGCCATCGATTGGGAAAGCCCAAACCGATTGAATCACCAGCGCTAACTGAGTTACCTGTTACTAGTGAAGAGCCAACAGCCCCCCCCTCGACTGTCAACAGTTCCACCCCGCTTACTGAAAAAGACGGCATGACCATGATTTATATCCAGGCGGGTGAATCTGTGCTTGGCAGCGATCAAGGCGATGCTGATGAAAAGCCGCTTCAAACCATCTTCCTTGATGAGTTTTGGATTGACCAGACCGAAATTACTAATAAAAAGTATGCCATGTGCGTTGCTGATAACTCATGTGCTCCGCCCTCTCATTTTGGCTCCCCAAATGAGAAAGTCTATTATGGCAATGATAAGTATGACGACTACCCTGTTGTCTATGTGAACTGGGATATGGCGAAGACATATTGTCAATGGGCAGGGCGCGATCTACCGACTGAGTTCCAGTGGGAAAAGGCCGCTCGTGGAGTCAATGGCCTTGTTTACCCATGGGGTGATAAATTTAACGGCGTATTGTTGAATTATTGTGATGAAAGCTGCCCCAATCTTAATAAAGCAGACGGATATTTTAATGATGCAAATGTAAACCTTGCCCCGGTTGGATACTACCTAAATGGAGCAAGCGCCTATGATGTATTGGATATGTCTGGCAATGTGTGGGAGTGGGTAAATGATTGGTATGATGTATATCCAAATGGAGTATCAACCGCTTCCACTGAATTTGGGCAGAAATTCCATGTAATTCGAGGCGGTTCCTGGCAGCATAACATGTATGAAGCTCGATCTTCTAATCGTTGGTATTTCTCGGTTGCATCGGATGCGCTTAATGACTACACTGGTTTCCGTTGCGTTCGATCACAATAGCAGGCAGACATAAAAATAAGACATCCGAAGAAAACTTCGGATGTCTTATTTTTATTTATTCATCCAGTGTACTAATATCACCTTCGGGCAATCCCTGCGCTCTGGCTTTCAGTACACGGCGCATGATCTTTCCTGAACGTGTCTTGGGTAATTTATCAAGGAACTTAACATCTTCGGGGCGGGCGATGGGCCCCATGTGTGTGGAAACATGTTGACGTAATTCTTCAGCCAATTCTGCCGAGGGGGAAAACCCTGAACGCAGAATCACAAAAGTATGAATCGCCTGACCTTTGACCTCATGCGCCAATCCGATGGCTGCTGCTTCTGCAACTGCCGGGTGACTGACCAAAGCTGATTCCACTTCAGCCGTGCCGAGGCGATGCCCAGAAACTTTGATCACATCGTCTACGCGGCCAATGATCCAATAGTAGCCATCTGAGTCGCGTTTGGCTGAATCGCCTGTGGTGTAGCGCCCGGGGAATTTGCTCCAATAGGCGCTGACGTATCTTTCATCATCACCATAAATTGTGCGTAACATGGCAGGCCACGGATTCTTGAGCGTCAAATAACCTTCAGTATCGTCTGGGACTGGATTCCCTTGTTCGTCTACGATTTCGGCTTCCTGTCCAAAAAATGGACGTGTGCCAGAACCGGGCTTGAGCGGCACAACCGGAGTCGGTGTAATCATAAAGTTGCCGGTCTCGGTCTGCCACCAGGTATCCATGATCGGACATTTTTCTTTGCCGATGACACGGTAGTACCACTTCCATGCTTCAGGGTTGATCGGCTCACCGACAGAACCGAGCAGGCGCAGGGAAGAAAGATCGTGCTTGTTCGGCCACGCTTCGCCGAAGCGCATCAGTCCACGAATGGCAGTCGGCGCTGTGTAGAAAATCGTAATCCCATAGCGTTCAACAACCTGCCACCAACGATTCGGATAAGGGAATGTCGGCCCGCCTTCGAATAACATCGAAGTTGCGCCAGCGATCATCGGGCCATACACAATGTACGAATGTCCTGTGATCCAGCCTGGGTCGGCAGTACACCACCAACGATCTTCATCCTTGACATCGAAGACATACTTAAGCGTGGAATACGTGCCGACCATGTAACCGCCGTGCGTGTGCAGGATGGCTTTCGGTTTACCTGTTGAGCCTGATGTATAAAGAATAAAAAGCGGATCTTCTGCATCGAGGATTTCTGTGGCACATTTTCCATTGGCGATGGGAAGCGCGCACATATCGTGATACCAGTGATCGCGGCCCGCTTCCATACCAACGGGTTGGCCTGTGCGCTTAACAACAATCACATTCTCCACCGACGGACAGCGCTTGATCGCATCATCCACAATGTTTTTGAGTTCAACGATCTTGCCATTTTGATACGAGCCGTCACAAGTGATGACCAGCTTCGACTGGCTGTCATCAATGCGGCCTTGCAGTGAATCGACTGAGAAACCGCCGAACACCACCGAATGAATCGCGCCGATCTTCGCGCAGGCCAGCATGGCAAAAACGATCTCAGGCACACGTCCCATATAAATGGTGACACGCTCGCCTTTTTGAACCCCCATGGATTTAATAATATTCGCCATGCGCGAGACTTCACGGTTCATGGCGTAATACGAAAATGTGCGTTCCGATTTTCCGTCTTCCGATTCCCAGATCAGCGCCAGTTGATTCTTACGATGTGTTTTTAGATGTCTGTCAATTGCGTTGTGAACGATATTGGTTTTCGCGCCCACGAACCATTTGAAAAACGGCTTATTAGAATCATCCAAAACCTTGTCCCACTTTGTAAACCATTCCAATTCAGAGGCTTCATCTGCCCAAAAGCCTTGCAGGTCTTTGCCTGCTTTTTCAGCCAGCGCATCCCAATCTTTCAAACGCGTCTCCGCGAGCACCTGCTCCGATGGATAATAAACATCGCCTTCCATTTCTTTCGGCTTACTGGTTTTTGCCATGCCTGCCTCCTGAACTTGGTGAGAATAGTAGCCGCTATT
>Ga0105048_10000552_pt1 | contig 58053 bp, 46 predicted proteins | sample MAT05_FD_78382 | JGI IMG/M metagenome (GOLD analysis project Ga0105048, IMG submission 78382) | Freshwater microbial communities from Lake Fryxell liftoff mats and glacier meltwater in Antarctica - MAT-05 | ecosystem: Environmental > Aquatic > Freshwater > Ice > Liftoff microbial mat | place... | reverse complement strand
TCGAACTGGCATGGACTGGCTCGATTTGCCATTCGATTTGTAGGTGCAAGATCTTGCCTGTTGTTCGATACCGGTTCAACCACCACCGATCTGATCCCGATCGGTGATGGTCAGATCTTGACAGATGCTCGTACCGATTCGCAACGTCTTCAGTCGGGAGCCTTGGTCTATACAGGGATCGAGCGGTCCAATGTTGCGGGGGTCGTGTCGGAAGTCTCTCTCTATGGTACTTCGTGTCCTGTCATGAACGAACAGTTCGCCACTATGCGAGATGTCTATCTATGGTTACGGGAATTGGAGGACGAACCCGAGTGCCGCGATACAGCCGATGGCAAACCTGCCACACGTGAAGCTGCAAGGTATCGACTTGCCCGAATCGTTGGCGAAGATGGTTCCACTTTGGCAGACACCGACATCGATCGCATGGCAGAGCAAATTGCGGCAACCCAAACGAAATTGGTGGCCAAAGCGTTTACTAAGGTCGCGGCCAGTTGTTCTAAGAAAACATCGAGTGCCGAGAAGAAGAAGAAACCGGTTGCTCGAGCTGTGACAAAATTGGAATCGAGTTCCCACCCATTTGAATGCGTCGCGATTAGCGGACACGGCGATTTTTTGATCGAAGCGGCATTGGCCGTATGCGGTTGGGACGGCGAACGCATTCGCTTGAAGGAACTGTTGGGAGACGACTTGTCGCGTTGCGCTCCAGCTTATGCCATCGCGACGCTCGCCTCGGAAGAACTAAGTGAGTGTCGGCCGAATGGTTGAACGGATCGTAATCAAAATGGGAGGAGCGACCCTCTTTCAACAGTACGGCTTTGAAGCCGAAGTTCGTTCGCTGTTGAGTCAATACAAAAGGGCACAGGTTTGGTTTTTGGTCGGTGGTGGCGATTTGGTAGAAGCCATGCGAACCGCCCACCAGATTTATCCACGCCTCCAAGAGGAGGAAGTTCATTGGCAATGTATTGAACTGCTGGATCACACTTGGACCATCGCCAAGCAGGTCGTTCCAACCGAGCTTTCGATTGCAAGCCGCGAGGAGCTTGAACAAGTGACGCAAATTAGAGATGCACCCGGTGCAGCTTGGGTACGTGTTCAGGCTTTCTACAATCGAGACGACTGTCACAAGATACCGACAGATTGGCTCCCTAAAACGGATTGGAACACCACAACCGACGTTCTCGCGTGGTTACTTGGAAAGATCATCGACGCCGATCGAGTGATCCTAATGAAGCAGTGCGATTGCAACTCGGCTTGGACGCTGGCCGAGGCCGCGAATCGAGGTGTCATCGATTCGGAATTGGCGAGGCTGGTAGGTGCCAATCCGAGTGTCCGTCTGAACATTGAATTGAGGCAGGTTGAATGACCATTTCACTTACATTATAGATCAAAAACTTTCCTTCTTATCATTTTCGACCTGTTGCATCGGTTATCCACTTCAACCAATAGTTGAGAATCGCAGGACGCCCTTCTATGTCATATGGGCCAGGCACCAATCGATGGTAATACGAACTATCCTCGGCGGAGAATGCTCTCAGTCCTCGCGGCACAAGACTGCGCAACTCGCTAAGGTCACTCGACGAACTTGCCTTTTTTTCCGACCGTATTGCCTGGGATTCATGCGTTGACGCACTCCGCTGGGTGGCCGTCTGGATGATTTGCGATTCCAAACTCATTTCCGGCGTGGAACGAGCGACCGCCGAGGCGTTGTGAATCGTCGCGTCCGCTTCGATCTTGTTAATCGCCTCGCTTAACTGTTTTGCAGATTGAAATCGGTCGGTCATTCTCTTCGCCAAACAGTTCAGGCATAGCCGTTCCAGGCTATCCGGGATATCAGGGCGGCGCTGACGCGGTGAAGCGATTTCGCCTTTGAGAATCTTGGAAAAGACCGCCGACTGATCACTCGTGCGAAAGGGTGACTGCAATGTCAACATTTCGAAAACGACAACGCCAAATGCCCAAATGTCTGTTCGGCCATCAATCCGGTGCACTTCTCCCAGAACCTGCTCCGGAGCCATATACCGTTGGGTACCGGCGATGTGCTTCTCATTCCAAAGAGGGGAATCATCGGTTAGGGCAAGCCCCAAATCGGTTACTTTAACCTGTTCATTCTCCGTGATCAAAATATTGGCGGGCTTCAAATCCCGGTGAATAATCCCCTTCGCGTGCAATTGCTCCAGGGCCAATGCAATCTGTCGCATGATTCCAAGGGCACGCGGCAATGCAATCGCTTCCTGCTTTGCAATTAAGTCCGCCAGACTTTTCCCCTCCACCAATTCCATCACCACATAGGTTCGATTCTGCCATTGATCGACATCGAACACGCGGATGATATTTGGATGATCTAAGCTCGCAGCCGCTCGGGCCTCTTCCACGAGCGATGTTCGCAACTTATCCGGGAGCGAATCGAGCGACCGCGACACCTTGATCGCAACTTTTCGGCCAAGCTTCGGGTCATGTGCCAAGTAGACGATTCCGAATCCACCACTGCCCAACGTGCTGATAACGGTGTAACGACCGATGCAGTCATTCGGCCTTAGCATCAACTCATCACGACCGACTGTTTTGTCCTGTTTATCCTCGTCGTTGCCGAGGGGAAGCAGGTTTTGCGCAAAAACTGTCGTTTCCAATGCGTCATCGCTGGATAACTCAAACTTGCTAGTCTCGTCAGAAGAGGATTCTGAGGAATCGTCAGGGGATTTAGGCATGTATTCAAAACCCGTAAGGCTTCTGGGCGGAAAAAGCGTTGAGGCCGGTACAATAATAATGTCGTAGGTAAATCATATTGTTTCGACAGATTGAGCGGGAGCGTGTCTCCCCTAAACCGGCCTAAGAGATGGGGTTCTTGCGTAGTGAAAGCCGCGTAGGCTTTTGGTGACTTCAAGAGGTAAATCCCCGCGGATTCGTCCTATTTACCGAAACTCTTGGCGAGTTCCGCTACCCCCAAATTTAGCATGGAAGAACCACTAGCTGTCAATCGAGTCGAGATCAAATTCTGAGATTGGCCGATCCAGTCCGGTTCCTTGTGACATTGGGGAATTCGGTTGCTTACTGGCGCGAATGGTTGCAACTACCAATCGCCCTACGTCGAGCCGAGTCACCCGAACTGGCGTGCCTGCATCGATCGGACCGCTCTCACTAAAGGCTTCGTAAGTTTGATTGCCAATTTGAACCAAGCCGCTTGGGATCATTTCTCCCATCGCCATCCCCTCAGCCCCGATAAGCGAATTTGCGTCTTTGGATTTCGCTGCGTCGGACCAAACGAATTCTCCGGCTGGTGCCGGCGGGCTAGTCATGCGACGGCCCAACGGCGTTCGTGGCCAAATCTCAAGAAATCCCCACATCATTAGAGGGGCTGCCCCAAGCGTTGCAATCAACATCCACACGCCCGTAATGGTGCTATGACGGAACGCCACCAAGATTGCGGCGAACGCAAAACAAGCCGTCACACCCACCAATACCCCACCACTTGGGATCATCAAGTCGATAGCAAAAATGACAATCGCAGCGATGAACAAAAGAATTGCAATCGCAAGGTATGACAAGTCCTGAATCCTCTCGAAAGGTAATGTAAGCCAAGGTCTACTTTAAAATCATATCCTCGACCGTCTTGCCACCAGGAATCATCGGCAAAACATGCTCTTGGAACGGTACTTCCACGTCCAGTACAAATGGACCCGGATAGCTAATCATTTCCTGCAAGGCAGCTTCTAAATCCTTCTTTTTGCTAACCGTAGCAGCTCCGCAGCCATAACCTTTAGCAATCTGCACAAAGTTAGGATAACGCTTGGCCGCGTAGGAGTGGGCTACCGTGGAACCAGGGCCACGCGCCTCTTCGTCGTCGATTGGTCCCAAGTATGTGTGGGCACGATTCGAGCCTTCGAATCGGTCTTCCCATTGGACCACCATCCCGAGATGCTGGTTATTCAGCAGCAATACCTTTACAGGCAACTTCTCGCAGTGAAGTGTTGCCAACTCTTGGATGTTCATTTGAAATGAGCCGTCCCCGTCGATGTCGATCACCAGTGCATCCGGGTGGGCAGCCTGGATTCCCATTGCAGCGGGCAATCCAAATCCCATGGTGCCAAGTCCGCTGCTGCTCATCCAAGTGCGCGGTTTTCGGAACTGAAAGAACTGGGCAGCCCACATTTGATGCTGGCCCACTCCAACCGAAACAAAGGTATCCCGGTGCTTGGTCATGTTCGAAAGGGTTCGAATCGCATGCTGCTGAAGAATGCCGTCAAAGCTCTCGTCATACGCGAAAGGATGCTTCACCTTTTGAGCATTGCAAGTCGCCACCCAAGCCGAAATGTCATCGGGCTTTTCAACGATTTTGTTGAGTTCCGTCAACGCATACTTAATGTCGCTTCGAACCGATATGTGAGCCACTTTATTCTTGTTTAGCTCAGAGGCATCAATGTCGACATGGATGATTTTCGCGTTCTTGGCGAACGCACTCTTATTGCCCGTCACTCGGTCATCGAACCGAACTCCCAATGCAATGAGCAGATCGCAATCTCGTACCGAATAATTCGCGTAGGCGCTGCCATGCATCCCGAGCATGTCCAGCGAGAGTGGACCATCGGCCGGATAGAGACCAAGCCCCATGACCGTCATCGTAATTGGAATGCCTGTTTTTTCGATCAATTCACGAAGTTCGCGATGCGCTTCGCCAGTCACTACGCCACCACCGCAATAGAGGATAGGACGCTTGCTATGCTTAATTGCCGCCGCGATTTGTCGAATTTGTTCGGCTTTGGCATTGGGACGCTTCGATGGCTGATAGCCTGGCAAGTTCATCGGAACATCCCAGTCCACTTCGCAGCTATTCATCTGAACATCTTTGGGCATGTCCACCAAAACTGGCCCGGGTCGCCCGGTGGTCGCGATATGAAACGCTTCCTTCATTACCCGAGGTACATCTTCGACTTTGGTGACCAAGTAGTGATGTTTGGTGATGCCGCGGCAAACCTCAACGATTGGTGTCTCTTGAAACGCGTCGGTCCCGATGACGCCCGTGGGAACCTGGCCAGTAATCGCCAAAAGTGGGATGCTGTCCAATTTCGCATCCGCGATACTCGTCACCAAATTGGTTGCTCCAGGACCGCTCGTTGCCATAACCACGCCAATCTTCCCGGTCGATCGCGCGTAACCCTGTGCGGCAAACGCACCCCCTTGTTCGTGGCGAGGCAGAATCGTTCGAAGGCGATCTTCGTACCGCGTGAGTGCCTGGTGCATCGGCATACTGCACCCGCCTGGATACGCGAAAATGACTTCAACGCCATGATCCACGAGGGATTTCACCACAATTTCGGCACCAGTCATGACTGTGGTGGTTTGGCGGTTGGAAACGGAAGCCATTCGCTTTCTCTCCTGTAACTGTCTGCTGACAGTTCGAAAATTGGGTTGAGTGAAAATAATTCACGGGATTAAACCGCGATACGTTGGTTTTTGAGAGGATTTCTCAGCAAATCTATGACAGGGAAGTATAGCACGGGGTTCAGTGGCCGTCGATTGAACACTGGGAACGTCCAAGCCTTTCCTATTAGTCAGGCTAATTAAAGTCTAACTTGCGGCTTGTTAGGCGAGCGGCAGACAGAGGACTACCTGGCCAGGCCACCGTGTGGCCTACCAGGCTGGGCCACCGTGTGGACTACCTGGCCAGGCCACCGTGTGGCCTACCAGGCTGGGCCACCGTGTGGCACGCTCAAAGCGATTAGCGATGGGCGTGGGAAGTGTGGCAAATGACTCTAGCGATTTACCACGCCCTTCGTACCTCAGAGCGTGCCACCCAGTTTATAGGTACATTTCAAGCTGCCCCTCGCCTTCGTGCCAGGGTAAGTGCCCGTTCGAATATACTGCTTTTCTCGAGTACTATCCGTTCTATCCTGTCCGCAGGTTCCTGCAGTGCAAATCGACGACTATACACTGGTAAAACCGCTGGCGAGTTCCAGTCATTTCCAGATTTTTTTGGCCACCAAAGCCGACAACTCATTTCGATTGGTGCGATTCTTTCGACTCCACGCATCCAATTTTGATCTCTTTGATGAGACGATTGAGTGTATCCGAAGATCCGCGATTGTCCGGCACAAGAATGTTCTGCCGCTTTCGGTTGTGGAGGACACAGAACAATCCTTTGTGACGACGACTCCCTTTCTTCACGCTCAGCACCTTGATATTCATCCCCCTGCCTCAGAGGAAATCCTCCCAATGCTGTTGGAGGTTGCTCAAGGAATTGCCGCTTCGCATCGTATGGGGCTAGCGCATGGGCGTTTGCTCCCAAGCTACATTTACAGGGCAGGGCTAAATTCCCCCGGATCCGAAGTCAGCCCGGTCGGTACTGCCATCGACCTTGTGGACGGCTCCTTACTTGAGGATCCAATGGTTACTCGGATTGGGGCTAACGCCCTTGCGAACGATGTTTATTCGTTGGGGACTCTTATTCTTGACATGTCGCTTCGATCACCGAACCTGAGCTCACTTGAGGCCGTCAATTCCATTCTCGCGGAGATGCGCCAGGCGGAGTGGGTGGATCGACCGTCCATTGAGGAGGTCGTCGAACGCTTGCAGGAAAGAATCGCTCCCAATCGGTCGAGTTCTTTTATTTTGGCCGGTCGTTCAAGTTCGCTATTGAGCGAAGTGGATTCCGGTAGCAGTGACACCGGTAGCAGTGACACCGATAGCAGTGACACCGGCCAAGACGCCACGCAGGAGCTTCCCGCGTTTGCGGCCACAACGTTGGCAAAGGACCGAATGGTCCCGTCGCAATTGCCCCAACTTGGGCGTTTTTCCATTGAACGCTCGCTCGGCGAGGGTGGAATGGGAGCTGTTTTTTTAGGTCGAGACCGAAGCAACGACCAACTCGTGGCCATCAAAGTTCTCTCGGAACGACTGGCCAACGACGAAAAGGCCATTCGGCGGTTCGCAAAAGAAGCCAGATTGATGTCCACAGTCGATCATCCGGCCATAGCTCGGCTCGTCGAATTCAATCGCTCGGATGACACAATGTATATCGCCATGGAATATGTTCCTGGCGGAAGTCTGGCGGACTTCACGCGCACACATCACCCATTAAACGAATCGTTGGTAGTTGGTGCAATTGCGGATGCTGCGCGTGGCCTGAACGTGGCTCACCAAATTGGAATGGTGCATCGCGACATCAAGCCTGCAAACTTGTTGCTCAGCGCGCGTGGCGAACGCTCGTTTCAAAACGGCAGGATTGATTTGTCGGAAGGAGAACCATTGATCAAAGTTGCCGACTTTGGTTTGGCAAAGAATTTCGAGGCGACCGAGTCCATGGCCATGACCCAAACCGGGATGATTATGGGAACGCCCTATTACATGGCGCCCGAGCAGTGTCGCGGCGAGGAAGTTAGGCCGGCAACCGATGTCTATGCACTCGGTATCACCTTGTTTCAATGTTTGACAGGACACCTTCCATTCGAGGCTCCGTCACCCATTGAAATATTTCGAATGCACTGCGATGAAAATGTGCCGAGAGTTCGTTCCTTCGTCGGAACTGCCAGCGATGCCATTCAGGAAGTCATTGATAAGTGCTTGGCCAAAAATCCGAATGCACGCTATCAAAATGCGGGAGAACTTTTTCAGGATCTGGAAGGACTGCTGGCTGGAACGCGCACATCGATCCTCTTACATCCATTCCTCCCAGAGGCCAATGCGCAAGGAACGTTGCGGTATCAATACCAATGGAAACTACGTTCTTCGCCAGGGGCCCTTTGGCCTTTTGTTTCCAATACGGATCGCGTCAACAATGCCATCGGGCTGCCGGCCGTTCGATACAAAACGTTTCAAGATCCGAAACTTGGAATGCGACGGATTGCGACCGTGCGCGCGATGGGCATGACGATGGAGTGGGAGGAGCATCCTTACGAATGGATCGAAGGGCGACGTCTGAGCGTATTGCGACAATTCCAAAGTGGTCCATTTGATTGGTTCACCAATGTCGTTGAACTCAATCCTCAGTCGGACGGAGGAACGCTTGTTGTCCAAACCTTGCAGATGGTACCGCGGAATCTCATGGGCAAGTTGTTTGCTCGCTTTCAGATCGGCAACAAGTCGGAAAGGAACTTCGGTCGCGTCTACGAAAAGATCGACGAATACCTGCAATCCAAATCGAATTCCAGCACCACGGCCAACGCTTTTGCCGCTACGAAAGCCATCACACGTGAACAGAAACGCCGACTGAGCGAACGATTCTCACGAGTCCGAACCAGCGCATCGGCCATCGATCCAAAAGTACTCGATACCCTCGAACAGTACCTTGAGTTTGCAACCGACCTGGAGGTGGCTCGCTTGCGGCCGTTGGCCTTAGCAGAGCGATTCGGATTGAAACCCGATGACGTAGTCGAGGTGTGTTTGCTGGCTGCTCGCGAAGGGGCACTTATTCTGCTATGGGACATTCTCTGCCCAACATGTCGTATTCCATCAGACGTCAAAGAGACGCTGAAGGGCTTGGCCGATCATGGACATTGTGAAGCTTGCAACGTGGACTACGAACTCGATTTCGCCCAGAGCATTGAATTGATTTTTCGAGCGCATCCAGAAGTTCGGGCTGCCGAGACACGCACATACTGCGTGGGTGGACCAGCGTTTTCTGCGCATGTCGTCGCACAAGTTCGGTTGCAAGCCGATGAACGACTCAATTTGCAGCTTCGCCTCAACGATGGCCAGTATCGACTCCGAGGTCCTCAACTCCCCTACGTAGTCGATTTCCGAGTTGCTCCCAACGGTCGAGTAGGTCGATGGGATATCGACCTCGCCCATCCAGCGGCAAAGCATGAAGTCCCGACCCTGCGAAGCGGCGAGCAAGTGCTTTCGTTTTTGAATACGCATTCGGACCCTAGGCAAATTCGCATCGAACGACTTGCGTCGCGTGCCGATTCACTTACCGCGGCGGACGCAGCCCGCTTACCCGCGTTTCGCGAGTGGTTTCCTGACGAAGTGCTATCGCCAGGTCAGATGGTAAGTCTCACGACGGTTACGCTTTTGGGCTGTCAGATTGCAAATGCAGTGCAGCTCTATGCGTCCCTTTCCGATCAAGCCGCCTGTTCACAGATACTCCGGCACTTGCAAAGCATGGCCGCTATTGTTGCAAATAACAGCGGTTGCGTCATCAAGTCCATGAACGACAGAGTGAACACGGTTTTCCCAAGTACGACCAACGCCATTGCAGCCGCAACGCAAATCGCCAAATCTTCCGTGGAGTGGGGTGTCTCGATCAAACAAGCCATCCATCAAGGCTCAGCGATTGTTGCAACCATCAACGATCGATTAGACTATTTTGGCGAAACCTCGCAGTTTTTAGAGGAGCTACTTCAGCGATCCTTGCCGAATGAACTCTGGATGTCGGACCAAAGTTGGAACGACTCCAATATTTCATCTGCGTTGAATGAGTGGACGGTCGAAATGGCGCCGCCTCTAGGCGGTTGGCCAAAATGGAATGTCGTGCGAGCGAGCCGGATCCGTTGAATCGATCTGCGTCATTTCCGTTAGTTCAGCCATTGCTTGGACTTGGCCGTTCCTATAAAAGCACGCCCAAAGCATATTCAACAGAACGAGTGTCGATATCGTGGCTATCGTAACGGGCTTGCTCGGGACTCATGTACTCCGGTGTTCATCGCAAAAACGTGTGATGGAAACTCCGTCGACATGCTCCATCACCCAGTATCGACTGCGACTTCGTGTTGCGTTCCAAAGGAAAAATGTTAGTCTTTTCATTGGTCCGCGAGTGACCTTATCGCTCTTTCTTGTTAAAAGGCCATTACGTCCGAATGCAATTCCTCAAGCGATTGATGCTCATCTGCCTGTCACCACTCTTCTTGGTTGGGTGCCCGCAGTCCAGTTCCCAGACGATTGTTTTACCGGGGATTGTGGAAACGCAAGAAGTTCGCCTCAGTTCGAAAGTTGGCGGACGCGTCTTGAAGGTCCTCGTGAAGGAGGGGGACATGGTCGAAGCCGGACAACTGTTGGTCGTGCTAGATTCCGCCGAACTCGAGGCCAAGAGGGCTCAGCTGATTGCCCAGCAGGAGTTGTTTCAAGCCAAACTGGATCTGATGTGTAACGGACCGCTCCCTGAACAAATCGAAGCAGTCAAGGCGGCTTTAGAAATGTCTGAAGCTCGGCTTCAAAAGTTGCGGGCGGGCTGGCGACGCGAGGAAGTGGACATGGCCAAGTACGAAGCGGAAATGTGGACCGCCGAGTCGGAACGGGCATCTGCTGAGTATGCTCGACTCCAATCCGTCAAAGGAACGAATACAATCAGCTTAACCGATTTGGATGCGGCCAAAGCTGCTATGCTTCGGTCCAGAGCCCAAGCGAGTTCTAGTGCTAAGCATTTGGAAATGTTGATCAATGGAACGCGAGTCGAAGACATCTCCGAAGCCAAAGCCTCGGTGGCCAAAATGCAATCCGATTACGAACTGATCAAACGTGGCGCGAGGGAAGAGGAATTGCGTCAAGCGAAAGCGCAAGTATCCGAAGTCGTAGCTCGAATTCGCGAACTGGACGCACAGCTTGCCGAATGTTCCATCGTGGCCCCAGATCGTTGCTTAGTCGAGGTGATTGGAATCCGACATGGTGATATGGCTCCTCCCAACGTACCTGTGATCCGAGTCTTGTACGAAGGAGACCAATGGGTAAAGGCATACCTGCCTGAGACGCAACTCGCCCTGATTCAGCTCAACCAACAGGTTGTCGTGACTCACGACGGCTCAAAACAGGAGTATGAAGGGCAAGTCTCGCACATTGCAAATATCAGTGAGTTTACACCTCGAAACGTTCAGAGCCCGGATGAGCGTCACCATCAAGTATTCGGTTTTAAAGTACAAGTGAAAAATGCGACCGGAGTCTTCAAATCGGGAATGGCCGCGTCGATCCGAATTCAAAGGAGGAGTTAACCATCTCCTCGCCGAAAATGAACCTTGCAACGAACGAGTCCGAAGTTGTCATCTCGATGCGGGGTTGTTCCATTCAGTTCGGAAAATTTCGAGCGGTCAATCGAGTGGGTTTTGACGTCTATGCTGGCGAAGTCTTCGGTTTGTTGGGACCGAATGGTTCTGGCAAAACAACTCTCATTCGTGCTTTGTGCGGGTTGCTTGATTTCAGCGAGGGAGAAGCGTCCGTATTCGGTCTGAACGTACGAACGCAATCGGAACGCATTCGGGAACGGGTGGGCTACATGTCCCAAAAGTTTTCGTTGTACGGGGACCTTACGGCTCAAGAGAACATGGACTTCTACTGTGGAATCTACGGTCTAAGCCGTGTGCAAGCCAAGCAACGTCAATCCGAGTTGATTGAACTGACTGGATTGGGACCGTATTTAAATCGGGCCGCAAGCAAACTCTCGGGTGGGTGGAAACAACGGCTTGCGATGGTCTGTTCCTTAATGCATCGACCGCGTCTGGTGTTTCTCGATGAACCAACGGCAGGTGTGGATCCCGTCGCCAGACGCGAACTTTGGGATCTATTGTTTCAATTGGCCTCCGAAGGCATAACGCTGTTCGTGACGACGCACTACATGGACGAAGCGGAACGGTGCGGTCGCGTCGGTTACCTATACCTTGCCGAGCTTTTGGCCTTGGGAACGCCCAAGGAACTCAAAGCGCTCCCGAGTATTACGCCAGAGGGTTCGAAGCGCTGGGAGATTCGAGGGGGCGTAGCAGCGGAAGTATTGGCAGAATTGCGGAAACGACCCGGCGTGCACGAAGCGACCATTTTTGGCCAGGCTGTGCATGCACTTATCGAAAATGATGTCTCGCTGGCCGATCTCCAGCAGCGAGGCTTAAGTCTCCAGGTGGCGGAACCCAACTTGGAGGATGTGTTCGTTACCCTCGCTCGTCAGCAAGCAACCAAAGTAGGTGCACGATGAATCTGGCATCATGGCAGCGCATCCGATACATCGCTTACAAGGAAATGTTGCACATCCTGCGCGATCCACAAACGCTGTTCTTTACTCTCTTTATACCGATCGTCGAATTGTTTTTGCTTGGATTTGCGATCAACACAAACGTCCGCGATATGCGCACCGTGGTGGTCGATTTTTGCAATACCCAAGAGAGCCGCAGGTTGATCGATCAATTCGAGAACTCAGGCGATTTTAAAGTGGTCGAACGTCACCAATCCGAGCAAGCAGCTTACGCATCCATCGTGGCTGGTCGAGCGCAGGTAGGAATCGTGATTCCTGAAGACTTTTCCAGGAAGATTGAATCGCAGCAGACGTCTCCTTTCGCCGTTCTCGTCGATGGCACCGTTTCCAGTGTCGCGGCTGAGTCCGTCAACGTTGGCAACGCGTTGGCGCTGCGGGCTTCGTTAGCTCAAGTACTCAAAGGAGGTGAGTTGCCGGTCGAAGCTCGGCCGCGTGTGCTCTTTAATCCAGACACTCGATCAGCTTACTTCTTTTTACCCGGTTTGATGGTAGTGATGTGTCAAATGATGGCAACGATTTTATCCGCCAATGCGATCGTCCGGGAAAAAGAATCTGGGACACTTGAGCAGTTCTACATGACCCCTGTTCGTCGCTTTGAAGTTATTATTGGCAAGATGATTCCCTACGTAGTGCAGACGACAATCGAATTTGGACTGATCATGCTGGTGATGACCACGGTGTTCCAAGTACCCATTCGCGGCCATGTCGCATTGCTCTTCGCGCTTTTATTGCCATTTACGCTAACCATGCTCGCATTTGGACTTTTGATCTCAACCAAAGCCGATACGCGAGATGCGGCAGGTCAAATGGCCATGGGGACGATCATTCCTTCGATTTTCTTGTCCGGTTATGTGTTTCCGTTGGATTCCATGCCCGAGATCTTTAAGACCATTTCTTACTTCATTCCAACAACATGGCTAATCGATGCTTCGCGCGGAATCATTTTGAGAGGAACGGATTGGTCAACGCTTTGGCAGCACGCAACGGTACTTTGGTCGATGGCGATTGTGGCGACGGTAATTGCGGCCGTGCGCATGCGCAAGCAGGTGGTTTAGCATCTTCCCTATGTCGCCGCTACCGCTGAACTCGGGGGCATGGACAATGCCCCAGAGTTTATCTCGGGGGATGGTTACCATAACTCTAGCTCCGATGGTCAAAACCCCCGACGCGAAGCCGGATAGGAAGCAATAAAGGGAATAAAATCAAGGTTGGACTAACTTTCGTTGCTCGTCAACCGTCGTTTCTACGGATACCATAGACAACGAGTGATCGGCCCAGTTTAGCACGGCACTCAGTGTAGCACGGCACTCCGTGCCGTGATTCTGAACACGGAGTGTTGAGAACCATTCTTGTAGAATCGTTTGGGAAAGTATGTTGGAAATGAATCGATACGACTATGACATAATTGTCGTGGGAGCAGGCCATGCGGGGACCGAGGCTGCTGCGGCTGCGGCCCGGCTGGGAGCACGCGTAGCCTTATTGACTGGCAATCTGGATACGGTCGGACAAATGAGCTGCAATCCAGCCATCGGCGGCGTCGCTAAAGGGCAAATTGTGCGTGAAATCGACGCGCTCGGCGGACTGATGGGCGAAACCATCGATCGGACCGGCATCCAATTCCGAATGCTCAACAGCCGAAAGGGAGCTGCTATGCACTCCCCCCGCGCCCAAGCCGACAAGAAAGGCTACCAGTTCGAAATCAAACGCCGAATCGAGGAAATGGAAAACCTCGACCTACGGCAAGAATTGGTCGAAGACCTACTCACCGAATCGATCGATGGCCAAGAACACATCGTCGGCGTCCGCGTGAAGGGCGATGCAACCTATCACGCGAAAGCTGTCGTTCTAACGACCGGCACCTTCCTTCAAGCCATCATGCATACCGGCGAAGCCAAGACTCCAGGCGGACGAGCCGGTGAAGGGACCACTTCCGGCATCAGCAATGCCCTCCTACGTTTGGGCTTCCGCGTTCAACGTTTCAAAACCGGGACTCCAGCTCGTCTCAATGGTCGAACCATCGACTATTCGAAGACCGAGATGCAACCTGGCGACGAATCTCCGCAGGCCTTTTCCTATATGACCGACTTCCTTCCCGGTCCTCATATCCCCTGCTGGATTACATATACCAACGAAGCGGTTCATTCGCTGATCCGCAACAACCTGCATCGCGCTCCAATGTACACTGGCCAAATCCAATCGACCGGGCCCCGCTACTGTCCGTCCATCGAAGACAAAGTCGTTCGCTTCGCCGACAAAAGCCGACACCAACTCTTCTTAGAACCCGAAGGCCGCAATACGCTCGAGGTTTACGTCAACGGTATCTCCACGTCGCTGCCTCGTGACGTACAAGACCAAATGATGCGGTTAATCCCGGGCCTCGAAAACGCGCAAATCATGCGATACGGGTACGCAGTCGAGTACGACTTCTGTCCGCCCGACCAACTGCAACCATGGTTTGAAACCAAGAGCGTCGAAGGCTTGTTTTTTGCTGGGCAGCTCAATGGGACCACCGGCTACGAAGAAGCAGGCGCGCAGGGGTTGATTGCGGGTGCCAGTGCCGCGTTGCGATTGAAAGGCAAGGATGGACTGGTACTAGGTCGTGAGGCTGCATACATGGGTGTGCTGGCAGACGATCTGGTTACCTGCGGTGTCGATGAACCGTATCGCATGTTCACCAGTCGAGCCGAATACCGCATGATGCTGCGACAAGACAACGCGGATCGGAGATTGACTGAGCTGGGGTACTCGCTCGGTCTAGTGGATCAAGCAAGATACGATCGCTTCACCAAAAAGATGTCCGCTATTAAATTGGCTACCAAGTTGCTGTCGCAGCTTCGCGTCGAAAACACTCCAGCCGACAAACAACTGCGTCGACCAGAAGTAACTTGGGCTGGACTAGCTGCCCTGTTTCCAGAATCGCTGGGCCAATTCGATGCCGACGTTGCTCAGCAGGTCGAATTTGATACCAAGTACTCTGGCTACATTGCCCGTCAACAGATCCAGGTGGACCGCCAAAATCGCATGGCGGACAAAGTCATACCGAAGAATTTTTCTTACGAGTCAATCACTAGCATGCGAACCGAAGCGAAGCAGAAATTTGGCCGCATTCGACCAATCAACCTGGACCAAGCTGGCCGAATCAGCGGTATCACACCGGCGGACATCGCGCTGGTGCTAGCCTATATCGAGAACCCAAAACTCTCCCGTTCCAACAAGGCGGACGCTGCCGTGTCAGCCGGGACTGAGCCAGATTAGATGCCCAAAGTTTCGGAATCGGGTCTTTTCGCTAGTGCGTACGCGGTCCCCACACCGGCTATGGCACCGAACAAATGGCCGTCCCAGGAAACGGCTGCTCCGGCTGTAGGCAATACACCAAAAAACAAGGTTGTTCCGTACAAAAACCCGATCAACAAAGCGATAAAGATGGGAACCGGCTTCCGTTCTACAAAGCCACTAGCGATCAGAAAAGCCACAAGTCCATAAACGAGGCCGCTCGCGCCCACATGGACTGCGTCGCGACCAAAACACCACAACAGCAATCCGCCGAAGATCACAATACTCACGATCACTTCCAAATAGTCGCGTCGTGAACTCAGCAAAATGAAGAGCAAGATGCAAAGCGGTATTGTGTTGCTCAATAAATGGCCCCAACTACCGTGCAGGAACGGCATCAATGGAATTCCCACCAAACCGCGGTACGTTCTGGGAACAAGTCCGTATTCTGTAAAGTTGACCGGCAATAGGACATCGCTGAGATAAACGATCCAAAGGGAGGCGATCAACCAGACGATTCCTTGCAATTCCTTTGCCATACCAAACCTTGCTTTTCATCTTGACGATCGCTCCTTGAATCAACGTTGCGCCCGATTATCGGATTCGTTCGTATCTTGTCAAACGACTACCATCCAAGTGCCGACCGTCGAGACGCTCACATTCAACTCATCGGCAATTTCCTTCAGCCCGCGACCTTCCAAATGGAACAGAACCAGCGGTGTTCGCAACTTGGCTGGCAAAAGTTCAATCTCTCCGTCGAGTATCTCTCGCAATTCAAGCCACACCGCTTCTGAGGAATCAAAGGACTTCGTCGACATCTTGGCCGCCTCCCGCTCATGTTTCAATCGCAGCCCACTAGTTCGTCGGGAATTACGGCAGACATTGCATGCGGTTGTGTGCAGCCAACCAGCGACAGAACTATGCCGGGAGAGTTTCTTTGCGTGCTGCCACATCAAGATAAACACGGCTTGGGCAGCGTCTTCGGATTCCGAACCACAGCCAAGCCCGCGTTGACAAGTCGAAAGCACCAAACCCGCATGTCTCTTCATCAGGTCCGCAAAAGCTTTAGTTGACTTTCGATCGGTAAATTCCGCTAAAAGCACCCTGTCGGATGGTTCATTCGCGTCCGGTTCAATGGCAACTGTTTGCATGTCAACTGATTCACGGCAGAGGATAAAGTAGATTTGCATTTCATAGAGTAATGTCGCCACACAGACCGCATTATTCAAGTTTCTGTGGAAAGTCTGGTAGAAGCTTAGGGAAAATCTGTTTCATCTGGCTCGTAGCGATACCCGGGCGGAGCCTGCAAAACAGTGGGTTGCGAGGCGGAGCCACGCAACCAGCTCCTGGTGATCAGCGAGAGCTGCCTGACTTCTCACGAATTCTTGTACGCTACTCCAATTTGCCGCAGATGACCGTCGCGTTGTGACCGCCGAAACCGAAGCTGTTGTTCATCGCGATCTTGACTGGCATCTGCCGAGCTCGATTGGGTGTGTAATCCAGATCGCAGTTAGGGTCAGGTGTGTCTAGATTGATCGTAGGCGGGATCACATCGTGGTAGCAGCTAAGTATCGTCAAAATCATTTCGATACTTCCGCTTGCGCCCAGAGCGTGTCCTAAATGGCCTTTCGTGCTTGACAGGGCCACCGTACGAGCGCATTCACCGAAGACACTCTTCACGGCCACGGTTTCGGCTTTATCGCCCAAAGGAGTGCTTGTACCGTGGGCGTTGATGTAATCGATGACGGATGGATCGAGCTTTGCGTCTCGCAGGGCGTTGAGCATGGCTCGACTGGCTCCACGTCCTTGTTCGTCCGGGGCAGTGATGTGGCCGGCATCGCACGAGCCACCATAACCCAAAATCTCACCGTAAATGCGAGCACCACGTTTCTTTGCGTGTTCGTATTCTTCGAAGATAAGTGCACCACAGCCTTCGCTAAGCACAAATCCATCGCGGTCGCTATCGAACGGTCGACTTGCCTTTTCTGGTTCATCATTGCGGGTCGAGAGGGCTTTCATGTTTGCAAAACCAGCCACACCCATCGCCGTAATGGCCGCTTCGGTTCCGCCGGTTATCATGATGTCCGCTTCATCGTATTGAATCGCTTTCAATGCGTCTCCCATAGCGTTGTTGCTGCTTGCGCAAGCAGTCGCAACGGCAAAGTTAGGGCCTTTTAGCCCGTACTGGATCGCAAGATTTCCCCCGGCGGCGTTGAGCATCATCTTTGGGATGGTAAACGGGCTAACGCGATCTGGCCCGCGACTGAACATCTTGAACATCTGTTCTTCGATCTCGTTGAGACCACCGATGCCCGAACCCAGAATTACCCCGCAGCGAAATGGATCCTCTTTGGCGAATTCCAATCCGGAGTCGCGGACTGCATGGTAGCCAGCAAACATGGCAAATAACGTGAAACGATCGAGCCGTTTCGCGTCCTTTGCCTCCACTGTCACACCTGGATCGAAATTCGTAACATCGCCACCGAAACGCACTTTATGACGCGTCGTATCGATCACCGTTAACGGATGAATTCCACTCTTGCCATCCAAAACGGAGCGCCAGAGCAAATCGACTTCACAAGCCAGGGGCGTAACGCAACCAAGCCCCGTCACGACGACACGACGTTTCATACTTTGTCCGAAAACGATCCTAGGAAGGAGGAGATCAACTCTGTCGCTATGCGACTAAGCCTGTTGCTTTTCGATGTAATCAACAGCTTCACCCACTCGCTGGATTTTTTCTGCAGCCTCTTCTGGGATACTAATGTCGAACTCTTCCTCTAGCTCCATTACTAGTTCAACGGTGTCCAGTGAGTCTGCACCGAGATCGTTTACAAAGTGTGTATCTCGACCGATCTTGTCTTTTTCGACGCCCAGTTGTTCTGCAACGATGTCGATCACTCGTTCCTCAATAGAAGCCATAACAGGGTGCCCCCTCAGCAAATTCAAATCAAAATGTGGTGGAAAAGTAGTCAACCGCCAAAACATCTTCGGCGGGGTGCCAAAGATAGAGGATTCTAGCAAAACAGGTCAAGCCATGAAGGGCTTCCGTTTGGACTTAGAAGCCCAAATAGTTCTCTGAAAGAACAGATTTCAGGGATTATTTGGGCTGAGAGAGTTTATTTTGCTTCAAAACTGGTTTCAAACCAAGATTGCAATGCGTGAACTATCTCCGAATTTGGTTCGGTTCATTGGCCGGAGGCAACGCAAAATTGCTAGGAAGATTCTGAGGCGGTAATGTCGAATTCCCAAATTGGCCAGCCGGTTGTGGCAAACCGGTTGGCAGAGGGTTGGTTGCATAATTCGACGGAGGCAGACTGCTCGGCAGACTGGTCGGCGGATATCCGGCGGCTGGCGGTAAGGCGTTGTTGGCAGGTGGAAATTTGCCGGTTGGAGCCTGTCCATAGGTTGGAGCCTGTCCATAGATCGTTGCGGGTGGGAAATTTCCCGGAGGAACGTTACTAGGGACCGAATTGTTAATTTGAGGGGAGTTTGGCGGGAAGTTGCCGCCTAGCGCGCCGGTATTTCCGGCATTTCCTACGTTCGCGACAGGAGCATTGGGCAACGAGGCCACTCGTTGTGGTTCGTGCGTCGGTTGCTCTGGCTCCAGTTTTTCAAAATCCACGATTTGTATTTCGTCACCGTTCTTTGGGTCGACCGCCATTCCGCAAATTCGCCAGCCTTCTGTTTCCTTGCGCAATTCCCAGACGACCTCAAGCTCAGTCGCCGGCTGACCAGGTTGTTCAGGGGGCTCAGTCCATGTGCTTGAAACGAGCATGCCACCGTCCTGTTCTGCAGCTTCGACAATTTGAAACGTTGCTAACGGCGAACCGAGTGGCGCGATCTCGAGCTGCTTTCGTTTGATTTCTTCGCGAGCGAGTGAGGAAAGTAACGACGAGAGCTGCGCTCCATTGCCTTGTCGCATGCTATCCAAAAAGAGTCGTACTACTTCTTTTGGATCGCTTGGAGTTGTCAGGCCTGAGCCGTTCTTGGTGCTGGCAATTTTTGTGGCGGATGCTGGATCGGTGCTAGCGATGTCTGGGCTTTTCCCACATCCGAAAGTCAACAATACTCCTGCGGCGAGAGGTAGCCAAATCGATTTTTTCATGTTTTGAAGTCCGTTTCCATTGAGTGATTGGGTCTGTCTGGCCCTCCTAGGCCAAGTCCATCGATAGAAAAAAGCATCTCATCGTGTCAATACCAAGATGCGAGCAGTCTATTTCTAGAGGCATGGCAAATATCCCCCGAGTAAAACTCGAGTAAAACTCGGGGGCATTTTACCTACCTTGGTGAGGGGGCATTTCTCAGTTGCGGCTCTAATCCTTTGAGGGCTGTGTGCGGGAAACCGAAAACATGCTGCGTGCAGCCGGGACGCATTGAAGAACGCAAGGGCTTGCGGCTTTGTGGTTTTATGCGAACTGGGACGGATTTCTACCATTGCCAGCGTTCCTAAGAAAAAAAAGCTATTGTTCAATAAATGACGTCCGCTGGGCTCTCAAGACGTTGAATGAACTTTGAACTTGCTTCACGAGGTACTGCAATGAAATTATCACTGTGCAAAGGCTTGGCTCTTTGCTTTGCGTTTCTGGGATCAAGCGGGGCAACCCAAGCTGGTACTCCAGCTAGTCCCCAAGCAACTCCGGTTCCTTTGAATTTGCCGGTCGCTGGGAATGTGCAAGTCACGGGATCCGATTCGCGTGCGGCCACGTTCAATAGTCAATGGCTCCCAAAGTTCCAAACGATCATCAACGATAACTTGTCTGAGAGCGTGGTTTTCACCAACGCTACCGGCTTTCGATTGGACTCGTCGAAGTTGTTTCTTCGACAAGAATGCCCTGAAACGATTCGTGTGTACTTTCTGGCTGAGGGTGCAGGATACCGCAATACGCTTGGATTTGCTTTTACACCAGCCGGTAGCCCAACTCCTGGAACGCCAAAAGTCATTTTTCCAAACGCATCGATCGGAACCGGATCCCGGACGGTTAATGAGCCAGTCCGCAAGGGGGACTTTGTTGAGATAGGCAAGGGAGGCAACGGTTGGCAACTGGACTTCTTTTTGATTTCGAATGCGTTCAACAAGTGGAGAGATTCGGGGCAGACCAACCACAACCTCGCATGGTTATGGAACGACATTAGCAAGAATGGTGACGGTATACAGCACGTTGTCGCCTTCGTAATGCCCAATTCACCTTACGTCCTAGTTGGTTTCGAAGACATCGTCGGCGGCGGTGACTTGGATTTTAATGACGCGTTGTTCGTGGTCGATATTGGAATGGTTAACGCAACCTCCCTGTCCGACGATCCATCGAGTCTGCCTCAGTAGCCCTATGTGTCCAAATGCAATCGTAACAAATGAAATCCCCGATATGAACATTCCATCGAAGGTACTTAAGAGAAAAGGTTGTGACTGCGGTCGAAGCGGTTTGGCATCCGTCGAGCTCGCATTTGTGTTGCCTGTCATGCTCATCCTCGTTCTGGGGACGATCGAAGTTTGCCAAAGGATTTTCCTGAGGCAGTCTGCGGTGATCGTAGCCTACGAAGGGGCTCGAATGGCTGCCCGAAGTACCAGCAGCAATGGGGATGTCACAGCTCGATGCCTAACCATGCTCACTCAGCGCCGAGTCAATGGTGCTACCGTAAGCATCACGCCGAGCGATTTACTATCGCAATCCGTCGGCACGCAAGTTCGTATTCGAGTTGAGGTGCCTTGGGCATCCAATTCGCCAACGCGATTTGTGCTCCAAGATCAAGGAACCATTACCGTCGACGCTTTCATGCTTCGGGAATAGATAGAGAGTTTTTCAAATGACAATACGAAGTTTACCTACCAGGACAGTAGAGAACAGACGGAATCGGAAAACGCGTTTCCGACGTCGGTCGCGCCGTGGATCGATTATGATACTTGCAGGCGCAGCCTTTTTTGCTTTGGTTGCATTGGCTGGCCTAAGTATCAACATCGCTTACATGGAGTTGGTTCGGTCCGAGCAAAGATTGGCAACCGACGCTGCCGCCAAGGCCGCACTGGTGATGCTAGGACAATCCCAATCGCAGGCGCAAGCAAGGCAAGCCGCGACAACCATCGCGGCTTTGCATCGCGTTGCCGGTCGACCGGTTGTGTTGGTCAATAGTGATATCGAAATAGGTACGTCTACGGGAAACACGAATGGTACCTATTCTTTTAGTCAAACCAGCTCGAACTCAAGCGTTGTCACAAATTCCGTAAGGGTCAATTCTAATTTGAGCAAGATGGTGAGCGGTGGTATCCCAACCTTACTGCTTCCACAGATGATGGGGGTGACATCCTTTACCTCGGAGCAATCTGCTGTCTCCACGCGCATCGATATGGATGTTTGCTTGGTCGTTGATCGATCCGGTTCGATGGCTTGGTCGTTGGGTTCAACGACCTTTGAGTACCCAGGAGATCTTGCAGGCCAATCGCCCATCCAAAACTACTTCAAACTGCCGCACGCGACCGATAGTCGTTGGGCTTCCTTGACGTCTGCGGTTAACGTTTTTGCCAACGTTCTCAACGAAGCGCCGATCAAGACTCGAGTCTCCCTGGCGTCGTATTCCAGCAATTTTACCTTCGGAATATGGACGTCGGTGGTTGCGTCCATCGATCAACCGTTGACGACCGACTACACGACTTTAAGTCAAAAGCTGAACCAATTGGCCACCCAGCCGCTGATCGGAAACACCAACATCGCTGCCGGTCTACGTGAAGGAGTCAACGCGCTAACGGATCCCAACCTGTCCAGAGTGACATCTTGCAAAAGTATTGTTCTTTTGACCGACGGCGTACTCACTCAAGGAGACGATCCTGTCGTACTTGCGACCATCGCCCGCGAAAAGAATATTCGAATTCACACCATTGCATTTAGCGCTCAAGCGGACGTAGCGTTGATGCAGCGAGTTGCGCAAGCGGGCGGTGGACAATGCTATGTTGCACCTAATGCAGCTTCGCTTGAAGCAGCCTTTCGCCTAATCGCTACGACACTTCCCAATATGCTTACCGAGTAGATCATGCGGACCCTTCAAGCAAGCAACCAAACTCGAAGTCGAAGTCGATTTCGATTTCGCAAACAAAATCGTCGGATCGGTGCCTTCACGATCGAATTCGCAATTTGCAGCGGTTTATTCTTTACGATCCTCTTGTCGGGCTTTGAGTTCGCACGCTTTATGTACGCCCGGCACTCGATCGAGCAGGCCGCATATGAGGCGGCCCGCGTGGGGATTGTCCCTGGTAAGACTCCAGTTCAAGTAGTAGCCAAGGCCACGCAGATTTTGAATGCAACCGGTGTTCGCAACGCGATAATCACGGTCACACCGACCGTTTTTACGACATCGACCGCTACGGTTACCGTTTCCATCCGATGCAAGTACTCCGACAACTCTTGGCTGAAACCCATTTTCCTCGGCAATTCGGATATGGTCTCAGCAATTACGCTCGATCACGAAAACAAAGCATACTTGATTACGGACGGATCACTTGGCAACAACGACAATGAGCCCGTCGATCTTTAGGGCGGGCGGAAGAGCTTGTGATCATCGTTGCGATGCCAACGCGAGCGCTACTCGTAAATAGATTTACGGTCGGCGGTGGATTCATCGGCGCGATGGAAGTCAACAATGTCCAGTTGTTCCATTTGCCAAGTATAGTACGCAGGCATATCGTCAACCACGGTCGGGAAGTCAACGATGCCGTCATGCGCGGAACGCAAGATCACTCCTAGTTGTTCCAGCTCACTCACGTAATCCTCGAGATGGGCTGTTTCGTTTTTAAGATCTTCCTGTATCTCAGTGATCTCGGCGTCGTAAACTTGAAAGCGTGCCTTGCCTTCGTTGCGACGCAACATTCGTCGGAGATTGGATTTTCGTTCCGTCAGTTCACGGTGCGAAAGTGAAATATCCGTGACAATAAGCCGAAGCAGCGGAAGCATGGCTCTCGCTTGTTCGATCGTAAAGTTATGAGTGGTTTTTGTAGTCATAGTTGGCGGACGCCCCATTCGTTGTTTCGAACGCGTACTACCGTTCAAGGATTGCTTCCAAGACAATACCGACAACTCGCAATTTAGGAAAGTTCACTTGCGAGCGAGGTTCTGGCTTGTTCCTGTTCCTGGTTAATCCAAGTCCCGCAATCGAACCCTAGTGCGATTCGCAACTCCATTGCGTTCCATTGGACCTACTTCAATTCTTGCTCGAATTAACCAGCATTCAATCTCTGACCTTCAAAGTTTGTTGGGAATTTCCCGCCGACGGAGACTGTAAATTCTTCACAGACCTGATCTACCAGTTCGGAAGTCACTCTTTCGGACCGGCGAACCGCACCCGCGACTAACGCCAATTCCGAGATTTGAGCGATTTTCCTAGGGATTCCATCGCTTAACTCTTGGATTCGCGTTATTGCTTGACCGTTGAAAATGTTGACGTCTCGTCCAACCTGATGCAACGCGAAATCGAAATAGTCCGCGGTTTGCCCTAGATCCCAACTCGGTAGGTCAATTTTCAGTTCGCATTGATCCAGGATCCACCGTGGAAGGTTGACGATGGATTCGTCATCCAGACTCATCAACATGCTCCAACGGATTGGCGAACTCCAAAGTTGCGATATCCCTTGGTAAACGTCGTCATTGACATCGTGTCCATTATCCAAAATCAGAATGGTCCGGTGTCCAATGGCCGATTCTGCAAACAAATGGTCGTTGATTCTCAACCAACAGTCTTGCGTTGAGACTTGGGCATCGGACTCGAGAGAAAAACCGCTTAAAATGCGGTTAGGGACCGTGTCGCAGTCTGCGCACCGCAAATCGATCAACGCTAGTTTTTCCCGAGGGTTTTTTGAATTTCGGACCTTGCAAAAGTAGTTCAAAAAAGTGGTTTTGCCAACTCCAGATGGACCAATCACCAGGCCAAGTCGCTTCTCTTGCGAAACAAGAAAATCGCTTCGAGCTAAGGCTTCTTCGATCGTCCCACCCGTAAAAACGCCCCGACCATTCGGACCAACCGAAAAAGGGGAACGAGACAATTTCCAATGCTGTAGATAACTCATCTTTTTAACCTTCGCGATTTGCTGCCACTTTCGCATTTTCGGCGAAGAGGGCAAAACTAGGACAACTTTACTGCTTCTCGGCACGTATGCACCCTCCTCTCCATCAAATCCAGAACCACCCAAGAATTCCTCGCTCCATTTTCCGATTTCCCCTTAAGAGAAGGACGGCTAATGGTCAGCAATTGGAATCCGCATTAAACTCGGTCACATGATCGGTCCAATATTCCAACGTGAAATAGCCACATTACCCCGTCGAGGTAGGCATTTTGTAAGCCGAGTCGTATTTGCGATGATGCTCTTCGGGATCATTTGTACGACGTGGTTGCTATTGGCAGGCATTCAACCGGTCCAAAACCCAGGTGATTTGGCCCGTTTCGGCGTTCTTATTTTCCAACTGGTTGCACCCTTCCAACTGATCGTTTTGCTGTTCATGGCGGCTTTGGCCGGAACCATCGCAGTCAGCCAAGAAAAAGACAAGCAAACTCTGATTCTCTTGTTGATGACCTCGCTTTCGAACACGGAGATGGTTGTTGGCAAAATTGGAGCCGGATTGCTAACGACCATGAATGCTTTTCTTGCCTCTTTGCCGATCGTTTTTTCGGTGACTCTACTCGGTGGAGTTTCCCTGGAACAAGTCGTCGCATGCTCTTGGTTAACTTGCTGTGCACTGGTGGCTAGCGCGACACTTGGTGCCACGATTGCATTTTGGCGTGAAAAGACCTTTCAGTCGATTACTGTCACGACACTGATTATCGCCCTTTGGATTGCCATTTGTGAAGTTTTGGCAAGCGGTTCCGCGGGCGTCTTACCATCCAAGATTGCAAAATTGCTTAGTCCTCTTCGAGCCATCATGGATGTAACACAACCCATCGCCTCCGAAAGTGTCTTTCCGATTGGGCTTCCTGGGGGAAACGCCATGCTCTCGGGCTTGGCCTTACTCGGATTATCCTTGGCTCTGACCCTACTTTCTATCCGCATGCTTCGAATTTGGAACCCGTCTCGCGAACGACGCGGTGGGAATTTCGAGGCAGATGAACCCGAGGTCGAATCTCTTAAGGCGAACGGTAGGCTAAAAACTACCAGTGGGTTGCAACCCCTCTCCGGCCTTTCAGGCCGACTCTCCCAGAGGGAGAGTGACTTCACCCTCCCTCCGGGAGGGTCGAGCGAAGCGAGGGGAGGGTATGACTCATTCGGCCGCTCGCCTAAAAGCAATGCAGCCGACACGACCGCTGATGGCCTAATGAAAAAAGAAAAACCGCAAAGGCAAGTCAAGGCTAGGAAAAGCCGAGCCCCACGAAGGGTTTGGAATAATCCCGTGCTTTGGCGGGAGATGAGAACTTGGGCTTATGGACGCAAGGTACTATTAATTCGACTTGCCTATTTAGCGTTTGGGTTGATGGTTGCGTTCGGTATTCGGCAGTTTGTATTGAATGGCTATGCGTTGCAGGAAACGACCTACCGGGACGAGCTGGTTCCAACCACCGTGTCTCTGCTTGCCCCTTTCTTCGTTCTGTCGCTCATTATCATCAATGCTTTGGCAGTCAACTCGGTTACGAATGAGCGAGATGGCGGTGCCTTAGATTTGCTGCTGGTCACAGAGATCAGTCCGCGTGAATTCTTGTTCGGGAAAATATTCGGTGTCTTGTATGTGACAAAAGAGATGGTCGTCGCACCGCTGCTTCTGTGTGTGTACCTTTGGGCACAATCGGCAATGACGACCGAGAATTTGGTTTTCACGTTGATCACTTTGATCGTGATGGACCTATTTGTAACAATGCTGGGCATCCATTGCGGAATGATTTACGCTCAAAGCCGAGTTGCGATTGGCACCAGTCTCGGAACGGTGTTCTTTCTGTTTCTAGGAGTTGCGACGTGCATGCTCATCATGCTCATGTTTCGCGGTTCCTTCGGTAGGCAACTGGCACCATTTTTGTTCATCATACTTGGGGGCGGAATCGGGCTCTACCTAGCATTGGGAAGCCGAAATCCATCACCGGCGATTACCATTAGTTCTTTCCTACTTCCGTTCCTGACCTTCTTCGCGATCACCAGTTTCATTTTGCGAGATCAAGAGTTGGCAGTTTTTAGCGTAGTATCGCTTTCGTATGCGTTCGCGACTGCTGCTATGATGGTTCCGGCGTTGAGCGAATTTGACTTTGCCTTTGGGAGATCGAGAACGGCGGATGAAGAATGACATCTAGCCGATGCCGAGTAAAGGAGTCCGAAGTTGCCGTTAGATCCAGCCGTCAGTCCCATTAGCCCGCTAGCATGGCTTTTTGTGCCGCTCGCTTTAATTGGGATGCTTTTTCTTTCGGCACTTTTTTCGGCTAGCGAAGCTGCGTTGTTCTCTCTCACCTCGGCCCAACGCCTGAAACTGGATTCTTCGCGAAGCTCGGATCGGGCGATCGTCCGACTGCTAAGCAACGCATCTCACCTGTTGACATGCATCCTGCTGTGCAATCTGGCCATCAACATCACTTTCTTCGCCTGCGCCAACGTGTTGACGACATCGCTCGCTGGACCTGATGTTGGTCCGGGTTGGACATTCTTGATCGCCTTTGTGACGGTGGCAAGTGTCATTCTTTTTGGTGAGCTTTTGCCCAAAAGCGTTGGTGTCCTTGCCCCACTAAAAATCAGTCGCTTCATTTCGTTGCCGATGCTTGGGATCATGCGTGCCGTACTCCCCTTTGGAAAAGCCATGCATATGATCAATGATATATGTCGCCGACTGATTTGGCCTGGATTGATACCGGAGTCCGTGCTGGAAACATCCGATCTCGAACGTGCGATCGAGCTGAGCGAAACCGATTCCAAAATGATTGATTTGGAAAAAGGCATCCTGCAGAACACGCTCCAGCTTTCCAATATTCAGGCTCAAGAATGGATGCATCCGAAAAGCCAATTCGCTTCTATTTCTCTACCTTCGTCAAGCCAGCAAATCGAAGAGTGGATTACGGAACAAGGCAAAGAATGGGCTGACGAAAGCAAACGGCGAATCGCTTTGATTCTATCCCCCGTCGATAATGAAGTGACCGCAACCACCACGATCGAGCAACTTCGAAAGGCGATTGGGCAAAAAACGCCTCCAACTTCGCAACCAGCACATTACATCCCTTGGTGTGCGAATTTAGCCAATGTCCTTCAGCAGTTGCTGAAACTGGATTTGAAGGTTGCCATCGTTGTCAACGAACGAGGCGACACTATCGGCGTGCTTTTTTTTGAGGACATCATCGAGGCGATTTTTGCCAGCCCATCCGATGCGATCAATACCATGGGCCGACCATTGTTTGCGAAAACAGGAGAGGCAAAATGGGAAGTGACCGGAGCCACTCGCATCAAGCAATTGGAACGATCGCTCGGTATTAAATTGCCGGAGACGCGTGACGCGACCATTGCCGGCGTTCTACAAAGCCAGTTGAGACGACTGGCCGAGGTCGGGGACCGAGTGGCCTGGGGTACGTTTACACTTCAAGTGACCGAAGTTCCCCGCAGGAGCGAGATGTTTGTCCAGATCACAAGTTCTGAAATCGACATTTCCGAAGACGAATCGGGAGGGATCGAATGACTATTGCGATAATAGTCCTGGTGTGCGCGTGCATGCTTAGCGCGTTCTGCAGTGGAGTCGAGACGGGCCTCTATCGTGTACCACGGGTTCGACTGGTGCTCGATGCCGTCGATGGCTCCAAGGTTTCACGCGGACTGTTGTGGCTAACCAATCACCCGGGATTGTTCGTTTCCACGTTGCTAGTTGGAAATACCGTCGCGAACTACGCGGTGCCGGTGGGGGTTGCGTGGTTCGTCGTTGAGCTCTTCGGTTACGACGATGCTCGACTCAATGTGATCGTGAGCCTATTGACGACACCGATCTTGTTCATTTTTTGCGAACTATTGCCGAAGAGTCTGTTCCATCAAATGCCGAATCGGCTCCTTCGAAAAGCGGGTTGGCCTTTGTTCGCATTGACGGTCGTAGCCCTACCACTAACTTGGGCGCTCTACTTCATAAGCCGATGGTTGCAACGTATATTGGGTGAGGAGCCGCTCAAAGTAAGACCAGCCCTAGCGAGACGGGAGTTGCGACAAGTTCTCGAAGAGGGCGAACAAGCCGGTTTGCTCGAGTCCGTTCAGCGAGACCTTGTTCAAAATATGTTCGCTTACGGTAGTGACCCCATTTCCCGATATTGCATGCCGCTGCGCGGGCTTCGAAGCGTGGCGCTTGACCTCCCGATGGAAGAGGCCAAACAAGTTATGCTCAAGTCGAATCAGCCCATCCTGCCGGTTTTGCACTCGCGAGACAAACGATTGGTTGGCTACTACGAAGCGACCGACTTGCTCTACGCGGTGGATCGCCCAAAGCTTCGAGCCGTTTCTACGTTCGAAGAAAGCGATGGCCAAATTGCCGTCCTAAATAAAATGGTATCGCAAGACACCAAGCTTGGTCGCATTGTGAATCCTGCTGGGCAATTGGTCGGAGTCGTTCTTCGAGATAGGCTAATCGCACAGATGATACAACGTACTTAGTAGATCGGCAGACAGAAGATTACTAGGCCAAGCCACCGTGTGGCACGCCCAAGGCGATTAGCGCGATTAGCGACGGGCGTGGGAAGTGTGGCAAATGACTCTAGCGATTCACCACGCCCTTCGTACCTCAGAGCGTGCCACCCGTACCTCAGAGCGTGCCACCCGTACCTCAGAGCGTGTCACCCAGTTTATAGGTAGAATTCAAACTGCCCCTCGCCTTTACACATTCTCCATTCCACCCAAGGGTGCCGCTTGACCAAGTTGCCGATCCTATCCACGTCAGAATACCACAGCGTTGCCCCGTCGATCCCATCGAATTCGGACGGATTGCGCCTTCGAATCACGGGCATGACGTGCACCGGATGCGCGGCAGGTATTCAACGTGCTCTTGAGGCGCGTACCGATGTTTCGTCCGCTAGCGTAAGCTTTGCGTCTGGCGTGGCGGAAATCGTTGGACGCGATCTGCAACCCGCATCGGTTATTGGGACCGTTGAGGGACGCGGCTTCCAAGCGGAATGGATACCGACCAACGAGAATGGAAACGACCAAAGCGATATCGAACGACAGCAACAATCCAACGAACGCACTTGGCGCAATCGAGCGATTGTCGGAATTGGGCTCTGGGCTCCCTTGGAGACGCTTCACTGGACCGCAACCGCCATGCACTGGCATGGCCCATGGATGCCTTGGACTATGTTCGCGGGGGCCTTGGTGATTATCCTGTTTGCCGGTCTCGAATTCTACAAATCGGCTTGGAAAGCAGCGGTTCGTGGAACGACGAACATGGATACCCTCATTTCTATCGGTGCGACTACAGCCTTTGTCTACTCGACCTTGGTCATGTTCTTGAAACTAGATTTGCCAACCTATTTTGCCGAAGCCTCAGGGCTTTTGGGAATCGTCAGCCTAGGACACTGGTTCGAAGCCCGCGCAAGTGCCAAAGCAAGCAGTTCCGTGCGCGAACTGCTGCGGTTGCAACCTGAGACAGGTGAGATTCTGGACAAGGATGGCACGACCCGAATCGTACCTAGCGCCGAGGTCCAGGTCGGATGGAAACTGATCGTTCGACCGGGCGGCCGAATCGCAGTCGATGGTATCGTTATTGAAGGCGAATCGGCAGTCGATCAATCGATCGTCACTGGCGAATCGATCCCCGTCGAAAAACGGCCAGGTGAAACCGTGGTTGCAGGGTCCATGAACACAACAGGACGTCTGATCATCGAGACGACTGTCGATGGTCGGCATACCACCATTTCTCGGATTGCTCAACTCGTCCAAAAAGCCCAAACCAGCCGTGCGCCCATCCAACGGCTCGCAGATCAAGTGTCATCGGTCTTCGTACCGACCGTACTCCTGATTGCCGCATTGACGTTGATCGGTTGGTGGCTCGCCGGTGATTTTTCCAAAGGGATTATCGCTGCCGTGACCGTGTTGATCATTTCCTGCCCTTGTGCTTTGGGATTGGCAACACCCATGGCTATCATGGTGGGGACGGGTGCCGCTAGCCAACGAGGAATTCTGATCCGAAACGCGGAAGCACTGGAACGAATCGGGCGAGCTCGCAGAGTTGTTTTTGACAAGACAGGTACCCTCACCAATGGCAGACCCATCCTGGCAGCGATTTCCGCCAACGCTGGCTACACTCAAGATGTTCTGCTACAGCTTGCCGCTTCGGTCGAAGCACCCAGCGAGCATCCAATCGGCAAAGCCATTGTAAAGGAAGCCAAAGCCCGTGGTCTTGCTCTCTTGCCCGTTGCGAGCTTCCAATCCATTCCAGGCCGAGGTGTTCAAGGCGATGTGGAGGGTCGAATCATTGTCGTGGATCGCGATGAGCACGCAACCTCACAAGTGTTGGTGGATGGACTATGCATTGGAACTTTGACACTCGCGGATCGACTGCGCGAGGATGCCGCGCAAGCCCTGGATGCGCTGAAACGATCTGGGATCATCGTCTCGATGCTTTCAGGAGACAAAAAAGAGACAGCTCTTGCAATCGCGAAGGAACTTGGACTGGATTCTCAAAATGTCGTCTACGGTGCGACGCCCGAATCGAAAGCGGCACACATTCAGTCGTTAGGAAGCGATGTGATCATGGTGGGTGACGGCCTTAACGATGCCGCAGCCTTAGCCGCCTCAGGCCTGGGGGTGGCGTTGGCGTCGGGAACCAATGTCGCCATCGAAGCCGCCGCAGTGGTGATCCCAGGCGAACGAGTCAATGCGGTACCGGAGCTGATTCAGTTATCGCGCGCCACGCTTAGAACCATTAAGCAGAGTCTGTTTTTTGCATTCTTCTACAACGCCTTAGCGATTCCACTTGCAGCATTTGGGTTGCTCGGTGAAAGCGGTCCGCTTTGGGCTGCATTTGCGATGGGGGCAAGCGACGTTACGGTCGTCGGCAATGCACTTTGGCTCAAGGCAAAATTAGCTCGCGAGCACCAATAGCGGGTTCCAAGTCCGCTCTAGAGTTATGGTAAGCATCCCCCGAGTAAACTCGGGGGCATTGTCATGCTGTCGACTTTACGCCGAAGCACGATACAGGATCCATTTCTATGGGTTGCACTCGAGGGAAGTGCCAGTTCAAGAAGCAATCTCACTTTTTCCTAATTTTTTAAGCAACTTTATCGTCATGCGTACGATACCCTCTTTGATTGTTCAAGAGTCCATTGAAGAGATGACGCGTAGGTTCAAATCCACTTTTATCGCGACACAAATGCATACCAAGGCAGGAGGTCTGACATGATTTCTGTTTCTCAGTTGGATAGTTGGTTGGGAAAAACCATAACCGAGATCTGCCTTAATGGATATACGAGCTCTTCGGATAACCACTGTGCCCATTTTGTGTGTCATGCTTTGCAATTGAGTTTTGGCTACAACTGCAAGTCAGCGACTGGCAAGAAGAACTTTGGCGCGAATCTGCGAGTACACGAATTATTCGATCGCTGCCGCGACCAAGAGCAGATCAAGCCTGCAAGCACGGGTTTCAGAGGAATTGTTTTCGTGAGTGCTAGTCAAAATTTCGTTACTCGCAAAGGGACAACGTCCCTTGAAAATGTTCCCAAGAAGCACGTTGGCTTTCTGATTGACGGACTTGTTTGGCACTACTCCAATTCGCGAGGTCTGGTTATTCAGCAACCCCTTTCGGAATTCCATTTGCACTACCCGAACCAACAGAACGCCCTTTGGGTCGGGTTGCCACCTAGCGGATACGTCGCAAAGTCATTTATTCAGGGCTAACTCAAGGAATGACACATGGTAAAGACGAATAGCGGGTCTTATTGGGTAACCTGGGCGGATTCCAACGCCAAGAACAGCGACAAGATCGATGACCTTGCCGAGCCGTTTCGTACCAATGTCAAGGCCTTTATCAAATCCCTACAATGAATGGTAATCAATCAACGAGATTTCCACCCGCATCGAATTCAATCTCCCGCAATTCGCTGAGCGCATTCAAGTTGCCTGAGGCTCTACATTCGGACCAGAGCGACTCAGAGATCTGCATGTCGGCAACCGAAAGCGTATCGAGTATGCGAACGATTTTTGCGTTGTGTGCGTCCGCGAGTGGCAGCGAGGCAAGCATCCCTTCGATCGCTTCGCGATCTGTTGCAAATGAAATTGGGACCTTCGCACTTTGAGGAGTTAGCGACGTGAGAGCGTTGATGTTGGTGACCTGAGCGTCGGTGGCATGAACAAGTCGTGTCGTCGTCGCATCGGCCATGCCGACGCCAATGGCGTTTCCATGTGTCTCCGTGGTCAATCCGCGCACAAATATCCTGCGTATGAAAGGTGCCGAGCGATCACCTCGCATGGGAAGGCTGTCGTAACCGTGAATGCTGCGGTTGATCACATTCGGGTCCATCCCGGCACCACTGATGTTCTTGCCGATTTGGTCAACAATCAACAAATCGATTTCATCAAATGGCAACATCGGCATCAACGACTTGGCTTCACGCAGCAAGTCGGTTTCCGCGGTCTCCATTTCTTCTTTGGGTACGACAAGAAGTCGAGCCGTATCATGGAATTGGTTTTCGACAATTGCAACGCCACCTAAAACATGGGTGTTTTGAAGCACAACGCTAGCCAGTCCGCGAATGATCTTTTCGTAGCCAAATTGGGTAGCCGCGAGATGCATCGCCGTAGCGCCGGTCCGCTTCCCCAAACCGATGACACACATCTTGATCAACCCACTACCCAATGAGCCAAAAAAATCCGTATGCGGCTTGATTCGATTGATGAGAAAGATTCCGTCGGCATCCAGGGCGTCGGAACTGCAATAAGCTGGTACTAAGTCGTTGGAAACACCGACTTGCCGAACTTCCATGGAATCCCGAATGGGACACTGCATCGAGTCTTCGGTGATCCCATAAGTGGCAAGGACCTCACGTTGGCCTTGCGGAGTTGCCCCACCATGACTTCCCATGGCGGGAATAATGAATGGCGTCGCTCCCAACTTGCGGATTTGATCAAGTACGGAAAGGACGATTTTCGCGAGGTGCGTGATTCCGCGACTTCCAACGCCAACTGCAATGCGATCACCCGCCTGGATCTTATCGCGCACCTTCAAAAATTCGACATCCAAAGCCGCTTGAATGTCGACGGTGGGGGTTGCCGCAAAATATTGGCTAACGCGAATGACTCGAGGCAGTTCCATTCTGATTTGGCCCGATGTGGTTTGGAGTTTGAACCCAATGCGGATTGCATTTTTCGCGATTTTCGCCGGGTGTCACCTACTTGCAATCCCAATTTCGGTAAAATTGACGTTTCGAAAAGGAAGCCACCCACAAAACCCCGCCAGAGAATCGCCATGCCGCTCAAACTCAACCGTCGAACGTTTGTTCAATCCGCCACGCTTGCAGGAGCGGCGATTTCGCTCCCCGCATTTCAGTACTCGCGCGTCTATGGAGCCAATAGCCGCCTAGGAATTGCCAGCATCGGAACGGGAGGAAAAGGTTGGAGCGATCTCACAGGAGTTGCTGCAAGTCCCGATGTCGAGGTTATCAGTCTCTGTGACATCGATAGTTCAAAGAACCACTTGGGGCAGGCTGCGGAAAAATACGGGAACGCAAGAAAGGTTGAAGACTGGCGCAAAGTACTCGATGACTCGAAGGACATCCAAGGAGTTTTGGTTTCGACCCCTGACTTCATGCACGCCCCTATTGCCTTGGCTGCCATGCAACTCGGCAAGCATGTGTTTTGCCAGAAACCGCTCACACATACCGTCTTCGAAGCTCGGCAAATGCAATTGGCAGCCAAAAAGTTTCAACTTGTCACACAAATGTGCAATCAGATCCAGTCGCATTCCGCTTATCGAACGGCCGTTCAAATCGTCCATTCCGGAATGATCGGCAAGGTGAAGGAAGTCCATTCATGGCAAGGCGGGACGCCGACTTGGCCCAGGCACATCCCGCGTCCCGACGGGGCAGACCCAATCCCCAATCACGTCCGCTGGGACCTTTGGCAAGGTGTTGCACCCGAGCGACCGTACAAAGAGGGCATGTACCATCCGTTCAACTGGCGGGGCTGGCAAGCGTACGGTACCGGCCAAATAGGGGACTTCGGATGCCATATTTTGGACCCCGTATTCAAGTCGCTGATGCTGGGGTCCCCAACGAGTCTCAAGGCAACCGCCCCGACGTTAATGCCGGATACTTGGACCGATAGAGCTACCGTGCAATACGAATTCCCTGGCACGGAATATACCGTTGGCAAGACCATTCGCGTCACTTGGTACGACGCAGCCAACGTCTCCCCCAACCGTGAAATGCTGGGCGACATCCCTGCCTCTTTTAAATTGCCGAACGCAGGGTCGGTCCTCATAGGCGAAAAGGGCTCATTAGTCATTCCGCACGTTGACATGCCAAAACTATTCCCTGTAGAAAAATTCCCAGCAAACTCCATTCCCGTGGTTAAGGGGGTGGACCATTATGTCCAATGGGCAGACGCTTGTCGCGGAGCAGGCCAAACTACCTCGCACTTCGACTATGCCGGGCCACTCACAGAAGCGGTCTTGCTCGGGACAATCGGTATTCGCTTTCCAGAACAGGAACTCAAGTGGGATGCGAAATCGCTCAAAATCACCAATCATGCGAAAGCCCAAGAATGGCTTACTAAACCCTACCGAAAAGGTTGGGAGCCCGCTTGGATCGCTTAATGGGTACTGAGGTCACGCGATCGAATTCAGTTCTAGTACTTAACGCTGGTTCTTCCACTCTTAAATTTGCGACCTATGCAGATGACCGACTAATTGGTCATGGCGTAGTGGGGGTGGAAAACGGAACTCAAGAAGCAGTTGCGGCCATGCTCGCCAAAGTCGATGTCCAACATGCCGCTTTGGTCGCACATCGTGTTGTACACGGCGGAGTCAACTTCATCGAGCCGACTATCGTCACGACCAAGGTGACGGAGGAGTTGGAGCGTATCGTGGGTCTTGCACCACTGCATCAAAAACCCGCCGTGGAAGTCATGAAGACCATGGCTTCAATGTTGCCCATGACAACGCAGGTTGCCTGTTTTGATACAAGCTTTCATTCGACTTTGCCAATGTCGGAAAAACGGCTTCCAATTCCTCGTCATTTCTTCGATCAGGGCATCCGTCGCTATGGCTTTCACGGATTGTCTTACCAATCCATCGCGAAGCAACTTACGCATATTTCTGAACGCGCTGCCAAAGGCAAAACCATCGTTTGTCATCTGGGGAGCGGTTCCAGCTTGTGCGGTTTGGTGAACCTGCAAAGCAGGTATACCACTATGGGCTTGACGCCGCTGGATGGTTTGATGATGGGCACGCGTTCAGGTCGCATCGATCCGGGCTTCGTGTTTTATCTTTTGAATCAAGGACAATCGGTGGCCGAGATTGAGCAGTTGCTCAACAAGCAATCGGGCTTAGTAGGCGTTTCGCAAATCTCGGGCGACATGAAAACCCTTCTCGCATCGAGTGCGGAGGCCGCAGCCGAGGCGGTCGACATGTACTGCCGATCGGTTGCAAAGGAAATTGGGAGCGCTATGGTAGTCCTAGAGGGGATAGATGCTATCGTATTCACTGCCGGCATCGGTGAAAACTGCCCGAGCGTGAGGCAGAAGATTGTCGACTGCCTGCGTTTCCTCGGGATTTCGCTCGATTCCGACTCGAATTTGCAGAATCGATTAACGCTTCATTCGGGCAACAGTCGAGCACAGGTTTTTTGTATACCAACCGATGAGCAGCAAGTTATTCGCGAACTTGTCGAACCCTTTCTTAGCAAAAAATGACCACTACAACCAATGGATTTTCGGACGACGAAGGCCGACGAATCGACGCATATTGGCGCGCGGCCAACTACCTGTCTGTAGGACAGATTTATTTGCTTGCAAACCCATTATTGCGACAGGACTTGAAGCCCGAACACGTCAAGCCTCGGCTGCTTGGCCATTGGGGCACAACGCCCGGCTTGAATTTCATTTACGTGCATTTGAATCGAGCGATACGCAAGTACGATCTTAACATGATCTACATCTGCGGACCGGGTCACGGCGGTCCGGGAATCGTCGCGAATACCTACCTGGAAGGCACGTATAGCGAAGTCTATTCGGAGATTACCGAAGACGAATTGGGCATGCAGAAACTGTTCCGTCAGTTCAGTTTCCCCGGGGGTATCCCCTCCCACGTTGCACCTGAAACGCCAGGCTCGATACACGAAGGAGGCGAATTGGGCTACGCACTTTCACACGCATTCGGTGCTGTATTCGACAATCCGGATCTCATTGCCGCAGCGGTCGTAGGGGATGGCGAAGCGGAGACCGGGCCACTTGCAACCGGTTGGCACGGCAACAAGTTCCTAAATCCAGTTCGCGATGGAGCCGTCTTACCCATCTTGCATCTGAACGGCTACAAGATCGCCAACCCGACAATATTGTCCATCATTCCCGAGGAGGAATTGAAGTCGCTTTTGGTTGGATATGGCTACGAACCGTTTTTCGTGGAGGGCAACGATCCAAGCCTAATGCATCCCGCCATGGCGGAGACGGTGGATGTCTGTATTGGACGTATCAAGGCGATTTGGCAAGCGGCCCGAGTCGATGGCGTTGTTGGACGGCCCCGTTGGCCGATGATTGTTTTGCGCACGCCAAAGGGCTGGACTTGCCCGAAGGAAATTGACGGAAAGAAGACAGAAAACTCTTGGCGGTCACATCAAGTGCCAATGGCCGAGGGTAGATCACCGTCGCATGTAGCTGTCCTACGAGATTGGATGAACAGTTATCGCCCCCACGAATTGTTTGACGAGCAAGGTCGGCTGATTCCTGAGTTGCGCGAGATTGCCCCCAAAGGCGATCGCCGGATGAGTGCAAATGCACACGCCAACGGTGGTGCCATCTTGAAAGAGCTGATCACACCCAAGCTGGATTCCTATCTAGTACGGTTCCAAGAACGCGGTCAGCAATTCATCGAATCGACCCATGTCCAAGGTCAATACCTTCGGGACGTGATGAAAGCCAACCTTGAATCGCAGAACTTTCGCGTCTTCAGTCCGGATGAGAACGCATCGAATCGTTGGGGTGCGATTTTCGAAGTGACGAACCGTTGCCTCATCGATCAAGTCCCAGCGAATGCGGAGTTTGTGTCCGCCGACGGACGCGTGATGGAGGTTCTCAGCGAGCATCAATGCCAAGGCTGGCTCGAGGGCTATTTATTAACGGGCCGACATGGTTTTTTCAATTGCTACGAAGCCTTCATTCATATTATCGACAGCATGTTCAATCAACATGCAAAGTGGTTGAAGGTATGCCGCCGCATACCTTGGAGAAAGCCCATCGCATCCTTGAACTACTTGCTCACGTCTCACGTTTGGAGGCAAGATCACAATGGTTTTTCTCATCAAGACCCGGGCTTCATCGATCACGTGATCAACAAGAAGTCGGAGATCATTCGCGTCTATCTGCCCCCGGACGCAAATACGCTTCTTTATGTCACAGAACACTGCATCAAGAGCAAGAATTACGTAAACGTCATCGTGGCCGGAAAACAACCCGAGTTGCAATGGTTCCGACCGGACGAAGCCGCAACGCACTGCAAAGCAGGACTAGGAATCCTGCCGTGGGCGTCGAACGACACGGATGGTTCGCCGGACATTGTGCTGGCATGCTGTGGCGACGTTCCGACGACAGAAACCCTCGCGGCAGTCTCCTTGATCCGAGAACACTTACCCGATCTGAAGGTGCGGGTGATCAACGTGGTCGACTTGATGCGATTGCAGCCTGAATCCGAGCATCCGCATGGGCTTAACGATGCAGACTTCGATGCCTTTTTCCCGCCCACCTGCCCCGTTATCTTCGCCTTCCACGGCTATCCTTGGTTGATCCATCGACTGACCTATCGCAGAGCATTCCACCCTAACCTGCACGTTCGAGGTTACAAAGAGGAAGGGACAACCACCACACCATTTGACATGCTGGTCATGAACGATTTAGATCGATTCAAACTGGTCTTAGATGTTATTCAACGGGTACCGGGTTTATCCGATCGCTCGCAAGAAGTTCAGCAGAGGATTCGGGATCGGCGAACTGCGCATCGAGTCTATATTGAACAATTTGGCGAAGATCCGCCAGAAATTCGCGACTGGAAATGGAGCGAATTCTGACACCTCTCGATGATCGCCAGGATCTGGTTGCGAGGCTCCTAACACTAAATCGTTTAACGGCAATTCCGTTCAACGAAGAGTACCGTTCAACGAAGCCCAATTTCGCAAAAACTTCGTTTAACCGTTAGCCGTAGGCGCACGTTAATTGTAGCGAGTACGCCTTCGGCTGACTGTTAAACAAATAATTGAACAGTCTTGCCGTTAAACAATTGGACAGCATCTAATGACAAGAACGAGGAAGAAGAAATGCCATCGGCAGAAACTACTTCTTCGCTTCGGGCTTTGGCGTGCCTTTTTTCTTGTCCTGCTTTGGTTTCATACCCTTTTTGTCGTTCTTTTGACTGTTATTGCCTTTTCCCATGGTCGTCTCCTTTACCTTGAGGCCGAAAATAAATCGTTATCGAACACCACCGTAATATAGCAGAAGTCGATCAAAACACGACAGATCAGCTGCCCAATTTTTCCTGGGTCACTGGCAAAACCTCAAATCTAGCAGGGTTGTCGGCCCGAAACGTCAGCTGTTAGGCGAGGAGCAGTTTTAAATCTACCATAAACTGGATGGCACGCTCTGAGGTACGAAGGGCGTGGTGAATCGCTAGAGTCATTTGCCACACTTCCCACGCCCATCGCTAATCGCTTTGGGCGTGCCACACGGTGGCCTGGTCTGGTAGTCTTCTGTCTGCCGCTCGCCTTAAAGGTGACAATGCTGCTTGACGGCACACCTCCACGGGGCCATGATCAAGGTCACAAAAGCAGGCTTCCAATTTATTCCAACAACGTCTCATTTGTCTCATTTGTCCAAGAATTGCAACGTACAAAATGAAGACCCATACGTTCTTATTTATTATTGGCGTCGCTTCGATTGTCTTCGGCTCACTGTTGTTGCCTACGCTGGTTCCGCAGGCGTCTATGGCCGCTGATCACGCCGCACCGGAAATCGGCTCGATTATTCCGGATCTACGCTTCAAGGATATCCGAGCACTGCCTCGAAGCCTATCGGAAATGGGTACCCCCAAAGCCTGGGTAATCGTATTCACGACCACTCAATGCCCACTGGTCCGACAAACACTGCCAAAGTTGGTTGAGCTTCACAAGACGCATAAGGATAGCAACGTGCAATTCGTTGCGATCAATGTGGGGGCCGAGGACACGATCCGAGAAATGGCTGCGCAAGCCATCGATTTCGATGTGCCCTTCGCATTCGTGAAAGACGTCGACCACTCTTGTGCAAAAGCCCTCGGAGTGCTCCGGACTCCTGAAGTTGTCGTACTCGATCAGGAAAGGCGGCTACGATATCGAGGCCGGGTGGACGATCAGTTGCGACTCGGCGGGTCGCTTCCCAAGGCGACTCGGCAAGATTTAGAGGAAGCGATTAAAGAAGTCTTAGAGGGTCTGCCGGTAAGCAAGCCGGAGACTGTCGTCGATGGCTGCTTGATTTCTCCACTCCCTAAACTAAATTCCGCCCTAAAGGTTCCAGAATTCCACGGCGAAGTCGATGCGATCCTTTTTCAGCACTGCGCAAAATGTCATCGACCGGAGAGCTCCGCTCCATTTTCACTTCTGTCCATCGCCGATGCCTCATCCAACGCACTGATGATCGCCGAAGTCGTTCGCGATCAAACCATGCCGCCATGGTATGCCAGCAAGAATCATGGTGTGTTTCAAAACGATTCGTCACTATCGCCGGAAGAACGGGACACGCTGCTGCGATGGGTGGAGACGGGGTGCACGGCCGGAAACATTTCTGCAAGCAAGTCAGCACCGGACGCGCCAACGACCGACTGGAAAATTGGAACACCCGATCTAGTGATCACCATGCTTGAGCAGCATTCGGTACCTCCGACTGGCTTCGTAGACTACAAGTACAGTGTCTTGCCGTACATTTTCCTCAATGACACATGGGTCGAAGCGGTTGAAATCAAACCGAGTAACCGAAGCGTAGTACACCACTGCAATTTGGCTTTTGTCACCAATGACGGAGCAAGTGAAGAGACGTTTATTACTGGTTATGTTCCTGGCGGACAACCACTCGATCTAGGTCGATTCGACAACGCTGTCGCATTGCACATTCCAAAAAGAGCGGGACTCGGCCTGCAAATTCACTACACCACGACGGGAAAAAAAGAAACGTGTCGCATCCAAGTTGGAATACGATTTCCTCGCGGAGTCGTTCAGAAGAAGTTTCGCCATTTCCTACTGGATCCACGACGATGGAATATACCACCCTATGATCCTGCCTTTGAGATTCGCTCAAGCCATTCCATGGAGCACGATGCGACATTGCTGGGTTTGTTTACGCACATGCATGTGCGAGGTCGCGACATGACGTTTTATTCGGTCGCTCCGGATTCCAAGAGGGAAGTATTGCTGCAGCTTCCTAACTACAATTTTGAATGGCAGTTGGGGTACGAGATCAAGGCTGGCGAGAAGCATTTGTCCAAAGGCACGATCGTGGAAGCGGTCGCTCACTACGACAATTCAGTCTTCAATGCCTACAACCCTGACCCAAGTAAAGCCGTCCGATACGGTGCTCAGACTGTAGACGAAATGTTCAACGGGTTTGTGTTCTATGTAGCTGATGATGAGCAGTTGAACCTAAAAGTCGACCCGAAAACGGGCCGGGAGCAAAAAGAATAGGCAATTCATGTCGAACCAAAATAATCGGTATCGCATGCAACTGATTTGTTGGACCATCGTTGCCATTGGTTGCTTCGATCGATACACCCCTTGTCTGGGACAACTCGATCTCCATTCCGAAGGATACTTTCAGGAGAGAATCCAACCGATCCTTGCTGCCAAATGTTGGTCATGCCACGGCCCCAAAGTACAAAAGAGTAGCTATCGACTGGACGTGCGTTCGATTGCATTTGGAGGTGGCGATCAAGGTGAGCCACCCATTGTACCGGGACGGACCGATGCAAGTCTGATATTGAAATATGTCTCGGATTTGAATTCCGAGTTGGCCATGCCTCCGAAGGATAGTCAGCAACCGCGACTGACCGAGGCGGAGGTCGCGAGCTTGGCGGAATGGATTTCGGCAGGCGCGGTTTGGCCAGATTCTGCCAGTGCAGCCATGGAGAATCCGTTGGATTGGTGGAGCTTCAAGCCGATGCACAAGGCGACGCTACCAAACGCGGAATCCAATCCTATCGATGCATTTGTTAAGGCAAAGCTCTCTGACAACGCCTTGACGATTTCACCCCCGGCCGACCCTCGTACTTTGGCCCGTCGTCTTTATTTTGATTTGATCGGGCTGCCACCGACTCCCGAGGAATTGGACACCTTTGAAAGGAGTTCGCATGTCGACGCTGAGGCGGCATTGGATCAGCTTGTCGAAAAGCTTCTTAATATGCCCCAATATGGAGAGCGATGGGCAAGGCACTGGTTGGATGTGGTTCACTATGGTGACACACACGGGTACGACAAGGACAAGCCTCGACCGAACGCATGGCCCTATCGCGACTATGTGATCCGTGCGCTCAATGAAGACAAACCTTACGCTCGATTCATCGAAGAGCAGATTGCAGGTGATATTCTTTGGCCGGGCACGAGGGATGGAATAGAAGCTCTGGGCTTTGTGGCTGCAGGCCCATGGGATTTCATCGGTCACGCAGAAGTTGCCGAATTGAAAACGGACGGCAAAATTGCAAGGCATCTCGATAGGGACGACATGGTTTCGAATACTATCGGTTCGTTTTGTAGTGTGACCGTTCATTGTGCACAGTGCCATCAACATAAGTTCGACCCGATCTCTCAGGAGGATTACTATCGCCTTCATGCCGTCTTTTCTGCATTGGATCGAACCGATCGTAAGTACCATCGTGACGAAACCGATCAAAAGCGGTTTCTAGCGCTCGAACGAGTGAAATCAGAGACAGATCTGGCATTGAATCAGATCGAAGAACCTCTAAAACGTTTAGCTGGCGAGGAGTATTCGACTCTTACCAAGCGAATCGAAAATGCAAAGAAGGCAACTGATAAGAATGCTAACAAGGGTGCCGAATTTGGTTACCACAGCGCGATTTCGTCGAAGCAGGACGACGAAAAGTGGGTGCAAGTGGACCTTGGAAAAAAGGGTGACATCGATCGAGTCTCTTTATTGCCATGTTACGATGACTTCAACGCCATCGGTGCAGGGTTTGGTTTTCCCGTTCGCTTTAAGGTTGAAATAAGTGACGACCCCGAGTTTGAGACTGGAGTGATTCCATTTTTGGGTAGATCGGACGATACGACTACGACAGACGTAAAGAACCCAGGCCTGGTGCCTATCGCTATTCAAGGGGACAGAGAAGGTGGCAAGGCTGGACGTTTTGTACGTGTTACCGCCAGTAAACTCGCTTCTCGCAACCATGATTTTATTTTCGCCTTAGCGGAGCTTCAAGTGTTCGATCGTTCGAACACGAACGTCGCTTTGAGGCGCGAAGTGACGGCGATGGACTCTATTGAGGCAGCGCTGCGTTGGCGAAAAACCAACTTGACCGACGGAATCTTTCCAGCACAGACCAATGGCGATGTGAAAGAAACGCTCGTTGAAGAACGTGAGCTACTCATCTTGAAGCTTGCAGACGATGCCACCAAAAACAGACGGCAGCAATTGCTCGCGACTAAGAAGCAAATCGAAGCCGACTTGAAAAAACTGCCCGAACCTAGTTTGGTCTATTCCGGTGGTATCCATAGCGGCAGCGGCACCTTCGCGGGTACGGGTGCTATGGGTGGTAAACCGAGGCCCATCTTTCTGCTCGTCCGTGGACAAGTGACTCAGCCAGCAGCCGAGATGTTTCCAGGAACACTTTCGGCACTTCAGTTTCGTCCATCCGTCTTCTCGCTTTCGCCCGAGCATCCGGAAGGTGAACGCAGAGTTGCATTGGCTCAGTGGATAACCGATCCGGCGAATCCGCTCACGTGGCGGAGCATTGTCAACCGAGTGTGGCAGTATCATTTTGGTCGGGGCTTTGTCGATACACCAAATGATCTCGGGCACAACGGTAGCTTGCCGACTCATCCTGAGTTGCTCGATTGGCTGGCCGTGGATTTTCGCGATAGTGGTGGTTCCCTTAAGCGACTGCACCGCATGATTGTTACCAGCGCAACGTATAAGCAATCGTCTATGAGCAATGCGGATGGCGAAAAGCTAGATTCCAGCAATGCGATGTTGTGGCGGCAGAATCGGCGACGATTAGAAGCGGAAGCAATTCGCGATTCCGTTCTTGCCGTAAGCGGTACGTTGGACAAGACCATGGGAGGGCCAGGGTGGCAAGATTTTGTTGTCGAGCATCCCGAACATTCGCCCCATTATGAATACGACTTGGCCGATCCCGAGGACGCGAAGACCTGGAGGCGATCTATCTATCGATTTATTGTGCGTTCGCAGACACAGCCTTGGATGACCTCGTTGGACTGCGCTGATCCATCCATGCGAGTCGACAAACGCAATGAGAGCCTTTCTGCGATTCAGGCTTTGGCATTGCTCAACAATGGATTCATGCTGACGCAAGCCAAGCACTTTGCGGAACGTGTGATGCGAGAATCGGACGATGTTGCAGACCAGGTGGATACGGCACATCGATTGGCTCTCGGCTTTGCTCCATCTGAGTCAAGACGGATTCAGCTTATCGATTTTGCAAGGATGAATGGGATGCCTTATTTGTGTCGTGTTCTATTCAACTTAAACGCTTTTACTTTTGTGGATTGAGTGGATTGGATATGCAATCGCGACGTTCCTTTCTTACGGATTCCGGAGGTGGTCTTGGCAGCATCGCGTTGGCATCCCTTTTGACCTGCGATGGGGAATTGCATGCAAGCGATTCGCCGGCCAAGAATGGTGACGCGATTGGGCTTCATCATCCGGCCAAAGCCAAGCGTGTCGTTCACTTCTTTATGTCCGGGGCAGCTAGTCACATCGATTTGTTCGACTACAAACCAGAATTGGTAAAGCGCCATGGACAGGCGAGCGACTTTGGGGAGCCTGTCGAAGCCTTTCAGAATGGTCTTGGGCCTTGGTTGAAACCGGTCTGGGACTTTCGACCCTATGGGGATTGTGGGAAAATGCTGAGCGACACCGTTGCGCCATTGGGCTTGGTCGCAGATGATATCGCTTTCGTTCATAACATGGTCAGCAAATCCGGCGTTCATAGCGCTGCGACTTTGTTGCAAGCGACCGGATTCTTGGTCCCGGGATTCCCAGGGGCAGGCTGTTGGATCAGTTACGGACTGGGGACGGTCAATGAGAATCTGCCGACGTTCGTGGTTTTGCCAGACCACCGAGGCTTTGGATCGAATGGCGTTAAGAATTGGGATTCTGCGTTTCTGTCGGCACAGCACGCCGGAACCATTATTTATCCTGGCAGATCGGAACCGATTGCAGACCTGTTTCCCCACAAAGCGGGAACGTTTGTCACCAAACAGGGTGAACGGCGATCTCAGGAGTTAATGGTAGAGCTCAATCGAGAGCATGCGGCAACGAGGGCGGGGGACTCAAGATTGGAGGGCCGGATACGCAGTTATGAGCTTGCGGCCAAAATGCAGTTGGCTGCGCCGGAAGCGTTGGACTTCACCAACGAGTCAGCAACTGCGATGAAACTTTACGGTTTGGAGCGTGGTCCGCAGGCTTGGGAGAAAGAGATCAACGCGGAGGAAGAGACATATCACTTCGGACAAAAATGTTTGGCTGCGAGAAGACTGTTGGAACGCGGGGTTCGCTTCGTGCAGATTTGGAGTGGAAACGATAATGGATTTCCGCGGCGGAATTGGGATTCGCATGAAGATGTCCAGCGCGATCACGGGCCGCTTGCCATGGGTATGGCGAGAGGCTGTTCCGCTTTTATACAAGATCTGAAGCAACGCGGGATGTTGGAAGACACGCTCATTCTTTGGACAACGGAGTTCGGTCGTATGCCATCTTCGCAAGGTGGCAAGGGGCGCGATCACAATCCGTTTGTCTTTACGAACTGGTTGTGCGGTGGTGGCATCCAAGGTGGGATGACTTATGGCGAAAGCGACGCGTGGGGCTACAAGCCACTGGACCGAAGCAATCCAACGCAAGTCTATGACATTCATGCCACGATCCTGCATCAGCTAGGATTGGACCACACGAAGCTGACATTTAGAAACAATGGAATCGATCGCCGACTCACCGACGTTCACGGAAGAGTCGTTCAAGAATTGCTAGCTTAGCGTTAACGATGGTATCGCCTATTGCACTCGAAACCTCAAGTCGCTCTTAGGCGAGGGGCAGTTTGAAATCTACCTATACACTGTGTGGCACGCTCTGAGGTACGACGGGCGTGGTGAATCGCAAGAGTCATTTGCCACACTTCCCACGCCCATCGCTGATCGCGCTGATCGCTTTGGGCGTGCCACACAGTGGCCTGGCCTGGTAGTTTTCTGTCTGCCGCTCGCCTTACAAAGGCTGTGGCGATAGCTAGCGATTAGTCTGCATGGACTCTGCCAATTTAAACTAGTGCCGCAACCTGGGGCTATGTTGTTTAACGCTCTGAGCGTACGAAACTGCATTTCTTTGCTATCATTGAAAAGTGGCGTAGGCATCGCGCGGCCAAAATTGATATCCTCCCGCTCATGATCTCCTTCATTCCCTTTGTTCATCCAAACCTCACGTTTCGTGGACCGCATTGTCGACCCCGGATGTTTTGCAAACTTGGTGCATTGCTCGCGTTTTCCGTTTTGGTTGCAGCCTTGGTTGTTGACAAGGTCCAGGCACAGCAACCTCGTTACGACCCAGCAGATCTACAAATAGACGTTTTTCCGATCGATTTGAATCTGCGAATTGTTTGGGGTGGCCCCAAATCTGCAAGCTACGTTGGAACGATCGAACTCGATAGTGGAGCGATATCCAGTACACGTCAACTCGGCATCGACCCATACGATCCAAGCTTCCTTCTTAACGACGCGGACGGACGGCTCGTCATTGACGATACGGAAACGCAATTCGGCGGCTGCGATATTCGAGTTCAAGCGAAATCGAACAGCCAGTTAAAAATGCAACTTCAAATCACAGATCCAGAGACCGGTCAATCGATCCTCAAACAATACAACTGGACGTTGAAATTCCTTCGCGACAATTCCGATTTGCAGGAAATGGGGTTCCAAGATTGCCGACTCGCCATCGATCGTGTTCCAGGCGATCGATTGCGGGTCGTGACCAGTCGAAGCCATCTCGTCTACAATGCGGACGAACCGCTGAACATTCAGATTCAACCCTATGGGCTCGCATGGTATTCGACCACCGGAAACCTCGAGTGCTCGCTGGTTCGAGTTGACGATGACCACCAAGAATTTCGGAAATCAAAGACGATAGCCTTGGACAGCCGAGGACATGGGGAACCTTTCGATGTGCTCTCCGCGGCTCCGAAGGAGGAAGGGGTCTATGAGCTTCGATTCAAGTTCGAACCCAAGCGTGTATTGCCAAGTAGCCTCATTCGGCATCCAAGCACAGAACGAGTTGTGCAGTTTGTCGTCTACAACAACATCTCTGCTATGCCGGCACGCCAACTTGCAATGGCGCGCCCACAACACAGCCAAGAAGCCGGATCCGGTTGGCAACCACAGCCAGATATCCAGTCGAAGGCGTTCGATACACACACCCTCACAAGCCGATTGGCAGGCCAAGTCGATAGTTCGAAACGTTTTCCACTCCTCGACCTTGCCAAGTCAATTTCGGTCCTTCCACGCGAGTTCACGGTCCTTCCACGCGAGTTCACGAGCGATTCAAGCCCCGATTCCAATGGATCGATCCTTCCAATCGCACCGGGAGCCTTGGCAAGGACGTCCATCACAGGCTTGATGCCGGGGCAAATGCATCGACTGACGCTTGGTACCTCGAACAACCAAACGGCTTTTCGAGTGTTCGTTTCCTCGCCTGAGTCAAAATCGAGTGAGGAAACTTTAGCAAACCAAGTCTTCGAGGTTTCGTCGACCCGTTTTATCGATCGCATCATCCATCCCACCGCCGCAACCGTTCTAGAAGAATTTGCAATTCTATTCTGGCCGAATTCTCGAAGTGCTCGGTTAGAAATCACCAACTTAAACGCGAGTAACTCTCTGAACATCCAAGCGACTCGTGTCGATGTTTGGAATGATTCGGCAGACGTTCGCCAACCACCCCAACAGGAGTCGAGCCAAGCGAGTTGTGTTTTGGAACTCAACTCGGCGAATGTTCGAAGCATGTTTGGCTCAGAAGCACTTACAATCACCGGCAACGGCTCTCCGGTCTACGACGATTGGCGACTCTTCTTGCGGTTCGCAAAGCAAATAGGAAACTATTGTAAGGCCAACGGATACGATACACTTGCCATGACGGTGCATTCGGAGGGCAGCACTCTATTCCCATGTTCCAAACTTAGCTCCAATTCGCGTTTTGACACCGGCACCTTTAGCGCTTTGGGGCGTGACCCGTTTAAAAAGGACATTGTTGAATTGATGTACCGAGCCATGTCCAGGGTTGGACTTGAGTTTGTGCCGATGTTGGAATTGGACAGTCCGATTCGGGAGGTAGAAGAAGCCATTTCCAAAGTTGCAGATAACGATCTGTTCCAACATCGCGACAGTTCACCCATAGCCCTGGAGCCTTTTAGACATCTCTACAATCCACTTTCTGCTCGGGTGCAACAGGCTATCGCAATGGCGTTGGATGAATTCGAGAGTCGTTACCGTTCGCATCCCAACTATCGTGGCTATGCATTGAGAGCCATCGGTTCATCCCACCTAGACGTTTCGGTTCCAATCGACCAGACGAACGCCTCCATCCTGGAGCGGTTCGCAAGCGCGGCCGGCGGCAATTTGCCCAAGGACTTGAAACAACGGGAACTCCTGATTTCCCAACGCCTTCCAAGTGCGTATGCACAATGGCTAAAGGAATCTGTGGTCGGATTTCTTGGGAAATTGAAAACAGAACTGAGATGGGTTTCGGTCGAGAATGATACTTCGGTTAGCCCGTCTGCCCAACTCCCATTCATCGTTTCGCCGATTCTATTAGGACCCAAAAGCGTGGACCTAGGTAAAGTGCCCGCGATGATTGGTCAGCGATGGAATTTGGGCGGGCCAACGCCGATCCATGTCGCCATGGACAAGCCTGTTAACTGTTTTGACGGTTCGTTTGCGCGTTTGGCAAGCGTGGCTAAGCCAGTTCTGTTTCAGAACGCCAAGTCTTTGGCGTATCGCGACAACTCGAGAACAGTTTCTAAAGTACGAATATGGATCTCCAAAGATGCCGGCAATTCACTGCTCATCTCCAACTCAGGAGCCGTCTCGGAGTCCATCTATTTGGGTTGGGAAAGCCTGCCTATCAACTACCAGTTTTTGTCAACGCTTGATAGTGGGGAAGCGAACTCGGCGGTTCGATTGGAAATCGACTCTGCGACTATGGAATGGCAACTAAGAGTCGCAGCAGGCGAGCTGATTCGAATCGACTTGCCGGAGGGTGCTGACTGGCCAATGTACTGGTATTGCCAAGAAACGAGGACCCTCCATTCTCTTGATGCCGCATTACAAGCCCTCGAGCAAGCTGTAAGTCGATTGAGTACTCCACAACCCGCCATGGCCGTGATCAGCAATCCCAGTTTTGAATCCCAAAACAACTCAGCTCGCCGTGGCCGTTTGTCCGGTTGGACAACCTCCATCGATCCCAATGCGTCAGTTGATATCGATTCTCGCTCAGCCACCGAAGGCAAATCGTCCATCAAAATCGAGTCGAACAACTCTTCGTCGATCGCATGGATTCAAAGTGATCCATTTGCGTTGACGCAGTCCGATCGATTGTTCGTTTCGTTTCAAAGTGCAGCACAACCAAGTCCCCATCAAGTGACCCTGTCTCTTTCGAAGTTCGATCCCAAAACCGAGCGATTTGAAACCATCGCGGTCCGCGACTTTGCGGATCGAATTCAACGGCCCAAGGATACGCCCAATTGGGGAATGGTGGGTTTGGATCTTTCGAGTGAATTCCAAGTCGCGAGTCAAGGAAACGACGCGTCGCTCTTTCGACTGCAGTTTGAAGCAAAAGGTCAGGGGCGACTTTGGCTGGACGATGTATCTCTATCCACAAGTTTTTTGCGCGACAACGAGCGTCGCGATTTGCGCGCCGAACTCTTCCTTGCAAGAACCTCATTGCAGCAAGGGGATTCCAGCGCCGCTGTAGCCATGCTCACTTCACCAAGTGGTCGGCTGCTCCAGTGGGTGGATTCTTCGGTGAATCCACCCAAAGTCATGGTGTCGATCCGCGATAACCGCAGGGAATCGGAAGGCTCCAAATCGCTCCCAGTTGAGACTCGGGAACCCGCGGAATGGAACGGCGAACCAAAAGGAAGTGAGGCTAAACTGAGACCGGTTAAGCGACTTCGCAACTATTGGTGGCCGCGAAAAGAGTAGAGATGGTAGCTGCGTACGATGCTTCGCTAAGACTTGATCGCCAGGATGGCATCCAACGGAACGGACGTCCGAAATCCATCGACAGAATGAAAGCCAACGTCTTGCAGTAGCGCTGCGTATTCCGATAAGGTTCGCTCACGTCCTTCTGTGCACACAATCATGTTGAGACTCTGCATCAGAGCCCAACGAGGACCGGTGCGGTCCTCCCAAAGGATCTTTTCGCCAATCAAGAGTCCGCCACCCGATGGTAGTGCGTCGAAAATGCGTCGCAGCAATATATGGATCTTTGGTTCGCTCCAATCGTGGACAATCCTGCCTAAGGCATAGAGATCGGCCTTTGGCAAATCATCGTTAAAAAAGTCACCACCGAGTACTTCGATTCGCGGCGCTATGCCAGACCGCGCTACCATACTATTTGCCAAGTCCAACGCGTGAGGGAGGTCGAATACGATGCCTCGCAATTGGGAATAGCGTTGGCACGCAGCAATGGCCAAGTGCCCCGTTGCACCGCCCAAGTCAGCCATGACCTTGAAGCGACTTAGATCAAAAGCGTTAACGACGTGTGGTGAAGTGATCATGCCAAAGCCATGCATGCCCATTAGGAATTCTTGCATGGCTTCGTCGGTCCGAAAGAAGTGCGAAAAGATAGGGCCATCGAAGTCAAACGTTTGCTTCCATCGATTCGATCCTTCGCGAACGGCATCCTCGAGGTTGCCCCACATCTTCCACATGACTCGGTTCGAGTAGTGGATGTAGCCCGTCAACCGACGCGGGCTATCTTGCGTCAAATAGGATTCGGCGACGGGCGTGTTGGCATACCGATCTTCGCTTCGCGAAAGCAAGCCAAAGGCGACACAGCTATCTAGCAGCGTCCTTAACGCGGTGCGATCGCAATGGAGTTCAACCGCCAAATCGTCCAATGCTTTTGGAGTCTTGAGCACATCAAAGACACCGAGTTCGACGGCGGCAAACATGGTTTTTGATCTTCGAAACGCTTCGAGAAGGTCGAGGACAATCGCAGGATCAGGGATAGACAGGTCCGAAACTTGCATAGTGGAATTTTGGATTTCAGAATAGGTGTTTAAGGGGGGGCGGATGGAACATGGATTTTCACAGATTGTAGTCGACAATCCGATTTTGCCACGCCCCGAATGAGTGTCTCGACGTAGAATCGGGAATCTACCGTAGCTCCATCGTTTAACCCCGTTTAACCCCGTTTAACCCCAATACCGCTCGATTATTTGTTTAACAGTCAGCCGAAGGCGAACTCGATGCTAGTAACGTACGCCTACGCCTACGGCTAACCGTTAAACGAAATTTTTGCGAAATTGGGCTTCATTGAACGGCATTGCGTTTAACTCCTGCTTGCCACTACCACTCCTATGGCCCAACAAGATCTTCCAATGCTTACGCCGCGTGAACCTACTGCGCACAAGGGCAAGTTTGGCCATGCGTTATTGATCGGAGGGGCAACCGGAATGACTGGAGCTATCGCGATCGCTGGGATGGCTTGTCTTCGAACCGGAGCCGGTTTGGTAACGCTTGCCGTCCCTCAAAACAGCCATGCGATCGTGGCTTCGTTGGACCCAAACTACATGACGTTGCCGTTGCCCTGCGATGCCAGTGGACGCTTGATTTCCGTTGCCAAGAGCGTACTTTCAGACCATCTCAAACGAGCAAGTTGTGTTGCAATCGGCCCAGGATTGGGGAGAAGCGAAGCTTCCGACGAAATCGTCACGGATTTATTTGAGAACTTCGAGGGGCCAATGATCTTGGATGCTGATGGACTAAATGCCTTGAGCGAATCCGAAACTTGGAAGCAGAAGTGTCGTCCTAACGATGCGTTGCGAATCCTAACACCACATCCTGGAGAATGGGAGCGACTCAGCGGCGTCTCAGCCAAGGATAGAGCAGGCCAAATGGAGTCAGCAAACAGGATTGCAGCTCAAACCCAGTGCATCGTACTACTCAAAGGGAATCAAACACTTATAACGAGCGGCAAGGAATCGTTTGTCAATTCGACTGGAAATGCGAGTATGGCGGTGGGAGGCAGCGGCGATTGTCTGACCGGGATGATCGCCGCGTTAGTTTGTCAAGGAATGGCAAGCATCGATGCAGCTCGATTGGGCGCACACCTTCATGGACTGGCTGGAGACTTGGCACATGAGGAACTGGGGACGCCAAGCACACTCGCTGTCGACTTAATCCAGTTTTTGCCAGCAGCTTTTAGAAGTTTGGCCAAGGAAAATTTGTTATGTTAATCAACATCCTCGAGCAGTATTGAAAGCAGTCTATGGTTTCCGCCAAAGAGATCCGTGCGCACTTGGATCGACTCGTAAAGCCTCATGGTTCTCTGGGCCAATGGGAAGTCCTGGCGGAACGTCTATGCATCGTTCAGCAATCGTTGAATCCGATGGTGCGTCCGGCAGAGCTGGTTGTGTTCGCAGCAGACCACGGAGTTGTCCAAGCGGGGGTGACGCTTTGGCCGTCGATGGTTACGACCGTCATGATTGAGCAAATCGCACAAGGCTTTTCGGCCTCGGGGGTGCTCGCTCAACTTTATGAAGTGGACTATCACGTTGTGGACGTTGGTACTGTGATACCGCCACGCATTACGCATCCCAAACTATCGTCGAGAAGAATTGCGGCTGGAACCAAGAACCTCTTGGTTGAGTCCGCCATGACACTCCATGAGTTTCGTCAGGCGTTGTCTATCGGGGTGGACGAAGCCAGGCAGACGTTGCTGCGCGGTGCCAAAGTTGTCATTGCAGGTGATATGGGCATAGGGAACACGACCTCGGCAAGTTGTTTGGCGAGACTGCTGGCGGACGTGTCGTTGAGCCAGGCGGTAGGAAATGGAGCAGGAACCAATGAACTGTCTCTTGAAAAGAAGCGGTCTGTCGTCAAAACAGCAACCGATCGCGTGATGGAACGCTGCGGCCGCACGATTGACGAAGCGGCCTTGGCTGCCGTGAGCGGCTTTGAGATCGCCGCCATGGCGGGCTTCTATGTTCAGTGCGCCAAGCAAAAGCAGTCAATCCTATTGGACGGTATGATCGCAACGGCAGCGGCCCTGATAGCCCAACAATTTTTTCCGGAAGTAGTGGATCAGATGATCGCCGCACATGAATCCGACGAACCTGCTCATGCTCAGATGCTTGAGAGCCTAAAGCTTGCTCCTATGTTGAAATGGAATATGCGTTTGGGAGAAGGAACTGGCGCCTTGGCCCTCTACCCCTTGCTTGCCGGGGCCGCCGCCTGGGTTACGCAAATGGCTAAGCTCGATTCGCTGACGCAGACTTAACTTTACGACCTGTCAAAAATCAACTTCAACCGCACTCTGGCCAACCAAGGGCTCCCATCCACATGACAAAATTCTTAATTGCGTTGCTCACCTTACTGTCGTGGATGTTCACTTCGGTACCTTTGCAGGGGCAAAGCCCAGTACCCGACGAACGGGCTGACTTGATTCGAGCAAACTACACCAAGTCGGAAGTGCGGATTGCAATGCGCGATGGAGTCGAGCTGTTTACGTCTATTTATGAACCCAACGATGCCGACGCGAGTCGCCGCTATCCGATATTGCTCTCACGAACTCCCTATAGTGTAGGCCCCTATGGATTGTCACAGTACAAGACGAGGCTTGGACCGTGTGCGGAGTTCGAGAAGAATCGGTATATCTTTGTCTTTCAAGACGTCCGTGGAAAGTACATGAGCGGTGGCGAGTTTCTCGATATGCGCCCGCACATCGACAACAAGACGACCCCTAAGCAGTTCGATGAGAGTAGCGACACGTTCGATACCATTGAGTGGTTGGTCAAGAACACCTCAAGCAATAACGGTCGCGTGGGCCAATGGGGTATATCGTACCCTGGTTTCTACACGTCGGCGGGAGCCATCGATTCGCATCCAGCATTGAAGGCCATTTCGCCTCAAGCCCCAATTGCGGATTGGTTCTTCGATGATTTCCATCGCAATGGAGCCTTTGTGTTGCCTATGGGCTTCAATTTTTTCTATTCTTTTGGCCGTCCCCGTCCAGGGCCAACCACCGAAGGGAATCCTTCGTTTCCATTCCCAACTCGCGATGGTTATCAATTCTTTTTGGAACTGGGGCCACTCAGCAATGTCGATAAATATCATTTCCATGACGAGATCGGTTTCTGGAACGATTTGGAAGCGCATCCAAACTACGACGTTTTTTGGCAAGATCGAAATCTGTTGCCACATCTCAAAAACATCAAAGCCGCAGTGCTCACCGTGGGTGGATGGTACGACACCGAGGATTTGTATGGCCCGCTCAAGACGTACGCAGCCATTGAAAAGCAGAACCCACACATCAGTAACCACTTGGTCATGGGCCCTTGGTCGCACGGTCAGTGGAGTAGCGACGAAGGTAGGCGGCTCGGACAAGCTGACTTCGGATTTGCAACTTCGACTTGGTATCAACAAAACATTTTGCTTCCATTTTTTGAATCCCATTTAAGAGGGACAACCATCCTCGAACCAGCGGAAGCAACTGTCTTTGAAACAGGGGCCAATCGCTGGCGCAAATTCGACCAATGGCCTCCCAAAGATATCAAGCAAACGAATTGGTACTTTTCGGAAAACGGGCATATCGAACCTGCTGCGCCCTCTGAGTCGCTGGCATCGGACAGTTTCGTTAGCGACCCTAGCAAGCCGGTCCCCTACACCATGGAGATCACAACTGCGTGGGCTAAGGACTACGTTACGGAGGATCAACGCTTTGCATCGTGGCGGCCCGACGTGTTGGTATATCAAAGCGATGTGCTCAAAGATGCGATTACGGTTGCCGGGCCGATTCAAGCAAGCTTGTGGGTTACGACAACCGAAAGCGATGCGGATTGGGTCGTCAAAGTGATCGATGTCACCCCCAGCCCTGCCCTGGAAAGCAACCGCAATCGAAACACCAACAAAGAGCCAGTTAGTAACGGCAGGCATGAGTTGGTTCGGGCGGCGGTCATTCGAGGAAGATTTCGCGAAAGTTTTGCATCGCCCAAACCTTTCGAGCCAGGTAAACCTACCCTCGTCGAACTTGAGTTAAGCGATATTTTGCATACGTTCCAACCTGGGCATCGCTTTATGATTCATGTGCAAAGCAGTTGGTTTCCGTTTATCGATCGCAACCCGCAGCGTTATGTTCCCAATATCTTCGAAGCAAAAGAAGACGACTTTGTTCGGGCAACCCACGGCGTTTTGCGAAGCAAGCAGCATCCCAGCCGGGTTAGGCTGCCGACGATTCCTAGATGACAATCGTCATTTGGAATAAGATCGCATATGCAGTTCCGTCTACACTGGCCGCCGGTCGCGGAGCGAATCGGCCTGCGAATGACTACAGAATAGCTGGATTGACTTGTTCAAGTTTCGAAAAACACTTGGCAGCAAAATCGTGGTACATTGTTCGAGTCCTACGATAAATCATGTTCCAGTAGCGCTCGTTGAACAGCAACCATGAAGTATAGATATCTCGGTAATTCCGGTCTTTTGGTCTCGCGAATCTGCCTCGGAACGATGACGTTCGGAATGAAGGATTGGGGGTGCGATTACCCTACGTCTGCCGGGCTAACAAATGCTTTTATTCAAGCCGGCGGTAACTTCATCGATACCGCGGATATGTACAGCAACGGCATCTCTGAGGAGTATGTTGGGAAAGCGATGGCGGCGCACCGACGCGACGATTTGGTCTTAGCGACTAAGGGATGGTTCCGAATGGGGAAGACCCCTAACAACAAAGGACTTTCTCGGAAACACATAATGGAAGCGGCCAATGCCAGTCTCCAGCGGCTTGGGACAGACTACATCGATCTTTATCAAATGCACGGGCCCGACCCGCATACGCCGATTGAGGAAACGATGCGAGCCATGGATGACCTCGTACGTTCGGGCAAAGTGCGTTACATCGGTTGCAGCAATTTTTACGGTTGGCAAATTGTAAAAGCCAACGCTGCGGCTGACGCGCGAGGCCTAACTCGCATGATCAGCGCTCAGCACATGTACAATCTTCTGCGGCGTGACGTAGAACGCGAAGTATTGCCAGCCTGCGAGGACCAGGGATTGGGCATGATGTGTTGGAGCCCGCTGGCAAGCGGACTATTGACTGGCAAATACGAGTATAAGAATGGACCTGAGGTCGGCTCTCGAGTCGGTCTGCGGGCTGATATCGATTTGCCACGTTACTGGAATGAAAACAGTTTTCGCGTGATCGACGAAGTTAAGGCGGTAGCAAAGGAATTTAGCAAGACGCCAGCGCAAGTCGCACTCAGTTGGTTGCTTTATGATGAACGCGTTGCGAGTGTGATCATCGGTTCCCGAAAGAGCAAGCAATTGTCGGAGGGGTTGGAATCGGGCGAGTGGGACCTGCCGCCGGAACAATACACGCGACTTGCGAATGTTGTGCCATTTGCGCTTGGCTATCCGCGAGAATGGATCGATATCACCAAGAGCAATACCACCGGTCATGAATTGCCCTGCCAGCATTGAGACCGTCCGGTTAATTTCTCAGGGATTTTCAACGAAAGTTACCCTCCCTCCGGGAGGGTCGGCCAACGGCCGGGGAGGGTGAACTGATTTAACCAATTGCTTCTCGCACTTCACCCTCCCCTCGCTTCGCGAGACCCTCCCAGCGGGAGGGTTGCTAAACCGGACGATTTCCATTTGGAGTGCGGAAATTCATTTCTGCATTAAGATTGGTGCCCCGGAGCAAACCAGATTTTTTGCAATTGCTGAAAAATCCGTTGGCGAGCGGTGACTTATTGACAGCAGAGTCACATCCAGTTGCTTGAAACGCCAATTTGTATTCTGAGGGTAAGTAGATCGACGGGCAGCAAATACGACGCGTGTACGAGGAATACGGTGCGGCACTCGTGCTGTACGCTCGCCAGTGGTGCGTCCATCCCGACGACGCACTGCAAGATGCGCTCATCGATCTTGCGCAACTAGCGTTGGAGCCTCGTGATCCAGTGGCGTGGTTGTTTAAGACGGTTCGGCGTAAAGCCATTAACCAAGTTCGATCCGAAAACCGGCGTTCCAAATACCAGCAACTTGCAGCCGAACAACGTGAGCCGTGGTTTACACGTGATCCAGCCTCAAGCATGGGATCAAACGAAATTGAGTCACTGCTTGCCGAACTCGACACGTTGGACCGCGAGATCGTAGTGGCCCGTATTTGGGGCGAATTGTCGTTTGAACAAATCGCCGAACTTGTAGATCGCTCAATGAGTTTTGTTTATCGGCGTTACCAACAGACACTACGCGACCTTGAAAAGAAAATCGACACTCAAGTAAGAAAACTGAGTTAGCAAATATGAATGAACCTTATGACCCATTTGACGAATTGCATTTTGATGGCGACCAAAGCAGTAGACTTACGGGTTTTAGTGAAATGGAGCGGCGATTAAGACAATTCCAACCGCGACCGCCGCAGATAGATTTTGTGGCGATCGAGCAAGCGGCCAGTTGCACGGTTGCGGCCAGTTGCACGGTTGCGGCCAGTTGCACGGTTAAGCCTGTGTCCGCTGCTTCGACACTCATTCAGGGCGTTGGAACGGTTTCCTCGTCGCGGTTCGCCGGCACGATCGCTTCCTCGTGGATATGCGGCGCCGTCGTCGGTGCAGCCTGCGTCTTCTTCTTCATGTCCAATCAAAAGCAGCCAATGCTTGACATAGATAGCAGTGCGACAAGTGACTTCAATCAGGACGCGTATCGTCAGCTTTCTGAGGTCCCATCGCCAGTAAAGTCTGGCGTAGAAATGGATAGTGTCGAAGGTCAAACAAGTACGGTGGCAGGGCAAATGGACTTGCGTTCAGGAACGGATGTTGTCGACAGCACGATACGATGGCGAGGGCGTTACGTTAAGACGAACGAATGGCTGAGTCATCGTGGATCGTTTCGCGAATTGGGGAATTCCGTAGCTGTTACAGCCGATTCGACGACCGATTCGGACTCTGTCTCCAATTCGCTCCTGTGGCAGTTCTCACCTCCCCAGCCAGTGACTCAAGCAGAATTGATGCGAGAGTTGCTGAATCCCTCGAAGGATACTGTTCATTAAGCATCCCTATTGCTTTGTTACAGCTTGAATTTAAAGTCCGTTTAAAAGGTGGCCTGGGCGTCTCGCCCATGAAATCACGGGCGAGACGCCCGTGCCACGCAAGCACCAACCCCAATTTTTAGTCGTCACAAAGCACTAGTTCATCTCCGTTCTTAACGAGGTCACGATCCGTGAAACGTATTTTCCTTTTCTTGTTCCGCTGCAGCGTCGTAGTTGC
>Ga0105048_10000551_pt1 | contig 58074 bp, 43 predicted proteins | sample MAT05_FD_78382 | JGI IMG/M metagenome (GOLD analysis project Ga0105048, IMG submission 78382) | Freshwater microbial communities from Lake Fryxell liftoff mats and glacier meltwater in Antarctica - MAT-05 | ecosystem: Environmental > Aquatic > Freshwater > Ice > Liftoff microbial mat | place... | reverse complement strand
TCTTCGAAGCCGGCCAGCAGCACAATCTCGCCGGCCGAGGCTTCCTGAATTTCGATCCGCTCCAGCCCCTCGTAGCCATAGAGCTTGGTCACGCGACCGCGCTGCACGGGCTTGTCGCTTTCAAAAGGCACCAGCGTGAGCGAATCGCCGTAGTGAATGACACCGCGTTCAACGCGCCCAATCGCCATACGACCCAGATAGGCCGAGTATTCGATGGTGGAGACGAGCATTTGAAACGTGCCGTCGGCATCGGACGGTGGCGGTGGCACGACATCGATGATGATCTGATAGAGCGGATCGAGGTTGACCGCTGGCACGTCAAGATCCATCGTCGCCACGCCCTGTTTCGCGCTGGCGTACACGACCGGGCAGTTGAGCTGCTCTTCCGTGGCTTCGAGTTCGATAAAGAGCGACAGCACTTCATCGTGCACACGCAACGGATCGGCGCCGGGGCGATCGATTTTGTTGATGACGACAATGGGCGTGCAGCCAAGTTCGAGTGCTTTCCGCAGCACGAAGCGGGTTTGCGGCATGGGGCCATCGAATGCATCGACGACCAGCAACACCCCGCTGACCATGCGGAGAATACGCTCCACCTCCCCGCCAAAGTCGGCGTGGCCGGGGGTGTCGACGATGTTGATCTTGGTATCGTGCCACCGAATCGACGTATTCTTGGCGAGGATCGTGATACCACGCTCTTTTTCGAGCGGGTTGGAATCCATCACCCGTTCTTCGACGACCTGATTTTCGCGGAAGGCACCCGCTTGGCGAAGCATCTTGTCGACGAGGGTGGTCTTCCCGTGATCGACGTGCGCGATGATGGCGATATTGCGAATCTGCATAGCCTTAAAAGATAGCGGACAGGCGGTCCGGTATTCAATGGCTCAGCGTCGCCGGTGCTATGTTCGCGGCAAAGTCGCTTGATCGGCCCGCGTGGCCAGGGTGACCGCCATCACCATGGCGGCAATCATGCTCTCCGCCGACGCCACACCGGTACCGGCAATGTCGAGCGCGGTACCATGGTCTGGCGAGGTGCGCGCGTAGGGCAGTCCCAAGGTAACGTTCACCGCACTCCCAAAGCTCGCGACTTTGATCGCCGTCATGCCGACATCGTGATACGGCGCGATGACCGCGTCAAACTCGCCCCGCATTGCACGGACGAACACCGTATCGGCTGGAAAGGGCCCCGCGATCTCCGCCTCACGCGCGGCAGGGGCGAGCAAGACGTGGTCTTCGTCGCCAAAACGGCCGCCATCGCCTCCATGTGGGTTGAGCGCGCACAAAGCGATACGCGGCTCGGCAATGCCGAATCCCTCGCGGAGGCCCCGCCGTGTGGCGTGCGCCGTGCGCACGATGACGTCGTGCGTCAGGGCTGCGTGCACATCGGCGAGCGCGATATGCGTGGTCGCCAGCACCACGCGCAGACGATCGGACGCGAGCATCATCGTGGTACGGCATTGAGCCAGGTCGCCAAGCATTTCGGTGTGACCGGGATAGTCGTAGCCACCGGCAAACAACGCGGCTTTGTCTAACGGCGCGGTCACGATCCCCTGCACCTCCCCGTTCAGTGCCATCTGCGCGGCACGCTCTACGGCGCGACCGGCCAGCAGGCCAGCGCGCGCAGCCGACTCCTCGCTCTGTGCATCATGCACGTTCCATTCGCCGATCACTACGTCGGCTGTCTGCTCAGTCCCGCTCGGCCCCACCACCACCCAGTCCACACCGAGTGCGCGCGTGCGTGGGTCGTGCAGTGCTTTCCGCGTGATTTCGGGGCCGATGCCGCGCGGGTCGCCGAGCGTGATGGCTATGCGCATCGCCCTCGACCCGTCGTCCTCACGGAACGACGTTCGCGTAGGCTTTCGCCGGGTCGTAGCGCACTGAGATATACGTCTGCTTCTTTAACGTGTCGATCAGGCGCCGCATGCTGCGTTCCTCGGACAGCTGCGAGCGGATCCGCTGACGCATCTCTGGCAACGTGTACTCGCCCGCTTCATCGAGGAACGTGATCTGCGCAATGACGAACTTGTCGATGCCCGGTGTTCCACTTGGAATTGGGAACGGATCAAGGACGGTATTCAGCGCCTTCCCATCGATCGCGTTTCGGTACGCCTCGGGAAGCGAATCGCGGTTGTACTCGGGAATCGTCTTCTCTTCGCCACCGGCGTTGTCATGAAAACGCACGCTGAGCGAATCGAAGCTGGCTCCGGCGCGCCAGACCGTGGCAACCGAATCCGCTTGCGCCCGTGCGCGCGTTTCGTCGGTCGAATCGAGCGTCCAGCTGATCAGAATGTGCCGCGCCTTCACTTCCGCCGGTTGCACGCGATCCACACGAATGATGTGGAACCCGAAGGTGGTTTCGACGATGGGGCTGAGCGCGCCCGGGTTGAGCGCGAACATGATGCGGTCGAACTCTGGCACCATGCGGCCACGCCGATTCCATCCGAGATCGCCTCCAAGCTCCCTGGAGCCCGGATCCATCGACTCCTTTTTGGCGATGTTCTCAAAGTCGTCGGGGCGCTGTTCCAGTTCGGCGCGAAGCGAGTCGATCTTCGCTCGAGACTTCTTCTTGGACTCCTCCGACGGCTTGGTAGACAGCACAATCTGTCGAAGGCCCACACGCGCTTCTTTGCGGGGCAGTCGCGTCCTGTTGGACTCGAATGCCTCGGTCACCTCGGCCTCGCTCACATTCACCGCCGTCATTTTCCCATCGCGGCGGGCCTTGGAGATATAGTCGCGCTGCAGATTGTCCCGGCGCATCAAGTCGGTTTGCATCTTGCGCCACTCCTCGTACGAGCCAAAGCCGCCTTCCTTCAGGGCATTCCGGAACTCCACTTCCGTTTTGAACTGCGACTTGACCTTCTTCTCCTGGTCGTCAACCGCCCGCGTCAGATCCGCATCGTTGACTTCGACCTTCTCCGCCTTGGCTTTCTGCACCAAGAGCTCGGCTTCCATGAGCTGCGTCATCGCTTCGGCTTCGAGCTTGGCCAGATCTGCGGGCGAGTTGACCGGTGCGCCAGCGGCTCGCCGTCGAAGTGCTTCGGCGGTGACTTCGGATATCAGGACCACCTGATCACCGACGACGGCGGCGACACCGTCGATCGACAGCGTCTTGATCGGCACCGTGTCCTTGGGCGCCACCTTGGCCGTCGGTGCGGTGGTTGTGGCCTGCCCGGCCACTCTAGTTGCCAGTGCGGCGATCAGGCAAAGCGACAGCGGCGCCGCAGACATCGCGGCGCCGGTCAGATTCCGAAGAGAAGTGCGCATCATGCGGGTGTGTACCCGGCTCTTTGCTCAGGGTTGCCAGCGACGCGCGGTTGCGCGTCGCTGTTCACGAACCAAACTCGCAGGTCAGCCGAATTACGGCGTGGGAGGCTTGGCCGGCGGCGTGGCCGGTACAGCTCCACCAGGAGCCGGCGGCGCACCCTGCGGCGGCGCACCAGCGCCCGGAGGACCACCAGCCGGCGACTTGGCACGAAGCGAATCCGCTGTGGCGCGCACCGCCTTTGCCTTCTCGACCACCTTGTCGAGCCCCGCATCGTTCACCGCAAACGGGAACTTCGCCTGCAGCGCGCGCGCCACCGGGTATGGCACGTCCACGAATTGCGCTTCGTTCTTCACCAGCTTGTCGAAGAATGCCTCAACGCGCGCCGCTGCGATCTTGCCCTTGTCGCCGCCAGACTTGGCGCTATCGGCCAACTTCGTCGGGTCAACGCCCAGCGCCGTCCATGTCTGCGTGACCGCGTTCTTGTAGTTGAGATACACGTTCGACATTTCACTCGTGTCGGGCGACATCTTGGCGCTGTCAGCCATGCGCAACATGAGCTCGTTCCGCACGATCTGCTGGACGAACTTGCCGACCAGAGAATCTGCAGCGCCGATCAGCTGCGGGCGCACCTGCGACTGCGGCGGATAGGCGGACAACCAGTCGGCGAACTCGGACGCCGTCAATTCACCGCCCTTGTACTTGGCCAGCGCGCCGTTGTCCTTCCCGTACCCCAATGGGTTGCGCGCAATTGCCTTGGCCTTGATCGGCGCGTCGGTGACCAGTTCAACCTTGGCGTTCTTCTCAGCGGTCGCGAGGAAAACGCTGTCGGCGATGGCGCTGGTGCGCTGCTTGGCGATCGGGGCAAACTGGGCCTGCACCTCGCTGTACGGCGTGCGGTAAATCACATGATAGCCGAACGACGTCATCGTGACCGGCGAAATCTCGCCCGGCTTGATCGCCAGTACGGCCTTCTCGAACTCGGGCACCATCGCGCCGCGCTGGAAGATGCCGAGGTCGCCACCACGCTCTCCCGCGCCTGGTTCATCGCTCTTCACGGCGAGCTTCGCGAAGTTCGCCGGTGTGGCTTCCGCGCGAATGCCCTCGGCTTTCTTCCGCGCCGCTTCCTTCTGCTCGGGCGTCGCACTGGGATCCACCTTCACCAGGATGTGTCGCGCCGCCATCGCTTCACCGGAGTTGAAGCGCTCTTCGTCGGTGCCGACCTTGACCGTGTCCCACGTCTTCTGGAACGTGTCGTAAAACTTTTTCACCTTCATTTGCTGCATGGGCGACCAGAGGGCGTTGTCCATCGTCCCCTTGTCGCTGAGGGAGTCTCCTTTGGCGCCCGCGGCGGCGATCAGCTGATAGTTGACCCAGAGCTCAGCAATCTGGCGCGCCACGTCTTTCTCGAGCGGCGCTTGGGAGGTACCCAGGATGTCGGCCAGTCGCGTGACGGAGAGCTGTTGGCCTCCCACATTCGCGGCGACATCAGGATTGGAGGCGGCGCCACAGGCAATGGCGAACGCGGCGGCAGCAAACGCAGGCAAACGATACGATGTCATCGAGTCGAACCCCGGAACCGGAGTGAATTAAGGTATAGGAGTGGGACCCCGCCGAGTCGGCAACGGTTGCCGGTCGGTCTGCTTCCCATCAACGTCACGGGGTCAGTGCACGCAGCGCGCGCACCAACCCATCGAGCATTTCCGAGCCACCCAACCGTGTGAGTTTGAGTGCGAGCGGTTGCGTTCGTCGGACATCCACCTGGAACTGCACTTCGTGGAACGCCGACGACAGCCCTTTCAAGCGCGGAACTGCATCAGCCCTGAAACTAACACGCGCCTCCGAGGCGCGCACAAGCACCCCCTCTACACCAAGTGAGGCGCCAAGTACCCTGAGCATGGCGCTCCCGAACAGGGCGAGCGCCGGCGCTGGGAGTGGTCCAAAGCGGTCTCGAACCTCCATTTGCAGCGCCTCGATGTCTTTCGGAGCGCGCAGCGTCGTGAGCCGACGATAGACGTCCAGCTTGGCGTCCTGAGACAGGATGTAGTCGTCGGGGAGAATCGCCGGAAAGTCGAGGGATACGTCGGCGGGCATCCATGCCTTCTGGCCTTCCGTCTGCGACAACTGCTGGACCGTCTCTTCGAGGAGGCGGAGATACAGGTCAAAGCCGACCGAGTGCACGAACCCGGACTGCTCAGGCCCCAGCAGGTTCCCGGCGCCACGCATCTCGAGGTCCTTGAGCGCCACCCGATAGCCCGACCCCAATTCCGTGTGGTGCTCCAGCACCGAGAGCCGCCGTTCGGCGTCGTCATCGATACGATCGGGCACCAGCAAGAAACAGTAGGCGCGGCGATGCGAGCGGCCGACCCGGCCCCGGAGCTGATATAACTGCGCGAGGCCCAGGTGGTCGGCACGGTTGACGAGCATGGTGTTGGCATTCGGCACATCGAGCCCGCTTTCCACGATGAGCGTGGAGACGAGAATATCGATTTCGCCATCCACGAACTTCGCCATCACCGACTCCAACTCACGCTCTTTCATCTGCCCGTGCCCTACCGCCACCCGCGCCCGCGGCACGAGCCGCTGGAGATGATCACCGATCGCGACAATCGTTTCGATGCGATTGTGCACGAAGAACACCTGCCCACCGCGGTCCAGCTCGCGCGAGACGGCTTCTTCGATCAGCGCATCATCCCATGGTTCGACGAACGTCAGGACTGGAGACCGATCGCGCGGTGCGGTTTGCATGATGGTGAGATCACGCAGTCCGGCCAGCGACTGATGCAACGTGCGGGGGATCGGCGTCGCGGTCAGCGTGAGCACATCCGTTTCAAGCTTCATCTGCTTGAGGCGCTCTTTGTGCTTCACGCCAAACCGATGTTCTTCGTCGACCACGATGAGGCCGAGGTTGGCGAACTCGACGTCAGGGCTGAGGAGTCGGTGTGTGCCGATCACGATATCGATCTGCTTCTTCTTGAGCTTCTCCACAACGACCGCCTGCTCTTTTGGCGTTTGAAAGCGGCTCATCACTTCGACCGTCACCGGAAAATCGGCTAGCCGGTCCCCAAAGCTGCGTGCATGCTGTTCGGCCAGAATGGTCGTCGGCACGAGGACGGCCACCTGACGACCGCTCTGCACGGCCTTAAAGGCCGCACGAATGGCGATTTCGGTTTTCCCGTACCCAACATCGCCCACCAACAACCGATCCATCGGTCGATCGCTCTCCAGATCGCGCTTGACGTCCAGCGTTGCCTTGCGTTGGTCTGGCGTGTCTTCGAAGAGAAATGAGCTTTCCAGTTGGCGCTGCCATGCCCCATCCACCTCGTGCGGTGGCCGCGTGCTGACCTTCCGCTTCGCGTACAGGTCCAGCAGCTCCTGGGTCATCTCGAGGATGGCCATGCGCGTTTTGTCACGCTGCGCCTTCCATCGATTGCCACCCAACTTGTGCAGTCGCGGCGCGGGGGCGTCTTCCGAAACATCATGCGCGCTTCGGTACCGCTCAATCTGATCGATCTTATACAACGGCACGTTGAGTCGGTCACCGCCCTCGTACTCGATGACGACGGCTTCAATGGTGCTTTCGCGGAAAAAGATTTTCTCGATGCCGCGATAGATGCCGATGCCATGCTCCAGGTGCACCACGTAGTCGCCAGGCTTGAGCGCACCAAGCGTGTCGAGCGCCGAACCGGAGGAGTACTTGCGCGTCCGACGGATGCGCCGATCGCGACGGAAAATTTCGTGATCGGTGAGGACGCGAACCACGTTCGGTATCACGAACCCGCCGCCGAGGACGCCGATCGCAATCGAGGCGGAGACCGGCCCGTCTTCGCCGAGCAATTCTTCAAGACGCTCGGCCTGCCCGGCGTTATCGCAGAGAATGATGGTATTCAGGCCATCTCGCTGCAACCGACGGAGCACGCGCAGGTCCCGCGAGATCCCTTCGGGCGGTCGGATCGGAAACGAGACGTCGGGTGTCGGCCCAGGGGGTGGCTGGTCGGCGCTCGATGCACTCACCGCACGCTGGGGAGGCGGCGCAATGCGCAAGGTCCCAAACCGCGCCAGGCGCGACGCCATCAGTGGCGGCTGCACGAACAGCGCTTCACGTGTGATGTACGCCTCGCCGCGTCGACGCGCCAACTCGATATGGTGCGCGGCTTCTTCCCACGTGCGCACGAGCTCCGGAAGCACCGTACTCCCCGATGGCATCACCACGAGCGCATCGGGCGGCCAGAGCTCAGGCAATGCCACGCGCTCGATGGCGCCGTCATCGTCTTGCAGGCGCCCATCGACCGGCAGGATGAGCGCGAGCGCCGCATCGCGGGTACTGCGTTGGGTGTTCAGGTCAAAATGGCGAAGCTCTGAAATCTCATCGCCCCAAAACTCCAGTCGAACAGGTTCGGCCATGCCGAAGGAGTAGATGTCGAAGATGCCGCCGCGCACCGAGAACTGTGCGACGTCTTCTACCATCGTGACGCGTTCAAACCCGATCGATTCCAGATGCGCCGCAAGCTCCTCCGGTCGACGCACATCGCCTTTACGAAGCTCCAGCCTCGCATTCGCCAACGCCCGCGGCAGCTGCGTCTGCTCAAGCACGGCGCGCGCGGTCGTGACGAACAGTCGCACACCACTGCGTGCGAGCTTCTCCAGCGTTTCCACTCGCTCTCCCGCCACTTCGGCGTGGGGTTCGACCTCGCCGAATCCTTCGCGCGGCGGATAGAGTGCCACCGGGATGTCGTCGATCAGCGCCTGGAGGTCGGCCAACCAACGCTCAGCCTCGGCCACCTGATCGGCGATGATCACCAGCAACCGCTGGGGTTCGGCGCGCGCCAAGGCGGCGATGAAGACCGCGTCGCTGCTCCCAGCGAGGCCGCCAACACGAAGCGACGTCCCCGGTCCGGGCAGTGCCTTCGCGATGCGCGCGAACGCAGGGAGTGCGGCTATTGCATCGAGGAGTCGTGGTAGTCCCATCAGGCAGCCGCACGAGCGGTGGGGGCCGAGGCCACCGCAGCGCTGGACCGGGCCACGCCTACCGGCGCCCCACGCGCAAACCACGCTTCCAACACCAAGGCCATGAGCGCAACGATGAGGAGTGGGAACAGTAAGGAGCGACCCGACGATTGGGCCAACGTGCCGCGCCGCCACTCGCTGGCTGAGGTATCGACGGCGACCGATCGGCCGACGACGCGCGACCGGAACGCAGTGCCAATGACGCCCGCCGATTCACCCCGTGTATCTGATTCAACCGCTTCCGGATTTACGACGATGGCTCCGACACGCGCCGATTGTCGGCGCAAAAAGTAGACGCCGCTCTCGTTGGGGATCGTGAGGCGATCTCCCGTGAGCGGCACCAGTGATCCGTCAGGGCGCTCGAGCGCCGACGCGGCTGCGAGCGCGGGATCTACCACGACCTGACCTGGTGACGCGGCGATCACCACACCATCGTCGCCGAGTCGACGAGACAGCGCGTCAAGCACCCACGGCACGAATCCCGCGCGGAGGGGGAGATCGGTCGCCTCGGCATCAACGGGAGAGGCGAGCAGCACATACCCTTCGCCGGCTACGATCCACGGCGTGCCGCCCGCGGTGGCGATCGTATCGGCAACCGCCGCACCGCCGCTCGCGGTGGCCGAAGCGGCGACGCCAGGTGACCGCTGCAACGGATAGCGCAGGCGCACCTGTACCCCGTCGAGCATGGGCACACCACGCACCAACACGAGGTCGCGCGCAATCGCGCCAAATCTCCACGGAATGCCCAAACGCGCCAAGGTGCGATTCGCTTCACCAACACGAACAGGATCCGATGGTGCGGTAAGGAAGACCGGCCCGCTGTTGACGGGCGCATCGGCACCGGAGACCGTCACCATGCCACGTGCGCCGACGGCGCCACGATCAAGGCGCTTCTCTTCCACCAACGTGGCCAGCGCCGCCGAGAGAAACGGTCCGGCTTCGGTGCGCGTGAATACCGTTGCCGGTGGTGCCACGCGGACCGCGAACCACCGCGTGTCGTCGGCGCGCAGTTCGTCAGCGTCCAATTCAACGCTCCCGCGCAGCCACCCTGACGCAGCACTGGCCAGTCGCTGTGCGGTGGCGACCGGCGCGTCGGCGCTGGCCGGTGCCGCGAGACCGCGGGCCACCGTTCTCCCATCGAGCGTGATGCGCCACGTCGCCGAATCCGGCGATTGCAGTGCGAAGGTCACGACGCCGGCGGGCGTCCACCGCGCGGGTGCAACGCGGACATCGACCACCGCGGCGTTTGGCGTCACGGCCGTCTGCCGCGTGAGCAATTGCACCGGCACCGCGCCGGCGTCGATGGTGCGCCGGGTGCCGCTGTCGGCACCGAGGCTGCGCCACGTGGTGGCCTGTCCGTCAGACACGACCGCAATCACCGGTGACCGCGGCGCCCCGCTCTGGACCAGCGTGACGGCACGACGGATGGCCGACGGGAGATCGCCACGTCCGCCAAGAGGCTTGATCCCGGTGAGCGCGTTCTCGAGCGCGCTGATCGCTCCGCCCGTGATTCGACCGTCTGCGGTGACCAGCCAGACGCGATCATCGGGCGTGAGTGATTGCAGCAGGGCGCGCACGTCGGCGCGCATCGCGTCAAGCGTCACGGTACCGTCGCGCACTGTTCCAGAACTCATGGAATTGTCGATCACCAGCGCGAGGGAGACCGGCGCGTGCCCGAGCCCAGCTAACCGCGCAACAGGGCGAGCCGCGGCAAGCGCAACGGCGAGGACCGCCAGCAGCCGGAGAAACAACAGCAGGCGATGGCGTAGCTTCCGCTCGCGACTATGCTCCTGTTCCATCCGCGTGAGGTATCGCACCGCTGGAAAGTCGACGGTTCGGCCAACGCGGCGGCGAAGCAGATGGACAAGCAGCGGCACGCCAGCAAAGGTCGCCAGCAGCAAGAGTGCGGGTGCGAGGAAGCCCATCAGGCCGCGAGACCATCTCGCGCGAGCGCGCGCTCAAAACCACGAACACGAACTCTCAGATCATCGCTCCGCGGCCGCTCGCGCCAACGAGATGACGCAGCGCGTGGCCGAACGGTTGGTCTGTAGTTGCGAGCGCGTAGCGCGCACCGGCACGGCCAATGGCGCCGCGCCATTCGTCGAGCGCCTCGCGCACGGTGGCTTGATACGATTCCCGAACGTCTGCTGTTGCCGCAGGCACTTCGATGCGCGATTCCGGATCCCGATAGAGTGCTTCACCAGTCTCAGGGAAATCGCGCTCTGCGGGATCCATGACGTGCACCATGAGCACCTCGTGGCCGCGCGCGCGCAACGTTCGCGCCGCATCCGCCACCGGCGCCGCGTCCACCAAGAGATCCGACACTACTACAACGAATCCGGGACGACGCACGATGCGACCAGCCTGCATCATGGCGCCCGCCACATCAGATGCATCTCCACCGCCGGGCTCGTCGAGCGCCGCAACGAGTCGCCGCCACTGCGTGCGTTGGGCGCGCGGCGGGATGACGTTGCGCAGTCCGGCATCAAATCGCACGAGTCCTACGGCGTCGCGTTGGCGTAACAGGAGCAGCGCGATGGCGGCAATCAGTCGTTCACCGTACGCGAGCTTGGACAGGCGCGATGGATCACCCGTCCACTGCATCGACTTGCTGGTGTCGAGCACCAGTACGGCACGCGCGTTCGTTTCTTCTTCGAACTGTTTGACCACCCAGCGATCAGCGCGAGCAGCGATTCGCCAGTCCAGATAACGTAGGTCATCGCCCGGCATGTATGGACGATGCTCAGCGAATTCGACGCTGAAGCCTTTGCGCGGCGATCGGTGCAAGCCCGTGATGAACCCGTCCACCACCCAGCGCGCCACCAACTCCAGGTGACCGAGGGCCGCAAGGACGGCTGGATCCAATTGATCGGCGCGGGCGGCAGACATCGGCGTAAGCTGCCACCCTGCAGCGGCTAGGACCATCCCCCTTCGACCCCTTGCTAGATTTATGGGCTGTCCCTGCACTACCCCATTCAGCCCGGCACCCCGCTTGAAGCTCAGCCACATCCGCAACTTCTGCATCGTCGCACATATCGACCATGGTAAGTCGACCTTGGCCGACCGCCTGATCGAGAAGACCGGCACCTTACAGAAGCGTGAAATGAAGTCCCAGGTCCTGGATACGCTCGATCTCGAGCGCGAACGGGGGATCACGATCAAGCTCAACGCGGTTCGCATGAATTATACGGCCAACGACGGCGAGAAGTATGAACTCAATCTGATCGACACGCCGGGGCATGTAGACTTTACTTATGAAGTGTCGCGTTCCCTCGCCGCCTGCGAAGGCGCGATTCTGGTCGTTGACGCCTCGCAGGGCATTCAGGCGCAAACGTTATCGAACCTGTTCCTCGCGATGGACGCCGGGCTGGAGATCATTCCGGTGCTCAACAAGATCGATCTGCCGGGCGCCGAGCCGGAACGTCGGCGTCAGGAAGTCGTCGACTTGATTGGCTGCATGCCGGAAGATGTGCTGTCCGTCAGTGCGAAGGAGGGGCTTGGTGTGCCCGAGCTGTTGGAACGCATCGTGGAATTCGTACCGCCACCGAAGGGCGATCTGAACGGCCCGTTGCGGGCGCTGATCTTTGATTCGTACTACGATAAATACCGCGGTGCCATTCCCAGCGTGCGTGTCGTGGACGGCGAAGTCCGCAAAGGCACGAAGATCACCTTTGGGATTTCCGACAACGTGTACGAAGTGGCCGAAGTCGGCTACCTGCAATTGCGCCAGGTCCCGGCCGAGGTGCTCCGCGCCGGCGAGGTAGGCTACGTGCTGGCGTCGGTCCGCTCGGTGCGCGAAACGCGCGCCGGCGACACGATCTTTGACGCGGAGAATCGAGCCGCCGAGGCGCTGCCCGGATACCAGGAAGTGCGCAGCTTTGTGTTCGCCGGCATTTATCCAACCGACACGACCCAGTACGAAACGCTGCGCGATGCGCTGGAAAAGATGAAACTGAATGACGCCTCGCTGCAGTACGAGCCTGAAACGTCGACCGCGTTGGGGTTTGGCTTCCGCTGCGGATTCCTGGGCCTCTTGCACATGGAGATTGTGCAAGAACGCCTGGAGCGCGAGTACAACCTCGACCTCGTCACCACCGTGCCCAGCGTGGAGTATCACGTTCGCAAAACTGACGGCACCACGGTCACCGTGGAAAACCCAGCACTGATGCCTGCGGCGGTCCTGATTGCGGCCGTCAATGAACCGTTCGTGAAAGCGCGTATCATGTGTCCCGTGGAATACATCGGGCCGATCATGAATCTCGGCACCGAACGGCGCGGCGTGTACAAGAACATGCGCTACCTCGACACGGCGCGCGTGGAGTTTGACTGGGAGTTCCCGCTCGGCGAGATCATTCTCGACTTCTTCGACAAGATGAAGACCGTGAGCCGCGGGTACGCCTCGTTGGACTACGAGATGTTGGAGTATCGGGAAAGTGATCTCGTGCGTCTCGATATGCTGATTAACGGCGACGCGATCGACGCCTTCTCGGTCATTGTCCACAAGGACAAGGCGTATGAGTGGGGCCGCAAAGTGGCCGAGAAGCTCAAGGAGCTGATCCCGCGACAGCTGTTCGAAGTGGCCATTCAGGCGAGCATCGGGCAGAAGGTCATCGCGCGTGAAACCGTGAAGCCATTGCGCAAAGACGTGTTGGCCAAGTGCTATGGCGGCGATATTTCGCGCAAACGCAAGTTGCTCGAAAAGCAGAAGGAAGGCAAAAAGCGCATGAAGCAGGTTGGCAGCGTCGAGATTCCGCAGGAAGCCTTCCTGGCCGTGCTGCAGGTGGACTAGTCGACAATACCGCGTGTCTGCCCTGGTCCTCCAGACCTCCTTTCTTGGAGACATGATCCTGACGACGCCGCTCCTTGAGCGTCTGTCACGGGCAGGGCCGGTGCACGTTATCGCCACACCGGCAAACGCGGCGATTGTCGCCAACCATCCGGCAGTGACGTCGGTGATTGTCTTCGACAAGCGCGGCGCAGATCGTGGGCTGAGCGGCGTGCGGCGAGTGGCCCGCGTTGCACGCGCGACTGGTGCAACGACGGCATATCTCGCGCAAGGGTCGCTTCGCACGGCGTCGATTGCGTGGTTGGCTGGCGTGCCGGAGCGCGTGGGATTCGATACGTCGCCGGGACGCCTCTTGTACACACGGCAGGTGCGCTTTCGACGCACGTGGCACCACGCGCAACGGCTATGGTCGCTTGGCAACAGCGCCTCAGAACGCGATGATGTGCAGCCCCCCACGCTTCGCCCATCGCTCCACCCGAGCGATGCCGACCGTGCGCAGGCGAAGTCGCTACTGACGGTGCATGGCGTGCACGACGGTGAAGCGTTGGTCGCGCTGGCGCCGGGAAGTGTTTGGGCCACGAAGCGATGGCCATCGTACGACGCACTTGCCGCCGCGCTCCTCGCGGTTTTTGCTGGTGGTACACTTCCGCGGCTCGTGGTGCTTGGCGCGGCTGGCGATGCACCACTCGCCGCAGCCATCACCGATGCGGTACGGGCGGTGGGTGGTGTGCCGGTCATCGACGCGACCGGCAGACTGTCATTGCTTGGCTCAGCGGCGCTTCTGGAACGCGTGCAGGTGCTGATTACCAATGACTCGGCACCGTTACATCTGGCGTCGGCGGTCAATACCCCCACCGTCGCCTTGTTTGGACCGACCACCCCAGCGCTTGGTTTTGGACCGCTGTCCGAGCGCCGCGCCATCGTGCAACAAGATCTCGGCTGTCGCCCCTGCGGAGCGCACGGTGCGCGCACCTGCCCGCTTGGCCACTGGGACTGCATGCGCACGTTGCGCGTTCCGAGCGTTGTGGCCGCCATCTCCGAAGTGACCGCCATGCCGTGACGCTGCGATGGCGTGACGCCGCGCGCCGACGAGCGGATGGTCGGCACCCACTTGGATCGGGGGCCAAACGACGAGGCGTCCGGCCATATCGTCGCTGGGATGTCGCGTTATCTTGTCGGTATGCCCATCGTTGAGTCTGAATTCATTGTTGGCGTCGATCTCGGCGGCACCAACATCGTCGTCTGCGCCATGTCCGCAGACGGAGTACGGCAGCACGGACTGGCGTCCGAACCGACTCGCGCGCAGGATGGCCCCGACGCCGTGATCGGGCGTATGGCGCGCATGGTGAACGAAACCGTGACCGTCACGATGCGGGAGACGGGTGTGTCGCGGGCGGCGTTTCGCGGCGTGGGCATCGGTGCACCGGGCCCACTGGACCGCGAGAAAGGTCTCGTGGTAATCGCGCCCAACCTGGGCTGGCGGATGGTCCCGCTTCGCGATCGCATGGCCGAACTGACCGGTCTTCCCGCGGCGCTCGACAACGACGCGAACTGCGCCACGTACGGTGAATGGTGGATTGGTGCCGCCAAGGGAGGTCGCAATGTGATCGGCGTAACGATCGGCACGGGAATCGGAGGCGGGCTGATTCTCGACGGCAAGTTGTATCATGGGTCGAGTGACGTGGCGGGAGAAATCGGTCATGTCACGATCGACCAAACGGGACGTCGCTGCGGCTGCGGGAATTACGGCTGCCTTGAGGCCTACGCGTCGGGCACGGCGATCGCCGAGCGTGCGCGAGAAGCGTTGTCATACGAGCAGGAGTCGATCTTGCGGGACATGGTCGGCGGTGATGTGGCGAAGATCACGGCCGCCACCGTTTATGAGGCCGCGTCACAGGGCGATGCCGTGGCCACCGAAGTGGTGCGCGATACAGCCCGCTTCCTGGGGACCGGTCTCGCGAACTTGCTCAATATTTTCAATCCCGATGTGATCGTCATCGCGGGCGGCGTGACGCGCGCGGGGGAAGCGCTCTTCGCGCCACTGCGTGCCGAGATTCGGAAGCGGGCCTTTAAGCCCGCGGTCGACGCGTGTCGCATCGTGCCGGGAACATTGCCGGGTACGGCCGGCGTGGTTGGTGCCGTCGCGACCTTCCTCGCGCAGCATGGTGCGTCGAGCGCGCCGAGCGCGCCGAGAGTGTCGTGACGGCGTGGCCGTGACGGCGTCGTATTTGCAGCGCGAGACGGTGGCGCGCCAGCGGGTGGGCGTGATCGGGACACTGGTGTGGGACGTGATTTACGGTCGTGATCGACGTGCAGTCCCCGTTGAAGAATGGGGTGGCATCACCTATGCGCTCTCAGGCTTCGATGCCGCATTATCGGCCGACTGGGAGCTTGTCCCCCTGATCAAAGTGGGAGAAGATTTGGCCGCGCGCGCGCGCGCGTACGTGCGCACACTGCGGTCCGTGTCTTCTGATGCCGCGCTGATCGAAGTGCCGTATCCGAACAACCGCGTGGAGCTTCGCTACGTGGATGACGAACGTCGCAGCGAAGTGTTGACTGGAGGAATTCCGGGTTGGACGTGGCTCGGGCTCAAGCCTGTTCTCGATGCCGCGCACCTGGACGCCTTGTATATCAACTTCATGAGCGGCTGGGAGCTTGATCTGCCCACCATGCAACTCGTTCGCGCCCACTTTCGCGGGCCCATCTACGCCGACCTCCATTCGCTGGTGCTCGCCGTGCAAGCCGATGGCCTCCGCGTGCCGCGCCCGTTGCCCGATGTTGCGGCCTGGTGTGCCTGCTTCGACGTGTTGCAGATGAACGAAGATGAAATGCAAATGATCGCGCCCGATCCCATGGCGCTGTCAGCCACTGCGATGGCTGCAGGCGTTTCGTGCCTGTGCGTGACGATGGGCAAGCGTGGCGCGGTGTATGTGGCCGCTCCGGGTATCGAGCGACTTGCTGACATTCCCCGTCTGTCGGGTCACAGTTCGGCACTCTCCACATCACCACGCGGTGGCTCTGGTGCGTTTGGTGCGGTCCGCACAGCGCTGGTGGCGTCCGTCCTTCCGCGCATCGACGGGACTGGCGATCCGACGGGATGTGGTGATGTTTGGGGGGCTACCCATTTCTCTCGACTGCTCGCCGGTGATAACTTGACGACTGCCATAGACGCCGCACACCGCGCCGCGTCGCGCAATGTGGAGCACCGCGGCGCGACGGGACTCGCGCAATACCTTCGAGGAGAAATCAGCACGTCGTGACGACCGTGATCAATGTGCCGCCATCGCTTGACGACCAGTCGTTCGAACTGGTGTTTGAGCAACTGGCGCTGGTGCCCGAAGGGCAGAAGATCCTGATCGATGCGCGTCATGCGCGTTGGGCGTCACCGTACGGGTTGACGGCGCTGCTCTGTGTCGCGCAATCACGCGCCGAGCGCATGGACTTCGCGGTGCCCGAGCATCCCGACACGATCTCGTACTGGTCTCGAGCGGGGTTCTTTCGTCATGCCGCCGAGCTGTTCGACGTGCACGGCTCTGTGCCGCGTTCTCGCGAACCACAACATTCCGATGTGCTGCTCGAAATCACGCCCATTGTCCGTACCGAAGACATTCACGGCGTTGTTGGTCGCATTCAGGAACGTGCTGGTGCGATTCTGCACGGCCAACTGCATCTCGACACCGCCGTGACCGGACGATTCAGCATGACCCTGAGTGAGTCCTGTCAGAACATCGTGGAGCACGCGGGGCAAGGGGGGTGGGTGGCCGTGCAATCGTACAACTACCGACGGCGGTTGGGCAGACGGGTCGTTGTCATCGCCGTGTGCGACGCGGGGATGGGGTTTCGGGAGTCGCTCGAAAGTTCACCGGGGCATCGCGCGCGCGACCGATGGGATGACGCGATGGCCCTGGAAGACGCCGTACTGCGCGCCACGAGTCGGTTTCGCCACGCCGACAAGGGCCGCGGTCAGGGACTCGCGGGCATTCGACGGTTCGTGGGGCAGTGGGACGGCAAGTTGACCGTACGCAGCGGGACGGCGCGGATTGCCATCACGCCGAAGTGGGATGAAGACGTGCCGATGACTGAGGGGTTGCCGACCTTTCCGGGGTCACAGATGCAGATCACGATTCCGGAGAAGCTGGCCGACGCCGGCACGACGCCACCAAGTGCTGAGCCGTCGCGTGCACGGCCACGACCGAGAGAACGTTCTTCGTGACGCACTTGATCGATGTCAGCACGGTGCTGCGCGGTACGGTGTGCGATTTGTATTCCAATCTGGTCACACGCCCGACCGGCGCTGCCGTTCGCTCGGCGATTGAACAACAGGTGGTGGAGATCGGCATGCCGGTCGTCACGACGATCGACTTTTCCCAGGTCAGCCTGTTGGATTTTTCCTGTGCCGACGAGATCGTGGCCAAGCTGCTGTTGCGCTATGCCGATGACGATGGTCCCACGGGTTACGTGCTCTTTCGTGGCATCCACGACGGGCATCTGGATCCTATCGAAACCGTGCTCGCGCATCACGACCTGGCGTTGATCGCATGGAACGAAGGATTCGCTGAACTCTACGGCAGCGTGACCGACGACGAACGATGGCTGTGGGAAGTGGTGCGTGACGACGGGCCGATCACGCTCGGCGACGCCGTGCGCCTGCTGGGTATCGCTATGGCAGAGACCTCCACGTTGCTGGACCGTCTCTCCCGGAAACGCCTCATCATGCGTCATGCTGATGGCTACGTTGTGCCCGGCGTGATGCCTCGAGCCTCCTGATTATCTCCTGATTCTCATGGCCAAATTCAGCGGCTTCTCACCGCCCCTCCAAGTCGTCGGATTCGTCTCCTCCCGCGCGGGCGATGCGGACCGTGGCCCAATGATTCGCATGCGTCCGGAGGACGCCCTGATCCGCCTCGTGACCGATGGCGAGTTGGTGCGTGTGGTATCGGATCGCCGTTCGGAACTGGCCGTGCTGCAGCTGGACGAGTCGTTGCCGAGGGGCGGCGTTATTCTCCGTGACGTCGTGGGCGCCTCGCCTTCGGAAATCGTGCGTGTGCTCAAACCGGACAACGACACGCTTCGCTACGTGTGACCAGGACCCCGTTTTCGTGAATCACGTGACCCAGTCTCTTCACGCGGGTGGTGCCCTCGTCGCCGCCGATGTCGCCGGCGATGTCGACGCGCTGCAGCGTCGACTTGCCGCCATGGAGGATGCAGAAGCAGCCGTGGTCCTCGCCAGCGGTATGGCGGCGACCGCCTGCACGATGCTCGCGCTGCTCCGCACCGGTGATCATCTCATCGCGAGCGCGTGGCTCTACGGCGCAACACGGCGTTTCTTCGAGCGCGAGCTGCCGATGATGGGGATCCAGGTCACGTTTATCGATCCCACGGAATTGCGCGCCTGGCGTCGCGCCGTGCAGGGGAACACGCGGGCACTGTTTCTCGAGTCGCCGGTCAATCCCACCACCCGAATCGTCGATCTCCGGCACGTTCGTGGGCTTACCGAAGAACGCGGGATTGCATTGGTCGTTGACTCGACGTTCGCCACGCCAATCAACTGCAAACCGATTGCCTATGGTGCAGACGTTGTGCTCCACTCGGCGACCGAATATTTGAACGGACAAGACGTCGGGTCTGCGGGCGTGGTATGCGGCACCGAGGAGCTGGTCGACGAAGTCCGTGAAAAGATGGCTGTGTGGGGCTCACTGCCCGACGCCGCGGGCATTGCGCGACTCCACCGTGGCCTCGACACGTTAGCCATGCGCATGGAGCGCCAAAACGCGTCCGCCCTGCGCATTGCGCGATGGGTCGAGCAGCACACGGACGTGAAGCGTGTGCTCTACCCTGGCCTCCCGTCGCATCCGGATCACGCACTCGCCGGCGCGATGTGCGACGGCTTTGGCGCCAGTGTGGCCCTCGCGTTGGCGGGCGGGCCTCCCGCTGCTGAGCGACTTCTGGACGCGGTGACGGTCTTTCAACACAGCCCCACAGCAGGCGGCGTCGTGTCGTCGATGCGTCGGCCCGGACTCACGACGCACCGCACGCTCGCCGTGGCACAGCGTCCCGACGCCCTCATCGATGACAGCATGATCCAACTCCATATCGGCCTCGAAGACGCGGATCACCTGATCGCTGATCTCGCGCGCGCGCTGGCCTCATAATGTCCGGCATTCTCCGACTGACGAACGTCACGAAGGACTACCCTCGCTCGGGCATCGCGTTACGTGACGTGTCTTTCGAGATGAAGAAAGGCGAGTTCGTCTTTCTTGCGGGGCATAGCGGATCCGGGAAAAGTACGATGCTCAAACTTCTCGCGATGAGCGAGAAACCGTCGAATGGCGAGGTCCGTATTTCAGGATTCTCTTCGGCGAACATCAAAGACCGCGAAATCTCGAAACTGCGTCGCCGTCTGGGCATCGTCTTTCAGGATTTCCGCCTCCTTCCTGATCGTACGGCCGAGGCCAACATCGCGTTCGCGCTCGAGGTGACGGGAGCGGCGCAAGCCACGATTGGCCCCAAGGTGGCGCGACTCCTGACACAAGTCGGCCTCGCCTCGAAGGCCACAGCGTTCCCCCATGAGCTGTCCGGGGGCGAGCAGCAACGAGTGGCCATTGCCCGGGCATTGGTCAACGATCCGTTCGTCTTGCTCGCCGACGAGCCGACGGGCAATCTCGACGACAGGGCGACCCACGCCATCTACTTGTTGCTTCGCGAGATCAATTCGTCCGGGACGGCGGTGGTGATGGCGACGCACGACATCTCGCTGATTGAGCGCACCGGTCTTCGTTTTTTGGTTCTTGATCGTGGAAATCTGATGTACGACGGGACGGACGTGGCGCGCCTTCGCGCCGACATGCGCGGCGGTGGACGATGAGGTTGGCGTGGCGTGAGGTATTGCTGGCATTTCGCCGCTCGCCAGCCCTGGCGTTGCTGAGCATCACCACGATCGCGTTCTCCCTGTACGCCTTCGGCTTGTTCGGGTTGGTCGCGATCAACATCAAAGCGGCGCTGCGGACGATCGAGGATCGGGTGGAGATCCGCGCGTTTTTAGTGAACAACGCAAAAGACGAGCAGATACAAGCGGTCATGACCGCAGCCCGCCGCGTACCGCACGTGGCCAGCGTTGGTTATGTCAGTCCCGATTCCGCCATGCAGCGCGCGCGTGCTGAACTGGAGGAGTTTCGCGACGTCATGGAGGGGACGCTCCTTCCGGGGTCCATCGAGCTCCGATTGAAGGAGGGCGCTCGCGATCCCGAGGTCATGAAGCAGATCGCCGGGCAGTTGCAGACCTATCCCATCGTGGACGACGTCATGTACGGACGCGAGTGGATTGAAAAGCTGTACCGCGTGCGTACCATCGCAGGCATTGCTGGCACAGGGCTCGGTTTCGTCTTCGCGCTGGTGGCCGTCATCATCATTGGCGCGACGATCCGAATGGCCATTCTCGCACGTACCCGGGAGATCGAGGTCATGCGCTTGGTCGGGGCAACCAACGGCTTTGTCCGTTTGCCTTACATGTTGGACGGCTTGTTGAAGGGGATGCTGGGTGGCGTGATCGCGGTGCTGCTCTCGTGGTCGACCAATCGCCTGGTGTCGCGTTCGTTCATGCAGACCGAGTTCTTTACCACCGAGCAGATGCTGTTGGGCGTACTTGCCGGCGCCCTGATCGGACTCCTCGGGAGCTGGATTTCCGTTGGTCGCCATCTTCGTCGAGTTTGGCAGGACCGCTGATGGCCAGATCGGCCACACGTGGCAGCACGCGTGACAGTACGCGTGGCAGTACGCGTGGCAGTGCGCGTGGCAGTGCGCGTGGCAGTACGCGTGGCAGTACGCGTGGCAGTGCGCTGCGGTGCTGCATTGGGGCCTGGCTGGTCGTGTGCGTCGTCGCGTCGCAGGCGGCGGCGCAGGGCGCGGGGCGCGCGGGTACACCGCCTGCGACCACTCCCGAACAGCGCATGCGCCAGCAACAGGACGCCCTCGACAAGCTGAGACGAGAGCGCACGGACCTGGAAGCCCGCATGCAGCAACTGCAGCGCAACGCCAGATCGCTGGCCGACGAAGTGAACAATCTTGAAGCGCAACGGGCGACCACCAAACGCCTTGTCGTCGCGCTCGATGAACAGCTCACCACGATTACGAAAGAAGTTGCCGACGCCAGCACAGGGCTTGTGCAGGCTGAGCAGGAAATCGTCAGCAAGCGTGCAGTCCTGGAGCGACGCATGGTGGACATCTACAAGCGTGGCCAACTGTTCGAGGCGGAAGCGCTACTCTCGGCGCAGTCGTTCGCCGGGCTCGTGGCGCGCTACAAGTATCTGCACGATCTCACACTGTACGATAAGAGCCTCGTGCGGCGCGTCGAGTCGCTTCGCAATAACATCGTCACGCAGCGTGAACTGCTGGTGCGACTCCAGGACGAAGTCCAGCGAAACCGCACGGAGAAGGACCAGGAAGCCAACCGTCTTGCAAATCTCGAAGGCCAGCGACAGCGCACCCTGGCCGTCGTGCAGCGTAGCGCGGCGCAGACGCGTGAGCGCCTGACGCAGATCGCACGAGACGAAGCCCGCGTCGCGGGCGTCATTGCGGGTTTCGAAAGCGCGCGCCGACGTGCCGAAATGGCGCCCAATGCGAAGCCGGCGGCGCCATCCAGCATCCGGACCTCTGATCTGGGGAAACTGGACTGGCCGGTGGAGGGCGCCGTGCTATATCGGTTCGGCGTGGTCATCAATCCCAACAACACGAAGACACGCTGGAACGGCATGGGCATTGGCGCCAGCCAGGGGACGTCGGTGCGCAGTATCGCGGCTGGCGAGGTCGTGCTGTCGGAGTTGGTGGGCACGTATGGTGCCACGGTCATCGTGCAGCACGGCGGCGGCGACTACTCAATCTATGGCTCCCTCGAGCGCATCGATGTCCGCAAAGGTCAGACCATTCAGAAGGGCGCGGTGATTGGAACCGTCGGCTCTGCCGATCCCGACTTGCCACCGCATCTCCACCTCGAGATTCGCCCCAGAGGGCGTGCGGTGGACCCTTTCGAATGGCTTCGCGCGCAGCGTCGCTAGCACTTCGCTAGCACTTCGCTCGCACTTCGCTCGCACTTCGCTCGCACTTCGCTCGCAGCGACTGTTTGCGCGATCCTCCGGACGTAGATTTGTTGATGCCCGTGAAAAAGACCAGTGTACCGAAACGCGCCGCCCCCGGCGCTGCGAAAAAGCCAACGTCACGAAAGCCGGCGTCGGCCCTGCCTCCGTCTCTGGTCGTGCCACTGGTGGTAAACGCTGGCGATTGGACGCATGATCTCGCGCCACTCGGCGCACATGTGTCCATCGCCGGTGGTACCTGGGAGTCGGCCGCGCGCGCGCGTGAAATCAGCGCTACCGCCACGCAAATCTTCACCAAACAGGCCAATCGCTGGGTAGAACGCGAAGTCGAGCCCGAAGAAGCTGCACGATATCGCGCCGCCATGGTGCAGACGCACGTGCGTTGGACCTGTGCGCACGACTCGTATCTCATCAACCTGGCCTCGCCCAACGACGTGCTGCGCAGGCGATCCATCGAGAGCTTCGGGCTTGAGCTACGACGCTGTCACGCGCTCGGGTTGGATGCGTTGGTCTCACACCCTGGCAACTACATGGACGACCGTGCCAGTGGACTTGCCCGGAACGCCGACGGCATTGCGCAGGCGCTGGAGTCCGAAGCGGGACCGACGCGGTTGCTCATGGAGTTGACCGCCGGCCAAGGCACGGTGCTCGGCTCCACGTTCGAAGAAATGGCCGACCTGTTGGAACGCCTTCCGCGATCGCTTCAATCGCGGCTTGGCGTCTGCCTCGATACAGCGCACATCTGGGCTGCTGGCTATGACCTGATCAACGACTATGATGACGTCTGGCGGCGATTCGGTGAAACGATTGGCTTTGCGCGACTGGGTTGCCTGCACCTGAACGATTCCAAAGCGGCGCTCGGCTCGCACCTTGATCGTCATGAACTGATTGGGGAAGGCACCATTGGGGCCGATGCGTTCCGTCGCATCATGACCGATGAACGCCTGGCGCTCGTGCCGAAGATCATCGAGACACCGAAAGGCGATGTGCCCGCCGAGACCGACGGCCGCATGGTGCGACTGCTGAGAGAACTCGCGGCATGAGTTCGGAGCACGTTGCGCGCTCGGTGCGGTGGCGCTGGTGCGGTGGTCGCAATCGCGAGGCGCTCGTTCTTCTCTCATCGTGTGCACTGTACACATCGGAGCTGAGTGGGCAAACCGGCACTCGGCGTCCGACGTCCGCAACGACGCATCGATGGATTGCGTCTGGCGAAGTATCCGCGGCGTTGGGCGGCACGTGGCTTACGAGCACGACGGCACCGACCGTGCGCACCGATATCGGCGTGGGCCTGTCGGTTGGCGCGCACCGTGCATTGTCCGCGCGAACACGTGGAGGATTCGCACTGCGCGTGCAGAGCCAACCGCTTCGGCTTTCCGAGGCTGGCACGTCGTGGGACGGCGGCACGCTGACGGTCGGCGATCTGGTTGGCACACTGGCTGTCCCGGCACTCCGCGCCGGTGGGATCCAATCGGAAGTGGAGATCAGCAGTGGACTCTCGCTGCTGGCGGGCGCACGTGGGATCTATCCGTTCTCGAGTGCGGGAACGATCACGCCGGTGATCGGTCTCGGCGCGAACGTGTTTCGCGCGGCTCCTGGTTCTGGCCACACGCACAACAGGAGGCTGAGCATGATCGTGCGATACGATCTCATTCGTCTCGATCCTGGCCCAACCCTGGCGGCAAGTCAGGACACGTTTTCGGGGACGGCCGGATGGGCGTCGCGCATCAGCGCAGGCTTGCGGGTGCACCGTTGAAGCGTCCTGCCCTCGTCCCACTTCCCTCTGCGGTGAGCACCCCGCGGGCGTCGGCATGGTCGCGCCTCCGCGTGGCAGTGAGTGGCGTCTGTGTGTTGAGCACGTTCGCCTGCGATGCGCCGACCGCCTCACGACCAAAACCCGCATTTGCGCCCACCACGCTTACTGGGGGTGTGCTGTACAGGTGGGAGAGTGGGACGACGATTCGTGTCTGGGTGGTGAACTCGCCCCCGTCTGCTGCTCCGCTGGATCTTGGGCTCGCAACCCGCCAAGCCATCGAGCGTTGGAATGCCGTAGCTGCCTTCCGTGAATTCACACTGAAATCAGCGACCCGCATCGACGAGGCCCAGATCATCATATACGACGGCGTCGCTGCCCTGCCCGTCTCCGTGGGAACCTGCGGGTTTAATCCGCGCGGTGCGGCCGGATACACCTATTTTTGCCCTGGGACTGCAGCGGTTGGTGCCATTCCGCGCGCGGAAATCCTCCCGCTCAGCCAGGACGGGCCCGGACTCACAACCGTGGTCATTCGACTGGATCGCGGTCGCGTGAGCAACCAGAGCTCGTACAACGCCATTGTGGCGCATGAATTCGGGCACGCGCTTGGCATCGGTGCGCATAGCGATCTGCCTACGGACGTCATGTTTGGACTACCAACAGCAGAGACGCCGAGCGAGCGGGATCGTGCGACCCTGCGCTGGCTCTTGGGACAGCACCCGGCACTTGTGCTGTAGCGAGGGCGCTCGCGCTTGAGGCGAGCGCCTGGAAAGGTCATGTTTCCCCTGGAGGATATTTCCATTTGTTTCTTGGCGAAGAAACCCCGAATCGTGTATCCTTGCACGAGTCTCAAGAGTCTTGCTTGACGCTGCCTTTTGGTGGCGGCGCTGGTGCGTGCTGGTGCTGTTCACGTTCATCGGTATTCCTTGCGGAGGCGCTCCCCAGTCGCCTTCGCTTTCCCTATTTGTAGAGGGTCGCAGTCATGGCGACAGAGCTTTCGCCCACTTCTTCGGCAACGCGTGAGAGCGCGGACGGCCTATCCACTCAAGGGCTGACGCCGTCCGGTCGCGTGCACTGGAATCTCGTGTCGCCCGAACTGGTCGAAGCGGCCATTCGCCGGAACGAAGGCGTCCTCGCGGAGATGGGGCCGTTTGTCGCGGTGACGTCACCGCACACCGGTCGCTCGCCGAACGACAAGTTTGTGGTGAAGGAAGCGACGAGCGAAGCCGATGTCGATTGGGGCAAAGTCAATCAGCCGATTTCTGCGGCGCAGTATGCAACGCTCAAGGCTGACGTGAAGGAATATTTGAACGGGCTTGGCGAGCTTTTTGTGCAAGACCTGTATTGCGGTGCAGACCCTGCTTCACGCCTCAGCGTCCGATACGTGCTTCCCAACGCGTGGCACGCGAACTTCGTGCGCAACATGTTCATTCGACCGATGGTCGAAGAGCTGGCGTCCTTCGCGCCGAACTTCACCGTATTGCACGCGCCCGAGTATCAGGCTGATCCGTCACGCCATGGTACGCGCACTGGCACGTTCATCGTGCTGAATCTCGCGGAGCGTACGATCCTGATTGGTGGCACGCGCTACGCCGGTGAACTGAAGAAAGCGATGTTCACGGTGATGAGCTATCTGTTGCCACAGCAAGGCGTGCTGTCGATGCATTGCTCGGCCAACATTGGCGCGGCCGGTGACACGGCATTGTTCTTCGGCCTGTCAGGCACCGGGAAGACCACGCTCTCGGCCGACCCCGCGCGCGGGCTGATTGGCGACGACGAGCATGGTTGGGCGGCAGACGGCACCTTTAATTTCGAGGGGGGCTGCTACGCAAAAGTGATCAATCTGTCTGCGGAGACGGAGCCGGACATTTATGCGACGACGCAGATGTTCGGCACGGTGCTGGAGAACGTCGTACTGCATCATCCGTCACGCGCAGTGGATTTTGCGAATCAGTCCATCACCGAGAATACGCGCGCGTCATACCCGCTGCATTACATCAAGAATCATGTGCCGAGCGGGCGTGGCGGCCACCCCAGGAACGTCGTGTTTCTCACGGCTGACGCGTTTGGGGTCTTGCCCCCCATTGCCAAACTCTCGCCTGAACAGGCGATGTATTATTTCCTGTCGGGGTACACCGCCAAGGTTGCCGGCACGGAGCGCGGTGTCACCGAGCCACAGGCCACGTTCAGTGCCTGCTTTGGCGCGGTCTTCCTGGTGTGGCATCCCACCAAATACGCGACCATGCTTGGTGAATTACTCAACACGCATGGCGCGCAGGTATGGCTGGTGAATACGGGGTGGTCTGGTGGCGCCTATGGCGTCGGCAAGCGCATGAAGCTCTCTCACACGCGCGCCATGGTGCATGCCGCGCTCGACGGTCGGCTACAGAGCACAGCGACCACAACAGATCCGATCTTCGGGCTGCAAATGCCCACGGCGATCGACGGCGTACCGAGCGAAGTGCTGAATCCCCGTAGCACATGGACCGACGGCGCCGCCTACGACACGCAGGCGCGCAAGCTGGCCGGCATGTTCCGCGAGAACATCACAAAGTTCGGTGACGCCGTGCACGCGAACATTCTCGCGGCCGGCCCCCAAGGCTGATCAAAGGCTGATCAGGGTACGAGCCGCGTCTTCTCGATGAACAGCTCGCGTCCTTCGCGTGCTGCGAGATAGACAGTGCCGTTCGGACCGAAGCCAACCAGCTGACGACCTGACGGGACCTGGACACGGTGGACCAGCTCGCCTTGGCGGCTGACCACGTCGTAGACCTGCGGTGGCAGGTTGGCCATGCCGGGGATCATGCCGGCCAAGGCGGCCATGCCTGCTCCGCCACCGCCAGCGCGCCCAGTTGAATCACCGGGCGCACCGACCCGACGAGCAGCGGTGTCTGCCGTTGCACCGCGCGCGCGCCCTGCACCGCCCGGCGCGCCGCCGCCTGGAGGTCCGCCGCCAAAACCACCGCGTCCTCCGCCACCGCCCATCATCTGTGAGGCGATTTGCGCCTGTAGATTGGACGTCGACGGCAAGATCCAGAGGTTTCCGTCGCGATCAGCCATCGATGAACCCGCGCGAACCGGTGGGTAGTAGTCAGGGAGCTTTTCTGGCGCCGTGACTTCGAAGTTCATGCGAAACGTGCTGTTCCCGCCCTGTGCCGCAGAACGGTCGGTGATCGCTTTGGCCATGGTCTTGAGCGAATCCACCATCTTATTCTTGTCATCGTCGGAAATGCGTTTCCAGTCGAACGGCAGTCGTTCCGACGAAACGAGTTTTCCGTCAGGCGAGAAGTAGTCGACGTGGTAGTCCAGCACGCGCACCACCGCCACCGTGCCGTCGCTGAGCAGCGCCCAGTCGTCTCCCTGTGGCAGGGGATTAATCTTCATGGTCATGCGCATGCTTCCATCCTCGCCGCGTGTCATGGCCGTTTCTGATTTAGGCACCTTGAGCCACGCGACGCTGTCCGCTTTGCGCGTATCGAAGTTGGCGCGAACGATGGGGACCGAATCGGGCTGTTGGGCGCCTTGATTGCCACGGCCTCCGGGGCCGCCGCCACCGAAGCCGCCACCGCCGCCGAAACCGCCGCCGAAACTGCCGTCACCGCGAGTCTGCTGTGCGGCCGGTGCAGCCGGCATGGCTTGCCCCGGAATAGGCGCCGTCGCGGCGCGCGGTTGCCCACCTTGGGGCTGCCCACCACGCCCACCACCACGATCGTTCCCCGAACCAAACATGGCGCCAACTCCACCGCCACCAACGTTATTGCCTTGACGGTACACGAGCTGCCCCATGGTGTCGAAGGCGTTCGCGCCAAGGTTGGTTGAGGCCAACGTATTGATGTCGTTGTTCCGAGGCGCGGCCATGATGCGCGTCACCTTGCCCTGCGCATTCAACACGAGCATCGCGTTCGTCGACGGATCGACGATGATCGAGGAATCCCCGAGATAGGGAATCAATCCAGCGGCCCGTTGCCCGTAGGGCACAGGCGCGCCAGGGGCCGTGTCAGCGATGACCCGTACTTCCTTCAGCCCGCCGTCGAAGCGAAGCATCTGACGCCGGGACCCATCATTGACGTAGACGCTGCCGTCGGAGAGTACACGAAGCGACGTCACCGCCCCAACACCGCGCGCCGCGCGCGCCTCGGCGGGAGCGAGTTGCTTGAGTGGCACCTTCGCCGCGGTACTCGCGGTATCCTGCGCGCCCAGCAATGGGCCAGCGAGCGATGCGGCGCCAGCCACAATCAGCGCGCGCAGAGATGGTGTGTTCGTGGTCATGTATGCCTCAAGAGAAGAACGCCGCGTTTGTCCGAGCGCGCGAATGGGAGTGTGACGCAGTGCCGTTGGCATCAGTTCCCTCGCCCGCCGCCGCCAAACCCACCCCCACCACCACCGCCACCACGACCGCCACCGCCACCACCACCACCGCCAAACCCACCGCCACCGCCACCGCCACCGCCTGCGGTCCCGGAGCGGATGCCAATGAGCGTGCGCTTGTCCATAAAGCCCGCAAGCTGCGTGGGAAGAACGCGGTACTGCGCGGCAGTCAGCAGCTTGCGAAGATCGGGGGCAATCTTGATCAGCATATCCACGTTCTCCTCACGCGCGTGCCTGTACTTGTCATACGCCGCGCCATGATCGTACTTGTCGGGCAGATCCACGAGAAACCGCGTGACCGGATTCCAGATGGAATCGGCTTTGAGCACGTAGTGATAGTTGAGCGTGGCAATGCTGTCCGCCTGTTTTCGCGTGAGCTTGAGCGTATCGGACTGCTGCAGCAGCTGCTGCATGGGATTGATGATGCCTGAGTTCGCGGTACCGCGTAGCTGCTGCAAGGTAGGCTTGTTGCCGGTGCGTGAGCGACCGCGGTCCAATTGCTGGAGCAACTGCTGGCTCTCTCGCGTGGGCCCGATATCGAAGCGCAGGAGCGCGGTGATCGATGTCGGCTGACGGAACGCGTTCTGCGACGGGCGTGTCGACCCGAAGCGCTCGTTCACCTCGTACTTGAAGCTGTTCGTCGTCGCATCGAACCCGCGCACAAACAGCAGGTTCTGGTCTGGCTGAATGAACTGGCCCCACCCTTTCAGATTGTCCTGTCCATGTACCAACCGATCGATACCGCCGATCGGGTTTTGGATTTGCACCGACAGATTCACCCGCTGCGGAAGACCGATGCGCAGCGAGTTGACGGAGATGCCGAGGTTGCCGCTGGACGTCCACGGCCCGAGGCACGAGTTGCGACCGGCAAGCGCGCCGAGCTGGGAACGCAGGCAGTTCGTGGCCTCGGGCGTTCCATTCGCCAGCAGCGCCTGCATCCCTGCCATCACCGTTGGGTCGCTTCCTGCGGATGTGGGATCGAAGATGAACGCGCGGTCGTTGTTGTAGCTGTCGCCGTTCACATCGCCTTGAATCAGCGGCGTGTAGAACACCCCTGAGCGGAATCCGGCTGACCACGAGATGCGCATGGTGTTGAGCCAGTTGTAGCTGAGCGAATACTGGATCTGATGCCGAGCGAAGTTTTGCCCAGGTGACCATTCGCGTGATCGCGGATCGGACACCGTGCTGGTAAATCCGTTGAACTGTTCACGCACATCGGCCAGCACGTACGACGCACTCCAACCCCAGCGTGAACTGAAAGACACGGGCCGCAGGTTGAAGGTGAGTTGACTGGTCTCCGATTGCAGATTCGAGACCTGCTCGGTGACGCGACCGTACGCCTCCACCACGCGTGAGCCACGCCATGCAATCACACCGGTCGAGGGCACTACCGACGTATTGGGGACGTAGATCGGCCGATTGGCTTCGTTGCCCAACACGAAACTCTGTTGACCAGGGAAGTTGATATCAACGCCAGCCCCTTGATTCTGATTCCGGGACCACGTCGCATCAACGGTCGCTTGGAATCTGTTTTTCAGGATCGCGCCACTCCATTGCAGATTGGAGCGCAACGACCGCTGGGCCAGATAGCCACCGCTGAAGAACGTGACGTTGGGTGTGCTATTTGCAAAGACGGTGCCGTTGGTGCCATCGGCGCACGTGAGCGGGATGTTGTTCTCACTGACCGAATACGACCGCCAATTCGGAATGGGCGCGGCCGCCCCTAAACAGGTGAGCGCCTGCAATCCTGTTGGCAATCCGGTGTTATCGATGGCGCCCTGCACGAGCGTGAGCCCGGGCGTGTTTTGGAATACGCCCATCCCGCCTCGCACCACGGCGCGCGGAGCACGCACCATGCCGGGGATCAGAGTGAGTTGATCAGCTTGTCCATAAGTCCACGAGAAACCAACACGCGGGCTGAAGTAGTACCGGTTGGGGACCTCAGTGTTGTCGCGGTTGAAGGCTGTGGCGATGGCCGGGTTGGGATTGGGACCGGCAAGATACTTGTTGCCATCCATCCGCACGCCGTATTGCACTTGAACATCACGGGTGGGCCGCCAGGCATCGCCCAGGGAGAAGGCGCCAACCATCTGGCTGCCGCTTCGACGACGTGGGGCCAACTGGCGCGTGTACGACGCCGGGATGCCGGCCTCCAGCGCGCTGAGCGAGTTGTAGGTGAACGTGCCCTGCTGATTCTGTGTGAAGTCCTGCCAATAGCTCTCCTGGCGCAGTTCGGTGGTGAACTTGACCCGGTGGCGGTTGTCATCGCTGAACCACGACAATATGTTGTTGCCGGAAATCGTCGTGTTCTGCGACGCGGTGTTCAAATTGGTACTCCCTGCGAAGGCGAGGTTGCGCACCGACGACGACCCGTCTTCCAGCGAAGAATTTACGCGCACGTTGCCCGCCGGCAGATTGACAAAGGGCTCGGCGTTATTGCGCGACAGATTGAATCCCAACGTCGATTCAGTGAAGAGTCCGAAAAATCCAGCCTGACCGCTGTGGCGCAACTGTGCCGTGCCGCCATAGGTGGAGCGCTCGCCGTCGCGTGACGGCGTAAAGAGCGCCGTCTGCCCGCCACCCACGGGCGCAGTCCGACTCAAATTTCCCGTCACCGTGGCCGTATAGGTGTTGCCACGCGTGGAGTTCTGCGGGACGAGGTCGAAACCACCCAGGAATGATCCGCGATCGGCGATACGCTGCGACGAATACTCGTCCACGTTGAACGGCACCTGCTGCGTACCGAGAATCCCAAGGAGCCGCGACACGGAGTCGGCCGACACACCAACAGTCTGGAAACCAAGATCGTTGCTATTGAGGAGCGTTTGCAGATCCTGCATCCGACGATCGAACTGGAACGACGTATTGTAGAACGAATGATCTTGCTTGAACGGCCCCGACGCGGAACCGCCGAGCGAAAGATTCGTGAACTGCTGCGCCGTGGCCTGTGCCACGCGATCCACCCACTGCATGGGAGGGGCAATCAGATTGGAACTGAAGGCGCGATTGCGAAAGTTTGAGCCTGCACGCGTACGCACCTGCAACTGTCCTCCGGAGAAACCGCCGCGCGACACATCGTACGGCGACGTGGACAGCGAGGTGCTGACAGCCGCATCACGTGGCACCGTCGCGTCGCCGAAGTTCAATCCATTCAGCTGCGTGTTATTCTGGTCTCCACCAAGCCCGAAGACGGAGAAGGCATCCGCGGCACCATCAGCACCGAGCAAAAGTTGGACACCGGGAATCGAGGCCGCCATCGCCGCCAGATCACCCATCTGATCGGCCGACAAGAACCCGGGATCCGCCGACACGGCTCGCTCGGTACCACTCACATCGGACAGTGTATCGGTGCGCGAGACCGCAGCACGCTCACTGACCTGGATCGCGTCGAGCGTGACCGTCGCCGCGCTCAAGCGTGCATCGGCGATCAGGACTTCCTGGTCGGCCGTGCGCAGCACTTGATATCGCCGCGGCGTAAACCCGAGCGCCGCAAAGGTCACCCAGTAATCCCCTTCACCGCCGGGGAACGAGATCTGATAGCGGCCGTTGCGGTCCGTACGCGACGTGCGACTGACGTTGCCGCTGAGGGTCGTTGCGGTGACGAGCACGTTGGCAACGCCGACCGCGTCGGGACCGAGCACTCGGCCCCGGATGATATCGACGGACTGGGCGGCGGCCGACGACGCGAAGAGCAGGAGCAGTCCGAGGACGGACGCGAAGCGGCGAAAGAAGCGAGTATAGGTCACGAAAGACTGAGACGGGAAAACATCTGATGCGTTAAGGGGCCGATCGGCGGCCAGAGCGCCGCATCGTTGTTTTGATACGTCGCGTATCCCTCTGCCGTTGACTGTCGGTGGACTATCTTGCGAGATGGAGATCCTTCGCGACCCGATTTGGAACAACGTTCGGCTTGACCCACTGGCCTTGGCGCTCCTTGATACGCCGGTTGTCCAGAGGCTCCGATATGTTCGGCAGCTGGGCCTTGCCTTTCTCGTGTACCCCGGCGCTACGCACTCGCGTTTTGAGCATGCACTTGGGGCCTATCATCTGGCCGGCCTGGCGCTCCGTCTGCTCAGCGAACACGAAGGGGCGGGTCCACACAGCGCGCGCGACCACGCGCTGATCCGGGCCGCCGCGCTGCTGCATGATGTCGGGCACTATCCCTTCTCCCACGCCCTCGAAGAAATCGGCGTGACGCATCACGAGCAGGTGGCCCGCTCGCTGATCACCGAGGGACCCGTTGCCAAAGCGCTCGCGCAACAGCTGGGACCAGACGCGCCGGAGGAGGTCTTCGCGCTCATCACCGGGACGAGTGCGCATGCGTTGCAAGGCCTCATCTCAGGGTCCATCGATCTCGACAAGATTGAGTACCTCAAGCGCGATGCAACGATGTGCGGCGTGCCGTACGGCGAGATCGACGTCGATCGGCTGCTCAACTCGCTGGTATTGGTTGAACATCCGGACCATGGGCGCATCACGATCGGCGTGCACGAGAAAGGCCTGTCGGCACTGGAGTCCCTGCTCTTCGCGAAGTACCAGATGTATCGCAACGTGTATTGGCATCACGCGGTGCGCAGTGCGACGGCGATGTACAAACGTCTGGTCGCCATCAGCCTTGACGCTGGCATTGTGCAGGCGGCAGAGGTGGCCCGCTACACTGATGAAGGCCTGCTGGTCTGTCTCGATATTCCGCACCTCCCGATCGACGCGCGTCGACAACTTGACGGGATTCGTGCACGTCAGCTGCACAAGCGCGCCTACGAGTGCCCCGCAGCGACGTTGGGCGACGACGTCGGCGAGTGGATCGCCTCCGACTTCGCCCTCACCCGTCGCGTTGAGGATGCGCTGGCTCGCGAGTTGTCGCTCCCGACGGGTGCCCTGCTGTTGGACTACCCGGCGAAGACCCAAATGCTCGGGCTCGAGTTGCCGATGCGGCGACGCGACGGCCGCATTGAGTTGCTGACGTCGGCGGGCTGGGACGGCGCCATGAACCTGCCGCGCCTCAGCGATGAGTTCTATCGCAGTGCCCGCAGGCTTCGCGTCTTCACCGCCAACCGTGCGCCGATCCCGACCGAAAGGGTGTTACAGGTGTTACAGCAAGATGCCGATGCTGTTCGACATCAGTTGGATTGCGGTGTTGCGCTGCTCTAAACCGATCACCCTCTTTTTGTCGGGATCACCGCTCGTGATCACGGCGCGGTGCCACCCCTTCCCCATGCAACCGCTGCGCGCCATCTGTGGCGTCATCTGGCTGGCCTTCGCGTCGACGCCACTGTCTGCGCAAGCCGCGGCAACGGTGGATACGATGACGCTTCCCGTCATCGCTTCGGAGCGCGCAGCTCACGTCGACTCCGCAGCGGTACCGCTTGGCGCCTGGAGCGGATTGCGACGGGAGTTCCTTTCAAGCTCCACCCCGATGCGCGTCGCACTCGGCGCGAGTTTCGACCAGTTTCAGAAGGCGCCTAAAGAGTGGCCTCGCACGTTTCGCGGATTGGGCCAGCGAAGCGGCGTTCGGCTGGCCGAGGTTAGCGCGCAGCTCTTCGTGCTGTATGGCACAGCGGCGGTGTTTGGCCAAGACCCTACCTATCGCCCGCGTCGACATGGATCGGCGTGGGCGCGAACGCAGCACGCGTTCATTGGATCTGTGTCCGCATACCGACCCGACGGCTCCCGTGTCTTCGCCCTCGGCACCTTCACGGGCGCTGTTGCAGCGACGGTGGTGTCCAAACAGCTCTTGCCTGCCACGACGACCCGCGCGCAGATCGTGTCGCGCGGTACCTCCATGCTGAGTAATCGTGTGGTGCGATCGCTCTGGCAGGAGTTTCTCTCACCGCGACCGCTTTAAGGCGCCAGGATGCGGCGCCCAGAGCCACAGCGCCTCTCGTCACGGTCGCCCGCCGTCAGGCTCCCTTCTCACACCGCGGCGTACCCTGCTTCGCGGCCTCCAACATCTCGACCGCTTCCGTCGTGATCCCCCTGCCCCGATCCTTGGCGTAGAATGCCGCGATACCGGCGTGGAGGGAGTCGCTGCTCACGGTCGAGCGCACACCGTGAGCCCATTGGCGAACCTCGCGCGGCAGCTCAACAATGCAGCCCATGTCGCGACCGTCGGCATCGAGCAGCACGATGGTTGGCGTGGCGTTGCGCCCGTCGAGTGACTTATGGGTTTCCTGCACCGCGCGACCGTTGACGGGCAACACAATGCGCAGGTCAATGCCAGGTATTAATTCCGCCAGCTTGGCGAGATATGGGACGGAGTTCATGGAATCGCCGCACCGGTCAATCGCCACCACGAGGAGTTTCCAATTGCCGCCCACCGCACGAGCGCGCGCCAACAATGCGTCGTCGACCCGCGCGCTATCCGCCATACGCAGCCACCCCTCTCGACGTGCCTTGGCCGCGGTCAGGAAGTCCGCGAATGGCTGGCCGCTCGCCTGCAGCTGGAGCAGTGTGCTATCGGCCCGAACCGCACAACGAGCCGAGGAAGCTGCCTGCGCGCGATGTGGCGACGCCAGAAGCGCGAAGACGGCCACCGTCAGCGTGCCAAGGAAACGTGTCGAGACAGTCATCGGTCGTTGGGCTTGAAGGGTGAAGTGACTACGGCATCTGCTGCTTTGCACGGCCGTGTGCGTCTGCAAGTTTGCGTCCGATTCCGCGATAGAAGGCGGCATCGAGCGGCTTGCCATCCTCGGTGAGCGCCATCGCGCAGCGCTCGAGTGCATACAGAATGTTGCCGAGGTACGTCTGCGACAGCTCGGCGACGGATTCGTCAGCCACGCTCGTCAGTCGCGCTTGACGGCGGGCACTTCGCCGGTCGTGCCGGTGGGCATGCCGTGAACGGAGAGGACCTGCACTGCGATCGCGGTGATGTTGTCCAACCCGCCACGGCGGTTGGCCTCGGTGATCATCGCATCGACCATGCGACCCGGCGTTCCACGCGTTTCGATGATCTTCTTGAGCTGCGGGTCTTCCACCATCCCCGTCAAGCCATCGGAGCAGAGGATATACAGGTCACCGTTCTGCAGCTCACCCTCAAGGACGTCAGCTTCGACGGCGGCGTTGGCACCCACGCACCGGGTGATGACGTTGCTATAGGGATGGTAGCGCGCCTGCTCGGGCGTCAGAAAGCCCGCGTCGACCTGCTCCTGGACGTACGAGTGGTCTTTGGTGATTTGTCGCAAGACACCGTCGCGCACCAGGTAGATGCGGGAATCGCCGATATGGCCAATGATCCAGCGGCCGCCCCCCATGATCATACAGGACGCGGTCGTGCCCATGCCCTGCTTGTCGGCCTCGACGATCGTCCGCTCGTAGATCGCCCTGTTGGCCTCTCGGAGGGCATGTGCCATCCCAACGCCGATGGCTGGACCGGACAAATCCCGAAAGGGCGCCAATTCGCGAGCCACCGTTTGCACCGCCATCTCGCTTGCGACTTCGCCCGCTGCGTGACCGCCCATACCGTCGGCGACGATAAAGAGCCCCCGCTGCGCATCGGCGTCGGCATAGAGACTGTCTTCGTTGCCTGCGCGGATGCGCCCGACGTCTGTGCCGGCGGCGACGGAAAGCTGCACGTGGATGGGGTGGTCTTGACGCGAAGGAAACTACGTGGGGAGACCGAAGCTACCCGTGCGCCGCGTCGCTTCGCAAGCGCACAGCCTCCACAGATCTCGTAATTCCGGTCGAATCGGTGGGACCGACCTCACGTGTGGCCTCGGCGGGATCGCCGACCTGGAGCACAAAAAGGCGATCGTAGAGACCGCCGACAGCTCGCAAAGCCCGATGCGTGCCGCGCTCGACCACCTCGCCATGGTGCAGCACCAGGATTTCGTCCGCGTCGACCACGGTGCTGAGCCGGTGCGCGATCGCGATCGTCGTTCGCCCGCGCATCAACTCCGCGACGCCGGACTGTATCACGGCCTCAATCTCGGAATCTACTGCGCTGGTGGCCTCGTCCAGCACCAGCAATGCCGGATCAGCCGCAAGGGCGCGAGCAAATGCCAGAAGCTGCCGTTCGCCGACGCTCACGCCGCCGCCACGCTCCGACAATTCGTGCGTCCAACCACCTGGGAGTCGATCAATCACGCGATCGGCCCCCACGCGCTGCGCCGCTCGCGTCAGCGCGCTGTCATCAAGCCCGGAGCCAAGTCGCACATTGCTGGCCACATCGCCAGCAAAGAGGAAAATGTCCTGTTGCACGTACCCTATGACCGATCGAAGCACGTCAACCGGCATGGCCCGAATATCCACCCCGTTAAGCAGGATGCGTCCGCGCTGCGGATCGTAGAACCGCAGCAAGAGGCTGACGATCGTCGTCTTGCCAGCCCCCGTATGGCCAACCAGTGCGATCGTCTGCCCGGGACGCGCCACGAAGCTGATGTCTTTCAGCACCCATGGTGCCGCGCGCTCGTCCGCGGCCTGCGGTTGTGGCGCCTGATCATCGGACACCCCACCTTCGAGACCATAGCGAAACCAGACGCCCTCAAAGGCAATGGTGACACCGGCCTGACGCAGTGCGCCCACACGGGCGTCGCGGTCCACCGTGGGTGTCAGCCCTGGCGCCACCGGCGTATCGAGCAGCGCGAAAATCCGCTCCGAAGCGGCCATCGCCTGCTGCAGAATATTGTACTTCTCCGAGAGGTCCTGAAGCGGCTGAAAGAATCGTCGAACCAACTGCAAAAATGCGGCGACGGTACCAACCGTGAGTGCGTCGTGCCCAACTCGAAACCCACTGGCCACCAACAGGCTGGCCAGTGCGAGGGTGGTGAGCACTTCAATCACGGGGAAGTAGAGCGCGTACACGGTGATCGACTTCAAATGGGCCTCGAGATGCGACGCGTTGAGCGCATCGAATCGCGCCACCTCGGCCTCCTCGCGCGAAAAAAGCTGCACAATACGAATACCCACCAACCGCTCTTGCAAAAACGCGTTCAACTGCGCCAAGCGCGCACGAATGTCGCGATATCCCGTCCGGACGCTGGACTGAAAGATCCGCGAGGCCAGAAAGACGAACGGAATGACCGCGAACGACGCCAACGCCAAGCGCCAGTCGACGAGCAGCATCATCGTGCTGATCGCCAACAGCGTACAGAGGTCGCCGAGCCCGGCCACGACACCCGAGGTAAAGAGCTCGTTCAGCGACTCGACGTCACTGGTGACACGTGTGACCAGTCGACCAACCGGAGCGCGATCGAAGTACACAATCGGGAGCCGCTGCAACCGTGCGAACAGCTCGGCGCGCAAATCCCGCATGACTCGCTGGCCGAGCAGATTGGTGAGCATCGTCTCGCCGTAGCTGGCACCGAATTGGGCGAACAACAGGGCCACGAAGGCGAAGGCCACCTGCACGACGCGATCGGCATTGCGAGACGGCAAGGCGTCGTCAATGACCCAGCGGGTGAGCAGTGGCCCGACCAGCTGCAACAGTGCCTCGATTGCGATCAACACGAGCGCCCCGACCACCAGCGTCTGATACGGCCGGACGTAGTGCAAAAGACGGCGGACGAGCCTGGCGTCGTACGCCTTACCAACGACCGCGTCGTCGGCTGGGGAAGTCGTGTTGGGTGCGTCAGCCATTCACCAGCAATCTAGTCGCGCGCGCGGATAGTTTTCAGCGCATGAAGGATCGCATACGCATTCGGGGTGCCCGACAGCACAATCTCAAAGGCTTTGATCTCGATATTCCACGCAGCGCGCTCACCGTGATCACGGGCGTCTCGGGATCGGGAAAATCGTCGTTGGCGTTCGACACGATCTACGCCGAGGGCCAGCGGCGGTATGTGGAGTCGCTCTCGGCCTACGCGCGGCAGTTTCTGGAGCGCATGGAAAAACCGTTGGTGGATTCGATCGATGGGCTTTCGCCAGCTGTAGCCATCGAGCAGAAGAATCCGACGAAGACCTCCCGCTCCACGGTTGGCACGGCGACGGAGATCTATGACTACTTGCGTCTGTTGTGGGCGCGCATTGGACGCAGCTACTGCCGAGTGTGTGACCGTGAGTTACGGCCGGACACGGTGCAGTCGGTGACCGACGTGGCGATGGCGTTGCCGAGCGGGACCCGATTTGCCGTGGCCTGCCCGCTGATTCGTTCGGCTGATGTGAGTCACGCAGTGATCGATGAGAATTTGCGGACCCGTGGGTTCGTGCGCATTGCGTCCGGCGAGCAGTTGCTTCACCTGGATGACGTGGTCGCCGCGTCCATTGACCTCGCCACAGCACCCTCGTTGTACATCGTGGTTGATCGCCTTCGCGCTGATGCAGCGTCCCGGGGGCGCATCGCGGATGCCGTGCAAACCGCCTTTAACGAGGGCGACGGCGACGTGCTGTTGCTGTTCCCGGAACCCATCACGCCGCCGCCTCACCTGCGCGCGGCTGCGATTGGCGAGACGGTGACAACGCTGGCCTTCACCGATCGCTTTGAATGCCCGAACGACGGCACACGAGCGCCACTGCCCACGCCACAATTATTCTCGTTCAACAATCCGCGTGGTGCGTGTCCCGCGTGCAACGGATTTGGCGCGAATCTGACGTACGATGAATCACTCATCGTGCCCAATGTGGAATTGTCCCTTCGTGATGGGGCGATTGATCCATGGACCGCACCGCGGTACGAAAAGCAGCGCCGGATGGTGGTGGAGTGTGCCCGTTCACTGGGCGTCTCACCGGATGCAAAATGGAAGTCCCTTCCGAAAGCAGCGCGTGAGCATTTGTTGCGCGCGAAGACCCGGGCCTACACCGGCATGTTTCCGTTCCTCGAAGCGTTAGAGGAAAAGAAGTACAAGCAGTACATCCGTGTCTTTCTGCGAAAGTACCAGCGCGCCATGCCGTGCGCGGACTGTGGGGGCAGCAAGCTGCAGCCAGATGCGCTGCAGGTGCGGGTGGATGGTCATACCATCGCGCAGGCGACCCAGATGCCCGTGCGCGATTTGCTGGTGTGGCTGGATGGTCTGGATCTGACGCCGACCGAGCGGCAGATTGCCGACTCGCTGTTGCGTGAATGCCGGTCGCGTACACGGTTTTTGGTGGATGTTGGGCTGACCTATCTCACCATGGACCGCGCCACGCGCACGCTCTCGGGCGGCGAAGCGCAGCGCATCACGTTGGCCAACGCGCTTGGCGCGGCGCTCGTGGATGCCACGTATGTGCTCGACGAGCCGAGCATCGGCTTGCACGCGCGCGACCTCGATCGTCTGCTGATGCTGCTGCAGGCGCTGCGCGATGGCGGCAACACCGTTATCATGGTGGAGCACGATCTGGAGGCGATGCGCATCGCCGACTATATGGTGGAGTTGGGCCCGGCGGCCGGCGAGCACGGCGGCGAGGTGGTGTTTGCCGGCCCGATGTCCGACGCTGAGCGCAGTCCACTCACTGGCCAGTATCTTACCGGTGCGCGCACCATTCCGCTGCCCAAAACGCGTCGAGCCGTCGGACCGCGATGGATTGATCTCAAGGGCGCGCGCGCGCACAACGTGCACGGCGTCGACGTGCGTATTCCGGTTGGCGCGATGACGGTGGTGACCGGTGTCTCCGGCTCGGGCAAGAGCACGCTGGTGCACGATATTCTCTACCACGCGATCGAATCGCGTGTGCACGGCGAGCACTCAGCGAAGGAGCATCTCGGCGAAACCGTCGGCAGCTTTTCGTCACTGAGCGGCGACGAGATGTTTGACGACGTCGTGCTTGTTGATCAGAGTCCGATTGGCAAGTCACCACGATCAAATCCTGTCACGTACGTGAAAGCGTACGACGAGATCCGCAGGCTGTTCAGCGAAACGCCGCTTGCCCGCACGCGCGGCTACGGCCCGGGACACTTCTCGTTCAACGTCGCGGGTGGTCGATGCGACACCTGCGAAGGCGCGGGGGCCATCGATGTGGAGATGGTGTTCATGGCCGACGTGTTTGTGCCCTGCGACGCTTGCGGCGGTAAACGATTCAAGCCCGAGTTGCTGGAAGTGCGTTTCAAGAACAAGTCGATCGCCGACGTGTTGGAGTTGACCGTCGATGAATCGATCAAGTTCTGGCCGCGCGAGGACAAGCTGGCGCAAGCCCTCTGGCATGTGCAGCAAGTGGGGCTTGGGTACCTGCGCTTAGGGCAACCGGCGACGACGCTCTCGGGCGGTGAAGCCCAGCGCCTCAAGATTGCCCGCGAGCTGGCGCTGTCGGCCAAGGGCAGCGCGCGCAAACTGTACATCCTTGATGAGCCCACGACCGGACTTCATCTCGAAGATATCCGACGCCTCGCGGGCGTGTTTGAACGGCTGCTTGATCAGGGGCACACACTGCTGCTGATCGAACACAATCTCGACGTGATCAAGCTGGCCGATTGGGTGGTCGATATGGGCCCCGAGGGCGGCGACGGCGGCGGAACGGTCGTAGCCATGGGACGCCCCGAGGAAATCATGGCGGTGGCGGCAAGCCACACGGGGCGATGGCTCAAGACCGTGCTGCCGGCGCCCTGACGCGTGCTCCGCAGCGGGTGCTGCGCGTTCTCCGACGCCTCGCCAGCGATGCGTTCAGCGGGGCACCACGCGCCAGATTTCACCGCCACCGCTGCCGACGTCGGTTGCGACATACAATGCCCCGTCGGGCCCCTGCACGGGCACGCGGAGACGCACCCCGAGCGACGCAAAGATCGGTGTCTCGCGGGCGAGGGCACCGTTCGCACCAAGCTGCAGCACCACGAGCTTCGCGCCGACAAGCTGCGCGATGACCAGTGCGTTCTCCCACCCCTTCCATGCCCGGCCAGCCAGAAACGTCGCACCGGACGTTCCACGAGCCGGCGCTCCCGATTTCCAGAATGCTGGCATGGCGAGCGGGAACTGCGTGAGGTCGGTCATCGACACCGATTCGTTGTAGCCCGGTACCGGATTCCACCCCGCGTTGCGGCCAGACTCGAGCCGCGTCGCCTCGTCGTCCCGCCCAGGCCCATGTTCAACCGCGTACGCCGCACCGTTGACTGGATGGAAGGCGATGCCCTGCACGTTCCGATGTCCGTACGTGTAGATGCGCGCATCGCCACCGCTGAGCGCCGGGCCGCCGGGAGCGGCGACCCCGTCGCGCGTCACGCGAAGCACTTTCCCACCAAGCGACGTGAGATTTTGCGGAACGCTTCCGACGGCGGCATCACCCGTACCAACCCATAAGTGGCCATCGGGCCCGAAGCGTGGTCGGCATCCCGAGTGGCGTCCGCCGTTGGCGAACGGCAGCCCCGTCACGATGTTGACCCGATCGGTGAGCTGCGTGAGATCGGTGGAGAGTCGCCAGCGTACGATGCGATTGTCGTTTGTGCCGGCGAAGCTGGAGGAGAGGCAGGTGTAGATGTAGCGGTTGCTGGCAAATTGCGGATCGATCGCCAATCCCAGCAGCCCACCTTCCCCGGAGGCCACGACATCGGCGATGGTCGCGACGGTCGTGAGAGTCCCATTGGGCCTCCGCGCGCGCAGCCGCCCTGGACGCTCGGTGATGAGCGCCGTGCTGTCGGGAAGAAAGGCAATGTCCCATGGATTGCTCAGGCCGCCTTGCCAGACGATGCGATCGACGACCGGTGCCGATGTATCGGCCGGGACGTCTGGCGGTGTTGGCTGCGAGGGAGCTTTGTCGTTGCTGCACGCTGCTACGGACGTCAGTACCGTAACGATCGCGGCGGTGATGTACGCGGATTGGCTGTTTGAGGTGGGTCGCATCGCTTGACTTGCTGGTTCGGGTCGACGAAATTGAATTGCTATTGGAGGATGTCGTTGCAAGTATTCCCGGGTAGCTCAGGTGGTAGAGCAGGTGACTGTTAATCACCCTGTCGGGGGTTCGAGTCCCTCCCCGGGAGCTGTTGCAAAACAACGTGTCACAGAAACGGTCATCACGAAAGTGGTGGCCGTTTTTGCTTTGCGGGGCTCCGGTCGACGGAAAGTGACCCGCTTCTGAGATTGGGCGTCATCGCACCGTTCATGCTACACCGAATGGTGCCGCATCGGTGCTGTGCTCGCCAGGCTGCGCAGTTGCCGCAGCGCCGACGAGGCCTTCTCCGGACAGCACCGCCCTTCACCGCTGGTGATCCTGCATGACCACGCCGCAGGAACGTCTGGAAGCGGCCGAAACGCTTGTCGCTTCGATGGCCGACCAGCTGGAAGCCACGTCGGGCGTTGATCGTCGCCAAAACACAGCCGATTTGCGGCGTCATCACCGGCGCCCTGTTCTACGACGACAAGATCTTGTCGGTGGCGCATCAGTTTTAAAAGGCGACCGACTTCCATCTGCAGCGGCTCTCGCTTGAGGGCCGTCGGTGATGCGCTAGCGTGCGATCCGGATAATTTCGCGCACCACGTCGCCGCGGCGAATCTGGCCAGCGGCGGCGTTGGTGGCGTTCATACCAAAAATGACCGACCCGTTGTGTGTGCGGTACGTGGCTAAGGTGCGTGTCGGCTCCTTCCCCCCGCGTGCAGTGAGCGGATCGATCGTGATCACGACACAACGTGCGCACGGTTCGCCGAGCGAGACCATCATGTCGCCGATGTGAATGTCGCGCCAGGTGTCTTCCTCGTGCGCGGTTGTGTGCGACAGGAGGACGTTCGGGCGGAAGCGCGCCGTCGAAACCGACGGCTCTCCCTGCGCAGCCAGACGCGCGTTGAGCGCATCCACGCTACTTTGGCCCAGGATGAGCAACGGTGCACCGTCGGAGAACGCGACGCGACGGTTCTCCACAGGCAACGATCCGCTGTACTTCGCGCGCAACGGCCGTCGTGCCGAATCGGCGAGTCGCACGATGCGCGCTCGCGTGCCGAGCGCAGCGGAGATCCACTCAGCCGCCGCGTCGCCGGTGTCGATGGATGGGACCATGTCGTCCCAGATGCTGACGTCCCGTGTGGCCGTGGACTCCGGGATGGCCAGCGAGAGTGCGTCCATTGACGGCGCACGCAAGGTGAGCGGACCATCGACGTTGATGTAGGCGTCTTCTCCTGCTGCCTCAACCATCGTGGGACGGACTAAACAGAGCTGCGGTGTATCGCGCGCCGTGATCTGTCGACCGTCGGGGTCGACGACCAGCCACCGACGATCGCCCACGGCTCCGCGGTCGTCGAGGGCCAGCACAGCGACCTCGATCGCTGCGGCGGATTTGAGTGGATGCACGAAGAGTCCGGCCACGCGAGGGTGCGTGGCTGAGGGAGCGTGCGTTGCGTTGGCGGAGGCTTCTATCGACATAGGGGAATGCTTGCGGTGTGCGACGGATGCGCGACGATCACGCGGTTTTCAAAGCCGCGCGGCGCCAGTACCAATACGCCGGAACGCCAAGGGCGAGCAACGCGGCACCGCGTGCCGCGTTCGCCGGATTCGAAATGATAGACCCGGCCACCACATACAGCGCGGCGGCCACGAAAACGAGCGTACTGAACGGATGCAAGGGTACACGCATGGTGCTGGCAACGGCGACAGCTGACCGGTCCGACGACGTCGCCGATGTCGATGATTCCGGTACCCCTCGCGCGTCGCGGGCGCGTAGCACGAACAGCGAAGCGGCCGTGGCCCCAAAAAATATCCAGTCGGCAAACACCACGTAGTCGAGTAACTGACCGTACGAACCGGTCAGCAACAGCAACAGCGCCACGATGCCCTGCCCGATCAACGCGCCGACGGGCGTACGTGTCTTCGGGTGAAGCGCCGCCATCGACTGAAAGAAGAGCCCATCGGCGGCCATTGCTTGATACACGCGCGCCGACATCAGGATGACCATACTCAGAAAGCCCACGGTCGACGTGACAATGCCGACCGTGATCAAGGTGCGACCCGCCGGGCCAAGAAACACGAACATGGTATCCGCCGCTGGGGCCGTGCTGGCGGCCAGCCCTTCCACACCCAATGCGCGCAAGTACGCGACGTTGACCAGCATGTACGTTGCGGCAACAATCAGCACACCAATGATCAGTGCGCGGGGCAGGGTGCGCGAGGGATCCACCAACTCCTCGGCAACGGCATTCGTTTGTTGCCAGCCTCCGAACGAGAACAACACGGGCACGAGTGCTGCGCCCATCGCGACGATCGTCGCGATCGCACCCACCGGCGCCGAGAGTGATGTCACCGCGGCGCCGGCGGCGGGCAACGGGACCGGGTGCGAAGGTGTGAGCAGGAGCGAAGCGCCGACCAGGATGGCGATCGCCGCCAGCTTGAGAATCGTGAGGATGTTGCCGGTCGTGGCCCCGATGCGAACGCCCAATGCGTTGAGGACGGTGAGCCCCACGATAAATGCAATCGCCATGGGACGAATCGCGGCCGGCGGCAACGAGAGAAGCGCGGTGGCATACGTCGCGCCGGTCATGGCGACCGCAGCAATGGCGCCAGTCGCCATGATCAGGAAGAGCGCCCAGCCGTACAAAAACGCGGGCAGTGGACCCCACGCATCTCGGAGATATACATAGGTGCCGCCCGCTTGCGGCCGACGCGCGCCGAGCTCGGCGTACACGAAACCACCGATGATCGCCACGAGGGCGCCCAGCCCCCAAGCCGCCAGTGTCAGCGCCGAGGTGCCCACGCGTTGGGCGACGACCGCAGGAGAAAGAAAGATCCCCGACCCGATGATCCCTCCCACCACCAGCATCGTGCCCGAGAACGTGCCCAAGCGGGCTTCGTAACCCACGGCGTCCCGCTTACGTACGTGTGCCGGAGAGGCGTCCATCGGAGAAGAGTCCATAGACGCAAAGTGCACCGTATACATTTCTTCTGCTACCGTGACGCTCGACCGATTGCCCGGCCCCGTTGCGCACGGACACCCATCTCCTTTCGCCGTCACATTTTTATGCTTGTTCGACACCGTCTCGGCCTGCTGGCGAGCGCTTGGTGCGTCGCCATCGCGTCGCTCGGCGCGCAATCGCCCAAAGCGTCGCGCATTCCCTTTGAGAAGCTCACACTCCCCAACGGGCTGGAAGTCATCCTGCACGTTGACCGCTCGGTACCGATCGTCACGGTGAACACGTGGTATAAGGTGGGATCGGGCGACGAAAAGCCAGGGCGCACCGGATTCGCCCACTTGTTTGAGCACGTCATGTTCATGGGCTCGCAGCACGTTCCGGTTGGGAAGTTCGACGAATGGTTGGAAGCTGCTGGCGCGAACAACAACGGATCAACCACCACCGACCGCACCAACTACTACGAGACCGGTCCATCGAATGCGTTGCCACTGATGCTGTGGCTGGACGCCGACCGGATGGGGTGGCTGCTTCCCACCATGGACAAACCCAAGCTCGACTTGCAGCGCGACGTGGTGAAGAACGAGCGACGCCAGAATACCGACAACGTGCCCTATGGGAAGGCGTACGAAACGCTGTTGCCGGTGATGTATCCACCGGACCATCCCTATTCATGGGACGTGATTGGCTCCATGGTGGATTTGAGCGCCGCGTCGGTGGGGGACGTGAGCGAGTTCTTTCGAAAATACTATGCGCCGAACAACGCCAGCATCGCGATTGCCGGCGACTTCGACGCCGACTCTGCCAAGGCGTGGGTTCGCAAATACTTCGGCATGATCCCACGAAACGCAGACGCACCCGTGCGGCCTACGGTGCCCGCCGCACGACTCGTGAAGGACACGGTCATGGTGCTCGAAGATCGCGTGCAGTTGCCACGACTCTACTACATGTGGCATGGCGTGAAGGCGTTCAGCGCTGACGAGCCGGCGCTCGACGCGCTCGCGGCCATTATTGCGGGGGGCAAGAGCTCGCGTTTGTATCGGTCGATGGTGTACGAGAAGCAGATTGCGCAGGACGTCGGGATGAACAACAGCTCCGACAAACTTGACGGCGTCATTCTCCTTTCCAGCACCGCCAAGCCCGGCGTACATCCCAGGCAGCTTGCCGCGGAGATTGACGCCGCAATCCGCGATGTCGCCGAGCGTGGCGTGACCGAGCGTGAACTCACGCGGGTCAAGAATGGGGTTCGCGCTTCGCTGCTTGACGAACTCTCCTCCGTCCTCGGTAAGGCCGACCGCCTGAACTACTACAACTATTTTGCGGGAACGCCGGAGTACATTGACGAAGACCTCGCGCGCTACGAGCGCTTAACGGTCGCCGATGTCCAGCGCGTGGCGAAACAGTATGTCAGTGGCCGGGCGCGCATTGCGTTAACCGTGGTCCCCGAAGGCAAGAAGGAACTCGCGCTGGCCGCTGGAGGGTCCAGGTAATGCTCCGCTTCACACGTATCCTGCCGACCGCTCTGTTCTTGGCCATGCCCGCATCGTTGGTGGGGGCGCAGATCACTCCCGCATCGATGACGCCGCCCCAGCTCAAAACGCCAACGCCTCTCCTCATGCCAAAGATGATCGAGCGCATCCTGCCGAATGGGCTGCGAGTGATCTTTGTTGAACAACATGAGTTGCCGTTGGTGGATATCAATCTGGTGGTTCGCACGGGTCCTGAGGCAGACCCCAAAGGCAAGGCCGGACTTGCCACGTTGACGGCCAACATGCTGGATGAGGGCGCAGGCTTGCTCGACGCGCTGGGCATTGCTGAGCAGATTGGCTATCTGGCGATTCGACTCAACAGCGGATCTGGCTTTGAGCAGTCGTCTGTCAGCCTGCACACCACGCGCGCAACACTTGATAGCGCGCTGGCGTTGATGGCCGATGTGGTCTTGCGCCCTACGTTCCCGCAGAAGGAGTTCGATCGCCTCAAGAACGACCGTCTGACTGCGCTCCTTCAGGAAGTGGACCGCGGACCAGCAATCGCCGATCGCGCCTTCAACGCGATTGTCTTTGGCGAGGATCATCCCTACGGGCGTTCGGCGAGCGGAACACGAGAAGATGCGGAAACGATTACCCGCGAAGACGTGCAAACGTTCTGGAACACGTGGTATCGGCCCAATAACGCGACACTCGTCATCGTCGGTGACTTGACGCTCGCCGATGCGATGGCGAAGGCCACGTCGGCCTTTTCACGGTGGACGAAAGGCAGGTTGCCGGTCATCGCCAGGGTCGCGCCAACGCCGGCGCGCGCCACTCGCGTCTATGTGGTCGACAAGCCGAAGGCGCCGCAAACCTCGTTCCGTATTGGTGGCATTGGCGTGGCACGCACCACCGCCGACTACTATCCGTTGATGGTGATGAACACCGCGCTGGGTGCGTCATTCACCAGCCGTTTGAACAACAACCTGCGAGAGACGAAGGGCTATACCTACGGTGCGGGTTCGAATTTTTCGATGCGTCGGGAGCCGGGTGCTTTTACGGCGCGCGCCGAGATCGTCGCGGAGAAGACAGATTCTGCCTTGATCGAGTTTATGAAGGAACTCAAAGGCATCCGGACACCGATGCCGGCGGCTGAACTGGCCAAATCGAAGCGCTACTTGCAGCTCGGCTACGCGGAGGGATTCGAGTCGACCGGCGATATCGCTGGCCAGATCGCCGCCTTGGTCCCCTATGGCATTCCGTTGTCGACGCTCGGGCGCTTTAACGGCGGGATCGGCGCCGTCACGACGGCTGATGTGCAGCGCGTGGCAATGCGCTACCTGGATCCCGGCAAACTCGCGATTGTGGTGGCCGGCGATCGCGCCAGCATTCTGCCCGCACTGCAGGCACTGAAGATTGCGCCTGTCGAAGTCCGCGATGGTAAAGGACGAGGAGTGGTCACCCCATGAAAACCACGAGAGCTGCCATGACCCGTCACAGACTACGCGTTGGTGCATTTGCCATTGTGCTTGGCATCGCCACGCTCACGAGTGCATGTCGTCGCGCTTCGGGTGTTGCCTCTTCACCCGGTACAGCGCGGCCAACGATGTTGGTCAGCACCGCGTGGCTGGCCGAGCACGCCAGCGATCCCAACGTGGTCGTATTGCATGTAGGCACGAAGCCGCAGTACGATAGCGGCCACGTCGCCGGATCACGGCTGGTGATGCTCAGCGACGTGTCGCAACCGCAGGTCCAGGGTGGTCTGACATTGCAAATGGCGTCGCCGGACCAGTTGACCGCGTGGGCACAGAGCAACGGGATCGGCGATCAATCGCGCATCGTGGTGATTCCGCACGACGATGCGCTGCAATCAGCGACGCGCGTCTTTATCACGCTGGCGTATCTTGGCGCGTTTGAGCGCACATCATTGCTTGACGGCAGCTATAGGGCGTGGAAATCGGAGGGTCGTGCCATCTCGAAGGACGCACCCAGCCCTGCGCGCACTGTCGCGTTCACGCCAAAGATCCGGCAGGAGCTCATCGCCACACTCGCGCAGGTAGAAGCGATCACGCAAGACTCGGGACGCACCGCGCTGGTCGACGCACGGCTGCCGAGATTCTACAACGGTGACGGCGGCGGATATCCGCGCCCGGGGCACATCCCTACTGCGGTGAACATTCCGCTCAGCACGGTCAGTACCAACGGGTTCATGAAGCCGGTGGCGGAACTCAGGACGCTGTTCGCGCAGGCGGGCGTGAAGGGTGACAAGCCGATCGTGACGTACTGCCATATCGGGCAGCAGGCAACAGTGTTGTGGTTCGTGGCCACGCTGTTGGGCTACGACGCCAGGATGTTTGACGGCTCGTTCCAGGAGTGGAGCGGGACGACGCGCTTGAGAGTGGTGGCGCCACCTGTGCCGAAGGATTGAGCGGTGTGACGTCCGCGCGGATCTACCGTGACGTCAGAAAGGATGAAACGTCTTTCTGAAATGACCGAGTGGGCGCACGGTGAGACGTACCCCTCATAGACCGCATCCCGGACTTTGTCCTTCTGCTTCGATCGATGCTCATGTCTGAAGAAACTGCTATCCCGCCGCTTGTCATCCTCTGTATCGACGCGGCCGATATCGAGTTGGTGAAACGCTGGTCAGCCTACTGTTTTCTACCCACGCTTACGAGCGTCATCGACGCCGGTGCGTTTTTTGAAGTGACGGGAGCCGATCTCGTCAACGAGACGGGGAGCTGGGTCTCCTTGTTCAGCGGCGTGGCGAAGCACAAACACGGCTTTTACCATTTCCGGCGGCTTGTTCCGGGCACGTACACGTTAGAGCAGACCATGGCAGCGTCGGCCAAGGACTCGCCGCCCTTCTGGCAGTTTTTATGCGAGGGCACCAACAAGGCGGCCATTGTTGATCCGCCAGAGTTCGATGCCTTGCCCGACGTTCCAGGAATCCAACTGACGAATTGGGCTGCACACGAGTCTGATCGGCTCTGGAAGTCCACGCGATCCGAACCGGCCCACATTCTCCCTGAGATCATGGCCAAGTTTGGCGCGGGTGAAAAGCTCGACACCTTTACGCACGACGGCAGCGAATCCGCCGATTTCGCGGACTTCCAGCGAGCGCTCGCACGCATTGCCCTGAAAGGTAAAGTCAGTCGTGATATCATCGCGCGCGACCGATTTGACGTCGTTGTGGCTACATTCTTCGAAGCGCATACGGTCGGCCATCGGTTGTGGTCCTACCAATCGGATTTTAGCGCACCCAGTCGGCTTACCAACGGTGTGCGAGACCTGTACCAGGCGATAGACGGCGAGCTGGCGCAGACGATGGCGCAGCTTCCGATTAACTGCAACGTGTTCATTGTTTCTGTCTATGGCATGGCTGGCATGTTCCCAACAACCGGCTTGGTGGAGGCCTTCCTGCGTGATCTGGGATATCAGACGCCGCGCCCAACCGCGCAGTTCGTCACTGGTGGAGAGACGCAGCTGCTTGCCATGTTACGACGCGCAATCCCACACTCGCTACGGAAAGGGGTGAGCCAGTATCTCCCAACACGGGTGCAGGAACAACTGATTGCGAGTGATTTCGCGACAAACACGGACTGGGGAACCACGTTGGCGTTTCATATTCCCAACCTGTACAACGGCCTCATTCGACTGAACGTGAATGGTCGTGAACCCCAGGGCATAATTGAGCCAGGGGCAGAATTTGAAGCGATGCTGGACCGTATTGAGGCGGACCTGCGACTGCTGGTCGACCCGAAAACGGGGCAACCGGCGGTCGCCAATGTCGTGCGCACGGCATCGGCCTTCGACTGCGGCATTCATCACGGCCTCCCCGATCTTTTTGTGGAGTGGGAATGGGCGCCGCATTTCATGGACACGGTCGTCCATCCAAATGGCACGCTGACCCAAGACCCTGGGCACTATCATCGAAGCAGCTTTCACCGCCCAACGGGGTTTGTCGCCGCGGCAGGCCCGTCAATTCCACCTACGGACGCCATCCGTACCATCGACGTGCGCGATCTGGCGCCGACCTTCCTTGCGCTGCTCGACGTGCCAATTCCGCCGGTTACGGACGGGACGCCGTCGCCCTTCTTCGCGGCTCCGACGAACACGTCGACGAATGTGTAGCGCGCGGTCGAGCTAGCTGCATGCGCATTCTCATAGTCCATGATTACGCCACCGCCACCGGTGGAGCGGAGATCATGAACGAGGTCTTGGTTGAGGGTTTGCGTCGGCGAGGCCATGAGGTCCGTCGCTTCACGAGCACGGCCGGACTCGACCAGCTGGAGCCCGCGTCGCCGGAGTACACGTGTCGCGGAACGACGGGTCGGTGGCGTACGATCTTGCAATCAGCGAATCTATGGGCACCCACGGCACTGCGACGCGCGCTGCGCCAGTTCGCTCCGGATATCCTACACGTCCGCATCTACCAGACACAGCTATCGCCGCTGATCCTCCCCGTCCTGCGGAAGGTGCCCAGTCTCTATCACGAAGTGTGGTATCGCGCGGCCTGTCCGACGGGTAATAAGCTGCTTCCAGACGGACGATCCTGCACGCAGCCAGCGGGCCGCGCGTGTTTATCAGCAGGCTGTCTGCCGCTCCGTGACTGGATCCCCCTGATGGCGCAGCGGCATCTTGATCGTCGCTGGCGCAACGTGTTTCGCGCCGCGGTGGCCAACAGTCGAGCCACCGCAGAGGTTCTCGAACGCGAATGGACAGCGCCGGTTACGGTCGTGCCCAATGGCGTTCCCGTCGTGGAGCCGCGCGAAAGACTCTCGTCAGACCCCACGGCAGCATTCGTTGGTCGACTGGTCCGCGAAAAAGGTATTCACATCCTGATTCGTGCATTCGCGCGTGTTTCCGCCTCGAATGCTGTCGCAACACTGGACGTGGTAGGTGATGGGCCGGAGCGTGTACCCCTTGAGATGCTCGCGGCGCAGTTGGGCGTGGCACGCCGGGTGCGCTTTCACGGCCATCAGCCGCGTGCGCGCTGCGAAGAGATCGTACGCACCGCGTGGGTCCAAGTGGTGCCCTCCCTCTGGGCCGAGCCATTTGGACTGGTCGCCGTCGAAGCCATGATGCGCGGTACGGCGGTTGTGGCGAGTGCGTCCGGCGGGCTGTCGGATATTGTACGCGATACGCATACCGGTGTGCTCGTCGCGCCTGGAGATGTTGACGCGCTTGCTGGCGCCTTGGATCGCGTACTCGGGAACGAAGCGCTGGCGCGGCAGTGGGGGGCAGCAGGGCGCACCGTTGCCCTCGTCGAGTACACCAGCGAACGTTTCATCGACCGAATCCTTGCGGTCTATTCGCGAATATTAGAACACGCCGATCGATCGTCATGACGGCGCGCCACGCGGCCGCTCCGTCGCACATGTGGCAGAGCTCGACGTGGATCTTCGCGGCCTAGCTCCTGGTGGTACTTACAGGTCTTGTCACCGCGGGAGTGCTGACGAGGCGGCTGGGCGCCGATCACTACGGCCAGTAGACCTAGTCTCTTTCGTGCTAAACATCTCGTGACGAACGCCTGACCACACCTCTGGATGCGATTCCGGTATCGAAACGGAGCTCGCCAGAAACGACCAGGACCAGCAGCACGCCCAGCGCGAGCCCCGCCAGTTTCAGCAAACGCGCGCCGGTGCCGTCGGTGGGCCACGCCTGCGCCAGCAACCAGCTGCTCGCCGTCAATCCCAGGGCCACCAGCACACTGCGCGCTGGGACGTGTGTTCGCACGGCGCGCCACACGCACCATTGGCTTACGGCAGCGGCAATACACGACGCCCCAAGCGACGCGATAGCGGCGCCGTTCGCACCCACGGCTGGCACAAGCCAGTATCCTCCCAAGAGCAGGACGAACACCATAGGCACAGTAATTCGCACGAGCCACCAAGGCCGGTCGGCCGCGACAAGCAGCGCGCTCGCGATGGCCACGACCAATAGAGGAGCCGATCCCATCATGAGCCACGAAAAGGGAGCCGCCGCTTCCAGAAACGCGCCACCGTACACCACCTTTACGATATCCGACGAGGCCCCCGCCGAAAGCCCGACGAACGGCAGAACGAGCCATGGCATCCGCAGTGCATCACGCTGCAGTTGGGCGGCTGCGTCGGCGTTGCCGTCGCGGCGGCAGCGCGTGATGGCAGAGAGCAGAATCGGTGAGATCGTGGCGGCCAGCAACGAGACCACGACCGTGAGATTTTGCGCAGCGCCGTAATGGCCCAGCGTTGCGGCGGGCAGACCGAGCGCCGCGAGCAGGAGCAGGTCAGCGCGCTCGAAAAGCCTGAGTCCAATTGCGGCCAATGCAGTTGGCGCTACCACGCCGAGCAGATTGTCGCGCAAGAGACGGCGCTCCGTGACGCCGGCCCGCGGCACTCGCCCTACGCGCCAAACGGAGCCAACCAGCACCACCACGCTGCTCATCAGTGTGCCGGCGATGGCTCCCAGCGTGGACCAACCGAGCCAAACGAACCCGACAACCCCGATCATGCGCGATACCCAGCGCGCCGCAGACACAAAGGACAACCACCGATATTCCCCCATACTGACCAGCAGGCCGCGGTACCCGGACGCAGTCACCACGAAGAGGAGTTCAAGTGCGAGCCAGCGCAGCGCCGGCACCATGGAAGGCTGATTTAGCCATTGGGCGAGCTTTGGGGCGGTAAGCGCTACCACGGCAGCACAGACCATCCCGAGGAGCGCGTGCGCCCGAATGATTTCGGCCGCCATCGGGCGCCAATCGGTGGCCGCTGCGACCAACTGGTTCGTCGCTCGCGCCAACAGGGCAGACGCCGTCCACTGCAGCCAGCCGACCGTGCTGACCGCCAAAGTGAAGACGCCATAGTCGGAGGCGCCCAGCTGCCGGGTGAGATACCCCGCCGTCACCAGACCGGTAGGGACGAGCAGCAGCTCCGCGCTGTAGATACGAAGCGCCCCTAACCAGGGGCGGCGGTGTCTATCGGCATCGGGAGTCGTAGCAGCCGTCATGATGGGCAATGTACCTGCAAGCGTGCCGCCCGCGCGCGTGGAGCGTCATGTTTGAGAATGTTCGCACCGCCCCGTGCTACCATGACTGCCTCGAATCCCGCGCCACGTCTTTCTGTCGTGTGCGTCACCCCGGACCGGCTCACCACGCTGGCGCCACTTTTTCGCGCGGTCCAAGTACAAACGATCGCGAACCAGTTGGAGATCGTGCTGCTCGCACCCGCCTGGAGCGACGCGGTCCTACGCGTGGAGCTTGGCAAGGCGCGTTGCCTACGTCGGCGCCTTCCCCGTGATTTTTCCCCTTCGCTGGTGGCGCGCGTTGCAGCATGCGGCACAGTGCATGCCGGATGCGATGTCTCCAGCCATTCATCTGCACGTTCCGCTCCTCCTGTGGGCCGACTCTGTCGGCGAAGTCACGGGTTATCTGCTGGGAACCGGCCACGTCATGCGTATCCCGCTTGACCCAGCCGACTTCCAAGTCCGCCCGTGGCTGCCCTACAGCGGATGGCCAATCGACGAAAGCGTGCTTTCGTCCTTCTACGCGTCGCGAGAGGTATTCGGGCTCCCAGACCTGACACAAGCACAGGGCGTCATCCAAGCCTCCGCTTTCCACGGCAACGGCCTTTCGGCGAACAGCGTTGCTCATGTCTTTCCGACGGATCTCGGTGCCCGGTTCTGAAGCGAGCTCGCTCGCGCTTCTAACGTGATTTTCAGGCTCGATGCCACGGTGACGGCGTTGCGCGTATCATTCCTGCGAAGTCAGGACAAAAGAGGGCCTTCTCGACATGCACCTCAGGGCCTACAGGTTTCATTCCCTCGAGGATTCTGCAAAGGTCATCGCCGGAAAATCCGTGCTCCGCCGACTCTCCGCGGGCAGCGCCGTGAACCGGATCAGGGCCGCAGTTAGGTTTCGCCGGGCACTTTCACATGACGTTCCGGCGTAGTTGGCTTGGCACTGCTCCAACAAGATGTTCCGCAGGGCGACATTTGACCAAGTGCGGTTTACGGCGTTTCTGGAACAGGAACCCGACCCGTCGAACCGGATCACGCTTTCGCGTCGCACGGACATCTTCGGTCGTCCCCTGCCCCGCCTGATCTACCGGGACAGCGATTTCATGCTGCGAAGCCATCGTCGCACGCTGGAGCTGATGGCGGCGGCATTTTCAGCGAAAGGCTTTGGCCGCCTTCGGCACGGTGACGAGGCGATCGCTCACCTGTCCGCCTACGATCGGTACGGTCTGCACCAAATGGGCTCGACACGTATGGCTGCCCTGGCAGCGCGACTGGGAGATCATCTTGCGCAGAAGCTCCGCCCCTCCTCTGTGTCCAGTTCCACACACCAAAACGGAAGCGAGAGGTGACGAGACACACCGCCCTTGCCGTGATCGCTATCACGGGTGATACCTTCGAAACCTGTCGCAGGTCAACTATTCCGGCAAACCCGGGTCTCGTGGCCTGGGCGCATCTTTACGCACAGTGCGGTCAAGCGGTTGCGCCGATCAGATCCGGCCCGATCTCTCGCCTCGCGGGACACCACGCCCTTTACCAGAGGGAGATGCTCCTCCGCCATGGTCAAAACCTGGAAAGTCTCATGGCTAACGAGGCGTTATTGCATGAGGACCTGCGCATCACGGGAACGGAAATGTATGTTTTGGGAGACGTCGCCATCCCACAGGTGCAGATTTCGAGACTTCGTACATTTATCCGGCATGAATTCATGTCGCAGCGAATATACGGAGCCGCCCGTGCCTCGGTATTTCGCTGGTCACTTGCTCGCCGGTTGCTTTATGTGGCGGGTTCGCCCCCCATCCCGATCCTGAGGGTCTCACGATCGATCAGCGACATTCGCAGGACTGGACGTGGCAGGACCTTGCTCCCGCAGATCATCCCTGTCATGCTGCTGGGTACGCTCTCAGGTGCCGTTGGCGAAGCTCTCGGTTATCTCATGGGGGCGCGCTCGCGCGACGTAGCAGGCCGATTCGAGATCGAATTAGACCGCTATGCCTTCGTCAATCGAGCGGACAGCAGCAGCCCGAAAGCGCCGCGCTTGTGACTTCGCTGGCTGTAATGCCAAGGGCGTTGCTCACCGCGTAGCAGGCGTGTGACCTCGCCTGGGCTATTACATTTGCCCGTGATAAGGGTGGTACGCGGGTCTCGGAAAGTTTGTCAAAAATCGACCATGACTACGACACGGGGCAAGCAGATGCTCCCGTAGCAGTCTGCCATAAGCCCGTACTCGTTACAACGGGAGCCGCTACGTTATATCATCGACGCTGGGCACACACGCTCTACAGGAAGGCCAGTCGGTGACTCGCTCGCGACTGGTCAGCGTGGTAATCCCTGCCTTCAACGCCACGGCCACCCTGCGAACGACCTTGGCAAGTGCCATGGCCCAAAGCCACCGCGCGCTGGAGATCATTGTGGTCGATGACGGATCGACTGACGACACGTGCGCAATCGCAGAAGAGTGCGCCATGGGCGACGCGCGAGTGCAGCTGATCCTCCAGCAGAACGCCGGAGTCGCCGCAGCACGCAATGCCGGATGGAGGCGTGCTCGGGCCGATCTGATCGCGTTCCTGGACGCAGATGATCTCTGGGCACCGACGATGATCGAGCGCCAACTGGCGGCGTTTCAGGCTGGCGGCCCGCGGGTTGGTTTGGTCTACAGCGGTTCGGTGCTCATTGATCGTGATGGAGTAGTGACTAAGCTCATGCCGTTGCTGTCCATTCATGGTGATGTGCTGGATCGCCTCTTCACCAGCAACTTCGTTGGAAATGGCAGCGCATCAATGATGACACGACAAGCGCTGATCGATGCAGATGGCTTCGACCCGGCGTTGCGCGCGCGCGGCGCGCAGGGCGGCGAGGACTACCTGTTGCAGTGCCGCATCGCAGAAAAATATGATTTCGCCATGGTTCCGGAGCATCTTGTCGGGTATCGCTGTCTCCCCACGAACATGTCCAGTGATCGGCCGCGGATGCTACGGTCGTGGATGCTCGTCGTAGACGAGATGCATCGCCGACATCCGGAGCGAGCCCATCTATTGCACCGAGGAGTGCGAGGTTGTTGCACGAGGCTTGTCCTCGATGCCATCGCGAAAGGCGCGTTCCGGCAGTTGCCGGAATTGATTGCGCTGACGGGACGGCTTCCCGCGTCCGTCGCGATCTCCGTCCCCCTCTGGGATATACCGGCGGCAGTGATCAATCATGTGCGCACGCTGCTCGGCAGGTTGATGCGGCAAACAGCGGGAAGTTCTCGCGCGCCCGGCCCACACTTGCCTTTCGGGTGAGGGCGCCGGGGCGCGGTTGCGACGACGGGGTCGCGGTCGTCCCGTTCCGGGGGGTATCTTGTCACATTGGACGTGTAAAGGTTCACATGTGGGTGTCGAATCGTTTGTTGACACTCGGTACGATTGCGGCAAGGGTCATGCGGACGCTCCCCATCGCAGTCGGACATTGACTGTACTCACTTAGCCGGAGCCGCCAAAGTGCGCAAAGCGGGAAATCGCGTGTTGGTCACCGGCGGCGCCGGCTTTCTGGGTTCACACTTGTGTGAGCGACTGTTGCGGCAAGGTCATGAAGTGCTCTGCGTCGACAATTTTTTCTCGAGTTCTCGGAAGAATGTTGAGCACCTCCTCGACAATAAGAGCTTTGAGCTCCTCCGTCACGACGTCACGAGCCCGTTGTTCGTAGAGGTCGATACGATTTTCAACTTAGCGTGCCCTGCCTCTCCGGTTCACTACCAGCACGACCCCGTACAAACGATCAAGACCAGTGTTCACGGCGCGATCAACATGCTTGGCCTTGCCAAGCGCGTGAAGGCCAAAATCCTTCAGGCGTCGACCTCGGAAGTGTACGGCGATCCTGCGATTCATCCGCAGACCGAGAGCTATTGGGGCAATGTCAATCCCATTGGCGTTCGCTCGTGCTACGACGAGGGGAAGCGCTGCGCCGAGACGTTATTTTTCGACTACCACCGCCAGTACGGCGTGCAGATCAAGGTCGCCCGGATCTTCAATACCTACGGCCCACAGATGCATCCGAACGACGGCCGTGTCGTCTCCAATTTCATCGTGCAAGCGTTGCGTGGCGAAGACGTCACGATCTACGGGACTGGCCTGCAGACGCGATCGTTTTGTTATGTCAGCGATCTGATCGAGGGCCTCATTCGTCTCATGAACACGGACGACAGCGTGACGGGGCCAATCAACATCGGAAACCCCGGGGAATTCACGATGCGTGAACTCGCCCAGTTGGTGGTCGAATTGACAGGGTCACGATCGAAGATCCGGCATGAGCCGCTTCCGTCGGACGATCCCCAGCAGCGCCGCCCCGATATCAGTAAGGCCCAGAGCCTTCTCGACTGGCGTCCTACCGTGCAACTCCGAGAAGGCCTGGTGCAAACCATCGCCTATTTCGAGGCGGCGCTCGCTGCCGTGCCGATATAGTCTGATGTCGACCGTCGCTCAGTTCTCGGTCGTTATTCCGTCGTATCAGCGGCCACACCACCTTGCCGCGTGCCTGTCGGCGCTCTCCCTGCAGGACATTTCGCGCGAGCGATTCGAAGTCATCGTTGTCGACGATGGCAGCGCGAATCCGCCGCGCGAGCTCGTCGCGTTGTTCTCCGATCGAATATCCGTGCGGCTCATCGAACAATCGAATGCCGGTCCGGCCGCAGCACGAAACGCG
>Ga0105048_10000549_pt1 | contig 58220 bp, 44 predicted proteins | sample MAT05_FD_78382 | JGI IMG/M metagenome (GOLD analysis project Ga0105048, IMG submission 78382) | Freshwater microbial communities from Lake Fryxell liftoff mats and glacier meltwater in Antarctica - MAT-05 | ecosystem: Environmental > Aquatic > Freshwater > Ice > Liftoff microbial mat | place... | reverse complement strand
GGTCGGTGGTCAACGCGATCATCATGGCCACCGACCAGCTGCTCGAGAACAGCGGCGACCCGACGGCCCTCTCTCTGGAAGGCGTGGCGCGCCGGGCGGGCGTGGGCATCGGCTCGCTCTACGACTACTTCGCCAACCGCGAGGGCCTGCTGGGCGCTCTGCTGGCCCGGATCACCGAGGCGAACTTCGAAGAGCTCGCCCGCGAGGTGCAGGACAGCCAGAAGGTGCCTTTCGCGCAGGCCATCCCTCGGATTCTCGAGAAGACGATCGACATCTACCTGGCCCGCCCCGAGCGCACGCGCGGGGTGATCAGCACGGTGTTCCGCGTCGGCTGGCTCAAGCCCACCATTCGTGAGCGCGATCGGTTCGCGGGGCTGCTGGCGAAGCGCCTGCTGGCCGAGCACCCCCTGCTGGACCTCCGAAGTGCTGTGCGACTGCGTGATGGGCGTGGTCGTCAGCGAGCTCTGGCGCGATCGCGCGCCGGCCGAGCGGGCGCTGGCGCGGCAGCAGCTGGTAACGATCGTCGAAGAGCAGGTCGGTTGGCTGATCGCCGGACGCTGACTACTTCGCGACGCAGCAGAACTCGCTGCGGTTGGAAGGCAGGTGGGTCGCCTTCACGTCCTTGAAGCCCATGCGCCCGACGCGCTCGATCAGCGCCGGAATCTCTTCGACGATCTGCTGATCGTTGAGCTTGAGGGTGAAGACCGCCGCGTGAAGCTGCTTCTTCACCCGCGGCAGGAACCGCTGCACCGCGTGAAGCGCGACCTGCGGCGCCAGGTGGACGTCGAGCAACAACCAGTCGATGCGCGGCGGCAGATCTTCCCAGCGCAGCTCGCCGACCTTGATCGGCATGTGGGTCACCATCGCGCCGCCCGGGCCGCGGTACTCGACGACCCCAGGGCCCATCGGGGCCGGGTCCACGCCGATCACATTCACGCCGCGGCGGGCGAGGGCGAGGGCCGCTCCACCGGGGCTGCTGCCGATCTCGAGCGCGGTGTGGCCCACCTTCACGTCGAGCTTCGCCCAGATGATCGCCTCTTCGATCTTCGCGAAGGCGCGCGACGGCGACTCGGGCGGCACGACGACGTTCGGCAGGCCCCCCGGAATCTCCCACCGGCCCACGCGGTGCCGGTGCATGCCGACCAGCCACGGCTCGCCCACTGCCACCACCACGTCGACGACCAGGTCGCCCGGCTTCGGCTTCGTCTCGGGCACGAACTTGCCGGTCGCCATCAGCGCTTCGTGAATGCGCGCCGTCTCGGCCGCAGGCGCCTCGGGATCTCGCGGGAAGACGTGGAGCTTCAGGTTCGCCTTCTGATCCGCGAGCAGCGCGACGACTTCTTCCGGCGTCGACGCCCGGCCCAGCGAGGCGCCCCAGACGCGGGCGAACACCGAGTCGAGCTCGAGCTCGGGCGTCGTGGGCTCGTCGCTGACGAAGGTGACCAGGCCCGGCCGCGCGAACGCCGGCCGCAGCTTCGGGCGCATGCGGCCCACCTCACCTTTGAGCAGCTTCTCAGAACCGATCTGGCAGATCGCAAAGGCATGTTGAGGCATGGCCTTGCGCGTAGCACGGAAGGAAACAACACCGGGGGGGTCCTTCAAGGCCCCCCCGTGCCTCTACAGACCTACGGAATGCAGGCGACGAAGTAGGTGATCGTCAGCGTCTTGCCGGGCTCTGGCACGAACAGCGGCTCGAAGTTCAACGAGTTGCCCGTCGAGTCGTACGTCCACACCTGGGCGCCACGGCTGTCGACCGGATCCAGCACCACGCCGTCAATCTTCACCTGGATGACCTTGCCCGCGGTGAGATCCGGCGTCGAGGTGAGGAAGAAGTTGGTGCGGTACCCGAAGGCGTTCTTGCCGATCTGCTCGAGCGCCTTGCTCCAGTCGGGCGTGCAGATCTCTTCCTTCACGCCGTTCGTCGCGATGACGGCGGCCAGCGTGCGCGGCCCCGTCTGGTCGTACGAGCAGCCCCCAGGAGACGAAGCGAGGAAGGGGCCGATCGCGTTGAACGAGAACATCGTCGCCTGCTGCGCGCCTTTGATGTTGAGCAGCTGGTTGACGTAGAAGCTGACCGGCAGCGGCGACTGATCGTCGGCGTCCGACACCGACACCACCGCGAGCACTGCGTCGGGCCGCACCAGGCCCGCATTGTCGCTGGTGATCAGCGGCGCAGTGAGCGCCGCCACCGCCGGCGCCAACGAAAGCTCGAGGCCGCTGCCGTTGGTGCCCAGGTTCACCTTCGCCTTGAACTTGTTCTCGACGTCCACCGTGGTGGGGGTGAGGATCTTCGGGTTGCTCGCATCACCGATGATGCGGCCGCCCTCGACGCCCATGTCCGTGCTGGTGACGCCAATCTGGTAGTCGACCTGCGCCGACGTCGCGTACTTGATGAAGCTCGCGAAGTTCACCGACAGCGCCATCTGCTTGTCAGACATCGAGCCCGAGTTGTCGATCACCACCAGGATGTCGGCCTTCGGCTTGCTGTCCTGCTTGAAGGTGTCGGTGTTCAGGCCCATCGAGTCGCCCGTGCCGCGCAGGGTGATCACGTAGTCAACCGACGAACCGTTCTGCACGACCTTGATCAAGAAGGCGCCGTTGTCGGGCCCGAAGTTGATCGGGTGGTACTTCATGCTGAAGGTGACCGGGGTCGCTCCGGGCGACAGCACCGTGCTCGGCGAGATGCCGGCGGTGTTGACGGGGATGAACTCAGGGCAGGGCGACGTGCCGGGGCAGTTGATGCCACCCGCCGGCTCACCCGCGGGCGACACCATGCTGTAGCTGGTGACCGTCACTGCGGCCGAGCACGTGTTGTAGATGGTGAAGGTGCGGGTCGCGCTGTTGCAGTCTTTCTGCACCGTGCCGAAGTTCAGATCGTCGGGCGTAATCGTGAGGCAGCTGGCCGCGACCGCCGCGTTCAGTGACACCGCGCCTTCCGGCTTCGTCGGGTTGCTGATGCTGAAGTTCACCTCGCCCGTCGCCGCCGTGACCGCGGTGGGCACCGTGCCCTGCGGCCAGGCGCGAACGCCGACCTGCAGCACTTCACCGGGCTGAAGCTCCTTGTCGAAGATCGGGCCGGCCGGCAGCGAGAAGATCGCGTTGCTGGTCGACTTGAGATCGAGGTTCGAGATGAGGCAGAGGTCGCCCGCGTTCTGGCCCTTGTTGCGAATCGAGAAGCTCAAGTCTTTGTAGTCGGGCGGAGTCACCAGGCCGAAGTTCAGGTTCGTCGGCGTCACCTCGTAGTCGCACGGGGGCAACAAGATGGACTCAGCGGTGATGGTGACCGTGAACTTCGGCTCGTCGGGGTCGTTCGAGAAGATGTCGAGCTCCCACGCCTTGGTGCCGAGGCTGGCCGGGGTGATGCGCACCGGGACGTCGAGCAGCGCCTTCGTGCCCGAGGCCTCGAGGCCCACCGCCTGGTCGTAGGTGCCGATTGCCGGCAGGTTGGTGCAGGTGCCGCTGGCGATCGCTCCGACGCAGAGCTCGGCGAGGGTGGCGGTGTTGCCGGTGACGCTGGTCTTCACGCGCGCTTCCCAGAAGACCGTGCCGGTGCCCATCGCGCCCAGGTGCAGGTTCGCCTTCGGATCCACCGGGGTCGGCTTGGTGCCGACGTTCTGGATGGTGAGCTTCCGGGTGACGTAGCTCGCGGCGCCGGCGAAGTACGCCACGCGGCCGACGGCGAGGTTCGCCGGCTTGAGATCGATGTCCGGCCCGCCGCCGTAGCCCTTGAGCTGCTCGATGCCCGCGGGCTGCTTGAGGAGGTTGGTGGTGAAGTCGAGCCGCGCGTTGCGGGGCCCCAGCAACGTCGGCTTGAAGTTGACCGTCACCTTCGCGGTGCCGGCGACCAGCGCGCTTGAACCATCACGCGTCGCGGCCGGGACTTCGACGGGGCCGGGCGCAGCGACCTTGTAGTCACCGGTGCTCGGCGAGAGGTTCGAGACGACCACCGGCTTGAGGCCGAGGTTGCTGAAGGTCACGTCGCCCGAGACCTGGAGGCCCGGCGTCACGTAGCCCAGGTCCAGCGGGTTCGGCGCCCACGTCAGCACGGCGTCGACGCCGGTGCCGAGGAGCTTGACCACCTTGTCGGGGCAGCCATCGAGGCGGCGCATCGTCACCCGGGCCAGGTAGTCCTTCACTTCCGTCGGAGCAAAGGTCAGCGTCACCGTCTTCTTCTGGCCTGCCTTGAGGCTGACGTCGCCCGTCGGGGAATCGGGGGTGAACTTGAAGGCCGCGTCGTCGCCAGAGTTGCTCGTCACGGCGCCGATGGTGGCGACCGCGTCGATGGGGCGGGTGTTCTCGATCACGGTTGCGATCTCGAAGGTGTCGCCCTTCGAGACGGCGCCGAAGTCGAGCGTGTCGGGCAGCTCGCACTCACCCGAGACCGAGGTCGCCTTGAGGGTGATGATCGCCGTCTCCTCGCCCAACGCGGTGTTGCTCGCGCGCAGCAGCAGCTTGATCTCGTGCGGCACCGTCACCTGTTTGCTGGTGGGCGAGTCGAAGGTCACCACGTACTCGACGGTCTCCCCCGTGCCGACTTCCTTCGTGCTGAAGGCCACGTCGAAGACCACCGGATCCGCGTCGCCGACGCCGCCGATCTTCGTCGCGTCCATGCCTTCGGTCTTCTCGAGCGTCTCGAGGAAGAGGGCGCCCGAGCCGTTGTTCTTCACCACCAGGTTCCTGGTGACCTTCTTCCCCATCGGCACCTGGCCGAAGTCGTAGGTCGCATCGCGGCCCGACATCTGGGTGCCGCCAACGTCGAAGACGACCGAGATTTCACCCGTTCCCGTCTTTGGCGGGGGCGGCTGGCACCGGCACCCGGTGACAGCCATCGAGAAGGCAGCGAGGAAGAGGGTGGCGTGAAGCAGTTGGCGTGAGGGCATGTGAAGTCGTCTCCTGCACACTGAGTGGCCAGCACTTTTCAGATCTGTGGACCCCCTCGAACTTCCGCTGACACAATGCTCCAGGTGTGGCCCCAGGTTGTCCTCGCGCTGGCTTTGTCTCAGTTCGATCAGCGGTTTGCGCTGACGTGGGACGTGCCTTGCGCCCCGATGCCCGACACCGCGGCCCTGCTCGGGGCGGCCGAGGGCGAGGCGGTCGTCACCATCCGCCCCGTCGACGCTCAGTGGCACCTCGAGGTGCGGTTCGTCGCTCCGGCCAGCGGCATTCGCAAGCTCGACGCGCCCACCTGTGAAGACGCCGCGAAGGCCGCGCTCCTCTTCCTCAAGCTCGGAGCGACCGGCCAACCCGACCGCGCCCCCGTCACCCTCAAGCCTCCCGAACCGGAGCCGCCGCCTCTTCCCCGGGCGCCGTTGAACCGCGAGCTCCGCGTCGAGCTGTCGGGCGGCTTCAACGCGGGCGCGCTGCCTTCCGCCACGCCTCGCCTCGCCGCGTCGTTGGGTCTCGGCGCGGGGCCATGGGCAGGGTTTCTTACGCTGCGGGCTGGGCTCACGTCCTCCTATCCCGGCCCAGCTGGAACGCGGTTCGCGGTGCATCCCTTGATCGGCGCCCGGCTCTCGGGCTGCTACCTGGCCCGGCTCGGCCGCCTGCGTGTCGGGCCGTGCGTCGGGGCGGGCGTCGAGGCGTGGCAGGCGACCGGGCTGAACGTCGATCTTCCGCGCGGAGCGCTCGAGGCCTGGGCCGAAGCGGGGGCCGACCTGCGCATGCAGTTCACGATCTTCCGCAGCGCCTATCTCTTTGCCCTGGGCGGCCCGCGGTTCAGCCTTCGGCGTCCGCAGTTGGTGTTCGAAGGCTTCGGCGAAGCGTTCACGGTGCCGATCGTCAGTGGTGAGGCCGCGATCGGGGTAGGCTTCCAGTGGTAGATCTTCGGGCGCGATGCGTCCGCTGCTCCTTCTGCTGCTGATCTCAGCCTGTGTCGCTCCCGTCGATCTGGGCGGCAACGACGCGGGCTGCGGCCCTTCGAACTGCGCGGGCTGTTGCGACGCGGCGGGCGGGTGCCGAACCGATCAGTGCGGCCTGAATGGGGCGGCGTGTCTGTCGTGCGCCACTGGCACCAGCTGCCAGGCCGGAAAGTGCGAGCTGGCTGATCGCTGCACACTGCCGGCGTCGGTCGACTGGGCCGCGGTGGCGATCGGCGGCAGCGCGTTTCGCACCATCGCTTTGAAGAACCCCACCGCGGTGAAGGTGGTGGCGACGGTGCAGGGCATCAGCAGCGCGACGGGCGATGCGGCGCGCTTCACGTCGAGCCGGGTGAGCCAGTCGATCGAGATCGCGCCGAACGCGGCAGAGCCGATCGAGATCCGGTTCACGCCCACCGAGGTGAAGGCGGCGACTGCGCGCGTGATCATCCGCTTGTCCGACAGCTGCCCGGATCAGATCGTCTCGCTCACCGGCAGCGGGGTCGCGAACGTGCTCACCTGGTCGCCCGAGCCACTCGACTGCGGTTACTTGACCCCGGGCGTCGAAAAGATCTTCGAGACGACCTTCGTGAACGCAGGCGCCACGCCGGTGCAGCTCTCGACCCTGCGCACGTCGTCGCCCGGCGAGTACCGCCTCGTGGGCGCGACGTCAGTCACCGTGCCCAGCCTCGGCAGCGCGAAGCTGCAGGTGGGCATGAAGCCGTCGGCGCTCGGCCCGCGCGATGCGCAGCTGTGGTTCGACACGGATCTTCCGCTGCAGGCCACGGGCCTTCAGCAGCTGCGGTGTCACGGCGGCGGGCGCGACATCGACGCCGTCGCCACCACTGACCTCGGCACCATCGCGTACTTCTCGGACGCGCCGACTTTCGTGAAAGGCCGCTTTGCCCTTCGCAACGTCGGCACCGCGCCGGACCCGCGCGCGAACCTGCACCTGGGCACCGACGGCGCGGGCGACATCCTCTGGGACGTGAAGGTGAAGTCGGGCACCGCGACGCTGAACGAGCTGTGCGTCGGTGACTTCGTCGGCGGCGTCTGCACGAAAGCGCCGATCGCCGGCAGCTACGACAAGGTCGTCGGCCTGCTCGCAGGTGGCCAGCTCGAAGTTCCCGTTCAGGTGACGCCGAAGAGCGCGGGCCCCAAAGAGTGGGAAGTCGTGATCCGATCCGATGATCCCGATGAGCCGCTGTTCAGCACCACCATTCGCGCGACCGCCGCAGTGCTTCCAGAGTGCAGCTACGCGGTCGACCCGCTGGCGCTCGACTTCGGCCTCATCGCTTCGGGTTCCACGCGCGAGCTCGAGCTCCACCTGCGGAACACGGGCGCCACGCCGTGTCTCTTCTCGGGCCTCGCGCTCGGCATCGGCGCGCACCCGTTCTTTTCGTTGGTGGGCGGCTCCGTGCCGAGCCAGACGGTCGCGGCGCAGGCGCTGAAGGTGGTGAAGGTGCGCTTCGCTCCGACGGGCGCGCCGCCTGCCACCCTCACCGAGGTCGCCGCCACGCTCGAGTTCAACGCCGCGAGCCGCAGCCAGCCGCAGGCGACCATTGCGCTGGCGGCGACGATCGGGCCCGCGTGCTTGTCGGTCGTGCCGAGCCACTTCGACTTCGGCACCATCGAGAAGACGTGCAACAGCGCGACGCGCACCTTCCTCGTCTACAACACCTGCCCCACGCCGCTGGAAATCGACTCGTGGCTGCTGAACCAGCCAGGCAACGAGTTCGTCGCCGTGAACACCGCGGCGCTCACGCAGGGGACGTTGGTGAACCCCGGCGCCAGCCCACTGACCTTCAGCTTGAAGTATCGGCCCAGCGACGACGGCCGCGACGCCGCGCGGTTCGTGATCCGGGTGCGGCAGGAAACCGCGGTCGTCGACACGGTGGTGCCGCTGACGGGCGGGGGCGATTCGCAAGGGCTCAACACCGACGCGCTGCTGCAGGGCGGCAACCTGTTGGCCGACATTCTTCTCGTCATCGACAACAGCTGCTCGATGTCTGACAAGCAGGTGTCGCTGGGCGCGGGCTTTCCGGCGTTCATCGCGAACGCGCGCGCGGTCGGCCTCGACTTTCAGATTGGTGTCACCACCTCGGACATGGCGGCGACAGGCGGGCGGCTGGTCGGCTCGCCGAAGATCCTCAGCTCATCGATGAACAACCTGAACACGCTCTTCTCGCAGCGCGTCGCGCAGGGCACCAGCGGCAGCACCAACGAAGAGCTGCTCGCGCCGGCGACCGCAGCGGTCACCGCTCCGCTTAACACCACCGACAACGCAGGCTTCCTGCGGCCCGGTGCGACCCTCGGCATCGTCTCTGTCTCCGACGCCGAAGATCAAAGCCCGCAGCCGGTGAGCTTCTACGTGAACCAGTTGATGAACGTGAGGCCGCCGGGGCGGCTGACGTTGAGCGCGATTGCGCCGCTGCAGGCGACGTCTCCGACGCCGGGCTGCCAGTACGACGGCCCGGGAGGGGCACCGCGAACGGTCGCCGCCGTCACGGCGCTCAGCGGCCTGCTTCGCGAGATCTGCCCGCCCGACTTCAACCAGGGCCTGCTCGACCTCGGCCCCAGCGTCTTCGGGGCGCTCTTCGGTTCGGCTTCCTTTTCGCTCTCGAACGTGCCGGATCTCACCGGCGGAAAGACGATCACCGTGAAGGTCGACGGCGCGGTGGTGGAGCCGATCACGGCCGGGGGAGTCACCGTCTGGTCCTACGACGCCACCGCCAACCGCATTGTCTTCGAGCTTGCCTACCGGCCCCAGCCTGGAAGCGCGGTGACCGCGACGTACTTCGTCGGCTGCATTCCCTGAAAAGGGCCTTCATCGCCTCCACTCCAAAGGCACCGCGTGCAGGGCGGCTTGCCTCTCGAGCTCATGCAGTTCTGCCTCAGCGGCGAGGCGATCTGGCTCAGTGCGCGCCAGGCGGTCGTGCAGCTGCTGGTACTGCGCGTTGCCTTGCTGGCTCAGCTGCAGCCGCCCACTGCTGACCAGCTGATCCATACGATCGATCTCTGACTTCGCCGCGCGGGCCGACGACTGGATCTGCTCGATCCGCTGCCGGATCTGCCGGAACCGCTGCCGCCACGCCGCCTCTTCTTCGGCCTCGCGGCGATCCGGCACCTCGTGCTCGACGACCGCAGGAGCAGCGGCCACGGCCGTTGCGACGGGGCTGAGCACCCTGCCTTCGACGGAGAACTGGCCGAACCCCTCGCCGCCTTCTCGCAGCGTCAGCTCGCCTTCGCCCGCGAGCTGGGCCGGCTTGCAGTCCAACGATTGAACGAGCCCCGCGCTCAAGAACATGCCGTCGGCGATCCGGTTGTGGAGAAGCCACGCGATGCGGCGGCTGGAAGAGTTCCCCGCCTCCGCGTCTTTCAGCGACACCCAGTTCGAGAAGCTGCCGCGCACCGCGCAGGTCTGGCCATTCGCCGCCGTGAAGACGAACTCGCGAAGCCCCGCGTGGGGCACGGCCTTCCAGCGTTCCATGATCACCGCCACCGCCCGGCCTTCGACGGTTCGGCTGCCGACCAGCTGGGTCATGCCCGGCATCATCCGCTCGCGCTCCGCGATCTGTTCCTTGAGGTCCTCTGCCTGCACCCGCGACAGGATCTTCTGCCAGCGCGCGAGCGCGGCGTCGTTCGCGGGGGCCTGCGCGTACTCCAGCGGCAGGGCGAGGCCGATGCCTTCGGCGTCCGTCACCTTCATCGAGACGATGCCCAGCACTTCGCCGCGATCGTTGAACATCGGGCCGCCGCTGTTGCCGGGGTTCACCGTCGCATCGAGCTGCACGTACGCGAGCCCGAGGAAGTTGCGGCCGACGAAGCTGACCCTGCCTTCGTGCACGGTGAAGTCGAGCCCGCGCGGGCTGCCGACGAAGACGATCTTGTCGCCCGGCTCGAGCGACGTGGTGTCACCGACCTCCAGCGGTTCGAGGTTCGCCCCAGCCACCTCGACGACCGCGAGATCCGTCCACGGATCTTTGACCCCGACCTTGCCGAGCAGGTTGCGTCCGTCGGCCAAGGTCACCATCACCGGCCCGTCGGTGCAGACCACGTGCGCGTTGGTGAAGAGCTTCTCGGGCCCGACGAAGAAGCCCGAGCCCACCTTCTCGCCGCACTTGACCGCTGCCACCGCCGCCAGCACCTTCTTGCTGATCTGCTGGGTCGTCAGCCGCGCAGTCACCGGCGGCTCGAGGGGCTTGCCCACCACGACGGGCGGTGCGGCTTCGACGGGCGCGACCACCGCTGGCGCGCGCAGCTGCAACATTCCGTAGGTCGCAGCCAGCAGGAGCATCGCCCCAAACCCCGCCCACGTCCGGCTCGCGATTCGCGGGGCCGGCACCACCGCCGCTGGCCGCACCACCGCCTCGAGACCCGACGTCTTCAGCACCGCCATCACCTCGGCCGCGAAGGATCTCGACACCTGCGCCACCAGCGCCTGCGTGCCCGACGCCAGCCGATCGCGCGCCTGGGCAAAGGCCGGAGCCGGCGGCCCCATCGCGCTCAAGTCCTTCGCCGCCTGAAAGCCCTTTCGGGGGTCGGCCAGCGGGCGGGCCAGAAAGACATCGACGAGCAGGCTGGTGCCGCAGGTGCTGCAGGCCTGCGCATCCTCGGGAGCGCGGGCACCGCAGTTCGGACACTGCGTCTGAGCCGTCACGGCGCCCGATGTTACGCTTGGCGGCCCCAATGCCCCACATCGCTTTCGTTGCTCCGCATTTCCTCGAGAACACCAATCGGTACGTCTCGGCCTTTGCAGAGCAACCCGGGGTGACGCTGTCGGTGATCAGCGCCGACCCGGCCTCGTCGATTCCGGCCGAGCTGAAGGCCAGGATCTCAGGCCACTACCAGGTGGCCGACCTCGGCGACGGCGCGCAGCTGGGCAAAGCGGCCCGGGCCCTGGGCAACGTCGATCGGCTCACCGGCGCACTCGAACAGCTGCAGCTGCCGATGGCCCACGCGCGAGAAATCGCCGGAGTGCCCGGCATGCTCCCGGCGATCGCCCGGAACTTCCGCGACAAAGATCGAATGAAGGAAGTGCTGCGCGCGCACGGCGTCCCCGTCGCGGCCAGCGCCCTCGTCACTTCCGAGGCCGAGCTCAAGGCCTTCATCCGTAAGGTTGGCTTCCCGATCATCGTCAAGCCGCAGGCGGGGCTCGGTGCGCGATCGACGCAGCGGGTGATGACCGAGGCCGACCTCGCTGCGCTGCCCTTTGCCCCCACCGGCACCCAACCCCTGCAGGCCGAGCAGTTCGTTCGCGCCCGCGAGCACACCTGCGAGACGGTGAGCGTTCACGGCAAGGGGCTCTGGCGGTCGGGCACCCGGTATTTTCCCAGTCCGCTCGAGGTGCTCGAGACGCCGTGGGTGCAGTACTGCGTGCTGCTGCCGCGCGAGGCCGAGCCGACCTGGTCTGCGTTCGCCGGCACCAACGAGGCCGCGCTGAAAGCGCTGTTCGGAGAGGATCCCCTGGTCACCGGCACCGCGCTGACCCACATGGAATGGTTCCTCTGCGACGACGGCGCGATGCTCGTGAACGAAGTCGGCGCGCGCCCGCCCGGGGTTCACATCATGCCGCTGATGGGGCTCGCGCACGGAGGCGTCGACATGATCCGCGCCTGGGCCGAGCTGATCGCCTTCGATCGCTTCACGCCCCCCGCCCGCACCGCCGCGGCCGGGGCCGCCTTCTTCCGCGGGCAGGGCAAAGGCGATCGCATCGTCTCGGTCGAAGGCCTCGAGCGCGCGATCCTCGAAGCGGGTGGGGCGCTGGTCGAGCTGCGCACCCCAAAGGTCGGCATGGCGCGCGCGCCCGGCTACGAAGGGGAAGGGTGGGCGACGGTGAAACACCCCACCACCGAGGGCGCGAAACAGGCGCTGCTGGCGCTGATCCAGAACGTCCAGATTCGCTACGGCTGACGGTTACTCGACCCAGTGCGTGATCGTGAAGTGGGGCTGCACGTCGACGCGGCTCACGGCCTTCGTCTTGTCCGGGCGAACCACTTCGACGCGGTGGTACCCCTCGTAGAGCTCTTGTTGGCCGATGGGCGCCAGCAGCTCGACCCGACCGGCCACCGCCGTCACGTACACGGGCGTCGGCCCCAGCTTCTCGCCGTTCACCGTCACCTCGGTCACCGGGCTGGTGTTCACCTTGATGAGCCCCGCCGGCCGCTTCTCGACCCCGCCACCGTCGACCGCCACATCGACGAACATCGCCGGCTGGGCGGGGACGATCACCTTCGGCTCCAGCGGCTTCTCGGGCAGAGGCGGCTCGGCTGGGGCCGCCCGCTTCGCCGCCGGCACCACCGCGGGCGCCGTCGCTTTCGCGGTGAAGAGAAAGGTGAGCACCCACGCAGCCGTCAACCCGAAGAGCGCGATCGCGCCGATGCGAAAGTTCCGCGCGGCCTTCGAGTGGAGCCACAGCCGCCACTTCCGGGTCGGGTCAGGCTCGGACGTGATCGTCGATCGCGCCGCGAGGTCGGCGGCATCCAGCCTTTCTTTCACCGGCTGAAGAATCGCGCTCGACCCGTCGGGCTCGGCCAGCGCCGTCAGCGATGGGCTGGCGGGCGGCAGCTCGCGAAACGTCGCGTCGGTGACCGGCAGCATGCCCGTGGGCTCGGACGACAGATCGGGCAGCGACTCGCCGTCGTCGACCACCGTCGCTTGCGGATCCGAAGGGGCAGGTTCCTTGCGCATCGAACGGGCGGGACACTCTCACCGCCGCCCGCCCGCTTCCTGTTCCACTGTGCAGAACCGCGCGCGCCCTGTGCAGCCAATTGCACGCCTCGCGCGGCGCCTTCGCTGCGAGAGGCGATGGGCCCGCACGATGCAGTCGGCCCGCCCGCGATGGACAACGCAGGCGTTCAGGCTGGTGGAGAGGTTTTGATCACTGCGATGGTGTGGCTCCTGAGGGCGGTGGTCCTTCCCATGGCAAACCTGCAGGCCCACGAATGGCTCACGATCGCGTCCTGCGCCGGCCACCTCGGCCTGGCGACGATCGCGCTTCGCCAACTGGCGAAGAGCCCGCTCGCCCTGCCACTGGCCCTGCTGTGCCTCGACCTCTTTGCGTTCAACGCGGCCGACGTCGCACACCACGTCACCGAGGCGCCGCACTGGCTGTGGCTCGACGCCTTCTGCACCTCGCTGATGGTGCCGCTGGCGATCCGCTTTGCCCTCGCCTTCGTTGGCAAGAGCCGGGCGCTGTCCTGGCTGACCCGGATCTTCGACGTCTACTTTGGGCTGGTCGCGGCCGGCTGCGCTGCCGCCTTCTTCGGCTTCGGGTGGGCGCAGGCCTACGCCGGCAGCTCGCGCTGGGCGCAGTCGGTCGCCCCCGGAGCGACCGCCGCCATCCTCGCCCTCGCCATCATCTTCTACCGGCACCTCACCTCGGTGCAGAGCCCGCTCGAACGCGCGCGGACGTGGCTGATGATCGGCGGCCTCGCGCTGGGCGCCGCAGGCAACTTCTGTGATCTGCTCGCCAACACCGGCTTCGACGTGCCGCGCCTGGGGCCGCTGGGGATGTTGATGACGACGCTCGCGCTCAGCGCCGCGGCCCTGCGCGTCGGGCTGTTCGAGGGCCGGATCTCGTGGCTCATCGCCGCGAACGGGCTCGTGCTCGGAGCGCTGCTGCTGTTCGGCTATGTCGCCGTCTTCTATTTCTTCGGCGGCAACACAGCCCTGCTGGTCGTCGGCGCCGGGACCCTTACCCTCGCCCTCGTGCCCGCCCTGGTGGCGATGACCCGCGCGGCGTCTGCGCAGCGGCAGCGCCTCGAGTACCACGCGACGCTCGGCCGCTTCAGCGCACAGATGGCGCACGACCTTCGTAACCCGCTGGCCGCGATCAAGGGCGCTGCGCAGTACCTGAAGGAAGAACAGAAGCGCGGGACGCTGAACGACGCGGGCGACTTCCTCACGTTGATCATCGATCAAGCGAACCGGCTCGATCGCGTGGTCAGCGAGTACCAGCGCATCGGCCGCATCGAGACGGTGCTCAAGCCCATCGAGCTCGACGCGCTGGTGGCCGAGGTGCTGGGTGGGCAGGCGCTGGCCGCTCCGCAGGGAATCGTGCTGCACCGGAAGCTCGAGGCGAAGGGCCTGGCGTGTCAGGCCGACACGGATCTGATCTCAGCTGCGCTCGAGAACCTGGTGCGCAACGCGTTCGAGGCAATGCCGGCAGGGGGCACCGTCACGGTGCTCACGGAAGCGCAGGCCGGCTTCATCAACCTGTCTGTCGTGGACACCGGCAAGGGCATGGACCCGCGAATCGTCGAGCTCGCGTTCGCCGACTTCTTCACCACCAAGACCACCGGCAGCGGGCTGGGGCTCGCCTTCGTTCGCCGCGTCGCCGAAGCGCACGGCGGTGAAGCCAGCCTGAAGAGCCTCGAAGGAAAGGGCACCACCGTGCAGCTGCGGATCCCCTGCGTCGCGGTTTAGGCCTTCGCGTCGATGCCGAGCTCAGCGAGCTTGTTGTAGAGCGTTCGCCGCGCAACCCCGAGAATGCGGGCGGCCGTCGTCCGGTTCCCGTTCGCCCGCGACAGCGCTTCGAGCACCGCGGCTTTCTCTGCTTCCTTCCGGCGATCCTCCAGCGACGCATCCGGAGAAGAAGTCGCACCAGCAGCGGCGGCCAGCGGTGCCGCCTCAGAGCGCGTCAGCTCGCGGCTCACGATCGCTCCGGAAATCTTGTCGGCGTCCGACATCACCACCAGGCGTTCGATGAAGTTCTGCAGCTGCCGCACGTTGCCCCGCCAAGGCTGCGCCTCGAGCACCGCCAGCGCGTCGTCGGCCAGCTCGACGTCGGGCCGATCGTTCAGCTTCCCGTGCTCGCGCGTGAAGTGCAGCGCCAGCGGGCGAATGTCCTCTTTTCGATCGCGCAGCGCAGGGATGCGAATGGGGATCACGTTCAGCCGGAAGAAGAGGTCTTCGCGAAACGCGCCCTCGGCCACCATCGCCTCGAGGTTGCGGTGCGTCGCCGCGACGAAACGCACGTCGGCCGTCAGCACCTGCGTGCCGCCGACCCGTTCGTACTCGCGCTGCTGAATCAGGCGCAGCAGCTTCAGCTGAACGGTCTTGGTGATGTCGCCCAGCTCGTCGAGGAAGAGGGTGCCGCCTTCCGCCAGCTCGACGCGGCCCGGCTTGCGTGAGACGGCGCCGGTGAAGGCTCCTTTCTCGTGGCCGAAGAGCTCGCTTTCCAGCAGCTGCTCGGAAAGGGCGGTGGGGTGGACGACGACGAAGGGGCCGTCTTTGCGTTTGCTGCGATCGTGAATCGCGTGGGCCGCGAGCTCTTTGCCGACCCCGCTCTCGCCGCGCAGCAACACCGTCGCCGGGCTTCGGGCCGCGCGCGTCAGCTGCTCGTCGCACTCCTTCATCGCAGGAGACACGCCCAGGGTGAGGCCGGCGGTCGCGGGAGCAGTAGGCGCGGCCAGACGCTCGAGCTCCTTCTTCACTACGAACAGAATCTCGTCCCGCTCGAACGGCTTCTGGACGAAGTCCGACGCACCGCGCTTCATCGCCTCGACTGCCAGCGCGACGGTGCCGTGGGCGGTCATCAGCACCACCTGGACCTCGGGCCAGCCTTCCTTGATCTTCGTCAGCAGCTCCATGCCGTCGACGTTCGGCATCCGCACGTCGCTTAATACGAGCTGCACGAAGCGCTGATCGAGGATCTCAAGCGCGTCGGCCGCTGAGCTCACCCATTGAACGTCGTGGCCCGCCTGGCGCAGCAGCCCTTCCAGCACCTTGCCGACTGCTGGGTCGTCGTCCACCACCAGAACGGAAGCCGTCACTGCTTGTGCAGGCATGTGCGACAGCTTCTCACGTTTCTCGCCGCGCCCGGCGACGGATGAAGGCCTGCTTCGCGTGGTGCGCCAGCGCGTCGACCGCCTCGTTCCACTTGTCGCCGCTGTGGCCGCGCACCCACCGCGTCGTCGCTTTCGCCTCGACGGCAGCCGCCCGCAGCGCAAAGGCTTCGGCGAGGTGCTTCTTCGGCAGGTAGCTGCCATTGGCGATGTCGAGGGTAAAGCGCGAGTCGCTGACCAGCTCGACCGGCTCCACGCTGCCCAGGTCGATCACCGCGCGAAGCCCGGCGAGGGCGGCCGTCAGCTCCATGCGGTTGTTGGTGGTCGACTTCGACCCTCCCGAGTGCATCGCGACCAGCAGCTCGTCGCGAATCACCGCGCAGGCCCAGCCACCCGGCAGCCCGCCGCGTGCTTCAGAAGATCCGTCGCAGAAAATGCTCAGCACCGCGCGCGGACTCTACGTCACCAAAGTAGGTGCGGTGACCACCCCGGAAGTCGCGCGTGGATTCGAAAAAATGAAGCTACACTTCGGGGCCATGCGCACCAGCTTTCCCAGTGCAGTTCTCGCCTTGAGCCTCTTTGTCGTCAGTGGATGCAACTGCAACGATCCTGGAAATCCTGACGGCGGTGGAGGCGGCACCGGCGGCTCGAGCAGCGGCGTCGGCGGTGGCGGCAACGGCAACGCGGGTGGCGGAGGCGGCAACAACGCGGGCGGTGGCGGCGGCAACAACGCGGGCGGAGGCAGCGGCGGCGGCAACATGATGACGATCGACGGCGGCTGTGGCCTCGTCACCTGTGCATCGTCGGGTTCCAACTGCGGCCCGATCGGCGATGGCTGTGGCTCGATCATCACCTGCGGTTCCTGTTCGCTTCCCCAGGTCTGCGGCGGCGGCGGAGCTCCAAGCGTGTGCGGCGGCGACGCTGGTTGCTTCCCGACCACGTGCGCGATGCTCGGCGCCGAGTGCGGCCCGATGGCAGATCTCTGCGGCTCACTGATCAACTGCGGTTCCTGCGCGCTGCCCGAGACGTGCGGCGGTGGCGGCATCAACGGGCGCTGCGGCTTGAGCGGCAGCAACGTCGACGGCGGTGCCTGCGTGCCGACCACCTGCGCGATCGCCGGAGCGGCGTGCGGCGTCATCGGCGACGGCTGCGGCGGCGTTCTCACCTGCGGCAGCTGCAACGGCGGCAAGGTCTGCGGCGGCGGCGGCGTTCCGTACCAGTGCGGCGGTGGTGCGTCGTGCACTCCGAAGACCTGCGCCAATCTGGGCGCGACGTGCGGCTCGGTGGGCGATGGCTGCGGCGGCATCTTGAGCTGCGGCACCTGCACCGCGCCCCAGGTCTGTGGCGGTGGCGGAGTTCCCAGCCAGTGCGGCGGCGGCGTGGTCTGCGTTCCCCGCACCTGCGCGCAGGCCGGCGCGAACTGCGGCGTGGTCGGCGATGGCTGCGGTGGCGTGACGCCCAGCTGTGGAACGTGCACCGCTCCGGCCGCGTGCGGCGCGGGCGGCGTGCCCAGCCAGTGCGGCGGCACGGTGGTCTGTGTCCCGAAGACGTGTGGGCAGCTGGGTGTGAACTGCGGCCCGATCAGCGACGGCTGCGGCAGCATCTTGATGTGCGGCACCTGCAGTGTCGCCGGCCAGAGCTGCGGCGGCGGCGGCCAGGCGAACATCTGTGGCGGGCTGCCTCCGTGCGTCCCGAAGACCTGCGCGCAGCAGGGCGCGAACTGCGGCGTCGTCGGTGACGGTTGCGGCGGGCTGACCCCGAACTGCGGCACCTGCACGGGCCTGGACATCTGCGGTGGCGCGGGCTCCCCGAGCGTCTGCGGCAGCAAGGTCCCTGACGGCGGCCAGGGCTGCGTGAACCTTTGCCTCAACCAGATGGCGTGCCCGAGCATGCCGGACGGCGGCACGACGATGTCGGGTACGGTGCTCGCTCCGACGGATCCGGCGGCGGGCTACGGCAACCCCGACCCGATTCCTGGTGCGCTCGTCTACATCCCGAACGGCACCGTGCTCCCCTTCAGCGACGGCGGCGTCACATGCGATCAGTGCACCGACGGCGTCAGCGGCAGCCCGTTGGTTTCGACGACCTCGGCGATCGACGGCACCTTCACCTTGAAGAACGTGCCCTGCGGCGCGGGCGTGCAGGTGCCGGTGGTGATGCAGCTGGGCAAGTGGCGCCGGCAGATCACCGTCTCGGCCCCCGCGTGCTGCATGCCGAACCCGCTCACTGCGGCGCAGACGCGCATGCCGCGGCGGCAGGCGGAAGCCCACCCGAACGACAACATCCCGTTGATCGCCGTCGTCACGGGCGGCGCCGACGGCATCGAGTGCGTCTTGCCGAAGGTTGGCATCGCTGCGTCTGAATACACGACCCCCACTGGTACAGGTCGCGTCCGCTTCTACCGGGACAACGGCGTTCAGATCGCGGGCACAGCCCCGAGCGCGGCGACGCTGTTCGACAGCCTGGCCGAGATGCGGAAGTACGACATGATCATCCTCGACTGCGTCGGCAGTGAGCAGATCAAGACGATTCAGCGGCGCGCGAACATGGAGGCCTACGCGAACGCCGGCGGCCGCATCTTCGCCAGCCACTACGCCTACGTCTGGCTCTACGACCGCGCGGTCGACCCGGGCGGCAATAACGTGGCGAGCAACATCTCGTTCACTGCCACGGGCACGTGGCAGCCGCAGCAGGCCAACCCGGCCAACCAGGACGCCTTCATCGATACGTCGTTCGCGAAGGGAGCAGCGTTCGCGAACTGGGTGCAGCTGGTCAATGCGCAGGCGACCACGTCGACGCCAGCGGTTCCCCGCATCCGCGTCATCGAGGTGCGTCACGACTTCAACGCGGTGCTCAGCCCGGCGCAGCGCTGGGTCTACGCGACCACGGCGAACACGCCGCTGCAGTACGCGTTCAATACGCCGACGACGGCGCCGCCTGCGAACCAGTGCGGCCGCGTGTTGTTCAGCGACTTCCACGTCAGCGGCGGCCGCAGCGGCACCTTCCCTGCCAGCTGTGGCGCGGCCTCGCCGATGACGCCGCAGGAAAAGGTGTTCGAGTTCCTGCTGTTCGACCTCGCCTCGTGCATCACGCCTGATGTGCCTCCGCCGCAGAGCTGCACGCCGAAGACGTGCGCGCAGCTGATGTTGAACTGCGGCCTGACGGGCGACGGGTGCGGCAACTCGATCAACTGCGGCACCTGCGTGGCGCCCCAGACGTGTGGTGGCTCGGGCGAAGCGAACGTCTGCGGCACGCCATGCGCACCGAGGACCTGCGCCCAGATCGGCGCGAACTGCGGCATGCAGGGCAACGGCTGCGGCGGCACGATGGGCTGCGGCACGTGCACGCTTCCCCAGACGTGCGGCGGTGGCGGGGTGGCGAACGTCTGCGGCGGCGGCAGCTGTGTTCCGACGACGTGTGCGGCGCTTGGCCTCAACTGCGGCACCCAGAGCAACGGCTGCGGTGGCACGTTGAACTGCGGCACGTGCACGCCGCCCCAGACATGTGGCGGCAGCGGCATGCCGGGCATCTGCGGCGGCGCGACCTGTGCGCCGCTGACTTGTGCGCAGCAGGGCTTCAACTGCGGCTCGCAGGGCAATGGCTGCGGTGGCCAGCTGAACTGCGGCATGTGCACGTTGCCGATGACGTGTGGCGGTGGCGGCCAGCCTGGCATCTGCGGAGGTGGCGGGATGTGCACCCCGAAGACGTGCCAGCAGCAGGGCTTCAACTGCGGTCTGCAAGGCGATGGCTGCGGCAACCAGATCAACTGCGGGCCTTGCCCGATGGGTCAGATCTGCGGCGCCTCGGGTCCGGGGCTCTGCGGTGCGGTGGCCTGCACGCCGCTGACGTGTGGTCAGCAGAACATCGGCTGCGGTCCGGCCGGCGATGGCTGCGGAAACCTGATCCAGTGCGGCGCCTGCCCGATGGGCCAGACCTGCGGTGGAGCCGGAGTGCCGGGCCAGTGCGGCACTCCGTCCTGCACGCCGCGCACGTGCACCAGCGCGGGCGCGAACTGCGGCCAGCTGGGTGACGGCTGCGGCGGAATCCTCAGCTGCGGTGCCTGCCCCCCGGGTCAGACCTGCGGCGGCGGCGGTACGCCGAACGTCTGCGGCAGCATCACCTAAGCGTCAGGCCACAGCGACCCTGGATTCCGGCGTCCGGCCTTCACTGGCGGGCGCCGTTTTCTTTTGTCGCGTTCTGGCAACCAGTGACAGTTTTTCAGGGCGGCCGGCAACCCAACGCGCCGCCATTTCTTTGCCCCCGACCGGAACGAGGCTTGCTCGAGATGCGCCCATGAAGATCGCCTTGTCCGCTGGCATCGCCTGTCTCTCACTCGCGTGTGGCCGCACGCTGTTCAGCGCTGACGGCGGCTCGGAGGCCGCGGGCGGAGGAATGGGTGGAATGGGCGGTGGCGGTCAGGTCGCGTGCTCGACGCTCAAACGAGAAGGGTGCCAGGCGCGCCCCGACTGTCTGACCACCTTATGCATGCAGTGCAGCTGCACCCCCGTCTTCCGCCAGTGCCGCGCGGTCGGTGAAGCAGCGCTTCAGTGCCCGGACCTGGGTTGCGCCCAACCGCAGTGCTGCGGAAAGCAGAGCGAGTGCGGGGGCACGCAGAGCTGCGTTCCTCCCGGAACTCCAACCGGCTGCGGAGCCTGTTTCCCCGGCAGCGGCTCGTGTGCGATCGACGCCGATTGCAGCCCGTCGACGACGGGGCAGATCTGCGATCCGGTGCACTGCAGCTGCACCCAGGCGCTCGCGTGCCGGGACGGCTGCACGAAGAACAGCGACTGCACCGTCGACGGCGACGTCTGCAACACCTCGACGCACCGGTGCGGGCCTCAAAGCTGCTCGGCGGCGAGTCCGTGTGTTTCGTACTTCGACTGCGTCCAGGGCAGCTGCCAGCGCAAGCCATGCACGACCCAGGCGCAATGCCCGTTCGGATCCTGCGTCTCGGGCGGTTGTTACGGTGGATTGGGCGTCTGCCAGAACCCAGTTCCGTGATCGCCGCCCAGCGAGACCTTCGCTACTGACAGGCCTTCGCCGCGGTACAGACGCCCGCGTCGGCGTCGCACGACACCCCGACACAATCGGGATCCGCGCAGTCGACCAGCGTGTCGCCGTCGTCGTCGATCAGGTTCCGGCAGTCCTTCTCTTTCTTCGCCTTGTTCGAGCACTCGCACCCAAGCCCGCCGTCGGCCGTGCAGCTCTGGCCTTCGCAGGTGGTTTCGTCGCAGTCCTTGAGGCCGTTGCAGTCGTTGTCGATGTCGTCTCGGCAACGCACCGAGCCGACCTCGGCGATCTGCACGCTGCCATTGCACTTGCACTGCAGGGTCGGTGTGCACGAGAAGTAGAGCTGGGGCGGGGTGCAGAAACGCCCGATGCAGTCCGTGTCCAGGCAGTCGACCAGCGCGTCGCCGTCGTTGTCGATGCCGTCCGTGCAGCCCGTCTCGCTCTGCCCGCCGTCCGCGACGCAGGTGCAGCCCACCCGGCAGTCCTGGCTCAGGCAGTCGGGGTCCGCGCAGTCCTTCAGGCCGTCGTTGTCGTTGTCGACGCCGTCGTTGCAGAGGACTTCCGCCTTCTTCAGGCCCTTGCAGAGGCACGCCGCGCCGCACTGCCGCAGTTCGCAGTTTGGGTCGTCACAATCGGTCAGCCCGTTGTCGTCATTGTCGAGCATGTCCGAGCAGTCGATTTCCTTCCGTTCGATGCACTTGCCCTTGATGCACGGCTCCTGAAATCCACAGACCTTCTTGCAGCTGCCGCAGTTGTTCAGGTCGGCCTGCAGGTCGAAGGTCTCGTCGATCTGGTTGTTGCAGTCGTCGTCGACACCGTTGCAGATCTCACTCTTGCCGGTGTTGTCGACGAGGCCGTCGCAGTCGTTGTCCTTCTTGTCGCAGGTGTCGTCCTTGCCCGTCGGCAAGCAGCACGTGCCCTGAACCGCGTTCACCGCGCACTTGTAGCCGCCGCCACCGCAATCCGAGTCGACGGCGCAGGTGTAGAAGAGGTCGTCGCCCAGGTTGACCTTGCAGGTGGCGAATCCGAGCGCGGCACCGACGGCGAGGGACAACAAAGTGACCCGGTTCAGCGGCGATTTCATTCTGCAATGAAGGTCGTGGATACCGCCCCCAAAGGCAAGCGCGTATTTGGGCGGTCAGTGCCGAACGGCCAACGACGCGTCGTCCGGCGGCGCCCACACCACCTGCTCGAAGTTGCGTTGAGGGCGGCCGAACAGGTACCCCTGCAACAGGTCGCACCCAAGGTCGAGCAGCGCGTCTCTTTCGGCCGGGGTCTCGATGCCCTCGGCGACCACCAGGATCCCGAGATCCAGGCTCACCTGCACCATCGAGCTGATCAGCTTCCGCTTGGTGCGTTCGACGGCGACGCCGCGCACCAGCGACATGTCGAGCTTCACGATGTCCGGCTCGAGCTGGGCGATGGCGGTGAGGCCGGCGTAGCCCGCTCCGAGATCGTCGATGGCAATGCGGAAGCCCAGACCGCGCAGGCGATTCACGCGCGCCTTCAGGTCGTCGATGTGATCGATCGACTCACGTTCCGTGATCTCGAGCACCACCCTCGAAGCGAACGCGCTCAACGGTGACGCCGGGTCGTACAGCGACGCGTCCGATAGATCATTGGCGTGCAGGTTCACGAACGCCGAGGTGCTCGCCGGGTTCGCCGCCAGCGTCGACGCCACGCTGCTTCGGATCTTCCGGCCCAGCTGGTCGAGCGTGCGCAGCTGTTCCGCAGCCGCGAGGAAGATGCCGGGGTGGGGAAATTCTTTCTCGCCCGTGCGCACCAGCGCCTCGAAGCCGTAGAGCCCCTGCTTCGACCACGAGACGATCGGCTGATACGCCATCCACAGCTGGTCGATCGCGCTGTCGAACGTTCGGCTCAACGCCAGCCGGTTACCGGCACCTTGATCCGACGTTGCGAGCGCATCGCGGCGGCGCTTGGCGAGGGTGAACAGCTGGGCCGCTTCTTCAACGGACCTTTCGAGGCTGCCGCTGACCAGTGGCTTGGTGAGGTACTTCAGCGCCCCAGAGGCGACGGCCTCCATCGCCGATTCGACCGTGGGGCTGCCCGTCATCAGGATGACCGGCAGGTCGGGGTCATAGGCTCGCACCGCCCGGAGCATCGCGATGCCTCCGCCACCGGGCATCATGATGTCGGACACCACGACGTCGAACGCGATGCCCTTCATCAGCGCCATCGCGTCCTCGGCCGTCGGAGCCACCGTCACCTGATGCCCACGGCGCTGCAGCAACCGGCCGAAGCCGCGCGCCACCATGTCATCGTCGTCGACGAGTAGAACGTTGATCGGAGCCTGATCGATAGCCATGCCGCGGCGTTTTGCATCGGTCAGGCCGGGCCCGGAACCCAGTGGATCTCGATGGCTGCGAGACCCCGAACCGGGTCGTTTCCTACTGGCGGGTAAGTGCCATGACCCGGGAGAGCAGGGCGACCGCCATCCCATCGACTGTGGCCGCTGCACCCCGGCTGACTTTTTCCCGCCACGACGTCTCGGGCACGAAGTTGACGCGGTAGACGTTGGCGTCGGCCGCTCGGCGAATCAGGTAGTCATCGCTGGTGCTGATCTGATCAACGAGCCCGAGCTCGATCGCCCGCATCGCCAGCCAGTATTCGCCGGTGGCGATCTTGTCGATGTCGAGCTTCGGGCGCTGCGACTTCACGAACTCCTTGAAGAGCGCGTGGGTGTCTTCCAGCTGATCCTGGAACTTGCGGCGGCCCTTCTCGGTGATCTCTCCGAAGATGCTGACCGTGCGCTTGAACTCGCCGGCGGTCATCTCTTCGAAGTCGACGGCGTGCTTCTTCAGCAGCCGGTGAACGTTCGGCACCTGCGCGACGACCCCAATCGACCCGATGATCGAAAACGGCGCCGCGACGATGTTGTCCGCGATGCACGCCATCATGTAGCCGCCGCTGGCCGCGACGCGGTCGATGCACACCGTCACCTTGATCTTCTTTTCACGCAGCCGCATCAGCTGCGCGGCGGCGAGGCCGTAGTGGGGAACTCCGCCGCCGGGGCTCTCGAGGCGAATCACCACCTCGTCTTCCGGAGTCCCCGCGGCGGTGATCGCCGTCACCTCTTCCCGCAGGCTCTTCACCGCGCTGGCGAGGATGTCGCCGGTGAAGTCGAGCACGAAGACGCTGGGCTTCTTCGCCTGAGTCGCAGGCTTGCTCGCTTTGCGTTCCTTCATCAGCGCCTTGAGCTGCTTCTTTTCGAACACCGAGCTGCGCAGCGCATCGCCCAGCGCCTCGAAGCGCGCGTTCAGCTTCCGCACGGTGAGCTGCGCGGATCCGCCTCCGCGGCGTCGCCGGCTCAGGCCGAAGACCACCAGCGCCGTAGCGGCGATGGTCGCGAAGACGATGAACCCCTTCGCGGCGAATCCAAGCGTTTCGTAGACGATGTCCATGTGGGTGGTTTCGTAACGCTTAGCGGCGCCCAGCGCACCAAAGCGCTAAGAAGACTCGCCATGGCCCAACGTGCGTGTCCGTCGTGCTCGGCAGCGATGAAGGCGTTTGCAGTCGGGAAGATCGAGCTGGATCGCTGCACCTTCTGCCGCGGGCTCTGGTTCGACGGCGGTGAGCTTCAGACGCTGCTGGGGAAGAAGCTCGCGCCCACGTTCAGCGCGGGTCAGCAGACCAGCCGGAAGTGCGCCGCGTGCAGCAAGCCGATGGTGCCCGCTGAGCTGGGAGGCCTTCGCATCGAGGTCTGCCGCATCGACCGCGGCATCTTCCTCGACGAGAACGAGCTCACTGCGCTCAACGGCGGGAGGAAGGTGTCGGTTCAGGCCGCGCCGCCGCCCGAGACGAAGGTGAAGCACGATGTCAGCAGCTGGCTTGAGTCGCTGGGCGTTTAGCCGCGTTCGATCGCTTCAACCTCGGCATCGGTGAGCGTGAAGGCTTCGACGGCGAGATCCGCTTCCATGTGCCGCGGGTCGGTGGTTCCGGTGAGCGGCAGCATCCCCACCTGCATCGCGAACCGGAACACCACCTGCTGCGGCGTTCGCCGAACGCGCAAGGCCGCCTGCCGAATGGCGCTGCCGCTGACCGCATCGGCGTTGGCGGTGAGCAGCGAGAAGCCCTGGTAGACGATGCCGTGCTTCAGACAGAACGCCCGGACGTCAGCGTCCCAGCCGCGGCTCGCGTAGCAGCGGTTCTGCACGAAGGCGGGCTTCACGCGCGCCCCTTCCAGCAACTCTTGAAGCTGCTGCAACGAGACGTTGCTGATGCCCAGCGCCCGGGCGGGCAGCGACTCCATCGCGCGCCAGGCCTCCCAGTCGTCGGCGCCCAGGCCCGACCGCTGCGACGGCCCGTGAAGCAGGTACGAATCGAGCCACTGGGTTTGCAGGTGTTCGAGCGATCGCGCGAAAGACTGCCGCACCTGCTCGGCGATGCGCGCCTTCGGGTCGTATGGCAGCCGGTGATCCTGCCCGCCCTGGAAGGTGAACTTCGTCTGCAGAAACACCTCGTCGCGCGAGAGGCCCTGCGCGAACGCCTCGGCCAGCGCCTCGCCGACCTGGGCCTCGTGGTAGTGCTTTGCCTGGTTCGCGGTGTCGATGCCGCGGAAGCCACGCGCCAGCGCCAGCGACACCAGCCGCCGCGTCTCGTCTTCCTTCCACGCGGTGCCATACAAGATTGCCGGAAGATTCACGGCGTCGAAGACTACGGTTCGCACATGGCCACCGTCTCGGCAGGGTTGTTGTTGTTTCGACGCACGGAAGCAGAAACGCAGGTGCTGCTCGCGCACCTCGGAGGCCCCTTCTTCGCGGGTAAAGACGCGAACGCGTGGGGCGTGCCGAAGGGGCTGGTCCACGAAGGCGAAGAGCCCTTGGCCGCCGCCTGCCGCGAGTTCGAGGAAGAGACGGGCCTCAAGCCCGAAGGCCCGTACCTGCCGTTGGGGGTGGTGAGGCAGCAGTCAGGCAAGGTCGTGCACGCGTGGGCAGTGGAAGGGGACTTCGACCCCGCGAAGCTCAAGAGCAGCACTTTCGAGCTCGAGTGGCCCAAAGGCAGCGGCAAGATGAAGTCGTTTCCCGAGGTCGACCGGGTCGAGTGGCTCGGAGCATCGGAGGCCAAGGCGAAGATCATTGCTGCGCAGGCCGACTTCCTCGATCGGCTCTCGCAGCTTCTCTAATTTAGCTGTTGCGCGGGGCGCGGCCTTCGAACTGCAGCACCCTGGCGGTGACCGCATCAATTGCGATCTCTAGTTCGTTGAGGGCGTTGGTGACCGCGGTCTCGGCCGCTTGAACGCCCAGCGATGGGTCGCGCATGCCGTTGAGCGCCGTCGTGACGTTGCCGCGCAGCACTTTGAGCTTCTCGAAGTCGGCCTCGAATTCAGCACGAACGGTGGCGAGGTCGGCGCGGCCGCGGAGGTCAGACACGCGGTCGTCGAGGCGATCGAGCCGGCTGCCGCCTTCGGTTGCGGAAGCGGCGCGAAGCCCGCTCGATGGAACCGGGGCGCTGCCAATCGCGCGCGGAATCGTCTCTTGAAGCGGCATCAGTACGACCCGCGAGCCCGTGGTCTGAAGCCGCGACGACGCAGGGTCGACCTGGGTTGCGCTGAGGCTGGCGAAGGCGACGACTGTGGTAGCGATGGCAATCCTCATCACGGGCTCCGAGGTGACGTGCGGCTTGCGATGTGGGATTGCGAGGGTCATGCCGCTTTGGATCCCCGCGAACACAGGGGAAAGTGGCGCCCTGACCACGAGGCGGCCCGCCCCAGCTGCGGCCGTCCTGCACCAGAGAAAACATGACCAGCTTCTGGCCCAAAGACGTGCGCGACGAGACGGGCCACCTGGTGCGTGAGCTCCACGGCATCACGCTTCAGCAGATCCTCGAGTACCTGGTTCAGAAGCTCGGGTGGAAGGCGCTGGCGGCGCAGATCAAGCTGAACTGTTTCGCGTTGAACCCCAGCGTGAAGTCGAGCCTGGTCTTCCTGCGGCGTACCCCGTGGGCCCGCACCAAGGTCGAGCAGCTCTACGTCGAGACCCGCTCGGAAGAGCTGCTCGCGAAGGCCGATTCCAAGCAATAGCGCGGCTGTCGCAAATCGTCCCCTCACCCCTTGTGGGTGGTGTGGGTGGTTGTGTATGAGCACGCCCGTTTCCCAATCCCAGGGGCCTCACACACATGGACGTCTTTACCGCGCTGAGCAACAAGTCGGACTACACCAAAAACCAGCTGCAGCTGATCGTCGGCGCCTGGGTGATGAGCGGGCTGGTCGAGGGCAAGCAGAAGATCAACCTCAGCAATGGCGACGTGGCCGAAGACGACTACGACAAGACGTCGATCTATTCGCTGCTCTACGCGCTGTACCGTTCGATGGGCAACGTGCGTTCGGAAAACGGCGAGCTCTACGAGTTCACCTTCAATACCTGGGGCTACACCTGGCCGGCCGCCTGGGGCCCGAGCCCGATTCCCGTCAGCGATCCGCAGGTGATGGGCAAGAACGCCTACGCCGGGCTGTACCACTTCGAGCTCGCGCAGGAATACATCAAGGCCCGCAACGGCAAGGTCCACATCATCGAGATGGGCTGCGGCACCGGCGCCGGTGCGCACCTGATCTGCTCGAAGATCCTCCCGAACTGCACTTACGAAGCGGTCGACATGCAGCAGGCGGGCATCAACTCCTGCAAGCGCAAGTTCGTCCCTGAGCTCAACGGCCGCCTGGTCGCGACCTGCGGCGACGCGACCAAGCTGACGATCCCCGACGGGGCCGCCGACTTCGTCGCCGTCAACGAGACCCACGTCACCGAGATGCCGGGCAAGACCACCGAAGAAGACGTGCGCTTCTTCAAGACGGCGTACCGCCTGCTCAAGCCGGGCGGGTTCCTCGTCTGGGGCAACGCGATCCCCGAGTCGACCTGGAAGCCCTGCTTCGACCTGCTCGAGACGATTGGCTTCAAGACCCTCGAGGTGTGCGACGTGACGAAGGAAGCGGTCAAGGCGCGCGATGACGACAAGCGCCGCATGGATTCCTACGTCGACCAGATCTTCCAGACGTTCCACGGCTTCAAGATCCCGATGCTGGGTGGCAAGCGCCGCGCCCTCGCCGAGGTCGCGCTGAAGAACTTCGCGCGCAATCCGGGGACGAAGCTCTACGACAACATGGTCGACGGCACCGACACCTACAAGGTGTCGCTCATCCAGAAGCCCCTGACCGCGAAGGCTTAAAAGCCTCACGCAGGGCCGAAGCACCTTTTCTAAACCCGTCAGCGCGGCTTGCCGCCTGGCGGGTTTCTTACTTTGTCGGTCGCGGCCGTGATCGCGAGGCTCGCATCGGGAACCTGGTCGAGGCGCTTCTCGTGCTCGCCCCGCGCAAAGGCAATCGCCCGAACGAGCTCTGCCTGGCCCGAAGGGTAGGGGGCCGCGGCTCCCGTCAACGCCAGCAGCTGCTTCAGCGCGAGGTCGGCGGTGGGGGTCCGCTTGTTCACGTCGCGCTCGAGCAGGCCCATCACGATGCGGTCGAGCTCGGGAGGCACCCCGCGGCGCGACATCGACGGCGGGCTCAACGACTGCGTGTGTACCAGGCTCAGCGACGCCTCGTCGGCGGTAGACGGGAACATCGGCTGGCCGACGATCATCTCCCACAGGGTGATGCCCAGCGTGAACAGGTCGACGCGGGAGTCGATCGTCTGGCTCTCGAGCTGCTCGGGCGAGAAGTAGCCGGGCTTGCCGCGCACCACGCCCACCTGCGTCAGCGCGGCCCTCGAAGTCGTCGCGCGGGCGATGCCGAAGTCGGTGAGCTTCACGTCGCCTAGCAGCGAGACGAGCAGGTTCGACGGATTCACATCGCGGTGGATGAGGTTCATCGGCTTGCCGTCGGGCGCGCGCCGGCGGTGCAGATAGTCCAGCGCCTGGCAGACCTCGGCGCCGACGAAGGTCACCGCGCTCAACGGCAGGCCCGTGGCGAGGTACGGCCGCATCAGCCGCTGCAGGGTGAGGCCTTCGACGTATTCCATCGCGAGGAAGTAGGTGTCTTTGAAGCGGCCGAAGTCGAAGACCTGGACGATGTTGGCGTGGTTCAGCCGGCTGCACAGGTCGGCCTCGGCGCGGAACAGCTCGACGAACGAGTCGTCCATCGCGATCGCCGGCAGCACCTTCTTGATCGCCACCGTCTTCTCAAAGCCGCCTTCGGGGCTGTACGTCGCTCGAAACACCTCGGCCATGCCGCCCGCGCCGATGCGCTCGTGGAGCACGTACTTGCCCAGCAGGTCACGCTCTCGCACCGCGCTCAGCGCTTCTTCGGCGCGCCGGTTCAGGTGGTCGACGAACACGGCGGTGACGAGCCCCGAGCAGAACAGCAGCACGACGCGCGGTACGAAGAGCGCCGGCTGCAGCGTGATCAGCGCCTCGGGCGACAGCCGCGGCATCGCCACGAAGAGGTAGAGCAACAGGTACTCGGCAGCGGCGATGCCACCGGCGCCGATCGCGAGCGCGCGGTTGCTGCGAAGGCCAGAGAGGGCGACGAGGGTGCCCCAGATGACCAGGGGTGGAGCGGTGAGCGCGTACTCCACCCCCTTCGAGCGCGCGTCGACCAGGAAGATCACCGCCGGCGCCGAGACCTCGATCGCGACGTTCACCCAGCGCACTGCCGGGCGGTACCACCCGCGCTTCAAGCCCATGCGCAGCAGCAGGTAGTAGACGGTGAGGGTGATGAGGAAGATGCCGAGGGCCAGCGACAGCTTCGCGCCGATGTAGGGCATCAGCCCGAGGGCCAGCAGGGCACAGACGGCGGTGATGCCGCTCATGAAGGTCGCCACCGACAGCTCGCGCAGCGGGGCGTCTTTCTCGATCTGATCGCGCAGCAGCTTCTTGCTGGCAGACGGCGGCGCACGAGAAGGTTTCATCAGGTCGACCCGTCTGGCTTCTACCAGCCTAAGCTTCGGGCTGGGGGTGGCATGGCGAACTGCAAAGGCATCGCGGTCCTCACGCGGCTCACCTACGCGGAGGTCCACCATGGCGCCGAAGGGCGGAAGCAGCTGCTCGAGTCACTCGAGCCGGCCCAGCGCGCCATGCTCGAGGGCCACGTGCTGCCGCACGCCTGGGTGCCCTTCGACCTCTTCATCGCGTTGAACGTCAACGCCGATCGCTTGTTCGGCTCGGGCGATCTGTCGCTGTGCCGCACGATGGGCGCGTGGTCGGCCGAGAAGAGCCTGCCGACGCTCTTCCGGATCTTCTACCGGTTCGGCACCCCGATGTTCATCTTCGGCAAGGCCGCGAAGCTCTGGAGCCACCACTACGACTCCGGCTGGCTCGAGCCGCAGAGCCCCGCGCCCAACGAGGTGCGACTGTTGATCCACGACCTTCAGAGCCCCCACCGGGCGCACTGCCTGTCGGTGCTCGGCTGGGCCGGACGATCGATCGAGATGTCGGGCGGGAAGCTGGTCGTTCAGGAAGAGACGCGCTGCCGCACCCGCGGAGCTCCGGTGTGCGAGCTGCGCCTCACCTGGACGTAGCTGCTAATTCGCGGGGAACAGGAACTTCGACGCGCCTTCGGTGCAGCGAACGGTGGTCGAGTCCTTCGGGACGTCTTTCACCGCGCCCTGCTGAACGAAGTTCGAGAGCGCGATCGACTCGTGGTCGCCGGCGCGCAGGTACTTCAGCGTGTACACGAGCCCGCCGGGCAGCGAGACGCTGCACTTGTTCCAGTCGAACTGCTCGTCATTCCACAGCGTGAGCACCATCCACGGGCCAGCGCCTTTGTAGGCCGCGTGGCCACGCAGGACGTTGTTCGGCAGGCGGGCCGGGGCGGCGGGCGGCGGAGCAGGAGGCGGCGGTTGGCCCGCCGTGGGCGCAGGAGCAGGGGGCGGCGGCGGTGCAGCTGGGCGGCGCTTCGCGTCGAAGGACGCTAGCTTCTTCGCCGTCTTGTCGGTGCGCGCGGCCTCGTCGAGGTTGATCCGCGCCAGCGACGGCCAGATCTCCATCACGGTCGCCGTGCCCGCGCGGCGGCGCTCGGTGGTGGTGGCGATCAGGTCGCCCCAGATGGTCACCTGCGCTCCGAGTTCGAGGCCCTGGGCGGTGCCGGCGCGAACGTACGTCTCACCGCGATCGAGGAACACTTCGTACGGCTCGTCGGCGAAAGCAGCCACACCGAGCAACGCCACCGTCAGGGAAATCGCGCGCATGCCCCGTGCGGTAACTCTGCTGGCCCGCCGGCGTCAAGGCATACTGCGGCGCGAATGGACGACATCGACGAACGGACGAACGCCCTGAAGAAGATGCCGCTGTTGTCGAGCCTGCCTCACGGAGAGCTCGAGGCGCTCGCCAAGCGCCTCAAGATCGAGAGCTACGAGCAGGGCGTCGACATCATCCGGCAGGGCACCAGCGGCTCGTCGGCCTACTTCGTCTTGTCGGGAAAATGCGACGTGCGGCGCGGCGCGAGCAAGGGCGGCCGCCGGATCAGCTTCCTCGAGCCGGGTGACTTCTTTGGCGAGCTGTCGATCATCCACCCCGCGCCGCGTTCGGCGACCGTGGTCGCCTACGAGCCGACCGTGGTGCTCGTGCTCACCGCCCACGAGTTCAAGTCGGCGCTGACCACGAACAAGTCGATGGCGATGCACCTGGTCAAGGTGCTCGCGAAGCGGCTGCAGGGAAAGGAAGAGGAGACCGTCTGAGGCGCGCCGCCGCCCTGCTGCTGGCCCTCGCAGCCTGTGTGAGAGACGTCCCGCTCGCGCCCCAGCTGGCCGAGCCGAGCCCGACCTTCGAGACGAAGGTCCGCCCGATTCTCGAGCAGCGCTGTGTGGTCTGTCACGCCTGCTACAACGCCCCCTGTCAGCTGAACCTGCAGTCATTCGACGGAGCGGATCGCGGCGCCAACAAGGTCAAGGTCTACGAGCCCAGCCGCCTCACCGCGATGGCGCCGACGCGGATGTTCCAGGACGCGCAGTCGACCAGCGACTGGGTGAAGCGCTTCAAGTTCTTCCCCGCGATTTCGCACAGCAAGAATCCAGACGACTCGATTCTCTACCACTTCGTTCAACAGCGCCGCGCCGAGCAGAGATCGGGCGACTTCAATGCCGAGCAGGCGACGGCGTGCCCTGACACAGTCGAGCAGGCGCAGTCGTACCTGAAGGGCCGCCCCGAAGCCGGGATGCCTTTCGGGTTCCCGCCGCTGAACGATGCGGAGTTCGCGACGGTGAAGGCGTGGCTTCAAGAGGGCGCTCCGGGGCCGCTGGTGAAGAAGCGGGCAACGTTGCCTGCGGTCACGCGGTGGGAAGCGTTCTTCAATGACGACGATCTGCGCAGCCAATTGGTCGCGCGCTACCTCTACGAGCACCTCTTCCTCGCCCACCTGCACTTCGGCGATCGCGCGTTCTACCGGCTGGTGCGATCGAAGACAGCGGCTCCGGCGGAAGCGGAAGAGATCGCGACGGTGCGGCCGTACGACGACCCGAAGATCCTGCGCGTCTATTACCGGCTGGTGCCCGTCACCGAGACGATCGTCCAGAAGACGCACGTGGCGTTCGAGCTCGACGATCGAAAGCTGCAGCGGTTTCGCGAGCTGTTCCTCGAGCCGAAGTGGAAGGTCGACGCGCTGCCAGGCTTTGACCCAGACGTCGCCGGCAACCCGTTCATCGCCTTTGCTGCGATTCCCGCGAAGTCGCGGTACCAGTTCCTGCTCGACGACGCGCAGTACCACGTGCGCGCTTTCATTCACGGGCCGGTGTGCCGCGGGCAGGTCGCCTTGAATGTGATCGACGATCACTTCTGGATCCTCTTCACCGCGCCCGCATCCGATCTCTCGGTCAACGACCCCCACTTCCTCGAGGCCAGCGCGCCGGATCTGCGCATGCCCGCCGAGGGAGGCAATGGCCTCGAGGCGGTGTACACGCGCTTCAAGTTCCACCAGCTCGCGTACTCGAAGCGGCGCGAGGCGCTCTACGAAAAGGCAGCGCAGGGCCGCGGGCTGGCCGATGTCTGGAATGGCGGGGGCACGAACCGCAGTGCCGTGCTCACCGTCTACCGGCACTTCGACAGCGCCTCCGTCGTCTACGGCGCGATCGGGTCGACCCCGAAGACTGCGTGGGTGGTGGACTACCCGATCTTCGAGCGCATCTACTACGACCTCGTCGGCGGCTTCGATGTCTTCGGCAACGTCGTCCACCAGGTCTCGACCCGCCAGTACATGGACAACCTGCGCGTCGAATCAGAAGACGGGTTTCTTCAGTTCCTCCCCAAAGCGCAGCGGCCAGCGCAGCGCGCGGCGTGGTACCGCGGCGCGGGGCTCGACGACTACATGGCGGTGGTGAACCCGCTGTTCGGAGGCACGCGCGAGACGAAGGTCGCATTCAAGGATCCAGCGCGCGCGAAGGAAGAGCTGTGGGATCAGCTGAAGACGAACGTGCTGACCCCGGCGGTGTTGGGCGATGCCCGGCTTCCTCCAGCGCCGATGCGGCCGTTGGCGGATCTTCCTGGTGCGTTCGTGCAGCCGTTTCCCGACCTGGCGCTGGTGCGATCGGGCGACGAGGTGTTCACGATCATCCGCAACCGCGCCCACGCGAACGTGGCCTTCATGTTCCAGGAAGACCGCTACCGCCTGCCCGCCGAAGACACCCTGGGCATCGTGAAGGGGCATGTGGGCAGCTACCCCAACCTGTTCCTCGTGGTGCCGCCCGGGCAGCTCGAGGCCTTCGCCGCCCAGCTGAAAGGCCTGAAGTCGAACGACGCCAGCTGGGAAGCCTTCCTCGATGCGTTCGGGGTCCGCCGCCGGTCGCACGACTTCTGGGCCCATGCCGACTGGTTCGCCGCGCACCAGCTGCGGTCCGAGCCGATCGACGGCGGACTGCTGGACCTGAGCCGCTACCTCAACGACTGACGCGCGGCGGCACGCGGTCACCCCTCGAAGTGCGATATACGAAGGGCCTCTTAAGGGGAGAAACACATGAACGTCCGGCTCTGGATTGCACTGGCAACCGCTGTGCTGGTGCTTCCTGCGTGCGGGGGCTGCAGCAAGCCGCCGACGAAGGATCCGGTCAAGCCGGAAGGGGACCCCTGCGTCACCGACATCGAGTGTGAGACGGGCCTGTGCTTCGCGCTCAAGGGCGAGGCGCTGAAGTGCCGCCGCAAGTGTACGGCCGGCTGCACCAAGGAAGAGGTCTGTACCCAGGTCGACTTGAATCGCTTCGGCTGCGTGCCGGCGCGCGAAGGGCTCTGCAAAGCGTGTCAGAGCAACGCCGACTGCCCGTACCCCGCGGACATCTGCATCAGCGTCTCGGGCGTGAAGGTCTGCGGCCGCGACTGCTCGTTCGACAACGCCTGCCCCGAGAGCTACCGCTGCATTCCAGGCATGACCTCCGAAGGCTCGGAAGTCGGAGCCCAGTGCCAGCCCAACAGCGGCACCTGTGCCTGCACCACGCTGTCGGTCGGCCAGCAGCTGACCTGCGAGAACAGCAACGACGCGGGCACCTGCCTGGGCACGCGCACCTGCATGACCGCCGGCTACACCGAGTGCACCGCGCTGATGCCGCAGCCCGAGGTCTGCAACGGCAAGGACGACAACTGCAACACGCAGGTCGACGAGAACCTGGGCGAGACCAGCTGCGGCGTCGGCGAGTGCAAGCGCACCTTCTCCAACTGCGTGAACGGCATGCCGCAGTCGTGCGTGCAGGGGATGCCTTCGATCGACATCTGCAACGAGAAGGACGACGACTGCGACGGCGTCATCGACAACAACATCGACAAGAACTCGCTGATGTACTGCGGCTCGTGCACCAACAGCTGCGCTGCGGCCAACGGCACCCCGAAGTGCACCACCGGCACCTGCACGATCAACAGCTGCACCGCCCCGTTCAAGGACTGCGACGGCGTGTACAGCAACGGCTGCGAGGCCAACACCAACACCAGCTTGCTGCACTGCGGCGCCTGCGCGAAGCCGTGCACCGCGGCGAACGCGACCCCGATGTGCACCACCGGCATGTGCACCTTCACCTGCCTCAACGGCTTCGGCGACATCGACAAGAACCCGCTCAACGGCTGCGAAGCGACCTGCACCACCACCGATGCGCCCGAGCTGATGTTTCAGGACACGAACTGCGACGGCATCGACGGCATCGAGGCGAACGCGATCTTCGTCGACACCCTGGGCGGCGCGAGCGCGAACCCCGGCAGCAAGGCGCTGCCGAAGAAGACGATTGGCGAAGGCATCGCCGCGGCCCAGGCGCAGGGCAAGAAGGACGTCTACGTCTCGCAAGGCATCTACGCCGAGACGGTGACGCTGGTCAGCGGCATCAGCCTCTACGGCAGCTACAACGCGGCGGCCGGCTGGTCGCGCGCGGTCAGCAACCTGACCCTGATCTTGAGCAGCGCTTCCGTTGGCGTGCGCGGCAGCAACCTCTCGCTGCCGACCACCGTGCAGCTGTTCAGCATCAACGCCGCCGCGGCGACGGGCCTGGGCCAGAGCAGCATCGGCGTCTTCATCACCGACTCGGCGGGCGGCGTCACGCTCAGCAACCTCACCGTCAGCAACGGCAACGGCAGCGCCGGCCTCGACGGCAACAATGGCAGCACCCCGACCCAGGGCAGCCCGGGTGGAAACGCGCCGGGGTTTCCGACGCGCGGCAATCAAGGCTTCTCGGCGTGCGGCGCGACGGGTGGCTTCGGAGGTCAGGGCGTCAGCGGCACCACCGGTGGCCAGCAGGGCGTCACGGGCTCGCAGGCCCCTGGCGGCGGCTTCGGAGCGACGGGCGGCAACCCCGGCGGGGGCGGCAGCTGCAGCCTCACCTCGGCGACGAACGGCGGCGCGGCGCCGGCGGTCGGCTCCACCGGCCAGCCCGGCAACGGCGGCATCGGCGGTACGGCGAGCGCGGCGATCGGCGTGCTGAACGCGTCGAGCCTCTACCTGCCTCCGGTGGGTGGCTCGGGCGGCAACGGCACCCCGGGCGGCGGGGGTGGCGGCGGCGGCAGCGGCGGTGGCACCCAGCACGGCTCGGGCTTCGCCTGTCTGGGTTGCTCGAACAACACCAGCGGCGGTGGCGGCGGTGGCGGTGGCGGCGGCTGCGGCGGCTTCGGTGGCCTCGGGGGGCGCGGCGGTGGTGGCAGCTTCGCGATCGCCTCGATCAACTCGGTGGTGACGATCGACGCGTCGAAGCTGACGACTGGAAACGGCGGCAAGGGTGGCGACGGCGGCGACGGCTCGACGGGCGCGATCGGCGGCCCCGGCGGCAGCGGCTCGCCGGGCCAGGCGAGCACCGAGTGCAGCGACAAGACTGCGGGCAGCGGCGCGAATGGCTCTTCGGGCGGGCAGGGCGGCCGCGGCGGCGGTGGAGCTGGCGGCCCCGGCGGCCCGGCGATCTGCGTCTTCTACAAGGGCACCGCTCCGAACACCTCGAGCCTCAACTGCACCACCGGAGCTCCCGGCGCTGGCGGTCCGGGCGGCTCGGGTTTCCAGGCGGCGCAGAACGGGCCGCCGGGGCAGGCGGGCACCGTGCTCGCGAGTAACTAAGAGTCCGGGCAGGCGAAGGCGGGGAGCCGCCTACGCGTTGCCGGTGTTGACGAGGTTGAGGAGCCGCTGACGCAGCTTCTTGTTCTCGGCGGTGAGCTTCGCGATCTCGTCGTCCTTCTCCTCGAGCTCGCGGCGCAGGGTCTCGTACTCCTCGTCCACCGGAACCACGGCCGGCTTCTTCGCGATGAAGGTGCGGTTGGTCGGGGGCGGCAGCGTGGTGTCAGAGACTTTGCTCCTGGGCACGAACGCCGGAGTCAGCTCGGTGCTCTCACCCAGCGCGGGCGCCTTCGCCGAACGCTTGGCCGCGGGTTGCTTCAACGCCGACGGGTCGATGCTGACGATCAGCCCCTCGAGGCGCGATTCGACGTGCGGCGGCAGCGGGTCGAAAGAGATCCCCATGCCGGCGGTGCGGTGCGACGCGGCGGCGGCAGCCATCGAGATCGATGCGGTGATCGTGCCTTCGAGCTCGAGCTTCTGGGCCGCTCCGGCGCGCATGATCTCGAGCACCACCGCGCGGCCGACCTTCATTGGCGTGTTACAGCGCACGAAGATGCCGCCCATCGAGATGTTCTCGATGCCGAGGCCGATGTGAAGGTCATCCCCCGAGCGCACGCGGGTCGCGAGCTGCCGGGGCCGGACGCGGGTGTGACGCCGGCGGTTTGATCCGCTCATGCGCCCCAGCTTAGAGAATTAAGGGCAGCCGACGTAGGCGAAGTAGAGCTCGGTGTTTCCGCTGGGCGGGTTCCGGTCGTCCCGCCACGCAAACGCGAAGGTCGACCCATTCCACAAAGCGGTCGTGAACGAGCTGTCGCCGCTGCCCGAGCTGACCTTCAGGTCGGCGCCGTTCTTGGTCCCTGACGCGTTCACCTGGGCAAAGTAGATCGACACGTTGCCCGCGCGGTCGTCTTGCCACGACAGGCCGTACTGGAACCCATTCCAGTCGATCGACGGGTAGCCCGAGAAACCGCTGGCGTTGGTGAGCCGCAGGTCGTTGCCCAGCTTCACGCCCGCCGCCGAGATCTTCGCCAGGTACACCTCGGCGTTGCCGTCGCGCGTGTCGTGCCAGACCGTCGCCCAGTCGGTGCCATTCCACGCCAGGTCGGGCCACGCGGAGTCCGCGCCGTCGTTGGTGACGCGCAGCTCGCTGCCCACCGGCTGGCCATTGCCGTCCAGCCTCCGGAAGTAGATTTCGCGCTGGGTGAAGCGGGTGTCCGTCCAGACCACGCCGAAGTCGGTGCCCGTCCACTTCAGAATCGGAGCCATCTGCCGCGCGCCGTCCGTCGTCACCTGGATCTCGGGCCCCACCTTGTTGCCCGACGCGTCGAGCTTCTGGAAATAGACGTCTTCCTTCGACGCTCCGCTGCGCTCGTCTTCCCAGACCAGGCCGAAGAAGCTGCCTGTCCACACCAGGTCGGGCCAGTCGGACGCGTTGGCCGCAGTGGTGAGCCGAATCGGGTTGCCCACCGGCGTGCCGTTGGCCTCGAGCAGGCGGAAGTAGAGCTCGTAGTTGCCAGCTGTGTTGTCCGCGTAGACGAGGCCGTAGCGGGTGCCGTTCCACGCCAGGGCAGGGTGCGCGTCGACGCCCGTGGTGGTGGTGACCCGAACGTCGGCGCCGAGGCGAACGCCCGTCTTGTTCAGCGCCGCGAAGTAGATCTCGCCGTTGCTGTTGTCGCGCTTGTCTTGCCAGACGAGGCCGAACTGGGTGCCGCTCCAGCCGGCGTAGACGAAGTCGCTGCTGGCGTTGTTGTTGGTGACGCGGCGGTCGGTCGACAGGTTCTGCAGCAGGCCTTCGTCGACCGTGCCGTTGCAGTCGTTGTCCTTGCCGTCGCACTGCTCGGTGCTCGGCTGCAGCGGCATACAGGTGACGGGCGAGCCACCTGCGCAGGTCGCCGAGACCGCCATGCACTCACCCTGGCCGCAGGTGGTCGGCATCAGGTCTTCGTCTGTCATCCCGTCGCAGTCGTTGTCCTTCCCGTCGCAGATCTCGACGTTCGCCGCCAGCGGGGTGCAGGTCACCGGGCCGCCGTTCACGCACGACGGGCCCGTGTTGGCGCAGGCACCGATGCCACAGCTATTCATCGGCAGGCCGTCGTCGACCAGGCCGTTGCAGTCGTCGTCGAGGCCGTTGCAGACCTCGACGATGCCGATGCAGAGAATCGCCGCGTCGGGCGGGTCTTCCCGGTCTTTGAGCTTCTTGCCGTTGCAGGTACAGCCGGTGACGGCCAAAGCCAGCGTAATCACGAAGATCCCGCGCATAGGCGCGCGTGATGACACAAATCCCCCCGCGAAGTCACACCGCCCCCGCAACCCTTCAGTCACAACTTTGATCCGGGGGCGGCGGCACCGGCGCGGGCCCGGGTGCGACAAAAAGGAGCAGGCACTTTCCGGTGCGGCGTTCCTGCACGGCCGTGGGGTCGGGCTTGAAAGCGACCAGCACCGAGCCCTCGCGTTCGATCAAGAAGAAGCGGGTCTCGTGCGCGTGATCGGGCAGCACCGTGGACGTCTCGAGCCCGCCTGACGGGGGGATGCGCATCGTCCACCGAACCCGGTCAGACGGCAGCGGCGGCGCACCGGCCACCCCCTGCTTGACCACCACCCACCCTGCGAAACCCGGCTGCACCTGCACCTCGAACACGCCGCCCCGCGACGGCGATCGGAAGGCCCAAAAGGCCAGCGTCCCGGCTGCCAACACGACCGCAATCCATCGCTTCTTCACGGGGGGACCATACATGGCGCCCCGATTGCAGTGCGGCTGCAGAGGAACCCGTGCTGACCGTGCTGCTCTCGATCGCCCTGACCGCAGCGCCCGATGCCGGGCAAACGCCTTTCGGTGGGGCCCCGGCTGCGCCCGTGCAGCCAGCCCCGTCGACGCCGACCGCCACGGGGCCGCAGTCGCCGCTGGGCACCCGGCCGTCGAACGCCGCCGTGGTGACGCCGATGGTGGTTCGCGACGGCGGGCTCGGCCAATACCTCGTGGTGTCTTCCGACGGTGGCTTCGCGGTCGATGCGGGCGAGCGCGGCATCGTGATCGATCAGACGGACCCCGATGGCGGCGTCAGTACGGCCGCGGCCGTCGCTCCGCAGGTGACGGTACGGATTCTCGGAGCGCTGGTGCTTCCGGCCGAGGTCTACCTCGACATGCTGGAGCTCAAGGTGTCGGCGCGGCCGAACGAAGCGACGGCGAAAGAGATTCAAGAACAGCTCGCCCACTACCTGCACCGCGTAGGCTTCGAGCTGGCCCGCGTCTCGACGCGCGTCGTGGAAGGCGGCATCGAAGCGACCATCGACGAAGGGAAGGTCGACCGGATCATCTTCCTCGGGCAGATGTCCTTTCAGCAGGTGCGGTTCAAGCTGGCGCTGGTGCTGCCCTACGAGGTGTTCAACCGGCCGCTGCTCGATCGCCAGGTGCGCGAGCTCGCTGACGCGCTGGGGATGCCTGGCGTGCGGTGGGAGCTGGTGCACACGGCGTCGGTCGATCACGCCGGGCCGCAGGTGACGAGCATCCCCGCGCAGATGGACATGAACCTCGCCGGCGCCGAGATGGTGCACGAGCGCCGGCCCTATGAGGTGCGCATCAGCTTCGCCGATGTCGAGGGCAGCTACTTCGGGCTCGAGATCAAGTCGAACTACGTCAACGGGCTCGAGACGGGGCTCAACTACACGGGCCGCGATCTGCTGGGCAAAGGCGACGTCTGGTACGTAGCGACCAGCGGCGGCGTCGGGCTGCGCTCGCGAATCCTCACCGAGAAGCTCTACCCGCACTTCTCGCGCGCCTACTTCGAGGCGCAGTACTCGACCGTGCCGCTGCTCAAGTACTTCAGGCCGAACCTCTGGGCCGAGACGAACCTCAGCTCGCGCCAGCGCGCCGACCTCTTCGTCGAGAACTACTGGGCGTGGACGGCCGACGCGGCGCTGCAGCTGCAGGTGGAAGCGCGCCCGGGCCTTCGCTTCCTCGTCGGCGCGGGCTTCGAGTTTCGCAAGCTGTTCGGACTCGAGGTGGTGCCCGACTTCCAGACGCCCCCCGACGTCACGGTCACCGAACGCAACCGCCCCTTCATTCGCGCGATTCATGAGTCGGTGTTCGACCCCACGGTGCTGCGCTGGGATCGCCGCCACACCATCGAGAGCGAGCTTCGCTACTACTTTCCCTTTCAAAACGAGCGGGGCTTCGGCTGGGCCGACCTTCGCTACCAATTCGTGCAGCCGACTGGTTGGCATGACTTCTGGGTCAAGGCGCGCGGCCATCTGTCGTGGGGCGAGGTGACATTTCACGACGAGCTGTCGGTGGCCGAGCTCACCCGCGGCCTCTTCGGCGCGCAGTGGGTCCCCAGCGGAGCCACCCTTCAGCTCGAGTTTCGCTTCTCGCTGGTTCGCGACGACATCAAGGTGGGCGTGTTCCACGACCTCGCCGTCTTCGCGGTGCCGCTGCGCACGCAGGGCAAGGCTGCGGTCGAGCTGGCGAACGGCTTCGGGCCCAGCCTGCACTTCCTCGCGATGGACATGTTCCAGCTCGACCTCTTCATGGCGTTCGGCTTCCGCCGGAACGCGAACTTCAACGCCGCTTTCTCGATGCAGTTCCAGAAGGCCTTCTAGGAAACCCATGCTCACTGCCATTCTCCTCTCGTTCTCTGCCCTCGCCGACCCGCAGGGCTTTTCGCTGGACGCCGGTACCCAGGGCGAAGTCGTCGACGCGCTTGATCCGGACGCGGGCATCGAGTTGCCGTCGGCGGCGATCACCCCAAAGGTGACGGTGACGATCATCGGCGCCGAGGTTCAGCCGCACACCTTCTACCTGGACGCGGTGCACCTGCCGACGAAGGCCGTGCCGGACGAAGCGACCGCGCAGGTGGTGGCCGCCCAGCTGGAAAAGCGGATGCGCGAGATGGGCTACGAGCTCGCCACGGTGACCGCGCGGGTCACCGAGAAGAACGAAATCGAGGCGACGATCGACGAGGGGAAGATCGACCGCATCCTCTTCATGGGCCAGCTGTCGTTTCAGCAGCTGCGATTCAAGCTGGCGCTGGCGCTGCCCTACGACGTGTTCAACCGCGATCTGCTCGATCGCCAGGTGCGGAGCCTGGGTGAGCAGCTGGGCACTCCGGGAGTCGTGTGGCAGCTGGTGCGCACCGCGCCGGTGAAGCACAACGGGCCGCAGGTCGAGGCGTTTCCCGACGAGCTCGATTTTTCGGTGGCGGGCGGCAACATGATTCACCCGCGCCGGCCGTACGAGGTGCGAATCAGCTTCCCTCCCAACGATCACAGCTACGTGGGGGTCGACATCCGCGCGTATTACATCGACGGCATCGAGCTTGGCCTCAACTACGTCGGGCGCGACCTGCTGGCGAAAGGCGACCGCTGGTACGTGGGCGGCAGCGGGGGGCTCGGCGCACGGTTCCGCATTGGCACCGCCGACCTGTACCCGTACTTCTCGCGCGGTGCTTTCGACGCGAGCTACACGACGCAGAAGCTGGCGAAGTACTTCCGGCCTGGCATCTGGACGGCGACGAGCATCACGTCCCGGCAGCGCGGTGATCTGCAGATCGAGAGCTTCTGGAACTGGACGGTCGATGCGGCGCTGCAGCTCGAGCTCGAAGTGCGGCCCGCGCTGCGTTTCTCGGTCGCGGCGGGCTACGAGTACCGCGTGCTGTTCGGCGTCGAGTCAGCGCCGGGCGTCGACACCCCGTACGAGGGGCGGATGATCCAGCACAACCGACCTTTCGTGCGGTTGCTTCACGAGTCGGTGGTGAACCCGAAGGTGCTCCGGTGGGATCGCCGCCACACGCTGGAGTCCGAGTTCCGGTACTACTTCCCGCTGCGCAAAGACCTCGGCATGGGCTGGGTCGACCTGCGCTACCAGTACGTGAAGGAAATCGGCTGGCACGACTTCTGGGTGAAGGGTCGCGGCCACGCGACCTGGGGTGACATCACCTTTGCCGACGAGATCTCGGTGGGTGAGTTCGTTCGCGGCATCTACAACGGCATCTGGGTGCCGACCGCGATCTCGATTCTTCTCGAGTTCCGCTTCTCGCTGGTGCGCGACGTGCTCAAGATCGGCGCGTTCGCGGACTTCGGGATCTTCGCCGAACGGAACCGCACGACGCAGGAGCTCTACCCCGCGTTCGGCATGGGCGTCGGACCCACGGTGTCGTTGCTCGCGCTCGACATGTTCCAGGTCGACATGTTCCTCGGCTTCGGGATCCGGCCGAGCGCCGCGTTCAACGTCGGCTTCGGGCTGATCCTCAACAAGGCGTTTTGATTCGCAGAAGGGCCAGGAAGCGAGCTCGGAATCGGTGCTCGGCCGCGTGCCCTTTGGGGATGCGCTGGCCTTGTCTGCTCTGAAGGGATGAACGGGTCTACCGGGTCTGCGCGCGCTGCGGCGCCCGCTGGCTCACGGTGCGGTTGCTCTTCCCCAGCTCGTCGACCGCCATCAGGTGCGGCTCGGTGAGCGCCTCGTCGGGAGGAACGTCGTCCAGCCAGGCAGGCGGCTTCGGAACCAGCGTCAGCGGTGGAGCCATGTCCCGAAGCGCCCGCCGCAGCCCTGAATCTTCGGACGACACGCGCAGCCCCGCGTTGATCGCCGCGCGCGCTTTGGCGGTGTGGCCGGCACTTTTAAGCAGGTGCGCCGCGACCTGGTAGGACGCCACCGCGCGATCTTTCTGGTTCAGCCGATCGCACAGCTCGGCGTGGTGCAACCGCAGCGACGCGTCCTTCGTGTTGAGCGCGATCAGCTGCCGGTAGAGCTCGGCGGCGTCGGCGAGCCTGCCCTTGCGGAGCAGCACGTGGGCCTGGTCCTTCAGGGCTCTTTCGTTGGGGACGGTGCGCATCCGCGCGGATGCACTGCAAACCCGCTGCCCACCTCCACCTTCAGTGGTTCCGCGGGCCTGACCGCTGCGCCCCCCGACACTGGAGCGTCCACGCGCTTATCCACTGCCCACCGCAGTGCTCAGTGCGGAGCGACGTTCTCGCCGACGCACTTCCGCGGGCGGTCGGGCCGCTGCTCGTCTTCCTGCGCTTCCGACTTCGCTCGCAGGTCGCGGCCGTTCACCGAGTAGCGCTTGCCGTCGGCGTCGACCAGCACGGTGACGTCGCCCCCGACAATCGACTTCTCGACGTGCTTCTGAACCCTCACGTCCGCGCCGCCGGTGATGAAGACCTTGCCCGAGGCGGCCATCGCATCGAACGCCTTCGGGGTGGGGTGGCCGTAGTTGTTGGCGCCCGACGAGACGACGGACACCTCGGGGCTCAAGACGCTCATGAAGCACGCGTTCGACGAGTGCGCCGAGCCGTGGTGATCTGCCCGGTAGACCTCGACGTCGCCCACGCGCTCAGCCGTGCTCGACTCGATGTCGTGGTAGCCCTCGCGGCGGTTGCCGAACTCGCGGTGCTGGGTCAAGCCCGTCAGGTCTCCGCCCGCGAAGAGCTCGAAGTCCTGGTAGGTGAACTTCAAGGCCACCGAGTAGTCGTTTTCAGAAGCGGGGTAGGCGTCGAGCTCGGCCGGGTTGCTCTTCGCCAGCGCCTCCAGCAGCCCGTTGCCGTTCGCCGCCACGACGTCGATCTGAAGGCCTTCGCCGAGGTCCACCTTGTCACCGACGGTCACCGCGCGGTGCGTCTTCACCTTGCCCGACGACAGCCACTTCGGCACCGCGCGCTCGTAGCCTTTCTGGGTCTCGCCCTTCTCGCCGCTTTCCCCGTAGTTGTCCGGGCCGCGATCGATGAGCTCGCCCACCGTCACGCCGTCAGACGCGATCAACCCGAACAGGCCTGTCTGGTCTTTCTCGTCGCCGATGTGATCGCGGTGGTAGTGGCTCAAGACAAACGTGTCGATGTGCCGCTTGCCGGTGAGCTCTTGCAGGCGTTCGCCGATGACGTGGAACTTGTTCGCGTCTTCGTCGGTGCGCGACTCGCCCGCGTCCATCAGCAGCACCTTGCCGCGGTAGATGACCATCATCGAATCGGCCTGCCCGAGGTCGATGAAGACGAAGCGCAGCGGCGCGTCGACGATCTTCGAAGCGCGATCGCGCGGGGGCCGCTGACGCCGGCTCGACGTGCAGCCGGGCAACACCACCAACGCCAGCAGCAACGCGATGCCGAGCCGCCGCATCGTCAGTCGACGCCGGTTTCGCCGGTGACGTACAGCAGCTGAGCCCGCGCGAAGTGCGAGGCCTGAAGGCTCTCGAAGTACGACTGCCGCGCCGTCAGGTACACGACCAGGCCTTCGAGCAGATCCTTCGCTTCACCCGTGCCCGCGACGTACGCCGTGCCCGCGAACACCAGCCACTTGCGGCCTGCGGCCGAGCCGTCATTCGCAAGCCGCGTCAGCATGTCGGCCTGCACCGCATCGTCGTACGCCTTGCGAACCTCGACGGGGATGCCCGTCGACGCGAACTTCTTGAGGCCTTCGACCTGCTCGATCAGGCCCTTGGCGCCCTCGTGGCGCGCCCACGTCTTGCGCGGGTCGATGTCGAAGAGGAAGCCAGCTGCGAGGCCCGGGCTGATGTTGTTGAAGCGGTCGTAGGCGAACTGGTCAGCCTCCGTCGGCCGCCGCGGCGACCAGTTGAGATCCAGCTGAAAGGCGATGAACGCGGTCGGCATCGACGACAGTGCCTCGCTGCGCGCGAACCACCGGGCGGCCTCGGTGCCGTACTTCACCTGCGCCATCTCAGGCCGGTGCTCCAGCGCCTTGAGGACGAAATGATCCAGCGAGGGCAGGGGCTCTTTCGGCAACGGCGCCAGCGCCTCTTCGACCAGCTCGATGTCCACCGACTGCGCCATGCCCATCGTGTGCTTCAGCGCGGCGAGCGCGAGCTTCTGGCCGATTTCCGCCTGAATCAGGCCCTTGCCCAGCACCGTGCCGCCGTAGCGCAGCTTGGCGAGGTCGACCTGGGTGACGCTGCCGTTGGCCTCGAGGTACGCCTCTTGGGCCGACTTGTTGGCCTCGTCGAGGATGCTCTTCGCCTGGTCCAGCGCGGGCTGCATCGATCGGGCGAACAGGTGAAGGAAGTAGTACCGGCGCACCTCGAGCGCGACCGTGTTGCGCACCTGCAGGTAGCGCGCTTTCTCGACCTCGAGCCGGTTCAGCGCCGCCTTCTCGCCCGCGGGCTGGCGGCCGAACGTGTACAGCGGCTGCGCCAGCGTCAGCTGGAGCTTGGTGTAGGGCCCCCAGCTGTTGAGGTTCTTCCAGTCGGATTCGTAGAGCGGGTGGGGGCGATCACCCAATTGCGCTCCGGGCGCCAGCTTCACGCCGTAGACCGGGGCCACGAACGCAAGGCCTTGCAGCTTCGGCCAGTACGCGCTCTCGACCTCGAGCAGCTTGCCCTGCCACTCAGTCACCTTGCCCCGGGCTTCGACCAGGGTTCCGCTTTCCTTCAACGCCTCCCGAACGCAGTCATCGAGGGTCATGCGGCGAACCGATGCCGCCGGAGGAGCGAGCACGGTCGGCGGCGCCTGTTCGACGCTCGCCGGTTCCGCCGCCATCAACACTGCGATCAGGAGTGGGTTCACTTTTTCGGTTTTTCGAGGTCAGCCTTGCGCTTGTCAATCTTGGCGATCAGGTCCTTCGCGCCGCCCTTGTCGATGATGCGGACCATCTGGTTCTGGTAGTCCTTCACCAGCGAGTCGCCGTCGAACGAGACGTCGTACAGCTTCAGGGTGTCGCCGGCTTTCTTGAAGTGGATGTCGACCTTGGTCTCGATGTCGCCCTTCTTCGCGTCGATCGAGACGGTGACCTTGTCGGGTGCGGTCTCGACGCCGTTGTTCACCTTGTACTTCGCGGTGCGGAAGAAGCTGCCCGAGTCGGGGTACGCGGCGAGGCGCAGCACTTCCTTGAACTTCTTGTTGAACTCGTCTTTCTCGGCCGGGCTGAACTTGTCCGCGCGCGGCTTCACCGGCTCGGTCATCAGGTAGTCCCAGTCGAAGAAGCCGTCGAGCTCGGCAAACGTCTTCAGGTTGGCGTCCTTGTCTTCCTTCGACAGCGAGCCCTTGTCGGTCGACTTCACCGCGAGGAGTCCGTTGATGAACCCTTCGGTGCGCTTCTTCCCGTCTTCGGGCAGGCCCGCGAGCGCGATCGAGGGCAGCAGGGCGGCGAGGATCAAAGCGGTCTTCAACATGGTGTTCTCCTTAAGGTTTTGCATCTGTGCTGACTGACGCAGCTGGCTCGCCAGAATTCGCTTCGACCGAGCGGATGAGGCCCTTCTTCTGCAGCCATAGCAACACCGCCGGGAAGAAAACGAGCATCACGATCAGGTTGATCGCGAAGCCCAGGATCGCAAGCCGGCCCATCGAGTTGAGGCCCGGGTGGTCGGCCAGCAGCATCGCCGAGAAGCCCACGCCAGAGGTGACGAGCCCGCCGACGATCGCGCGGCCCGTCTCGCCGTAGACGCCGCCGAAGTTGCCCTTGTTCTCGGTGATGCGCGAGACCAGGTGAACACCCGCGTCGACCGTGGTGCCGATCATCACTGGCACCAACAAGATGTTCAGGTAGTTGAAGGGCAGGTCGAGGATCGTCATCATTCCCGTCTGCGCCAGAATCGACAGCACCGTGGGCATCATGCACAGCAGCGCGAGCTTCAGCGACCGCAGCATGATCCACATCGCCAGCAGCACCGAGAAGATCGCCGCGAACAGAATCGGCTTGCCCTCGCGAAGCACCATCAGGAGCACGTCGGCGAGAATCATCGCCTCGCCGGCCGCCGAGAACTTCTCGCCGTTGGGCAGCTCGATGCCGCGCACTTCCTTCGCGAACCGCACCACCTCGAGGCCTTCCGACAGCTTGATGTTCGGGAAGATGAGGACGAAGCCGCCTTCCTGGCCGGGCTTGATGCCTTCGAACTGGCGGCGCACCGAGATGGGGATGTCTCCCCGCTGGAAAGGCCCGGGCTCGACCATCTTCTTGAAGTTCGCCAGCCGTTCGGCCGTGTCGGCTTCCAGCGCCGAGGCGTCCACCTTGTCCAGCGTCTTCTTGATCTGATCCAGCACTTCGCGCTTCTCGGCCTGCTGGGTCGGCACGAGGTCGTCGAGCGCGGCCACGAAGTCGATCGTCGACTTGGTGCCCTGTTCCTTCTGCCGCTGCTTCAGCGCCTCCACCAACATCCGTTCGCTCGAGGTCTTGTTCGTCAGAATGACGACGGGCTCCATGTTGTAGCCGAGGATGTTGTTCACCTCGGCGTCGAGCTCGAACGAAGGCAGCGTCGAGTCTTCGAGCGCGCCGAAGTCGTAGTCGAAGCGAACGCCGGGGATCTCGTAGATCATCAGCGCGAGCACCGCGCCGACACCGAGCGCGATCTTGCCCTGGTGTTTTGGCAGCAGGTGGGCCAGCTCGCTGTTGGTCATCGAGATGCCGCGCGGCTTCCAGCCGAACTTGCTGGCGAGGCCGAACACCGCGGGAAGCACCAGGAAGTAGGAGGCGACGACCACCAGCATGCCGATCGCCGCGATCACGCCGAACTCACGGAAGGCGCCGAACTCGCTGAAAGCGATCGACATGAAGGTCAGCGCCGCGACCAGCGACGACGTGATCGCCGAGCTGCCCGTGTGCGAGAAGGCGTCGCGCGTCGCTTCTTCCGATGACTCGCCTTCGCTGCGCAGCGCGCTGTACCTGCCGACCAGGTGGATGCCGTGCTCGGTGCCGAGGCCGCCGAGCACCGCTCCGAGGAAGCCGGTGAGAATGTTGATGCCGCCGAAGATGAAGAACGTGGCGCCGTACGTCCACGCCAGGCCGACCGAGACCGGCACCAGCACGCAGAACACCGGCAGGATCCCGCGGAAGTGGAAGATGAGGTAGCCGATCAGCAACAGGAACGCGAGGATCGTGGCCCGCGTCATGTCGTTCGACAGCTGCCGCTGCTGGTCGACCTTGTACTTGAACGTACCGGTGAGGCTGATGCGGAAGTTCGGGCCGAAGCGCGTCAGATCCTGCTTCTTGAAGTAGTCCTCGGCCGCGACGACGACGCGCTCGCTGAAGGTGAGGTCAGAGGCGATCTGATCCGGCTTGCCGAGCAGCACCACCAGCTTGCGTTCTTCGTCGAGGTAGTAGTCACCGCCCGAGGCGAGGCGCTGGTCTGAACGGGTGCCGTACTTGAGCTCGATGTCGCTCATGTCCAGCGACGGCACTTCTTCCTCGTCCAGCTTCACGAACATCGGGTTCAGCTGGCGGCGCTCGTATTTCTCGCGTTCCTTCACCCGGCGCGCGACCTCCTTCAGGTCTTCCAGCGACAGGTAGTAGAGCTTTCTTTCTTCGAAGAAGCGGCCCGACCGCTTGTGATCGACGTAACGAATGCCCGGCAGCTCTTTTTCCATGCGCGGCGCGTACTCGTCGGCGAACGCCTTCAGCTGCTCGGTGGTGCCGTTGACGCCGACGACCACCACGTAGCCGATGCCGCCGAACCTTTCTTTGAGCGGGTCGAGGCCCTTCACCGAGTCGAAGGTCTTCGGCAGCAGCTTCTCGAGGTCGGCGACCATCGGCAGCCGGGCCGAGAAGAAGGCGCCCACCGCGGTGAGCACGCCCGCAATCACCAGCGCGACGACGGGGTTCCGGTGCGACTTGACTGCGAGATTCCCAAGCGTCCGCTCGAATCGACCCATCCAACCGCTGTCCGCCAAGACGACCTCCATCGGCCCAAACCCAGATCGGGCGCGTCTGCATATCGCCTGTCAGCCTCCGAGCGCTGCGGATTCTTGAAGTTCAGGTAAGACGGCGCCATGGCCCGCCGAGATCCCCACTCGTACAACGACGACACGCAGCCTGGCACCGAGCTGTTGGTGTGGAAGGCGCGCGTCGACTTCGCCACCCGCCGCCTCAGCGCTGTCGCCGAGCTCCACTTCGATCGCGGTTCGCAGGGTGGCTCGGTGGATCTCGACACCCGCGATCTGACGATCGATTCGGTCGCAGCGTTGGACGGGTCGACGCTGAAGTTCGAGCTCCACGCCGCCGACCCCGTGCTCGGGTCGCGCCTGTCGATCGCGCTGCCCAATGGCTGCCGCGGCGTGCGCATCGGGTACCGGACGTCGCCCGAGGCCTCGGCGCTGCAGTGGCTCGACCCGGCGCAGACGGCCGGCAAGAAGCAGCCGTTTCTGTTCAGCCAGTGCCAGGCCATTCACGCGCGTTCCGTCGTGCCGCTGCAGGACACGCCGCGCCTTCGCATTCGCTTCGAGGCGCAGCTGACGGTGCCTGCGCACCTGAAGGCGGTGATGGCGGCGGGGTGGGTGCAGCGCGAGCTGAAGGGCGCCGAGGCGACCGAGTCGTTCGCGATGCCGCAGCCGATTCCTCCGTACCTGCTGGCCTTCGCCGTTGGCGATCTCGCCTCGCGCGAGCTGGGCCCGCGGTCGCGCGTCTACGCCGAACCGTCGCAGGTCGAGGCGTCGGCCGATGAGTTCGCCGGCGTCGACGCGATGATCCAGGCGGCCGAGCAGCTGTTCGGCCCCTACGACTGGGATCGCTTCGATCTGCTCACGATGCCTCCGTCGTTTCCCTACGGCGGCATGGAAAACCCGCGGCTCACCTTTGTCACCCCGACGATCATCACGGGCGATCGTTCGCTCGTGAACGTGGTCGCCCATGAGCTTGCCCACTCGTGGACGGGGAACCTCGTCTCGAACGCGAACGCCGAGCACTTCTGGCTGAACGAAGGGTTCACCGTGTACGCAGAAAGGCGGATCCTCGAGGCGCTGGAAGGCAAAGAGGTCGCGGGCCTTCACGCGGCGCTCGGCCGGAAGTCGCTGGACGAAGCAGTGCAGCGGCTCGCCAATCGGCCCGAGCTGACCAGGCTGCGCACCTCGCTGGCCGGTGTCGACCCCGACGACGCTTACTCTCAAGTGCCGTACGAGAAGGGGTGCTTGCTGCTGGTCGCGCTCGAGGAAGCGGTGGGTCGCGAGGCGTTCGACCGGTTCCTTCGCTCGTACCTCGGCACCTTCCGGTTCCGGTCGATCACGACGGACGACTTCATTGCGCTGTGTGACAAGGAAATGCCCGGGGCGCTCGAGAAGATCAACGGCCGGGAATGGATCGACGGCCCGGGCGTCCCTGCCAATGCACCCGTCGCGAAGTCGGCGAAGCTCGACGCGGTGATGAAGCTCAACGGCGCGGTGCCGACGCCCGCGCAGGCCCAGGGGTGGGACGTGACGCAGTGGCAGCTGTACCTGAACAGCGTCCCTCGGCCCCTGTCGCTCGAAGCCGCCGCTGAGCTCGACTCGCGCTTCCGGCTGACCCAGAGCGCCAACTACGAAGTGCTGGTCGCCTGGCTTTCGCTGGCCGCCAGCGGCGGCTACGCGCCCGCGACGCCCCGCATCGAAGAGGTGCTGGGGCAGGTCGGGCGGATGAAATACCTGCGCCCGCTGTACGAGGCGCTGGCCCGCAACCCTGCGACGAGATCGCGCGCGAAGGCGTGCTTCGACAAGTACCAGCATGGGTACCACCCGATTGCTCGGCAGGTGGTCGAGTCGCTGCTGGGGCGTTAGCTTTCGACGCATGGGCACGCTCTTCCGCTACGTCGCGCTCGGAGACTCCACCGCCGCCGGAGTCGGCTCGCAGGGCGTCGGCTACCCCGAGCTCGTCTACCGGCGCATGAAGTCGGCCGGCTGGCCTGCGGGAATCTTGAACCTCGGCCAGAGCGGGGCGGTGAGCGCAGACCTCGTCCGCACCCAGCTCGAAAGAGTGCTGTCCGTGTCGCCTGATCTGGTGACCCTGGGCATCGGCGGTAACGATCTGTGGCGGCTCGTCTCGCCCGATCGCTTCAAGGCGAACCTGAAGGCGATCGCCGACGTGCTCGAGAGAACGGACGCCGACGTGATCATCAGCAACCTGATCGACCTCGGCCGGGCGCCCATCGCGCAAGGGGCGTTGTCGATGATGAACATCCCTCCCGAGGTCATCTCGGGGCGGGTGAAGGACTTCAACCGGATGCTCGGTGAGCTGGCCTCGCGGCCGCCACCGTCATCGATCTGCACTCGCTGGGCGAGAACGAGCTCGCGGGCCACCCCGAGTTCTTTTCTGACGATGGCTTCCACCCGTCGCAGCTCGGCTACCAGCGCTGGGCCGACCTGTTGTTCCCTGCGGTGGAAAGCGCACACGCGCGTTGGCGGTCTGTGAAACACTTAGCGCCCTGATGGCTGGCCCGATTCTCGGAATCGACTTCGGCACCACGAACACGTCGGCGGCGTTCTTCGACACGAAGGGCAAGCTGCGGTTGGTGCCCGTGGGCGAGAAGAACTTCATGCTGCCGTCGGTGGCGTGGTTTCACGCGGGCGACAAGGCGCTGGTCGGCCAGGCCGCGCGCACCCAGGTGGTCGACGACCCGCGCCACACGATCTTTGGCGCCAAGCGCTTCCTCGGCCGCCGCTTCCAGTCTGAGTTCGTCGCTCGTCACCGGAACCGTTTCGCCTTCGAGATCGTCGAGGGCGAAGACGGCTACTGCGCGTTCCACGTCTACGGCCAGGTGCGCCCGATGACGGAAGTCGCGTACCTGATCATCAAGCAGATGCTGACGCTGGCGAACCACACCGCCGAGTCGGCCTTCACCGAGTGCGTGCTCACAGTTCCGGCCCACGCGTCGGTTCGGCAACGCGAGGCGGTTCGCTACGCGGCGGAAAAAGCAGGCCTGACGGTGAAGGCAATGCTGAACGAGCCGACCGCAGCGGCGCTGTACTACGCGAACCTCCGCAACCCGCAGCAGACGGTGCTCGTGTTCGACCTCGGGGGTGGCACGCTGGACGCGACGGTGCTCTCGGTCGAGAACCGGGTGGTGAAGGTGCTCGCCACCGGCGGCGACGCTTTTCTCGGCGGCGCGAACTTCGACGAGGCGATCGTCGAGTACCTGGTGGGCAAGTTTCAGCAGGAACACGGCATCGACCTGCGCGGCAACACGGTGGTGATGCAGCGGCTGTTGTTCGCGGCCGAGACGGCGAAGATCGCGCTCTCGAAGGCCGAACGCGGAAAGCTGCGGGTGCCGTGCATCGCGCAAAAAGACGGCCAGTTCGTCCACTTCGAGTTCCTCTTCACCCGCGCCGAGCTCGACGAGGTCTGCTTCAAGTTGATCGAGCGGGCGGTGACGTCGTGTGACGACGTGCTCGAGAAGGCGGGCCTCAAGCCAGCTCAGATCGACGAGCTCGTGCTGGTCGGCGGGCAGACGCGCATGCCGGCGATCAAGAAGCGGCTCGACCACTTCAAGAAGTTCTCGACCGACAAGGACGTGAACCCCGAGCTGGGGGTGGCCATCGGCGCCGCGATCATGGGCCGCAACCTCGCGCGCGGAATGACGGGCCTGTCGGACGTGGTGCCGATGCCGATCAGCGTGCTGCTGCCCGGTGGCTCGACGATCGAAGTGATTCCCGCGAACTCGCCGGTGCCGTGTACCCGCGCCGTCGAGCTGACGAACCTGCCGTCGTGGTCCGCCCCCGTGCCGGTGCTGCTCTTCGAGTCGCTGGATTCGACGAGCACGGATCGCGAGGTGATCGGTACGATTCAGGTCGGCGCTGAGTGGCGCGTCGGCAGCGGTGGCTCGCCGTCGCTCGAGCTGACGCTGGGCCAGGACTTCAAGATCACCGCCCGCCTGCTCGCGAACAGCGGGCACTCGGCCGACGTGACGATCGTCGACGCGAAGCCGATGACGCGGCGGTAGTACGACAGTTCAGAAGTCCGTGCATCGTTGGGACGCCGCCCCATCCCCATTGGCTGCGTTGAACTTCCTGCGGAGCACCCAAAGTACCCAAGTGCGCCTCGGTCGTTCGCCTCGCCACACGGGCGGCTCGACGTCCGATCGGGGCACGGACTTCTGAGCTGTCGTACGGGTTCCAGGGAACTGGCTACCGCTTCTTCACGGCGGCGTACTCGATCACCTTGATCAGGTTCGTCTGGAAGACGGCGTTCTCGGGCTCGAGCTCGATCGCCTTCTGCAGCAGCGCCTCGGCCTCGCGCGTGTCCTTGCGCTGGTTGAGCACGACGAGCGCGAGGCGGTTGTACAGCGGCGCCGGGTTGGGCGAGCGCGAGATGGCAGTGCGAAGAACGGAGATCGCCCCGTCGATTTCGCCGCGGCGTTCGAGCGCGAGCGCCGCCTGCAGCGAGTTTTCCAGCTGCGCCTGGGACGACAGGTGCCGGGGCTGCAGCGGGCCGGGCGACGCGCGGGGAGACTCCTGCTTGACGATCGGAGGCGGGGGCCTTGGCCGCGCCTTCAAGCCGTCGGGGCGCGGCACGGGCGGCGTGTTGAGTGGAATCGCGGGAGGCGGGGGCGGCGGCTCGCGCAGGCGCACCACCCGGCGATCCGTCAACGACGAGATCACCGAGCGCACTTCGATCGCCTGCAGGCCCGACGCTTCCGACAGCTGGCCCACCGTCATCCGCCCGTCGATGAAAGAGACCATGAAGGCCTCGAACTCGGACAACGAGCGCGCGATCTCCAGCGACGCAGCGACCTCGGGCGTGTGGTCGTCGTGCACCTCCACCGCGAAACCGACCCGCGTCGGCGCGTCGTGCACCTGGGCGAGCGAGTGCACGCGGTGAAGGCCCGACGGCTGTGACAGCAGCGCGCGCACGATGCTCGCTTCGGTGTTGTCCGTCGGAGCGTTCGCGTTCAACAGCAGGCCGCAGCGATCGCACTCGAGCTGATCGTCGAAGTACGGCTCGCGGCAGCCGGGGCACTTGCCGGCCGGGCGGATGTTGATCGCCGGCTCGGGCAGCTTGTCGAGGCCGTGAAGCCGCCGCACCGCCGCGCGAATCGCCGAAGGCATCGCCACGTTCGCGATCACGACGTCCATCTTTCCGACGCGCGGCAGCTCATCGAGCTTTCCGAGGCGCTCGGGGTCGGCGATCACCACCGTCAGGGACTTCTGCGCCGCGTTGTAGGCCAGCGGCAGCACGTCGAGCTCTTGCGAGGCCGCGAGGGGAATCATCCCCAGCACTTCGGCCGAGAGCCTCAGGTCGGCGAGGCGGGGCGAGCTGATGAACTTCGTGCCCGTTGACTGCGCGACTGCGCGCAGCAGGTCGGCTTCGGTGATCGCGCAGTCGCTGACGAGGCGGTCGGCCAGCGTCTCTTTCGGGCGCAGCTTCACCAGCGTCTGGTCGAGCACGAACTTCTCGACGAGCCCGCGATCGATCAGCACCTGCGTGAGCTTTCGCGCCTGCACGGCCGGCAACATACCTCCAGACCTCGCGTTCGCTGTGCGTACAATCGCGAGGTGCTGCCGCCCAGAAACGTGACCGTCGGGACGATGAACTTCGGCGCCCGGACCCCCGCCGCCGAGGCCCACCGCATCGTCGACCGCGCCATCGAACGCGGCGCGACCTTCTTCGACACCGCCAACATGTACGGCGACGGTGAGTCCGAACGGATCCTGGGTGCGGCGCTGAAAGGCCGGCGCGATCGCGTGCAGATCGCGACCAAGGTCGGGCTGCTGCGACAGGGCGGGAAGCCCGAAGGGTTGTCGCCTGCGCGGATGACCGCCGCGCTCGACGAGAGCCTTGGCCGGCTTCAGACCGACGTCGTCGACCTCTACTATTTGCATGCGCCCGACCCGGCGACGCCCATCGCGCAGACGCTGGATGGCGTGGAAGCGCTGCTGGCGTCGAAGAAGATTCGTTCCTGGGGTGTGTCGAACTACGCGGCGTGGCAGCTGGCCGAGCTGGGGCCCGCGTGTGACGCGCGTGGGCTGCCCCGGCCGTCGACGGCACAGATGCTCTACAACGTGCTCGTTCGGCAGCTCGACCTCGAGTTCCTCGCCTTTGCGCGCGCGCGGTCGCTGCACGTCACCGCATACAACCCGTTGGCCGGAGGGATGCTCGCCCGCGCCCCGCAACCCGGGGCTGCGCTGCCGAAGGGCTCGCGCTTCGAGGCGAACAAGCTGTACCGCGCGCGCTACTGGACGGAAGGGATGCTCGACCTCGCGCAGCAGCTTGGGGAAGTGGCGAAGCTAGAAGGCGTCGAGCCGGTGACGATGGCCTACGCGTGGCTCGCGGGGCGGCCGGGAATCGACTCGGTGATCGCCGGGCCCGCGTCGCTGGCGCACCTCGATGCGGCGGTCGACGGTTGCGGCGCCGATCTGTCGCCGGCGCTTCGGGCGAAGGTCGATGCAGTTCACCGGGCCTTCGTCGGCACCGACGCGGCGTACGCACGATGAACATGCTGCTGCCGGGAGCCGTTGGGCTCGACCTCACCGAGCCGATGAAGCACCTCTTCGAGCATGGGTACGCGCGGCTGGGGAAGGTGCTCGACGCCGCCGGGCTCGCGGCGCTGCGCGAGCGGGCCGAGGACTTGATGATGGGCCGCGTGACGTACCCGGGGTTGTTCTTCCAGCTCGATGCAGAAACGGGGAAGTACGAAGATGCTCCGATCGGGTTGGGGTGGCAGGGGCCGTCGCTGGCGTACCGGAAGCTCGAGAAGCTCGAGAAAGACGAACGCTTCCTCGCCTGGCTGCAAAACCCGCTGTTCGAGAGGGTGGCGCGCGCGCAGATCGACGGCGGCGTGGTGCTGTATCGCGCGATCCTCTTCAACAAGGGGATCCCCGGCGGCAGCGACATTCCCTGGCACCAGGACGGCGGCAAGCTGTGGGGCCTGAGCCAGGATCCGACGGTGCAGATCTGGACGGCGCTCGATGACGCGCCCGTCGATGGCGGGTGTCTCGAGGTGCTGCCCGGCAGTCACGTGGGCGGGCTCGTCACGGCGCTCGGCGGCGTCGTGCCTGCGGACAAGGTGGCTGCCGCCGATGCGAACGCGCGCGCGGTTTCGCTTCCCGCGGAAGCCGGGGAAGTCGTGCTGGTACACAACAAGGTCTGGCACCGGTCTGGGCGCAGCCGCACGGGCAAGCGGCGGCTCGCGTTCTCGGTGTGCCTGATGAGCGACGAGACGCGCTGCCTGCGAAAGAAGCGGGCCCCTCGCGTGTTCTTCCCCGTGTTCGCGCCGCCCTGAGCCTGACGGGGTGGGACGCCGGGGCCCGGTGGAAGAATGCTGCATCGCAACACGCTGCGGCGTCGGGTTGCCTTGTCGCCATGTTGCAGTGCAACATAAAACCGGGTATCTCGGCCTGGCTTGATGCGCCAGCCAATGAAACCGACCGCCACCCTCGATGCTGCACTGCAACATTCGGCGGGCCCGGAAGACCGGATGGTCGGCCTTGCCTCGGGCCCGATGCGGGTGCGGCGGCACGGCGCGGCGACCGCTCCGCTGGCCATCGGGGTGCCCGGGCTGTCGGCGAACTGCTTCACGTTCGAGGCGATCGGAGAATCGTTGGCAGGAAAGGGCAGGGCGCTGGCGGCGGTCGACCTGCGCGGCCGCGGCCGCAGCCCGGCAGGCGCGCGCGGCACCCACGGTTGGGAAAGCCACGCGCGCGACGTGCTCGCCGTCGCCGATGCACTGGGCGCAAGCCGCTTCGACTTCATCGGCCACAGCATGGGCGCGTTCATCGGGCTGGTGGTCGCGAACCTGGCGCCCGAACGGGTGCGGCGGCTGGTGTTGATCGACGCCGTCGGTGTGCCCGATTCGCGCGCGATGCCGCCCATCTTTGCGGCGGTGAACCGGCTCAACACCGTGCACCCGTCGGCCGACGCCTTCATCGCGAAGGTGAAGGCCGCGGGCATCGTGCCCTGGAGCCGCTTCTGGGAAGCGCACTACCGCGAAGATCTCGTCGAGGTGCCGGGCGGCGTGCAGCAGCGGGCGAACCAGACCGCGGTGCTCGAAGATCTCGGCTACGCCGCAGTGACGCAGGTGCGCGAGCTCTGGCCGGGCGTCGGCGCGTCGACCCTGCTCGTCCGCGCGGCCCAGTCGCTGGGCCTCGGCGGAGACGTGATCACCGCGGACGATCGCCAGGCCTTCTTGAAGACGGCTCCGCGCGCGAAGGCGGTGGAGATCGACGCCAACCACTACGGGGTGATCAACCACCCGGACACCGCGAGAGCGGTCGAGGAGTTCTTGCGATGACGGGTGCACTGAAAGGCAAGCGGGCGCTGGTCACCGGAGCCGCGTCGGGCATCGGCCTCGCCATCGTCCACGAGCTTCACGCGCAGGGGGCGCAGGTCGTCGCCAGCGACGTCAGCGCCGATCGGTTGACCTTCGCGTTGGGCGTCGTGCCCGCCGTGCAGCGCGTGGCCGCAGACCTGTCGCAGCGCGCCGCCGTCGAGTCGCTGGTCGTTGCCGCAGGGAAGATCGACATCCTCGTCAACAACGCCGGCCTGCAGCACGTCAGCCCGATCGAGACGTTCGAGCCCGCGAAGTGGGATCTGATCCTGCAGGTGATGCTGTCGGCTCCGTTCGCGCTGATTCGGGGGCTGATCCCCAACATGTACGAGCAGAAGTGGGGGCGGATCATCAACGTCGCGTCGGTGCACGGCTTGATCGCCTCGCCCTTCAAGTCCGCCTACGTGTCGGCCAAGCACGGGCTGCTGGGGCTCACGAAGACCGTCGCGCTCGAGGCCGGGGCGCGCTGCGCGGATCTCACCGCGAACGCGATCTGCCCGAGCTACGTGCGCACCCCGCTGGTCGAGAAGCAGATGGCCGACCAGGCGAGGGTGCACGGCATCCCCACCGAAGAGGTCCTCGAGAAGGTGATGCTGACCCAGAACGCGATCAAGCGGCTGATCGAGCCGGAAGAGGTGGCGCAGCTGGTGACGTTTCTCTGCCGCAAAGAGGCGTGGAGCATCACCGGCACCGCGCAGACGATGGACGCGGGCTGGCTCGCCCACTGAGGCGGCGCACTACTTCTTCGACTTCTTCATCATCGCCTTCGCTTCGTCCTGCGCCTTCTTCACCATCTGCTCGCCGGCCCAGACGCCGGCGAGCTGAAGACAGGCCGAGTCGAAGGCTGCGACGGTCGCCGCTCGAAGGATGAGCCCGTCGCCGTCGCCCTTTGCTTCGTTGGCGTTCTGGTGAACGAAGCCGCCGAAGGGGCCCGCGAAGGCGGCGCCGGTGCGATCCGGGTAGCCGTAGCCGCTGCCAGAGGCCTGGCCGACGCGGCGGCCGCCTTCGTACCGGTCGACGACGACCTTGATCTCGTAGTGCGGGCCGGGCGTCCACGCGACTGAGACGGACTTGATGACGAGGGCGCGATCGCCATCGGCCTCGCTCCAGCTGGCTTCTTCGAAGTGGCGGCGGGCGATCGCAGGTCCGAAGCGCGCAACCGACCAGACGGGCTCCCGGCTCGCGC
>Ga0105048_10000548_pt1 | contig 58223 bp, 36 predicted proteins | sample MAT05_FD_78382 | JGI IMG/M metagenome (GOLD analysis project Ga0105048, IMG submission 78382) | Freshwater microbial communities from Lake Fryxell liftoff mats and glacier meltwater in Antarctica - MAT-05 | ecosystem: Environmental > Aquatic > Freshwater > Ice > Liftoff microbial mat | place... | reverse complement strand
GCCTTGCGCGTGGCTGTGATCGGCGGCGGCTGCTCCGGGCTGCAGTACAAGATGGACCTCGTGGACGGCCCCGCGAATCGCGACATCATGGTGATGTCGCAGGAAGTCCGCGTGGTGATCGATCCAAAGAGCGCACTCTTCGTCAGCGGCAGCGTGCTGGACTTCTCGGACGATTTGCAAAAGGGCGGCTTCAAGGTGACGAATCCCAACGCCGAGGCCCATTGTTCCTGCGGCGAGAGCTTTTCGGCGTGACGGACCACTTCGCCGTCCTCGGCATTCCCCGCGCGGCGTGGCTGGACCCGGAAGAACTGAAGGAGCGCTTCCACCGGCTCAGCGCGCAACGTCATCCCGATGCCGCAGGCGGAACTGCGCAGGCATTCACCGACCTCAATGACGCATGGCAGACACTTCGCGACCCGGCGAAATGCCTCCGGCATTACCTCGAACTCGAACACCCGGAATCGCTCGCCGGCACCGCGCAGACGCCGCCCGAACTCGCCGGCCTCTTCATGGACATCGCGGCGTTCCGGCAATCCGCGCAGAAGCTCGGCACGAAGCTCGCGGAGGCGACTTCGCCGCTGACCAGGGCGCTGCTCGAACCGGAGCGCATCGCGCAGCGTGCCCGGCTGGATTCACTGAACGCGAACGTCGTAGCTCGCACTGCGCAGATCACCGCGGCGGTGCGCGCCGGAACACTGACGCCGGAGCAGCTCGCGACATCGCTCGCTTCACTCGTTTTTCTCGGGAAGTGGACCGCGCAGCTCGGCGAGATGCGGCTGGTTCTCTAGCCTCAATGCCTTTCGGATATTCTGAAACGAACAGGAGGCGACGCACCGGCAGTGGGACAGGCGACTCGCCTGCCTCTCTCTTCCGGCGACTCGCCGGAAGAAGCAACGGTGGGGTTTTTTACCTCGGATGTGTTTCCCCCGGGGCAGCTCGTTCCCCTCGGCAGCCTCGGGCTTGAAGGCGGAATCCTGCTGGGATTCCGATCGGAAATGATCAGGGCGAGATCCTCGGCGGATTGCGCCTTCAAGCCAGGGCGGACGCTGGCGAGTAACTGCGTCTGGGAAAGTTTGTTCGCAGCACAACGCCCATCGTTGCCTTCTTCCGGCGAGTCGCCGGAAGAGACTCCGGCAGGCGAGTCGCCTGCCCCACTGCCCCACTGCCCGCTGCCGGAGGTTCGCCTTCTCTTTGGGGCGGAGTATCCGAAAGGCATTGTCTCTAGAGCCTCTTGCAAAACCTCAGCGGCAACCGGGCGGGACGCAATCACTCCTCTGAACGATGACGCCGCCCCGTCGATAGCCGTGGAGGTTTTGCACGAGCCTCTGTAGCCTGCATTTCTCACACTCATGGCTTGGGTGCGACAGGTTGTTTTGCCGCCTGCACTGCACGCCTGCGAAGCGGGCAGCGTTCCCGTAGCGTAGCTCTCCAGAGCTGCGCCGCAGTGCGCGCCGGCACGGCGCAGCTCGGGAGAGCTACGCTACATTCGCCGCTTGCCGGCGGAGGGTGAGAAATGCGGCCTAGCCCAAGTTCCGGCCTTGCCTGCCCTCGCGCGAAACGCACACTGCGCGCCGCATGAAACCGCTCCGCAATCGCGGCATGGCTACGGCGGGTGATCGCAATGACGATATGCCTCCCGCGCCCGCCCGCGAGGGCAGGAGCGGGCCAAAGGGCAGGACGAGGGCGGGAGCCCTGCCGGGTGGCCATCGCCAGATTCTACCAGAATCGTCACCAAGTTTTCCGTGGACTTGCACGATGCCGGTCGAAGCTGCGCGGAAAATCACTCGATTTTCATCCTCATCTTGAAACCCTCCAATCTTGTGTGCCTCACCGAAGTCCCCCCTGTTTCCGTTCACCGATCGCCCGGAAGAGATATTTTTATCGTGCCCGGTTGACAGTTCCATAACCGCTACGAAAGTGGACCGGTGGTTCCTGCGCCTCTTGGTTCACTCGTTTCCCGTTGTTGTGTTCTGATGGACGAAGTGCATCGCAGCATGCACGGCAGGCGGCCTGGTGAATCACGCAAGAACGCCTGCCCGCCTCGTTGGCAAACATACTGCGGCCCGCCAAGCCGGGTCCGCTTCCTGCACTTTCATCTCCATTCAAGCTCATGACAGCCCTTCTTCATCCTCTCTTCCGCGCCTTGCTCCTTCGCCCGCGGGATTCCAGGTTCCGCCGCCCGCTCGCTCTCGTGGCGATGATGCTCGTGCTGGCGGCAGGGAACTCGCACGCCCAGACGGCGCCGGCTGTCACCACGCCCGCCGCCACCAGTATCACCACGACCAGCGCCTCGCTCGGCGGCAATGTCACCGGCGACGGCGGCGCGCCGATTACCGGGCGCGGCGTGGTTTTCGCCGTCACTTCGGTGAATGCCGATCCGCTGATCGACGGCACCGGGGTGACGAAGATCACCAGCGCGGGCACCACCGGGCCCTTCACCGTGAATGCCGGCGGACTCACCATCGCGACGGGCTACTCCTTCAATGCCTATGCGACGAACAGCCTCGGCACGACCTATACCGGTCCCGTTGCGACCTTCACCACCAGCGCCACGGAAACGGGATCTCCCGACCCGGGCTACAATCCCAACGTGAGCGGCGCCAATGCGCTCGCAATGGCCGCGCAGCCGGATGGGAAGACCATCATCGGCGGCGAATTCACGACGGTCGGCGGTCAGCCGCGTGCGAATATCGCGCGACTCAATGCCGATGGCAGTGTCGATCCCGGCTTCACCGCGGGCACCGTGGGCCCGGTCTATTGCGTGGCGGTGCAGGCGGACGGGAAGATCCTGCTCGGCGGCTCCTTCACCGAGGTGAACGGCACCCCGCGCAATCGCATCGCGCGGCTCAATGCGGATGGCAGCCTCGAGAGCACGGCCACCTTCGATCCCGGCACGGGCGCGGACAATTACGTCTTCAGCATGGCGGTGCAGGGCGACGGGAAGATCGTGCTCGGCGGCCAGTTCACCACCATCAACGATACCGCACGGAAATACGTCGCGCGGCTGAATGCGGACGGCAGCATCGAGAGCACGGCCACCTTCAATCCCGGCACCGGTGCCGACAGCCTGGTCGCGACCGTCGCGGTGCAGGGCGACGGGAAGATCCTGCTCGGCGGCTTCTTCGCCAAAGTCAACGGCGCGGTGCGCAATCGCATCGCGCGGCTCAATGCGGACGGCACCGTCGAGAGCACGGCCACCTTCAACCCCGGCACCGGCGCAAACAATGGCGTCTTCGGCGTGGCATTGCAGGCGGACGGGAAGATCCTCCTCACGGGTTCCTTCACCGAGGTCAACGGCGCGGTGCGCAACCGCATCGCGCGGCTCGATGCGGACGGCACCGTCGAGAGCACCGCCACTTTCAATCCCGGCACCGGCGCGAACGACACCGTCTGGTCCGCGGCGTTGCAGACGGATGGGAAAATTCTCCTCGGCGGCAATTTCGTCACCATCAACGGCGCAGTGCGCAACCGCATCGCGCGGCTCAATGCGGACGGCACCCTCGAGAGCACCGCGACGTTCGATTCCCGCGCCGGAGCGAACAGCACCGTCTATGGCGTGGCACCGCAGGCCGACGGGAAGATCCTCCTGGGAGGCATCTTCTCCACTGTCAATGGCGCGGCGCGGAACCTCATTGCCCGTCTGAACAGCGATGCCGCCACCCAGAGCCTCGGCGCCACCAGTCCGGCGCGGGTGCAATGGCTGCGCGGCGGCGCAGGGCCGGAAGTTTCGCCCGTGAACTTCGAACTCTCCACCGATGACGGCGCAAGCTGGACACCGCTCGGTGGCGGCACGCGCATCAGCGGTGGCTGGGAACTCACCGGCCTCGGCCTGCCGCTCAGCGGGACCGTCCGTGCCCGTGGGCGCACCTCCGGCGGCTGGCTGAACGGCAGCGGCGGGCTCGTCGAGCAGACTGCGGCCTTTTCATTTTCCGCGGTCAACCCGGTCATCACCTTCCATCCTGCGAATACCACGATCCTGTCCGGGCAGACGGCGAATCTCAGCGTCACGGCCACCGGGGGCTCACTCAGCTATCAATGGTATCAGGGCACCAGCGGGACCACGACGACGCCCGTAGGCACGGATTCGCCGAACTACACCACGCCGAACCTCACGGCGACGACGAGCTACTGGGTGCGGGTCAGCAACATCATCGGCACCGCCGACAGCAACACCGCCACAGTGACCGTGCTGACTGCACTGCAGGCATGGCGGTTCAACCACTTTGGCATCACCACCAACACCGGCCTCGCCGCGAACACGCAGAATCCGGACTTCGATGGCCTGCTCAATCTCGCCGAGTTCGCCTTCGGCACCGACCCGACCCAGGGCGGCGTCTCGCAGCAACTCCCAGAGCCGCAAATCGTGGCCGGGAACTACGTGGTGACCTTCACGCAGCCCGCCGGGGCAGGCGGCATCACCTACGGCGCGGAATGGACCCCCAGCCTCGCGCCGGCAAGCTGGACGCCCATCCCCGACACCGGCAGCGGCACCACGCACACCTTCAGCGTGCCGATCGGGAGCAATGAAAAGATGTTCTGGCGCTTCATCATCACGGAGCAGTGACGCCGATGGTGGCTCTTCCCCTGTTGCCAGATGGCGGCGCGTGACTGGAAAGTGGCGTAGCTCTCCCGAGCTGCGCGGCAGGCGCAAGGAGGGGCGCTTTGATAGCGCCCTCTGGCAGCGGTCGCTCCGCGCCGCTGCCAGCCAGGAGCATTGCCATGCATAAGCGATCGCCGGATTCCACACCGCCACAGTGCTGCCCACGCCTCTGGCTCGATGCGGCGCGGAGCGACCGCAGCGAGAGGGCGCTGTCAAAGCGCCCCTCCTTGAGCTCGCGCCACGCTGGCTTGGACCTGAACTGAATCACACCCAAGCCTCTTGCAAAACCGACGCGAAAAATTCGCGGACAGGGGATGGTACCGGGACCACAGGAACGATCACCGACCTGTCCGCTACCGGCGCGCCGAAGTTCTGCCGCGTCGAGATCACCGAGCAGTGAGGCCCGCGGTGCAAATGCGGATTGCTCCTCCGCCTCCCGCACGAGATGGTGCCGACGATGAAACTCCCCGCCTTCTCCCTCCTCCTCGCCGTCTCCTCAGCCCTCGCCGCGCCCGCGGACATCCAACAGTGGCGCGGGCCGAATCGCGATGGGCTTTTTCCCTCGACCGGCCTGCTCAAGCAATGGCCGCAGGAAGGTCCCGCGCTCGCGTGGAAACTCGCAGGGCTCGGTCGTGGGATGGCCTCGGTGTCCGTCGCCGGTGGAAAGATCTACACCACGGGTGGCCGCAAGGGCGGGCAGTTCATCGTCGCATTCGACGCCGCGTCGCAGAAGGAACTGTGGGCGGCGCGGCTTTGCGACAAGGGCGGTGAACCGCGCTGCACTCCGACCGTCGATGGCGCATTCGTTTATGCGCTGAGTTCCGAGGGTGACCTCGTCTGTGTCTCGGCAGCCGACGGGAAGGAAATCTGGCGGAAGAGTTTCGCGACGGACTTTGGCGATCCAAAGAAGCCCAACTGGCAGTTCAGCGAATCTCCATTCGTGGACGGCGACAAGCTCGTGGTGGTGCCCGGCAGCGCCGAGGCCATGGTCGTCGCGCTGGATAAGAAGACTGGCAACATCATTTGGAAGACCGCCGCGGAGCTGCCCGGCAAGGGGCACGTCGGCGCCGGCTACACCGGCGTGGTCGTCTCGAATGCCGCGGGCATCCGCCAGTATGTCACGCTCGTCGGGAAAGGCGCGATCGGTGTCGATGCGAAGAACGGAAAACTGCTGTGGCACTACAATCGCGTCGCGAACGGGACCGCAGTGATTCCCACGCCGCTGGTGTGGGACGACTATGTCTTCGTCTCCAGCGGCTACGGCACCGGCGCGGCGTTGCTGAAGATCGTGAAGGGGACCGGCGACTCGCCTGTCACGGCGGAGGAGCAGTATTTCCTGAACGCCTCCACCTTTCAAAATCATCACGGCGGCATGGTCCGCATCGGCGACTACATTTACGCGGGCAAGGGTCATAACAATGGATTCCCGATCTGCCTCGAATGGAAGACCGGCAAGGTCGCCTGGGAAAAGGAACGCGGCCCCGGCACGGCAAGCGCCGCCGTGATCGCCGCCGACGGCAATCTCTATTTCCGCTACGAGGATGGAACGATGGCGCTGATCGAGGCCTCGCCCGTCGGCTACAGCGAAAAGGGCGCGTTCAAGCTCGCCACTCTCAACGGCAAGAGCTGGCCGCACCCCGTCATCCACGACGGCAAGCTCTACATCCGCGACCAGGACGCGTTGCTCTGTTACTCGGTGGCGAAATAAACTGGCCGCAGGGCGTTTTTTTCCTGCCTGCGAGCTTGCAGTGCGTTATCGGAAGTATTGAAGTTATCTTCAATGAAGCGCGCGCTCTCCACGATCTTCTTGGTGCTCGCCGTCGCCGTGCCCGTCTGGTGGACCTTACGCGGCGGGGCACAATCGCGGCAGGTTGCGACGCGTGACGAGGCGCCATCGACGTCGGTTCACATTCTTCCTGATCGGCTGTCGCCAGCCCCTGTGGCCGCGTCCTCCGAGCCTGCGGGGGAAGTGAAGGAGGACAAACCGCGCGAGGTGCCACCGCCAGGACAGGACCGCGAGCGGCGTGCATTTCGATTCGTCCTGAGCGACGGCAAACTCGAACTGGAGGCGGTGGAGGATATCCAGGGTGACTTCCATCCCCGGCGTGGCCGGGCGGCGTGGCAGCCGGGAATGCTCTGCTGCCGCCTGCTCGATGACCGGCAGCGTGTGCTGGCGGAGGAAACGGTCCCGGCACCGGATCACGTCTGCATCGTGCTCGACCCGAACGTCGCCGGAGCGGACGGCAAACCGCAGCCCGCGGTGTTGTCACCCGGCGGGCCGGTCGTATTTCAGGTGCGGCTGCCGAAGATGGAATCCGCCACGCAGATGAAGGTCTATCGCCTCGCTGGTGCGCAGCCCGCAGGATTCGACGAGGAACCGGCCGGGCAGCTCCTGGCCACCATCCCGCTCGCCCGATGAAGCGCCCGTTCGTCACCAGCCTGCTCCTGCTGTTTGTCATCTTCACCGGCGGTGCCGATGCGCAGACCGGCACGCTCTTTACCGTGGAGCAAAACGGCACCCGTGCGCAGCGGATCAACATCGTCTTCCTCTCGGAGGGATACACCGCGGCCGACATGCCGAATTTTGCCACCCACGTGAGCACCGCGGTGAACTTCCTCTTCACCCGCGAGCCGTGGCAGCAGTACCGCTCCTACTGCAACGTCTATCGCATCGAGATCGCATCGAACCAGAGCGGCTGTGACAACGGCAACACCAGCGGCAGCGGCGGCCTCCGGGACACCTACTTCAGCACAGGGTTCAATACTCCATCCATCCCGCAACTCCTCACCTTCGCGGGCACGGGATCGAGCCGCGCCTATACCCTTCTGAACACCCACGTGCCCGAATACGACGTGCCGGTCGTGCTCGTGAATGACACCAAGTACGGCGGCACAGGCGGGGGCATCGCCGTGGCTTCCGTCGATTCATCCAGTTCGGCCATCGTCGAGCACGAGATCGGGCATTCCTTCGCCTTTCTGGAGGACGAATACGACACGTACTATGCACAATTCACACCCTTCGAAGCACCAAACACCACGGCACAGACCTCCCGCAATCTGATCCGGTGGAAACATTGGATCGACGCCACGACTCCGGTCCCGACGCCCGAGACCGCGGCCTACGATGCACTTGCCGGGCTCTTCGAGGGTTCCATGTACCGCACCACCGGCTGGTATCGTCCGCACAATAATTCGCTGATGAGAAACCTGAACCGCCCGTGCGGGCAGGTGAATCGCGAGCAGTTTGTGCTGAACTTTTACTCCCGCGTCAGCCCCGTGGACACCTCCTCGCCGGGGACTGCCAACCAGAACATCGCTACCTATCAGACCCTCGGCTTTACCGTGACGCCCAAGCTGCCGAGCAGCGGCGTGGCGCTGGTGACTGGTTGGAAGATCGACGCCACCATCCAGGCCGGAGCGACGGGCAACGGCTTCAACGTGAATTCGGAGACGATAGGCAATGGCTCGCATACCGTCTCTGCCACCGTGCGCGACCCGACAGTCTTCGTCCGCAGCGATCCCGGCGGTCTCCTCGACGACACGGTGACGTGGCCGCTCACCCTCAGCAATCAACTCCCTCCCAACCTCGCCGCGTGGCGTACGGCCTACGGCAGCGACACGGCAAACCCGGCGAACGACGGGCTGAAGAACATGGTGAAGTATGCGCTCGGCCTGGATCCCGCCAAGCGCGCCACCGCCGCGCAATTTCCTTCCGGCAGTCTGACCGCGACCGGTCCCTCGACTTTCCTGACCCTGACCGTGCCCCGCCGGAACAAACGCACCGATGTGACTTACACCGCCGAAGTCAGCGGCGATCTGGTGACGTGGAACTCCGGGCCAGGCCACACGGTGACTCTGCAGGATACTAATACCCTCCTCGTCGTGCGTGGGGCCGTTCCGGCCAGCGGTTCCGCACAGCGATTTATGCGACTGAAGGTCGCGGAACTCTGACGCAGACCGCTGCGCCCCGTGCCCATTCCGGGCACTGGTCTCACCGCCGAAGGGGATCGTGGAATGTGGTTTCCAGGATCGGAGGTGGGAATGGCGATGCTCTTTCCGCGCGCAATCGTAACACAGGAGTCGCGGGACTTTCACAATCCGAACCTTGTCGCATGCGGCCCGAATCGTGAACGATGTGCCCAGAAAAAGGAATTGTTTTATGGCTAATACCACCATCTGCAAAGAGTGTTCGCACGTCTTTCTCAGCTACGGCCCGGCGTGTCCGGAATGTGGCTGGAGGAATCGGTGCAGGAAGTCTAATATGCCCGCCATCTGGTCCTGCGCGATCTCGGCTCTCGCGATCTCCGCCTGCTTCCTGATTGTGAACCGATTTGAGAATCGGATGATGCCGGCTGCATCCGCGCCCCAGCGCCCGGCGCTGGAAGCGAAGCCCAAGTCGAAGAAAAGGGACGCGGCGCGAACGGAGGCGGACGTCGTCAATGCGGCTGCGCCGAAAGTCGCGTAAGGTGCGGGCCAGGCTTCACGCTAGCCTCGCTCCTTGCATCCGCCACCGGTGTCTGGAGGCAGGCCGCCCTGTTTTCCGGGCGGGTGTGTCTGGTGTGATACGATGTGTCCAGTCCTGGTGCCAGACGGCGGCGCGAGACTGGAAGGTAGCGTAGCTCTCCAGAACCGCGCGGGTGGTTCCACACGTGAAACCTCGTCTTGCGCAGCTCGGGAGAGCTACGCTACGGCACCCCGCCGCCGCCGCCTGCATTCCGGCATTCAGTCTGAATACATCATATTAGGCACCCGGAAGACCCTGTCTTCAAATCTTAACCTGTATGCCATCAGGTCGCCGCATTTCGATGGCCTAGTGAAAGGTTCAATGCGCCGATCACTGCTCCCACCAATCGAGTTCTTCCGACGGGATTGTCCGTCAGACGGCTCGGCCACCGGTTTCCAACCCGGAGAACCGGCTGTGATGGCTCCGACTTCTCACCTTGTATGAATAATCCGTCCCCATCCTTTTCCGGCAGCATCCAAATCGACGATGGCGAGGCACTGCCACCACCACCACCGCCGCGGCGCAGGATTCCACGTGGCTTGTTCTGGCTGCTTCTGCTCGGAGTGGTCGTCGGAGGAATCTTTGCCGCGCCCGGTGCGAAGAGGGCGTTCAGCCGTTGGAGCCAGGAGAGGCAATTGAACCGTGCGCGGCAGTCATTCGACAAGGGTGACTTCGAGCGTGCGATGCTGGATGCGCGGGCAATCTTGGAATCGAATGCCGGGAACACCGAGGCCAACCGGCTCATCGCCAGGGCGCTCGAAGCCTCGGGTGGGCCCGGGGCATTGGGCTGGAGGATGAGGCTTCAGACGCTGCTCCCCGACGACGTGGAGAACTCGCTTTCACTCGCCAAGAACGCCGTGAAAGCGGGCGAGATCGCGCTGGCCGCCCAGACCTTGGAAAACCTGAAGTCCGATGAGTCGGCCAATGCCCTATTCCATGAAGTCTCGGCACGGCTAGCGATGATCCGGGGTGATGCGAAGTCGGCGGAGACCCATTGGCGGGAGGCGTCGCGTCTCGCCCCGCAGGTGGAAGGTTACCAGATGGAGCTCGCGGCGCTGCGCATTGAATCGAAAGACGCCGAAGTGCGGACCGCGGCCACCGCGGCTTTGCGTGAGTTGGCTAATAGCCCAGGGGAAGGCATCCGTGCGCTGCGGATGCTGGTGGCCCATGCCAGGAAGTACCAGCACCCCGCGCGCGTCCGGGAATTGGTGGATGAACTGGTCGCGGCACCGGGAGTCACATTTGCGGACCACCTCACCCGGCTCGCAGTTCTCCGCGGCTACGACACACCGGATTCGTCGTCCTATCTCGATGAACTGCGTGCAATGGCGCTGCCCAGCCCGGAAGATTTTTACGGGCTGCTGGCGTGGATGAACCGGAACGATCTCGCCACCTTGGCTGCGGAATGGCTGGCCACGGTGCCAGGCGACATGCTGTCGAGACCGCCGGTCTGCGTCGGTGCCGCGCAGACCTTCGCCAAAGCAGCGCAATGGGAAAAACTCCGCGAGATGACCGAGCACGGCGGCCTGTGGGGGGACATGGATTTCCTGCGGCGTGCGTTCCTCGCCCGGGCGCTGGAGCGCCTCGGTGAACCGGAGCCTGGCGCCAGCGAATGGAAGCAGGCCGTCTCGGCCGCGCAAGGCCGGGTGGATGCGCCGGAGCGCATGGCGCGCCTCGCGCTTGCCGCCGGGACATGGCGATGGGAACAGCGCCAGGAGGAACTCCTCTGGCGCATCGCGAGGAGCGGGCGTTCGCCACGCTGGGTTCTTGATTCGCTGTGGCGCATCGCCACCAGCCGCATGCACACCGCGCAAATGCACGAGGTTGCCAGCTACATCGCCAAGGCGGCGCCCGGCGAAGTCACTGCGCGGAACAACTACACCTTCCTCTCCCTGCTGGTCCGCACGCAGGAGGGCAATCCCCTCCAGGAGTCCGAGGTGCTCTATCGGGCCAATCCGGAAAATCCCGAAGTGGCGCTCAGCCACGCGATCTCGCTCTATCAGCAGGGCAAAATGGAGCAGGCCATCGGCACCACGTCCGCCTTCAAGCCCGCGGATCTCCGCAAGCCGGAGGCTTCCTTTCCGTTCTACCACGCGGTCTTTCTGATCGCTTCCGACCGCGGTGCCGAGGCGGAGGAATTCCTGAAAATCGCCGGCAAGCGGGCGCTCCTCCCCGAGGAAACGGCCATTCTGGAAAGGGAGAAGGAATTTGCCCAGAAGCGGGCGGAACTGGCGCGGGAGCAGGCACTCAAGGAAAACAAGGGCGCGGCTGCCGAGACGCCGCGCTGATGGGCTGTGCCAAGGTCTTCCGGGATGCTCATGACTCCTCCGAGCATGGTCCCTGCAACGCACCCTCTGATCCGCTCCGCCTTATGGAATCGCCAGCACGCTGCAAAAGCCGGAGATCGCGCCGTTCTCCCTTCACTTCACGCATTCTGACACAAGAACGTTACAATTTGAAAGTTGCCAGACCGCAGTCGGTTTTACGATTCTCTCTCCCCTAAGTTTGTCCAAATTCACCCAACAACCCACGAAATTCCTGGCAGCGATGCCATCAGATTCCTTAAGTATGAAAACCAACATCCTCAATAACATCACGAAAAAGGCTGCTGTCGTTGCACTCGCAGTCACCACCCTCACTGCCTCAAACGTCAGCGCGCAGAATGCGACCTACGACCAGACGCAGGCCCATTTGCTTCTCTACTTCCAGCAGTTTGGCGGCACGCAGACGGTGATGGTGAATCTCGGCCCCGCGTGGAGTTACCGCGATGCCACTGCGAATATCATGAACATCGTGAATCTCGGCGGCACCCTGACGGGTTCCACTGGGAGCGGCGGGGCCGGATACTCCGCGACGTGGTACGACGACACACGCATCGGCACCATCGGTGATCCGCTTCCCGTGCTCTCGCTGACCTATTGGGGCGTTGCTGCCGTCCGCACGAGCACGGATAGCAATGCGGCGGCGGTTGACGGGGATCCGCACCGCACGATTTATGTGTCAAGGGACCATATCAACACGGTTCCCGATGGCACGGCGGGATCGACTCCATGGAGCATCGCTACTAACTCGACCATGACTTTTGGTGCGAACGGGATCATCGGCCAGACCATCCGGATGGAGACGGTGGCGACATCCACCATCTTTGTGGAACCCAGCTCGGCTTCCAACGTGGACAACCAAAACCCAACCACGGGGGACAACCTTAGCACTGCCTTCACCGCCTTCCCCGGCGGCGTCATGGGAGCGTTCGGTGCCGGCAACTATGGCACGATCGGCGGGGTCGCCGCGGAAGGCGCCATTGACCTGTATCGCATCCTCGCCTCGACGACCGCCTCGGGCATCGTTGAGAACGGCACGCTTCGCCAAGGACAGTACCAAGGCACCTTCGTCATCGACCAGGCCGGGAGCGTGTCTTACATCGCGCCGATTCCCGAGCCAGCCACCATCGGGTTGCTCGCATCGTCGGCGATCTTCGGGCTCGCCCGTCGCCGCCGGGCACGCCGCGGCTAGGCGCGTTATTCGGGCCGACTTCACGTCCGCCGCACACAGCAGATTCGAACCGGCGCGGGGAAACCCGCGCCGGTTCTTTTTTTGGGGTGTGCCGCCGATCCGATGTATTGTCACACTGGAGGAATAACGCGATGAAGTGGCTTCAAGGGAGAATACCATTGGTAAACACCTTCGGAAAAGCGTCTCTACATCCAGTCGACGGCACACCCTTTTTTTGTCGGCAATCACCGCTCTCATGCCGGCACAATATGCGCGGGCGGCGGATTCCCTTCACCGGTGTGCGCTGTGCCGCTGCGAGAATGTGGCACAGGCTTTCCAGCCTGTGGCCCTGCCCCTCACAGGCTGGAAAGCCTGTGTCACTTTTCATTCCAGCATTTGGACCGTGCCAATCCCATCGACGGTTCCCGGCTTGGCGGCCATTTGAAACACCCGGACGTGTCTCACGCAAAGGATGCGAAGGACGCAAAGTCCCCGTGAAGAGACTTTCCTTTGCGATCTTCGCGACGTTCGCGCGAGGCTTTTTCCAAAGGGTATTAGGCAGCATTTCTGTCACTTCGCGGGAGTGATGTGGAGCCGCTGGAAAGTGGCTTGGGCTTCAGCCCGGGCAGCCGCTGCATGGGCTAACCTGCATTTCTCACAGGTTGCCACGGGAGTCGCGGCTGCGGCGCCACTGCACTCTGTCGTGCCGCATACAGGGAGTGTGAGAAATGCGGGCTAAAGCCCAGGCCACTTTCCGCTCCGCCTCACCTCCAGCACCTTGTCGCGCCTCACGCAGGGAGTGTGAGAAATGCAGGTTAGCGATTGCATCCGCCACCGATGCTCTGTCGGCAGTGAAGCTGCATAGAAGGCGCCCAACATGCGCAGGCTTGCATGCAGTCGTCTTGGGCAGCGACCAGAGTGAGAGTTCTTCAGCGCCGCGATCCCCGGCAGGCGAGGCTGCAAGCGTTGGTTTCCCATCGCGAGTCACTGGTTCGTCGCACAATCGTAACGTTCAGCCTGCCTGCGAATCCGGAAACGTTAGGCCAGGCGCAGCCAGCGATCCGGCTGGAAGCCTGATAAACAAACGCATCCAGCCGGATGCACTCGCAAACGGGACCTGTAAAAGCTGCCCAGTGAGGTTCATGGACCGAGGTCTCGTTGAATGAAAAACCCATAAATTCCGCCACGAGAACGTTACGATACGCATCTTGCCGGGCACTGTGCCTAAGGCTCTAGTCGCCGCGTCTGGAAACAGACACCCGGCCATGACTTTCGTTCAACGACGTGAGGAAGAACCGGGCGCAATAAACTCACGCATGCACAGTAATTCCCGTCTGCCCGGCAGGCGGGGGTCACTGGGTTCGCAACAAAACACACACCACATCCAATCGTAATACCATGAATCGTAAAAACATCCTCACCACAGCCATCCTCGCCGTCGTCGGCGTGGCGCTTTCGGCCACTTCTGCGTCCGCGCAGAACGCCAACTACAGCCAGGCAGGCGGCGACATCACCCTGTTCGCGCAAAAGCGTGGCGGCACACAGACCCTCCTGCTGAATATCGGCACGGGGCAGCAGTTCCGCGACACCACGACGAACCTGATCAACCTCAAGAACATCGGCACGGAGATGGCCTCCATCTCCGGCACCGCTGCCTGGTGGGATGATGCCGACCTTTACTGGGGCATCGCCGGCGTTCGCACGAGCACGGACAGCAACGCTGCCGCCGTGAACGGCGACCCGCACCGCACCATCTACACCACCAAGGAGCGCACCGCTCTCGGCCTCGAAGGCGCGGCTCAGTCCTCCGCGTGGTCCATCGGCACGACTAGCGCCATGACCAGCGGTTCGAGCAATATCATCCAGATGACCCTCCGTCTCGAGACCGTCGGCACGACCGATCGCCTCTTTGAAACGGCAGCGTTGTCAAACGTGGACGGTCAGAACCCGTTCCTCGGCCTGAACCCCGGCACCGCCTATGGCAGCTTCCCCGGCGGCGTTATGGCCAACTTCGAGGCTTCCAATGCGATCGGCACCTTCGGTGGCGAAGCCGTTGAATCCGCGCTCGACCTGTATCGCATCCTCGCCACGACGACCGCCTCGGGCATCGTTGAGAACGGCACCCTCCGCGTCGGCCAGTATTCGGGCAGCTTCGTCATCGATCAGGGTGGCGATGTCTCCTTCATCGTCCAGCCGATTCCGGAGCCCACCACGATGGGAGCCACCCTCGTCCTCGGCTGCGTCGCCGGTGCCATGCGCCGCCGCCGCGTGACCGTCTAAGTTCGCAATCCAATAACCCTGCAATCCAACCATTCAGTCCAACCCAAAAAAACCTACAATGAACATCCGCAACATCCTCACGGGCACCTTCGCCCTCGCAACACTCGTCACGTCGGTCAAGGCCGACGCTGAAATCCGCGTCACTGGCGCCACCGCGTTCCGCGCGGCCGCCACCTCCGCCATCCGCGCCCAGTTCGCACTCGGCGGCAACTACCAGTATGCGCACAACCAGACCGCTGGCGGCGTTATCGGCTGCGACCGCGTCTCGTTCAGGGGCTCGTTCCCTGGCATCTCCGGCACCACCATTGTCCGCGTCTCGTGGAACGGCTCGGTCGAAGGCGTCCGCGCCGTCGCCCTCGGTGGCACGCATAACCCCGGGTTCATCCAAGACGCTGCCTTCGTGACGGCCGCAGCCCCGGCGGGCGGCGAAACCTTCAGCGTGGCCACGCAGACCACGCAGCTCGCGAAATTCGCGTTCTCGGACGTGCGCCAGACCTCGACTCCCGTCGCCAGCCCCGTGCTGAATCCCTCGGATGCCTCGGTCGGCATCACCACGTTTGCGCTCCTCGCGAACGAAAGCACCTCCATCACGAACCTCACGAACGTGACGGCCCAGCAGTTCAAGGCCCTCTTCGTCCTGGGCAAGCTCCCGCTGAGCGTCTTCACGGGGAACGTGGCCGACACGATCAACGTGTATGCCTCTGGCCGCAACGACGGCTCGGGCACCCGCACGACCTATATGGCGGAATCCGGCCTCGGCATCACCACGCTGGTCAACCAGTTCGTGGCGACCGCGTCCACGGGCACCGACATCACCGTGATCCGCAAGGCTCCCTCCACCGCTACCCTCGGTGCCGGCACCTTCGCCTCGACCCTCTGGGCTCAGGATACGGACGGCAATGGCGGCTACGTCAGCGGCAGCGCGCTCCGCGGGGACTTCGGCAAAACCTCCAACAGCCTCCAAATCTTGGATGCCGACGGCTCCGAACTCGAACCCGCTGGCACGAACGTGGCGCTCGTCACCTTCCTGTCCACCCCCGACGCCCGCACAGCTGCCAGCAACGGTGGCAAAATCCTCGGCTGGAATGGATACGGCCTCACCTCGCTGCAGACCAGCAGCACCCTGAGCACTGCCGACCGCGACGCAATCGCGGAAGGCAGATACACGGCTTGGAGCTTCCAGCAGTTCTACTACAGCGGCTCCTTGGGCGGCGACGAAACCACGTTTGACACGGCGATCCGTGCCGGCATCCCGACCAACCTGCTCCCGAGCCGACTCAACGGCCTCCCGCTCACGGAGATGCACGTCGGTCGTGCCGACGACGGCGCGCCGGTCGCCCCGTAATCCAGGCTGAAGCCTGCTCCTGAAGGCGAGCATCCTCGCTGACAGGAACCGAAAACTCAGACTGGTGTCGGGGCAACCCGGCACCAGTCTTTTTTTTCCGGGGTAAACCACACCATCCCTCGGACCAACGAACCCGCATTTCTGACTGAGAGTGACGGGCAGGAGGGCGGCGGCGCAAAGTAGTCCGGGGCTTTAGCCCGGAACGCACCCCAGTCGGGCTAAAGCCCGGAACTACTTTTTGCACCCGCCGCTCACTGCACCCTGTTGCATCCGACGCCAGGAGTGTGAAGGTGCAGCCTCATTTTCCAAACCAACCCATCCGCTCCATGCAAAGACGTTTGCTCCTCTTCACCGCCGCCCTCGTGCTGCCTTGTGCCGCCGGCATTATCTGGATGCTCACACCCGCGCCCGCGCCGCTCGCCGAGGCGGATGCTTCGGCGTCGAAACCGGCCTCTGGGATCCGCTCGGGCGAAGCATCTGCCGCTGCCGTCTCAAGGACGGATGCCGCGCTGTTGCGGGCGGACACCTCCAAGATGGTCCGCCGCTCGGATGACGATTTCCCCGAGTTGCAGCCGGAGCAACCGCCCGTTGCGGCCGCTCCGCCGCCGCCGCCGATTTCCGCGCGCTTTACGCTGGCCGCGCAGCCAGGCGCCGCGGGGCGTGTTCCTTCAGAGCCGAATGCGCGCATTCGCGTCCTGCCTGGAATTGCCCCCGCCGGCAAACCGGGCGCGGGCGCAGCGGCGGGTGCCGGGGCCGTCGTCCTGCAAGTGGAAGGCAGCCTGCACGACCCCTTGGCGTGGGTCGAAGGCCAGGAAGTTCCTCCCGGCCCGCACGCCGACCTGAAGGAAAAGATCGCCGACGCATTTGCCGCGGAAGTCAGCGCTGCCGCGAAGAATCCCGAGCGCGATGGGAAGCCGCTGGATCAAGCGTGGAACGAAGCCCGGACCAGGGCGAACGGGCAGTATCAGAAATTCTTCGGCAGCGAGGCGGCCAGCCGCGCCGCCATCAGCGCAGGCCGGGCGGCGGCGGTGAAGCAATAATCCTAAATCTGGCGGAGCCGGAGCAGGGGGGATGGCTCGAATGTTGGAGTGTTGGGTCTGCACCACGAATCGGTTCGCGCGCCATCCCGCCGCCTCCGCCCATCCCGCCACGCCGACGGGTCGTCGGCTCCACACTTTCCGGCCTCCGCCGTCAGTCTCGCGTCGGCCGCCTCTCCCGCGACTGTGCGAGCGACTGAAGCTGGCGGCGCACTTCGGCGATGACGGGATCCCAGTCTGCGATGCGCGGCTGGCGGAAGAGGCGCATGGTCGGATACCACGGGCTGTCTTCGCGCCCGGTCATCCAGCGCCAGTCCGGCGCGAAGGGAAGCAGCGTCCACACCGGCCTGCCGAGCGCGCCGGCGAGGTGCGCGATGGCGGTGTCCACGGCGATGATGAGATCGAGCTGTGAGAGCAGTGCGGCGGTGTCGGCAAAATCGTGGAGGTCGGCGGTGGGATCGAGGATCGTGGAAGCGCCTGGCAACTCCGCGATCTGGGCGGCTCCGCGGTCCTTTTGCAGGCTGATGAAATCCACGCCTTCCACTTCCAGCAGCGGGAGCAACTGGCGGAGTGGGATGGAGCGCAGGCGGTCGCGGAAATGGCCGGGGTTCCCCGCCCACGCGAGGCCCACTTTTAGCCGCGAGCGACCCTCGCCGAGCCGCTCACGCCAGGCCACGCAGCGCGATGGGAAGGCGGAAAGATACGGGACTTCGCGCGGGATGTTTTCCAGCGTGGTGCCGAAGACAAACGGCAGGCTGAGCACGGGCACATGGAGATCGAATGGCGACAGCGGCGCGCCCTCGGCGATCACTTCGCCCACGCCTTTTACGGTGCCGAAAAGCCCGGCGAGCGGCTGCGGGCACTCGACCACGGCGACGCCGCCGCGTTCGGCGATGAGCGGCGCGTAACGGATGAATTGGATGGAATCCCCGAAGCCCTGCTCGGCGTGGATGAGCACGCGCTGGCCGGCCAGCGGGCTGCCGTCCCACATCGGCTGCGGAAAATTGCGACTCGGCGAGGTGAAGCCCGGCGTCTTCCAGCGCGCCTCATGGAGCGGCCATCCGCGCTCGAAATCGCCGCGCAGCAGGTGCAGCAGCGAGCGGTTCCATTTCGCCATCGCAAATTCCGGGTCGAGATCGAGCGCGCGCTGGCAGGCGACCTCGGCCTCGTCCATGCAGCCCAGGTGCATGAGCAAAGTGCCGAGGTTGTTGTGGGCCATCGCGTAGGCCGGCTGGAGTTCGGTGGCGCGGCGATAGGCGGCTAGCGCATCGTCCGGGCGATCCTGTTTCGCCAGCGTGTTGCCGAGGTTGCTGTGGGCCTGCGCGTGGTCCGGCTGCAACTGGATCGCGCGATGAAAGGCGGCGGCGGATTCATCGAGCCTGCCCAGTTCGCACAGCGCGAGGCCGAGGTTGTTCTGGCTCTCGGGCGAGTCGCTGATCTGGATGGCCTTGCGGTAGGCGGCGACCGCGTCCTCCGCCTGACGCGCGTCCACCAGCGCATCGCCGAGAATGTTGTAGGCGTTTGCAAAATCCGGCTTTGCCGCGATGGCCCGGCGGCATGCGGTGATGGCCTCCTCGATGCGGCTCTTGTCCATGAGCGCGATGCCGAGATTGAGGTGCGCGTCCGCATAGTCCGGCTTGCAGTGGATCGCCGTTTGATAAGCGGCAATGGCTTCCTCGCCCCGGCCCTGCTGGGTCAGCGCGTTGCCGAGGTTGTTATGCGCCATCGCGTAATCCGGCTGGAGCGCGATGGCGCGGTTGCACGCGGCGACGGCTTCCTCCAGTTCGCCCTTGAGTGTGAGCGCGTGGCCGAGGCTGTTGTGCGTGCCGGCGTAGTCTGGGTCGAGTTCGAGCGTCCTGCGGTACGCGGCGATGGCGGCGTCGAGCCGCCCGCCCTCGAACAGCACGGTGGCGAGGTTCGACTGATAGACCGAATTTTCCGGCGCGACTTGCGTGGCCTGCCCGATGAGTTCCGCGCCGGCATCGTGGTGGCCGGTCTGGTGCGCGAGCAGCCCGAGCATGTGGAGGGTTTCGGCGTGATCGGGTTTTCCTGTGAGAATCTGACGGTAGAGGGCCTCCGCCTCCGCCAGCCGCCCGGACTGGTGGTGATGCACTGCCTGTTCAAATGCCTGCTGGATGGTCATGGCTGTGTGAGCTTTTGCAGTTCCTTGCGCACAGCCGCGATCACGGAGTCCCACTGCGCCGGGCGCTGCTGGCGGAAAAGGCGCGCGGTCGGATACCACGGGCTGTCTTCGCGCCCGAGCATCCAGCGCCAGTCCGGCGAAAAGGGCAGCAGCACCCACACGGGTTTGCCGAGCGCGCCGGCAAGATGCGCGACGGCGGTATCCACGGCGATCACCAGATCCAGTTCCGCGACCAGAGCCGCGGTGTCGGCAAAGTCGGCGAGGTGCGCGCTCGGGTCGCGGAGCGGCTGCCTGCCGGGCAACTGCGCGATTTGCCCGATGCCGCGGTCGAACATCAGGCTCACGAAATCCACCTCCGGCACGCGAAAGAGCGGGAGCAACTGGCGCAGTTGCATCGAGCGTGCGCGGTCGCCCGTGTGCGTCGGCCGGCCCGCCCAGACGAGGCCGACTTTCAGCGCGGCGTCGCTCTCGGCGAGCCACTCGCGCCAGAACTCGCGGCGGACGGTGTCGGCGGAAAGGTAGGGCACATTCCGCGGGATGCTCTCCAGCGTGGTGCGGAAGGCTAGCGGCAGGCTCATCATTGGGATTTGCACGTCGAAATGCGGCAGCGGTTCGCCCTGCGCGACGAGCTGGCTGATTCCTTTCACGGTGGAAAAAACCTCCAGCAGCGCCTCCGGGCCCTCGACGATCACCTTGCCGCCGCGCTCCGCTTTGACTTCGCGCTCCGCCTTGCCGCCGCGCTCCGCTTTGACTTCGCGCTCCGCCTTGCCTTCGCGCTCCGCGACGAGCGGCGCGTAGCGGATGAATTGGATGGCGTCGCCAAAGCCCTGCTCGGCGTGGATCAGCAGCGTCCTGCCGTCCAGCGCGCCGCCGTCCCACATCGGCTGCGCGAAATTGCGCCGGGGCGAGGTGAACTCCGGCGTGTCCCAGCGCACTTCGTAAAGCGGCCAGCCCTCGTCGAACTGGCCCTCGACAAGGTGAAAGAGCGCGCGGCTGAAATCTGCCAGCGTGTGCTTCGGGTCCAGTGCCACCGCGCGGCGAAACGCAGCCCGCGCCTCTTCGTAGCGTCCGAATTGCCCGAGCGCGAAGCCGAGGTTGAACGAGGCGTTTGCGTAGTCCGGCCTCAGCTCCAGCGCCCGCTGGTAGGCGGCGATGGCCTCGTCCATTTTGCCCAGCAGCGCGAGCGCGTTGCCCATGTTGCTGTGGGCGTCGGCGTAATTTTCCCTCAGCCGCGCCGCCCTGCGAAACGCCTCCACCGCGTGCTCGTGCCGCTCCAGTTTTCCCAGCGCGATGCCGAGGTTGTTGTGCGCCTCCGGGTAGTCCGGCTGGAGCTTCACGGCCTGCCTGCACGCGGCGGCGCCTTCCTCCGCGCGGCCCGAATTGGTGAGCATGTGCCCGAGGTTGGAAAAAAGGACCGCCGACTTCGGGGCGATGCCCACGGCGCGGCTGAAGAACTCCACCGCTGCCTCGCTCCAGCCCGCCTCGTGCGCCGTCATGCCGAGCTGATGCCACACATTCTCATCGCCCACATCCGCAGCGACGACCTGCCGGAGCATCTCCGCCGCCTCGCCCATCTGCCCGGACTGGCGGCGCTGCAGGACAAGCTCGAATGCCTCGTAGATGGTCATGTTCGTGATGGTTTCAGCCCAATGTGGAGCCGACGACCCGTCGGTGTGCCAATGTGGAGCCGACGACCCGTCGGTGTGCCAATGTGGAGCCGACGACTCGTCGGTGTGCCAATGTGGAGCCGACGACCCGTCGGTGTGCCAATGTGGAGCCGACGACTCGTCGGTGTGGCGGGATGGGCGGAGGCGGCAGGATGGCCCGGGGCCTCTCCCGCGCCGCTCCGTCGCTGCCAGCCGACATCCCGTCGCCCGGTGAACGGGACGACTTCGGTGCGCACGGGGACCGTCCTGTGGTCTCCATCGGGCCATCCTGCCGCGCCGACGGGTCGTCGGCTCCACACCGGGCCATCCCGCCGCCTCCGCCCATCCTGCCGCGCCGACGGGTCGTCGGCTCCACATCCGGCTGCGGGCCGCGGCTGCATCTATTTTTCCGCGGGCGCGCCGCCCGGGCCCTTGCCTTCCAGCGAAGCGCGCGGCTTGAATTCGCTCTTCTGCTTCTGCGCCTCCTTCACGACTTCAGGCGGGCGGGTGCGGAGGATTTCGTTGAGAATCTTGGTCGCCATGGGCTCGTTTTGGTCGTGGGCGAGGAGGAGCCATTTGAGGGCCTCGACGTGCTTCGTGGGGTCCGCGCCGTCGGGACCGAGGATCTGGCCGAGATTGCTCATTGCCTTGATGTCGCCCTGCTCGGCGGCCTTGCGGTACCAGGTTTCGGCCCTGGCAAAATCCAGCGTCACGCCCTGGCCGTGGCGGTAGAGTGCGCCGAGCATGTTTTGCGCGGGGGCGTGGTCAGCGTCGGCGGCTTTCTGGAGGTATTCGCGGGCCTTCACGTAGTCCTGCGGATAGCCGTATTTGCCGAGGAAATGGAATTCCCCGATGGCGAATTGCGCGTGGGGCAGACCCTGTTCGAGCGCCTTTTGAATCCACTTCAGCGCCTCGGCTTCGTTCCGTTCCACGCCGCGGCCGTGGAGGAGTGCGCGGCCATAGTTGAGCTGGGATCGCGGACCGCCCTTGTCCGCGCCTTTGCGGAACCATTCGGCGGCGGCGGCGAGATCCTTTTTCACGATGAGTCCATTGGCGTGAAAATAGCCGATGCCGCCGATGGCGTCGGCATGGCCCTGGCCGGCGGCTTTCTGCATGTATTCGTAAGCCTTGGCGGGGCTCTTTTTCACGCCGGTGCCGAGGATGTACGCCTGGCCCACGCGATACTGGGTTTCAGCGTCGCCCTGATCTGCGGCGGCGGTGAGTTGGGCGAAGGTCTTCTCTTCGCTTCGTGCCGTGATCGGGAGCAATGCAATCGACAGGGTGAGCGCGATTGCCGGGAAGTGACTTAGTTTCATTGGTTGGTGAATCAAGCGTTGAGAGTCGAATTTTGTTCCACATTTGCCTGGCCTAGCCGCCGTAGCTAAGCACCTCGATCGCAAAAATGGATGGCGGCTCCTCTTTTGGCACTGGCTGCTCCCCGTTCTGCTGGGTGCGATTGACGTCTGCGGTGGTCGAGGTCGTTGCGGCGTTCTGATTGCCGGCAGTGGTGAGGGCTCCGATGTTTGGCGCGGCGACCGTGGGGCCGGCGGAGACCCCGCTGGTGGATCCCCCGACCTGGATGTTCGAGGCGTTCAGCACGGTGTTGGCGGCGATGTTCAAGTTGCCGGTGGAACGGATGCCGGCGTCACCGGCATCGACGACACCGGTCGGCGCGATGAGGTCCACGTCGCCTGCCTTGACGCCCTCGACTGATGCGAGCACGCCGATTCCGCCGCCGGTCGCAAGGCCGCCGAGGTCGATCTTCACATCCGCGCTGGTGACGTCGATCGTCACCCTTGTGGGCGGCGCGGTGACGACCGTTTTTGGCGCGGTGCCGGCGGCGATGTCGCCATTGGTGGACCAGATGAGCACGTCGCCGCCGCGGAGGGTGAAGATGCGCGCCTGGCCGATGTCCACATCCCGGTCCGTGAAAATGGAGACGCCGCCGCCGAGTTCCGTGACGATGCCCGGCGGGGTGAGCGGATTGCCGAAGATGTCCGACGCCATGGTGACGCCGCCGCCCACGGCGCCGAGGCTCAGCGCGCCGTCGCTGCTGGTGCGGATGTCGCGGGCGCGGGTGAAGATGGAGCCGGTGGCGGTGTTGTTGGCCAGCAGCGCGTTCACGGCGGCGAATCCGCTGTCGTAGTTGCCCGCGGTGGCGTAGTTCCGCCCGGCGTCGCGGAGCCGGCGATAGAAGATCTCCAGTCCGACGATGGCCTTTTGCTCCTGCGTGAGCCCGGTGAGGTCGGAGAGGCCCAGCCGCCCGAGATAGGCGGATTGGAACGCGGAATCGCTGCCGAAGCTCGCGATGAATGAGGAGAGATCCAACGCGCTGGCGGCGAGGCCGAGCGCCGGCCCGGAACCGCCCGGCCCGGTGACACCCGCAAAGGCGATCACGTCCGCGCCGCCGGTCGGGAGGAAGGGGTTGCGGAAATTGCCGATGCTGCTGATGCCGACGCCGGTGCCGTCGGGGATGTTGGCGTCGGTGCCGAGATCGATGTTGCGCCCGGCGAGGACTTCGAGCGAGCCGGGACCGCTGATCTGGATGTCGCCGGGAAGCGCATTTGTCCGGGAACCGCTGGCGGTGCTCCTGAGAGGATCGCCGACGTAGTTGCCGAGCGCGACGTCGTTGGCGAGGGAGCGCGCGGGGTTGTTGGGGTTGTTCGGGATGATGTCGCGGGCGGCGGAGACGACGGAGATGTCGCGCGGGCGGACATTTTGAATGTAGAGCGCGAGGTCGGCGATGTCGTTGCCCGCGAGGACCGCCGTCGTTTTCGAGGTGAAGAGGGTGATGCCCGAGATGTCGCCGGTGCCGGCATAGAGGCGGGCCGGGCTGGTGTCGGCGGAGTGCAGCAAGTCCGCGGAATGGAGCGCCTGTTTGGTGATGATGCTGGCGGCCCCGCCGGTATAGGAACCCGTCTCCTCATACATCGGGTCCACGGCGCCGAAGGGATCGAGCCGGTTCAGCCGCAGATCGTTGAGGATGCGTCCCGCGAGGTTGGCGTAGGCGATCGGCGTGGCGATGCCGGGCGCGGTGGCCGGGTCCGCGTCGGAAAGATTCAGCGAGGCGCTGGCCCACACGTTGAGCGGGGTGTCGTTGACGAGCGACCTCCCGGTGATTTGGAGGCCGGCGATGCCGTCCGAGGCCGCCAGCTCGAGCGCGCCGGTCGCCGAGGGGAAGAGGGTCGTCGCGCCCACGAGGTTGATGTCGCCGGCAAATGCGGTGCTGATGAGATTCGGAGCGGTGACCTGGAGCTGTGTGCGGAAGTTCGCGAGGCTGCTCTCGGCGAGGCGGACCCAGGGCTGGTGAAAGAAAGTGAAGCTCGAATTATTGCGGGAGAGATTGTCCAGCCACGCCGCGAGGATGGGCTGCGGGGAGGTCTCGCCGGGCAGGGTGACGGCGAAGCGGTGCGTGACGCTGCCGCCGAAGGAGGCGACCGTGACGCCTGCGTCGGGGGAGAAGGTGTTGAAGTAGGTCTTGTACCAGAATTTGTTGTTGCTGCCCTGCGGGAGGAAGAAGGGGTTCGTGACCGGACCGAGGAGCACATTCCCGCGGGCGCTGACGTCGAAATGGGAATCGCCAACGAAGAGGGTCGTCGGCAGCCAGGTGGCCGGATTGTAAACCGCGGGGCTGCTGCTCTGGATGATGGAGGCAGGCAGACCCGAGGTGCCGAGGTAGCCGAGCGACGGGGAGCGGCTGGAGTTTGTCTTGATCTCGCCGCCCGCGGTGATGACGCCGCTGCCGCTCTCGACGTAGTACACGCCGCCGTCGATGTTCGCGCCCGCCTTTACGACGAGGTCGCCGCCGCCGAACTGGAGGAGCTTCGCGGCATCGGGCGAGAGATTCGGGCCGGTGGCGGACACCCGGCCCGGCATGCGCGCATTGGTGGGGATGAGGGCATCGGCATTGATGATGTTCGCCCCGGCGATGAGTGAGATGTTGCCGCCGCCGAGCGCGCCGATTCCCTCGAAGAAGTTCGAGTAGTCGATCCACCACGCGGTGGAGGCGGAGGCGTCGCTCACGTTCGTGCCGTTGTTCGCGCCGGAGGGGCCGACGCCGCCTTCGCCGAAGAGGCCCGTGGCGGGATCGACGTAGCCGCGGCGGTAGAGCCAGTTGCTCGGGAGCTGCTTGGAAGAATCGGCCACGACGCTGCCGCCAAAGAGGGTGAAGCGCCCGATGTCGGCCTGCGCGGCGAGGGTCACGCTGCCGCCGGAGATGGCCCACTGCGCGGGATAGCTCTGCTGGAAGGCGCCGAGATTGCCCTGGTCCGGATGGGTGCCGGAGTTGGCGCGCTGGGTGATCGGCAGCACGAAATCGCCCGCGGAGTAGATTCGCGTGGCATCGGGAATCCGGATGCCGGCGGTGTAGATGGTGGCGAACTGGTTGCGGAGCTGCACGTCGCGGCCCGCGGCGATCTCGATGTCGCCGGTGCCCGTGCGAACGACCTCGAAGCGCGTGCGGTTCGCAGCGCCGCCGGCGATCTGGATGGTGTTTTCCGTGGTGCCATTGATGCCGACAGCGGGGTTCGCCCCGCTGGTCGCCGTTTCGGGAATGGCGGCGTAGAACTCGCCCACGAGCACCGAGCCCTTGCCCGCCGTGAGCGACGCGGCGGGGAGGACGGAGCGGAAATCGGCGGAGGAAAGGTCCGCCCCGGCGGAGAACCGGTAGGACCAGGATTGGGTGTTCACCGGCAGGCCATTGGCCGCGACGAGCGGCGCAAGCGGCGCGAGCCACATGGACGAGTTGCCGTTGTTCGTATTGGCCACCACGGGGGTGAAGCTGTCGCTCAGGGTGTTGTTGAAAATGAGGTCGCCCTTTGCGCGCAGCGTGAGGATTCCCGGCGCGAGCTTCGGCCCGTAGCGGAAGGTGGAAAGATCCCAGTCCTCGCTGTTCAGCCCGCTGACTGCGGTGCCGAGCGTGAGGTCGCCGGTGGCGTTGTAGATTTCCACGCCGGGTGCGATGACGAGGGCCTGGCCCAATGCCGCCGCGTTCGGGTTCCCCGTGGTCAATTTGGAGAACATCGCCGCGTAGCCCGCGTTCATGTAGCTGGTGGCGTCGGCGTTGATCGTGGTGCGGAGTGCGTTGTTGAGCAGCCCGCTGGTCTGGTTATACAGCCGGTAGCCTTCGACGATGACGGACGATGCGCCGGTGATGTCCCCGAGCAGCGCGTCCACCTGGACGTCGTTGCCGCTGCGCGGGGCGCGCAGGTGCAGTGTGCCGGTGAATTTTCCCTCGAACGCGCTCGATCCGACCGTGAGGTGGTCGCCAGCCACAAACGCGTCCACGCCGAGATCGATGGTGGAGCCGGCCTTGATGGTGAGCGACGCGGCGGCATTTGCGACGCCGTTCAGGGCGGCTCCGGCTTCGATGCGGATCTCGCCTCCCTTGCCCGCGCTGCTGAATTCCCTGGCGTGGGCCGTGAGCCGCGAACCGTTCTCCAGCACGACGCTGTTGCCGGAGACGAGGGTGATCTTTCCCCCGGTGATTCCAGAGGCGTCGATGGCACCGGTGACGGTGATTTTTCCAGTGTCCGCCGAGAGGGAGAAGCTGCGCGCGATGTTCGCCTGCCCGCCGGGATTGCTGATAGTGACGTCGCCGGTGCGGATGCGGAAGCTGCGCTCCTGGAAGAAGCCGCCGCCGTTCAGCGCGACGGCGAGGCTCTCGAAGGAGGGCAGGCTTCCGGCGTCGAGGATGAAGCTGCCGGCGGTCTCGCCAGCGGCGGCGCTACCGAGCAGGGCAGCGCCGGTGAGGTTGAACGCGCCCTGGGAGGCTTTCACGGTGACCTGCCCGGCCTTGCCGCCGCCGGGGTCCGCCGCGACGGAGACCTTGCTGCCGGGGTTCAGGTTCACGTTGCCGCGATCCGAGAGGAGGGAGATGGCGCCCGCGTCGGGATAGCGGGTGAGGTCGTAGAAATTCTGCGGCAGCCCGCCGACGTCGAGGCTGGAGGCGACCGTCACCGCCTGGCCGACGCCCGTGGCGTGCAGGGTGAGCTGCCCGCTCGGCAGGAAGATGGCGGTGTTTGCGAGGACGCTGCCGCCGGTGAATGTGAACCCCGCGCCGAGCCCGCCCGTGACGGTGGCCGCGCCTGCCAGCGGCTGGAGGGAGAGATCGCCGCCCGCGGTGAGGCTCTGGCTGGAGCCGCGGAAGCCGGTGATGAGCGGCGTGGATATGGTGACGTTCGCCGGGGTGGAAAAGGTTCCCCTGCCACTGCCGAGCACGCCGCCGGTGGCGTGGATGGCGACATCCTGCCAGCCCGCGGCGGTGAATGCGTTTTCGCCAAACTGGAAGGTGCCCGCATTGAATTGAATCCCGCCGGCCGCAGTGGCGGGCGCGGCCAGGGAGGCGGCGTTCGACGGGTTGCCGAGCGCGATGCTGGCGGCGTTGAACTGCGCGGTCCCGGCACCCTGATTGTAGCCGCGCAGGCCGCCGCCGGAGAACGTGAGCCGATCCAGCGCCGCGCTGCCGAATGCGCCCGCGCCGTACACATCGATCGTCCGGTAGCTGCGCAGCGTGAGCGCCGCGGACTGCTGCGCATTCTTCAGGAACTCGCCGGAGAGCACGAGGTGCTGCGGGACCACCGAGCCCGTGAGGGTGCTGGTGGGGCTGAGGAGGATGCTGATCTGCCCGCTGCTGAGATTGAGGGTGCTGGCGGTGATGGCCGCGGTGGGATCGATGAATGAGCCGTAGGAGGAATCGACCGTCACACCCGCGCCTGCGATGTGCGCGCCCGCGCCGATGGAGAGCAGCGGCGCGGTGGAGGCGGTGGTGTCCTTCCGAATCAAGGTGGCGCCGGCGTCGCTGCTCACGCGGAGGAAAGTGCCGTCGCCCGAGAGCGTGAAGGAGTCCGCTTTTTCGGACAAGGTTCCATTGGCCGCGACCGACGAGCCTGCGGTCACGGTCGTCCGCACTTTGGAGACGAGCGTCACTTCCCCGGCTGCGAGTGTGCCGCCGGGGTTGTTGAGGGCGAGGTCGCTGGTGCGCACTTCCACGCGGGTCTCGTCGCCGATGCGGTAACGGCGTCCGCCGAGCAGGAGGCTGTCCGCGCCCCAGGAATTGAGGACTGTGGAATTCAGGACGGATGCCGCGCCGGGGGAGGCGACGCCATTGCCGCCGATGATTTCCAATTTGCCCACGCTGGCGATGTCGATGGTGGCGCCGCGCCCGCCCGCTGCGGCGGACGCGAGCACGCTGCCCTCGATGCGCAATGCGGTGCTGTTCTGGATGGTGAGCGAACCGGCGTCCGAGGGCAGCCGCTGGGCGCTGGCGAGGTTGAAGCGGCTCGCGGCAGCCGTGAAGAAGGTGGTGCCGTAATAATCCTCGTACGACACGCGCTGATTGACGACGGTGGACGGCGCGACTTCGAACTGGCTGCGCAGGGTCTGAACTGCGGGGCCCTGGCTGAATGCATTCACCCGGTAGCCGGAGACGAGGCTCGCGCCATCGACCAGGGAAATATTGCCGTAGGCCGTGCCGCTCTTGGGTGTGACGAGGAATGCGCCGGGCAGCAGGGCATACCGCTTCGGCAGAAGCGTGTAGTTGCCGGCGGCGAGACCGGAGATGCCCTCGAGATACACCTGGTCCCCGAGATGCAGGGAATTGCTTACATAGCCGGGATCGCCGCCGAGATCCCGGGCGTTCGTGCTGCTGGTAAATGGCGCATACGGCGCGAACCCGGCGGCATAGCCGGGAATGATCGCGTACGACTCCGCGACCTCGGACCAGAAGGAGCCGGAGGCGGGAGTCTGCCCGCTGTTCCGCACGCGGGCGGACCACGTCTTGTTGCCGAAGCTCACGAGGTCGCCGGACTGGTAGGTCGTCGCGCTACCCCATTGGCCGGATGGCGCGGAAAGCAGGTCGGTGCTGCCGCCATTGCCCGCCGTCCAGCGGAAGGCGTAGAGGTCGCCGCCGCCGCGCAGATCCACGGTCGAGCCGGCCTCGGCGACGATGGCGTCGCCCGCGAGGGTGATCCGTTTTTCCGGCAGCCCGCCGACGGTGACATTGACGCCGCGCGGGTCGATCCACGAGGTGCCGTCCGGGCTGAGGCCGAAGGGAATGAGCATCTCGCTGCCGGTGGTGGAAGTCCACGCGGCGACGGAAGTGACGCTGCCGGCTTGCAAGGTGACTTGCCGAGTGACGGGAATCGGAAGCGTCGCGCCGGTGACGGGGTTCACCGGCTGGTCGAGCGCCGGAGTCGTGGGGTCGATGTCGGTGCCGTCCCAGCCCAGGGTGATGGAGCCAAACGGGGCGCGCAGCGTGCCGCCCTGCGTGATGCGCGAGGCAAAGATGCGCAGGCTGCCCCCGGCCGAGTAGGGCGCTGAGCGCGTGCCCGAGCCGAGGATGGTGACGGAGCCGGGCTGCGCGCCGTCGTCGAATGCGAAGATGTCGAACGACGTGGAGGTGGGCGGGTAAATCTGGCCGGCCTGGAGCGTGAGATTCCCGGCGACGCTGAGGAAGCCGTTGCCGCGGATGTCGCCGCCGTCCGCGATGAATTTCGTGTTGCCGATGCCCTGGAGCGCGAGCGTGCCGATGTCGATCAGGGCGGCGCGAACGGTGAGGCTTCCCGCGCCGCCGGTCGCCGGGAAGGTGTAGATCGCCGAGTCCGCCTTCGGGGGATCCTGTTTGAAGAATTCCGGCCGATCGTCGGGATGCAGCGGCGTGGTGAAGACCAGGCCGAGCGCCGCGTAGCTGGCGCTGAGATTCACGGCGTCGTCCGCCCGGATGACGCCGCCGGCGGCGATGCGCAGGCTGCCGCGCGCGGCGATGGAGACGGGGCCGTTGAATTCCACGTTGCCGCCGAAGGACACGGGGCTGGTGTTGACGAACTTTGCGCCGAGATCGAGCGAGTCGAAGCCGCCATTCAGGAAGGTGTTCGCCGCGAAGTAACCCATCCCGGTGAGCACGCCGCCCGTGCTGCCGCGAATGGCGACGCCGATTTTCGGATCCGAGTTCGTCGCCGGAATCGAGAGCCCGTCCTGCGTGACGATGAGGTTCGTGTCGGCGCTGGTTTGCAGGGCGCCAACGCGGAAAAATCGACCCGAGGAAATCGACAGCGTGCCGCCGGTGGCCGTCGGCCCGCCCGCGCGCCCGAGCAGCGTCGCATCCGTGAACAGCATCCGCGAGCCCTGAAGGTCGATGGTGCCGCCGTTGCTGTCGGCGGTCACGGGAACCGTCTTTATTTTCCAAAGCGGGGCGGTCAGCCCGCTGTTGAGCGGCACTTTCACCGCGCCGGCATTGCCGAGCGTGGAGGGATGCACGTCGAACGTGGCCGTTGCGCCGGAGACATCCAGCACGGCGCCGGCGCTGGCGACGATGTTGCCGGAGACGGAGATGGTCCCGCCGGGGAGGACTTTTCCCTGCCGCCGGTCGTAGGCGTCGGGAACAAGGACGGTGGTTCCCGCGGCGGAGAGCACGGACTGCGGCCCGATGACCACGGTCGGCAGCGCCGCGGTGGCTTGTTCCGTCTCGGAGGAGGGGACGGGGAAACGGCCCGCGCCGGAGAGGGTGATGCTGCCGCCGGGAGCGAGCACGGAGCCTTGCATCGAGACGGTCTGCCCGGCGAAGGAAACCTTCCCCCCCGCGTCGGTGCGGAGGGATGCCCCCGCCCCGACCACGATGTCGCCGCGCACTTCCAGGATGGCGGGGGTGGAGGCGTCGTCCGCGCCAGATGCGGAGAAACTGATGCTGACCGGGGTTCGGAGCCCGGCCTCGCGCAGCACCGGGCTGAGCCGCAGGCCCGTGGAGTTTTTGGCGGGAGCTTGGAACGCCAGGGTCTCGGCGATGGCATCGAGGGCAGTGCCGGGCGCGATGGTGATCGCGGGGCGGTAGCTCTCCGGTTCGCCGGGGGCGGGAATGGCGTCCGAGGGCGCTCCGATCCCGGCAATCGTGTAGGTGGTGAAGCCGCCGCGGCTGAAGAAGTCCGGCGCGAGGAGGGTCGTGGCGGCGTCCGGCGCGCTGCCGCCGAACTGTAGGATGCTGGCCTGCACCGTGAGCGAACCGCCCGCCTTCCCGGAATATCCCGCGAGCGCCGCATTGAGCGCGAGACGCCCGCCGACGACATCCTCCAGCCCGGGGTTCCTGCCAGTCCGGATCTCGATTTTCCCGGCGTCGCCATAGGTCGCCGCGCCCCGCGCGCTGAGGGCGGCTCCGCCGCTGACGTCGATGAGGCTGCCAGAGTCCAGGGCCGCGCTGTAGGCGTGGATGGTGACTTTCCCGCCGTCGATCGCGAGCGGTTGGGAGAATGCCGACGCGCTGCCGATGCGGTCGTCCACGAGAAGACCGCGGGTGCTCAGCGAAGCTCCGGGCGTGAGCTGGAAGATGCCGCGTGCCGCCGGCACGACCGGCAGGGGGGCGTTCGCATCGTCGAGGACCTCACGCTCCGCCACCACGGTTGGCGAGATGCCGTAGGCGGTGAAGGACAGGTTCCCGCCGGGTGCCGTCACCGCGGATTGGACGGTGACATTTGCGCCGCTGAGCACGATGGAGCCGTGCGCCTGGGTGGTGAGCGGGACGCCCGCCGGAACGACGATCGAGCCGTCCTTGTTTTCCACGCTGAGATTCCCGAAGCCGCCGTCGCCCAGCAAGGCCGGCGACAGGACGAATGCGGAAAGTCTTCCCGCGGGAAGCGCCGTCGGCAGGTCGTTGACGAGGGTGAATTCCGGCACGGGCTCGAGCACCTGCTGGCCGAAGGAAATCGCGGGCGGCGTCGGCGAACTCGGGATCACGACCAGTCTCGAAAGGTCCGTGCCGTCTCGCTTTTCCGCGGAAAAAGTGAGGCTGAGGCTGCTCTGGCCGGGGGTTCCCCCGAGTCCGCGCGGTGAGTCGATGGTCACGCCGAGCAGGGTGCCGTCGATGGCCATGCCCGCCGCCGTGAGGTGCAGGGTGCCGCCATTCGCGCCCTGGGTGTAGGCCTCCTGGTAGCGGCGCCCGTTCAGCCACGGGGATGAATAGGTGTTGGTGACGCCCCAGCGCGCATGCGTCTCGGTGAAAGTCCCGCTATACACGCCGTCATACGTCAGGGTCGGCAGCGCGTTGTGGATGTCGATGAGGTTGCCACCGCGCAGAAGCCGCGAGGTCTGCACCATGCCGGCCTCGTGCTGATAGAAGCCGCCGGAGACGTCGATGACCGCGCCATTTTGGACGACGATGGAACCGCCCGCCTGCACGTTGACGGTGCCGCCATTCGCGGTGAGCTGCGCGGCATCGCGCTCGATGATGCCGGCGATCCCGGTTGCGTCGCCGAGTGGCGTGCCGACCCAGTAACGTCCGCTGTTCACGCCTGTCCGTCGGATGTCGATGGTCAGTTCCACGCCGCGTAGGCCGCCTGCCCGCTGCAATGGCGAATCGGCCAGCTCGGAGCCGCGGAATTCGACGTTCAGGATGCTCTGCGACAGCGGGACGAACACGTCCGTGCTGCCCGCCACGTTGATGAATGATCCGGAATCGAGAAACACCTGCCCGCTGTCGAACAGGAATTTCTGCTGCCTGCCGGCGAGAAAAGTTGCGAGCCCCGATTCTTCCGGGCCGGCCGGCTGGAGCGTCGTTCGATTTCCGTCCACGTCCCGGTAAGGCCACGTGCCTGCATTCAGCGACACCTCGCCGCTCGGCGCGAGCACCATCGCATTTGCCGCGAGGTGGATGGCCAGACCCTCGACGTTGATCTGCGAATTTTCGGGGAGCTTCGTGCCGGGGACGCCCCTTGGGCTCGAGTAGTCGGGGAGGATGCGCGTGACGCTCTCGGGGCCAAAGGTGATCGTGCCGGTCTTCTGATACAGGAACGGAGGTGCACCGAGGCCCGCGGTTCCCGGGTTGTCGAAATTGGGATTCGCCACCGCATCGTAGCTCGCCTTCAGGTCGACGCGTCCGTTCAAGTTTACTGTCGTCGTGCTGTCGATGATGCCGCTTTGGTTCACCGTGCGGCCCGTCATCGTCACGTTGCCGGTCGGTGCGGAGATGATGCCGCTGTTGGTGGCGGTGCCAGCTCCGTCTTCCACGCGACCGACCCATACGTCCAGGCCCCGGAGGCTCGGGTCGTCGCCTGCGTGCGCGGCGACGCCCACCTGGTTGCCGGCGGCGAGAATGGTCTGCCCGGCGGGTGTCGAGATGCTCCCTTCGTTGCGCACATTCGGCCCGACGAGCATGACGCGCCCACCGTTGCCGTCGCCGCTCGACGGGCTGCTGAGGACCGCGCCCGGCTTTACGACCACGTCGCCTGGTTTGCCGGAAGGGGTGAGCGGTGGCTCGGGCGTGAAAGTCGGGGTGCCATCCGAACCGCCGGGTACGGTGATGGAGGAGAAGAGGAACTGTGCGTCGCGGTTGTTCAGCAGACCTTGTCTGACGAGGTTGTCATTGATGGGCAGAGACGAGGCGACAAACGTGCGCGCGTTCACCTGCGAGGAGCCGCCGAAGATGATGCCGTTCTGGTTGACCACGTACACCTGTCCGTCGGCCTTGATCGAGCCGAGGATCTGCGACGGAACCCCGGTGGGATCGCTGACTTTGTTAAAGGCGATCCACTGGCCCTTGTTCGCGCCGCCGGCGCTCTGGTCGAAGTTCAGCGTGGTGTCCTTGCCGACGTTGAAGCTCTTCCAGTTCAGGATCGCCTGCTGGGAGGTCTGCTTCACGTTCACGAATGCCTTGGCGTTCGCCACGGTCTGTGTCGGAAGGTTTGCGCCCTGCCAGAGGTTCGATCCCGCGGTGGCGCCAGCGGCGACTTCGAGGCCGCCGGCGGTGAGGCCGTCGGGGACTTTGGGCAATTGGACTGTCGGGTTGTTGGGGTTGGCGCCGAGACCGCTCGCGCTGGCGATCGCGGCGCTGCGGGCGGCGGTCTGCATGGCTTGCACGGATTGCATGGCGCGCGTGGTGCGGGCCATGGCGTCGAGGGCGTTCGCCCGCGCCTGCGAGGCGAGCGCGCTGGCTTGCGCGCCGGCGGAGGCTGCGGAGCCGCTGCGCGCGGCGGTGGCTGCGCCGCTCCCGGCGCGGAGGATGTCCCGGCCATGGGCGGTGACCGTCACGGCGAGTATGATGCAGACCCCGAGCGCCGCGGAGGTGCGGACGAGGCAGCGCGAGGGTCTGCGCCGACGCGTCAGGTTTCTCGCCCGGATTGCTGCAAATGAATCGGCCTGTCTCCAGTGGCTCATGGTGGATCAGTCTTTGGGTCGGTTTGTCTTCGGCGCGGCGGGTTTGGCCTCCGCGCGGGGCTGCGCGGGTGGTGTTCCCGCGGAAGGTGTATCGCCGACGGTCTTCAGCCGCTGTGCCGCGATCTTGCCTCCGTACTCCTCGACCATGGTCTCCAGGCGCGCGCGGGTGATGCCGACGAAAGGTTCCCGCGCGGTGAGGGCGGTCCCGAGCCCGAATTTCGAGTATCGCGTGAGGATCTCGTTGCTGATCTCGAACATCGCCGCGTTCTTGGTCCGCTGATTGGCGACCACGTCCTTGAGCCCAATGGCCTCAGCGCGAAGTCGGTCGCGTTCGGTCTCGGTCTTCTTCCACATTTCGGAGGCGTTCGTCCCGAATTCCGTCGCTTTCGCCAGCTTCGCACGCGTGTCGGTGATTTCCTGTTCCTTCGCCATGATGTCGGCGGCGTTCTTTTTTGCCGCAGCGGCGGCGACCAGTCGCTCCGATGCGAGTTCTGAGCCGACTTCCTTCACCTGCTTCTCCAGCCCGGCCGCTTTCGCATCGACCGCGGCCTTCTCCACCTGGAGGGCGGCGAGGGCGGCTTCGGCCGTGGCAGCGCGGGCGTTGGTCGTCTTGATCTGATCCCGCAGGCGCGACTCGACGGATGGTGCGGCGGTCTGCGCGGTGAGCGGCGAGGCGCAGATGGCGAGCGCAGCGGCGAGGAGTGCTGTGGTTTTCGCGGTCATGGCTAGAAGCGTCCGGTGAAGTCGATCAGGAAGATGTCCGAGCGCAGTGGCGGCCCGGCGATCTCGGTCGCGCTCAGCCAGCGGAAGGTGAGCCACGTTTTCTCCGAGGTCGCGAGTGTGCCCCACAGGGTGGGGCCTTTCATGTTCGTGCCGCCAAAGCCGAAGACGGAATCGCTGAAGCCGTCCACCACGGCGTCGGATTCGAGGTAGCGGTAGCTGGCCCCTGCCTGCCAGTGGCCGCGCTTTTCCATCGCGGCGTTGCCCGCCCGCAAAGTGAGCATCCACGCGGTGTCCCCGCCGGCATAGGCCCCGGTCGAGTTTCCCGCGCTGGTCGGCCCGCGGTTGTTCACGGCCTTGCTTTCGATGTCGTTGCCGTTCCAGGCGAGGTTCTTGACGTAGTCTCCGATCAGCGAGACCTGCACGGGTTCGAAACCGTTGTAGTCCAGCCGCCCGGAGAGCACCAGCGGCCGGAATTTCGACGCAAGGCCGAAGTACTGGAATTGATTGATGGTGCCGAAGTCGTTCGACGCATCGGCGACGATGTCGCGCAGCGCCATGTAGGTGTTGCCCTTCTGCGAGAACATGGGGCGCGTCTCATCCGTGTCACCCTGGTCGAGCACGGTCAGCGGAGTGAAGGGCGTCGAAAGCTTGCCGGAGATCCCATCGAAGTAGTAGTAGGCTGCGGCGATCTTCGCCTGGAAATTCTTCGCGGGTTTCAGGTCCACGCCGATCTGCGCGCCGTAAAGATACTTGTCGGAGCTCTTGAACTTCGCCGGCTGGTTCGAGGCGAAATTCAGATCCGAGTTGAAGACCGGAAAGGCGCCCACCGTCCCGAAGGTGGTGAGCTTTGGCGTGAGCTGGTAGCGCCCGCTTACCATGATGCCGTCGAACCCGAGATCGTCGTCCCATACGACGTCGTTGCCGCCGAAGAACGGGTTGTCGAGACGCCCGACCGCTGCCGTCAGACGCCGGTTTGGATCTTCACCGAGTTCGTATTTGATGAAGCCGCGGTCCAGCCAGATGGCGTATTTGCTGAAATTGCCGCCCTGCTGGTTGCCGGCGAAGCCGAGAGACTGATTGGCCGAGACGGGTGTGTTCGTCGCCCCGGTCGCGAGGCGCATGCCAGCGGTGAAGCCTTCCCCGAGATCCACCTCGGCGGAAGCCCGCACCCGGAGCCGGACGCGGGTGCGGTCCTGGTCGGTGTTGAGCTGTGGCGAGAATTCAGTGCCGGCGACGTCGAACGGTACGCCCGTGTTGATCGCGTTGAAATTCGGAAACGCCCCGGTGTTGTCGTTCCCCTCGGGGAGAAAATCATTTTCGTAGCGGATGCGGATGTCGCCCTTCACCCGGAACTTTGTCACCCACTCCGGCAATCCTTTGGGTCCGGCCCAATTCTGCGCCTTCGCCGCGGTCATCACATCCTGCCGCAGATCGTCGCGGATCTGTTTCTTCACCGTCTCGGGGATGTAGGTGACGCGCATCTCGTCCTCGGGGATGTGGTCGATGCCCGGGATGACCTTCTGCTGCACGGCTTGCTGGATGACCATCTGCGTGACGAGCTGCGCATCGTCGCGGGTCTGCAGCCGGGCGGTCACCGCGTCCTGCTCCGCCTGGGCGATCAACTCGGCGGCTTCCTCCTTGTCCAGATGGCCTTTCTTCACCAGCCGGTTGATCAAGTTGATGACGACATTCTTGGAAGGTCCGCCGTTGCCGCTTCCGCCCATCAAGTCCGGCTCCGGCCTGGCGGGGGCGGTCTGCGCCGGTGCGGGCTTTTCGTTGTCAGCCGGTTTCGGATTCTCGTCCTGCTTCGGCGCCTCCGGAGTTTTTGTATCCGGCTGGCTTTCGGTCGCTGGTGCCGGGGTCGTCGGTTGCGCGGGCGCGGCTGCGTCTGCCGGCGTGGTGGGTTCGCTCTGCGCAATCGCGCGCGCACAGAGCGAGGACGCGACTGCGAAGACCAGTGCCGTGGCAGCGGTGAAATGATGGGAGCGAGCAAAGCCGCGTGGCGCGTGGCGCGAGCCTTTGGAGTGCGGGGGCTCGGCCCCGCTTTGGCGCTGCGGGAGCAAGAGGTGCAAGTGACGTTGTGCGTCGCGCGCACGCTTGCGCACCTCCCCGCCCGTGCGTTGCAGGACGTTCATCACGCCTTGCCCGAAACGGAACAGCGGGGTCAGGCCCCCGCACTCCAAAGCCTCGCGGCATTCGCACACCGCCTTGGGCAGCGATGCTTGCCAGAGCATTCCCCTCACGCTCTGACCATCATTCCACGGCTGACGCTTCACTGGGCGGAGATTGAGTGCGGGCTGATCGAAAGACATTCCTTGGTGCCGGTCGTGCAGGATCAGTTCGGGCGTCGTCCCGTGATCTTCATATTGATCGGCATGGGCATGCCGACTGGCGGTGGCTCGGGAGCCTGCAAGCCGGGAAGAAGCTCGCGAATCGCCGCGTCGAGCGCGGCATCCGAGGTCGAGCCATCGAGGGTGGCGCGGGTGATGGCACCGGTGCTGTCGAGCCACACGTGGACGACGATCTGCATGCTGGCCTTGCGCGTCTTGGGATTCGATCCGAGAGCGCGCGTGATGCTGTTCGACACCTGGCCGGCGTAGGCTTTCCAGCGCAGCCGTTCGGGCGATACACTGTTGCCCGGGTTGAAGACGCCGCTGCCGTTGCCGGACTTGAGGACCATCCCGCCGCTGCCGTCGCCTTTCAGCGCGGTCTCGACCTGCGCCGCGGGCTCGGGCTGTGCGTCCGGTTCTTTCACTTCCTCCACCACGTCATCCTTCTTGTCCTCCATCTGCTGTGGTGGCGGGGGAATGACCGGCGGCGGTGGCGGCTGTCGGAAGATCTCCACCTTCACGGTCTCCTGCTCCGGCGGAGGCGTGGGGCCCTTCTTGGACATCGTCTGCGCGACAAAGCCGATGCCGCCCGCGAGGAGGACGCCGGCGATGACTGGCAGAGCCCATTTTTTCCACGCGGCGACTTCCGCTTCCTGATCGTCCCACGCGCTGTGACGCGGCGCGGCCGGCGCGGTCTTTGGGCGTGGCTGGCTGTTCGGTGCTTTCGGCGGCTCGATGGTCGCCGTTTGGGTGTCGTTCTCGAATTGGGTGTTCATCGTGTGTTTTTTTTGGGCTTACTTCGAAGGGGATTTCGTCACGAGGCCGACCTCGGTGAGGCCGAGCTGTCCCGCGACATTCAGGACATCCATGATGCCCTGGTATTGCGTGACGGCGTCGCCTTTGATGACGACCTGCATCTGTGGAAAGTTCGCCTTCACCGCGGCGAGACGGGTGGCGAGATCGGCGAGGCTGACCTGCTGGGTGTTCAGGAAAAACTTCCCCTCGCTGTTGACGGTGATCGCCTGGACTTTCGAAGCGGCGAGGCTCTTGGTCGCCGCGCTGCCGGCGGGGAGATCCACCTTCATCCCCTGCACCGAGGCGGTACACATGAGGATGAAGATGACCAGCAGCACGTAGGCGAGGTCCAGCATCGGGGTGATGTTGATGTCGTCGTACGGCTTGTCGTCCTGGATTTGCATGGGGCTACTTTGGCTTCGAGGCCTTCGTGGCGAGGCCGATCTGTTTGATCCCGAGCTTGCCGATGATGTGCAGCACCTGGACGACGCTCTGGTAGTGCGTGGCGCTCTCGCCTTTGAGCACCACCTGCACCTGCGGATTCTGCGCCTTGGCCTGCGCGAGCTGGGCTTCGAGTTGCTCGATCGTGACGTTCTGGAGGTTCAGTTGGAACCTGTTGTCGTCCGTGACCTGGATGGACTGGACCTTCGTCTTCGGCGGATCCTTCGGCGGTGCGCCGCCGCGCGGGAGGTTCGCCTTCAGGCCCTGCACCGAGGCGGTACACATGAGGATGAAGATGACCAGCAGCACGTAGGCGAGGTCCAGCATCGGGGTGATGTTGATGTCGTCGTACGGCTTGTCGTCCTGGATTTGCATGCGGTCTCCGCGGCCTGGGCCTTAGTTGTTCTTCTCCTTGTAAAATTCCGCCATGCGCGTGACGAACTCGTCGATGAAGACGTGCATGTCGTCCTTGGCGTCCTTCACCCGGGAGAGGATGTAGTTGTAGCCAAAGAGCGACGGGATCGCGACCGCGAGGCCCGCGACGGTGGCGAGCAGCGCCGCGGCGATGCCGGGCGCGATGGCGTTCACGTTCACCTCGCCCGCCTCGGCCACGGCGGCGAAGGTGATCATCACGCCGACGACCGTGCCGAGCAGCCCGAGGAACGGACCGCCGGAGATGCAAATCGTGAGAAGGACGATGAGTTTGTTCAGCTTCTGGGTCTCATGCACCATGCCGCCATCGAGGCTCGCGCGGACGGCCTGGATGGAGCGGCCCGCAAGCCCGCGCTCCACGCCACGGCTGCGATCCTGCTCGATGCGGTGGCGCACTTCCTCCACGCCGATGTGGTAGATGCGATAGACCGAAGATTTGCGCATCGTCTTCCCCTCGGACGGATTCATGCGGCCACCGAGCGTCCTGCTGTTCTCGGCGTCGCTGCCGTCGAGGATGGTGAGGTCCGAGACCACTTCGCGCCAGTGCTTCATGAAGAGGTTGTTCCCCTTGGTGATGCCGTTGAGGTAGCGCGTCTTGCTGACCATCACGTACCAGCTCATGACCGCCATGATCGCGAGGAGGACGATGACCACCCAGCCGTCGAAGGTGAGGTTCTTGACGATGATGCCGAAGTGGCCGGTGGTCAGCCAGCTCAGCCAGTTCGTCGGCTGCTCCTGCGCGGAGAAAGTGATCGTCCTCGCGACTGCGTCGCCGTTCTGGCTGAGGGCGGCGAACTTGATGAAGCCGGCGGGGCGCGCGGCGCGGTGGATTTGCAATTCGTCGATCTCGCCGGTGAAACCGGTGCCGCCGAGGATGACAGGAGCATCCAGCGCCGGCATTCCCACCGCGGCGGTGCCGGCGGGTTCGCCATTCACGAAAAGCGTCGTCTTCGATCCTTCGCAGACCACCGCGAGATGCGCCCACGCGCTGGCCGTGAGCGGTGTCGCCGCAGCGGCGCGCTGGTTGTTGAGTTCGACGAATGGCACGCCATTGGCCATGCCGAGGATGAATGATTTCCCCTCCTCCGTGCGGCTGACGATGTTCGCTTGCGGCTGAAAAGCGGTGGCTTTCACCCACGCCGAGACCGTCACCGGCGCGCCGGCAACCCAGGTGATGGTCGAGGAGGTGGGGATGGTGACGGTGTCCTTGCCGTTGAAGCTGACGCCGCTCGCGATGCACGAACCCTCGACCTTGCCGCCGGCGTTCCCGGCGGCGTTTCCGTTCTTGGTCGCATCGCTGGCAGGCGCGCCGTTCGGCGCGAAGTGAAAGACCAGCACCGTATCGACATCGTAGCAGGCCTTCGCGTCCTCGGCCTTCACGGCCTTCGGGTCGGCGGAGCCAAAGTAGAGCCAGAACGAGCGCTTCTCGTTCGGCTTCAGGTCGGGCACCTTCACCCACACGAAAGCTTCGAGCAGCACCGCGTCCACCTTCTCGACGTGGTGGGGCAGCACGGTCTTGTCGTCCTCGGCGACGAAGCGCAGGTCGCCCAGATCTTCCTTTCCAAATCCATTGCCGAAGTTCGCCTCGTAGAGCCGCAGCAGCACCACGGAGGATCCGATGGGCTCGCTGACGTTCGCGCCGCTGCTCGTGGTGTCGATCGTGACTTTCTTCCGCGTCGTCCACGCCGCCTCCCACCACGAGTCGCCGGCAAACGCGCCGGAGCAAAACAGCAACAGCGTCGCGGCGCGCAGCATCCACCGGGAAATGGTCGCGGTCATCAGTCGTGCAAGGTCCATGTGTGTAATTTCAAAAAGTTCTCCCTAGAAATCCGCCCATAGCCGGAAGTTCACGCGCGCCTCGTGCGCTCTCGTGTCGGTGACTCCCGTGAGCGGCAGCGCCAGCTCGACGACGCCGTGAAAGTGATTGTTCAACTGCACTTCCGTGCCGATGCCGATGCTCGCGAGCTTGTAGCTGGAGATCTGCTCGGCGAGCGCCTCGTGGAGCGTGATCGTGCCCGCGTCGAAGAAACCGTAGAAGCGCCATTCGTTGCCAGTCCTGTTGTCGGGGCCTTCGGGCTCGTCGCGCTTCTTCTTCGTTGCGAGCAACGAGGGAGTCCGCAGCTCCACGGTGCCGAAGAGCGAGTTGTCCCCGACCGCCTCGGCTTCGAGGTAGCCCCGCGCCGTCCCGATGCCGCCACCCGCGGCCTGCTCGCTGTTCAAGAGCGGCTGGTCGCTCGCCTGGCCCTGGCCTTTCAGGTAAAGCTCCCAGTCGCGCCGCAGCTTCTCCGTATGGGCGAGGTCGCCGCGGAAGTAGAAAAAATTGCCGTTCGACCCGAACCGGTTCCGGTCGAGGCTGGAAATCGAGCTTCCCAGGCCACGCAGATTCATCGTCAGACCGGCGTTCATCTCCGTGGTGCCCACGATCTCGTTCACCTTCCGGTCGCCGTAGGTCTTCTCCTTCCGGCGAAAATAGCTGCCATCCCACGAGGCGGTCAGCGGATAATAGCTCACGGGAGTCACGTCCGAGGTGGACCCGGATCGCAGCGTCTGGTTGAAGTGCTTGTAGTCGAAACCAAGGCTCAGCGAGTGAAAAAAATTGTCCGTCCCGGGCAGGGTCGCGAGCGCCCGCAGACCGATGATTTCGCCCTTCCCAAGCACCGCGGCGCTGCCGAGCGTGGAGACATCGCTGTCCTGTTTCGTGCCGGAGACCAGCACGCTGAGCCAGTCGGGATCGGTGAAGCGCCAGATGTAGAAGCCCGACAGCACATTCACCTCACTGATGTCCTCTGGCGAGATTTGCATGCTCAGCCCGACGCTGTGGCCGCGCTGCCACAGGTTCCCGTAGCTCAGCGAGGCGTTCGCCCGCAGCGGGGTCGTATTGACGGTCCGGCGGTTGTTGAGTTCGAAGCGCCCATGCACCGGCAGCTTGTCCTTCACCTGCAAGTCGATGTCGAAGACACCCGGCTCGCCGGTCGGCGTGAGCTTCGGCTCCACCTTCCGGTCGGCGAGCTGGTTCAGCGCGACGACCTCCCGCGTGACGTCGTTGAAATTCAGCACTTTTCCTTCCGCCAGCGAGCGCGCCTGCTCCTTGATCCGGCTCGGCAGAAAATACTGCGCACCCGTGACGCGCAACGCGCCCACCCGTCCCTCGACCGCCTGGAGCCGCACGATTCCACCCTGGCCCGTCTGCACGGGGACGACGACCTGCGTCGTCTTGTAGCCCTTGTCCTGATACACCTTCTGCAACGCTTCCGCCGCCTTCGTCACATCGGCAAAGGTCCGCCCCGGGCCGAGGAACGGATACACCGCCTCCTCGACCTCGATGCGTGGCAGCGTCTTCGCTCCCGCCACCCGGAATTCCCGGATGAAAAGTGTCGGCTCCTTATCCGCGACCGCGGCCGATTCGGCTGCCCCGGCTGCGACACCCGTTGGCCCGTTCGCAGCCGCCGCACCCCGCGCCACCGGTACAGTCCACAGCCCGGCAAATGTTGCCGCGAGAACAGCCTGTAGCGGCGATTGAAAATGGAACGACCTGAGCATCATCGTGGGCTGCTGGTGAAGCCGCCGCGTTCTTCTCATCTCCCCACCAATCCGGGCAAGGCGCGGATTGTTACTTTCGTGTGACGACCATTTGCGCCGGACCCGCGCCGCCGGATTCCACCTCTGTTCAGACGCCGAAACCGCTGTCACTGAATCGTAACGTAACGTCTTGGTGGACTGCCGCCGGGCATCCGCCATTCGGGTGAAGACTGCCTTGATTGTCGGGCTCACGAGATGCGTTCTCCCTGTGCGATTCTACTCACCCAGGCGGTAGCCGAACCCCCGCACGGTCCGGACCTGTCTGGCAGCGGGCCCGAGTTTCACCCGCAGCCGTCGTAGCTGCGTGTCCACCGTCCGGAGGGAGACTTCACTGTCGGCCCCCCAGGCCAGTTCGATGAGACGTTCCCGGGAAACGACCCGTCCTTCCTCGCGGATCAGCACGGACAGAATCCGGAAATCCAGCGCGCTGACGGTGATGGGCACCCCGTCGAGCAACACCTCGCGGGCGGATGGATCGAGCACGAATCGGCCAATCCCGAAACGCTCCGCCTGGCGCGGCAGCACGGGGCACCGCGAAAGGATCGCCTTTACCCGCAGCGCGAGTTCACGCGTGCTGAAGGGCTTTGTGATGTAGTCATCCGCGCCCAGCTCCAGCGCGACGATGCGATCGATCTCACCCGAGTTCCCGGAAATTGCCACCACCGGCAACCGGCTCGTCTCCGGCGTCGAGCGCAGCGTGCGCAGGAAATCCATGCCGGCCATCCCGGGAATCCTGGTGTCGAAAATCACCAGCGCCGGTTTCAGTTCCCGCACCTTGGCGAAAGCCTCCTCCGCCGTGGTGGCCCCCAGCACTTCAAATCCTGCGCTCTCAAGACTGGCACGGATCACGGAAGCGGCCTTGGCGTCGTCGTCCGCCAGGAGAATCCTGGATCGGTTGTCTCCTTTCATCATTCCGCAGATCATTCTCGGAAGCCGGACACGTTGACTGGTGCCACCGGGCTGATTTCCCAAACGCAGCCGACGTTCCACCGCACCTCCGTGCTATCGAGGCACAGTGCCGGGCCGGTCGGGAGTTCAGTACACATGGCCCCCTCCTTCCCATGCCTGTGTGACGGTTACATTGCCGTAAGTTGACGATCTGGTGACATTTCAACCGTCCGTGCCGGTGTCGGTCGATTCCGTTCCCTCGGCTTCCTCCCGGCGCTACGGCGTCCGCTCGATGATGAAGAAGGCGCGATCGGTGATTCCCGGAGCGAGTGCGATCTCGGCGGTGCATTCGTTGCGCAGCGTCCAGGCTTCCGAGACGACATTTGCAATGGGCCAGGTGGATCGCGGCGCGAGCAGGTCGGTGCTGTAGCGGATGCGGCGCGTCGCGTCGGCGCGGGCGTCGAAGTAGCGGAGGCGCACGCGGCTTCCAATCCGCGCGATCGAACGCGCTTCGAGCACGTCGGGCACGATGGAAAAGCGCACGTCCATTTTCGTCACATTGCCCTGCTGATCCGCGACGCTGGCGAAGACGTGGCCGTCGCCGAGCGTGGGGATCGGTGGCGACAGTGCGATCGTGAAGACCCCCGGTGCGGCTGAAGCGGCCAGGTCGCTGAGTTCGGCCCCGGCGGCGCGGCCATTCACGGGGAAGTCGGCCTTCACGGACAGCGTGCCTCCGTTCACGCCCGTGTAGGCGTCGGCGAGGCCGATGCGGATTTCGGTAAAGGGACCGGCGTTGATGTTCGGGCGCGGCGACGAAACTGCGAGCGTCGGACGGTTCTCATCGAGGAACCAGCCGAGCGCGCCGTCCTGCGCGCTGGTGAGTTCGCCGGTATTGATCGGACAGCCGAGATCGACCCAGCGGGCGAAAGTGATCTTTTCATCCTCGGTGAGCGGGGGAACGCCACTGCCGGCGGGCGGCATCTCGGTGCCGGTGTAGTCGAGATCGGCGGCGTTGCGATCCGCGCCGGCGGGGAGTGTCGCGGGATTGCCGGGGACAGTCTCGGTCGGGTGATCGGAGTTCAGCCAGCCATCGAGTCGGCGGCCGAAAATTTTCCAGATGAGCAGCGAGCGGCGGCTCTGAAACATGCGCACGTAACGGCTCGCGTTCGTCTGCCGCCAGGTGCGGTTGCCGATCACGGGCGGGTAGCCCCAGTTCGCCGCGGAATCGAGCGCGAGCCGCGCGTAATCGCCGGGCGTCGGCGGGTGGCCGTTCGTGCCGCTGACGATGGCGCGATCGTCCAGCACGAGATTGCCGGCGGCGGTGGCGGTGTTGTGGCATGGCATGCAGCTCCGCGTGAGCACGGGCCGGATGTCGCGTAAAAATTCCACATTCACCGTGCCCGCGGGCCGGTTCACGACAGTGGGCTGGCCGCTCGCGTTCTTCGACAGCAGGGGCGTGCTGGCGGTGAGATCGACGGCGGTGAATCCCGCCTGTCCCGCCGCTGTCTGCGAAAATGCGAGCGGCTGCTGGCTGTGCGCGTGACAGCCGCCGCAATCGACGCGCATTTCGCCGGGCCGGACCTGATGCCACGTCTGCGCCATGTTCAGCACGAGGCCGTCGCGGTCGATCGTCTGGAAGGTGAACGGCGTGTCGGCGGGGATTTTCGCGAGGAAGCTCGTGTCGGGATTGCCCTCGGGATCGGTCATGCCCGGTTTGCGCAGGGGGATCTCGCCGAGGATGCGCAGGCGCTCATTGGCGTGGCTGTAGAAGCGCGTGCCTTCATGCGGTCCGTAGCTGCGATGGCTGCCCGGCTCCATCGCGAGGATGCGCACGGCGTGGATTTCGGAATTCGTGTAACGCCCGGCGTCCGCACCCTGATAGAACCAGTTCGAGCTTTGGTCGTTTTCATCCGTGTTGAAAACGTCGAGGCCGTTGAACGTGTTCGACCAAGGGATGACTTTGCCGGGGAAGGTCTCGCGCCTGTAGAAGCTGCTCGTGCCCACGAGTCCATACGGCGTTCCGCGTGGCAGTTCGGGATGCGCCGTGCCGTCGTTCGGCAGCCACGGGAGACGCACCGGTTCATCGACGCCATGCACGGCGCGATACGGCACCACCGCGCGCGGCCAGGCCTCGTTGTAGTTCGGATCGTTCCTGATGAGCACCAGCCCCTGCGGGTTCTCGACGGGATTGCCGCCGGGAATCAGATACAGGCCCGCATTGTAATAAGGCAGCGTCGTCGGGCGATTGAGGTCATTCGCCGGTCCCGGCGTCCACACCACGAGCAGATCGTTGTCTGGCGCGGCGCTGGGCTGCGTGAATTTCCCCACACGCGTGCCGCCCGCACCGACGGGCGCGGCTTCATCCTGCCCGGTGGTGAACGGCGTGAGCGAAAAAATCCCGCGCGGCTCGAAAGGAAACTTCAGCGGATATTCGTAGCCCCCACCCACGGTCTGCCGGATCGGCGGCGCATCCGTCATGAACGCCGAGTAAAACGCCGGCTGTCCCGCCGGCGGATTCACCGGCCAGCGATACAGCGCGCCAAAGCCGTTGTTGTTCAGATTGTAGTAGTCGCACACGACGAGGTCGCCGTTGCCGAGCTGCGTCATGAAATGGAACGCCTGCGGCGAATTGAACGCACTCGCGATCGGGCTCCATGCGCGCCCGTCGGGCCAGATCGCCCAGATGCCCCACAGCCGCTCATCCCGCAGTCCCTGGCTCTCGTAGCTGCTGAACATGATGCGCCCGTCCTGCAGCACCGTCGGGTGCAGCGCGCTGCCGAAACTCATCGGCGCGATCCACGTCACGTTCTTCCCATCCTCATCCATCACGAAAAGCTGGAGGCAAGGATTCGTGAAGGTCTTCGTCGGCAGGAAGCCGTTGCGATTGCTGGTGAATGCGATCTTTCCACCCGGCAGCGGACACGGCCCGAGATTCAGGATGCCGTAGCCGAGCCGGTTGTAGTTCGACGGCGGGTTTACCGGATCGGTCGGATGCCAGTTCCCCGAGGCGGTGTTCGGCGTCCATTCCTGATTCGTCAGCCGCTGCACCTGCCGCGTGCCGAGATGAATCCGGTAAATGTCACACCCCGCGTATGGCAGATCGCCACGCTGAAAATTCACCGCCGACTGCCGCACATCCGGAAAGAGCGCGTAGTAACACCACTGCGCGTCGAAGGAGAGAAACGGGTCCGTCACCGCGCCATTGCCACCCGCGACGAGCACCTCCTCGGAGCCATTGGGATGGAGCAGCATGAGGTCCGCGCCCGGATCGATGCGGCCCGGATGAAAGACCTCCGGCCAGGTCGTGTTCGTATTGTCGCCGAATCGCGGCTGGCGCACATAGACGATGTCGTAAGGCACCGCCAGCGCGTCCAGCGCGGCGGCCCATATTGCGGCGAGCGCGACAGCCAGTCGCGCAGCGAGAACCAACGAACGGGCGGGGGACGTTTTCATGGGGCTGAAGAACTGCGCGGAAACTCGTCGCGTCACGTGAGCCCCGGCAAGATGAATTTCCGGAGATGCCCGCCATCCCTGCGCGGGCTTCGACGGCCCGCGCGTGGCGTCACTTCTTCCGGCTGAAGCGCAGGAAGGACTGCAAGTGCTCCGGGTGCTCCTGCCAGTAGCTCACCAGCTTTGCCAGCGCGGCCAGCGTCTGCGGGCGCAAGTGGTGCTCGATGTCCTCGACCTCCTGCTCGATCGTCTCCGGCTCCAGTCGCATGAGGCTGAAAAGTTCCGTCAGCGTCGCGTGCCGGGCCTTGATCCTGGCGGCGACGGAGCGGCCTTCCGCGGTGAGGCTGAAGCCGCGGTACCGCTCGTAGTTCACGAAGCCGCGCGCGGCGAGCCGGCGCACCATGTTCGAGACGGTGGAGGGCTTCACATCGAGCGCCTCGGCCACGTCGGTGACACGCGCGTAGCCCTTTTGCTCCACCAGTTCGGCGATGCGCTCCAGGTGATCCTCCGTGGATTCGGAGGGTGCGGGCTTTTTTGGAGCCTTGGTGGTGCGGCGGCGCGCTTTCATCGGCTGGCCCTTAGCGCGTCGCCGGCACAAAGGCGATGGTTTTAGTCCAAGAAAAAAAGAGGGCATTGAGACAATGTTGTAGGGGCAAAACATTTCCTTTGACTCAAAACATGGGATCCTGTTCCATCCGCCCCATGTCGCACCCAATCTACAGGCCGCTGGTGGCGCTCGCCATCTGCGAGCTTTCCGTCGGAACGGCCTTCGGAGGTGAGCATCAGGCCGCCAGGCCCGCCCCGGACAAGGGCCAGTACCATCTCTTCAACCCCACGCCGCGCGATCTCATGCGCCCGATGGCGACCGACCGGCCCGACAAGACGGAAAGCGCATACACGGTGGATGCGGGGCACTTTCAGTTTGAGATGGATCTGGCGACCTACACCTCGGACCGCGACAAGTCCGGAGGCGGCGATACACGGACGCGGGCCTGGGCCATCGCACCGGTGAACCTCAAGCTCGGTCTGACAAACAATGTCGATTTGCAGGTCATCCTCGATAACTACAGCCAGGTCCGCGTGGAAGATCGCGCAGCGGGTACGGTCGAAAGAATGTCCGGTTTTGGCGATATCACCGCGCGGCTCAAGGTGAACCTCTGGGGAAATGACGGTGGCAAGACGGCCCTCGCGGTCATGCCGTTCCTGAAGTTCCCCACCAACCAGGACGGCCTCGGCAACAACGCGGTCGAGGGCGGCGTCATCTTTCCGCTCGCCGTCGAGCTGCCACACGGCTGGGGGCTGGGTGCGCAGGCGGAGATCGATGTCCTGCGGAATGCTGACAGCCGCGGCTATCACGCGTCGTTTCTGAGCACGATTTCAATCGGACACGACATCGTAGGAAATCTGGCCGGCTACGTGGAGTTCTTCAACGAAGTCAGCACCCAGCTTGACACGCCATGGGTGGCCACGGTGGACATCGGCTTCACCTACGCCGTGACCGATGACATCCAGCTCGACGCCGGCATCAACATCGGCGTCACCAGATCCGCCCCGGACCTCAACCCCTTCGTCGGCATCTCCTGGCGCTTCTGACCAATATCCTGACCCATGATTCCATCCGCATTTTTCTCCGCCTGCCGCCGGTTCGCGAGCGCTCTTCTGCTTCTCATCACGGCGGCATCCGCCCACGCCGCGCCCAAATCCTATCCCTACAGCATCATCACCACCGTCGGCATGGTGAATGACATCGTGAAGAACGTCGCGGGCGGCAAGGCGAACGTCACCGCGATCATGGGCGCGGGCGTGGACCCGCACCTTTACAAGCCGACCCGCGATGATGTGGCCGCGATGATCCGCGCGGATGTCGTCTTCTACTCCGGCCTCATGCTCGAGGGGAAAATGGCGGACACGCTCGTCAAGGTCGCGCGCAACAAGCCGGTCTTTGCGGTGACGGAACTCATCGATGAAAAGTTCCTGCTCGAACCGCCCGACTTCGGCGGCCACGCCGATCCGCACGTGTGGATGGATCCCGGCGCATGGGCGAAATGCGTCGAGGCAGTGGGCAAAAGGCTGGCGGAATTCGATCCCGCGAATGCGGCGGCCTACCTGGCCGATGCCACGGCCTACGCGGCGAAATGCGGGGAGCTGCACGCCTACGGAAAAAAGGTGCTCGCGACCGTGCCGGAGACGAGCCGCGTGCTCATTTCGTCGCACGATGCATTCAACTACTTCGGCCGCGCCTTTGGCCTGAAGGTGATGGGCGTGCAGGGAATCAGCACCGAATCCGAGGCCGGTTTGCAGCGGATCAATTCGCTGGTGGACTTCATCGTGGCAAACGACGTGAAGGCGGTCTTCGTCGAGAGCAGCGTCTCGCCGAAGAACATCGAGGCGCTCGTCGGCGGGGTGAAATCCCGCGGCAAGGATCTGCGCATCGGCGGCGAACTCTTCTCGGATGCGATGGGCGCGGCGGGCACCTTTGAGGGCACCTATCTCGGAATGCTCGATCACAACATCACGCTGGTCGCCCGCGCGCTGGGCGGCGAAGCCCCGAAGGGCGGCAGAGAGGGGAAGCTCCACGATGGCAGGTGACCCCGCAGTCTCACCGCCGCCGCTGGCGAGCACCGGGGCCGAACATTCGCCGCTCGCGCCGCTTTCCATCCACGACCTCACGGTGGCCTACCATCGCAAGCCCGTGCTGTGGGACGTGGACCTCGACGTGCCGGGCGGGCAGCTCGTCGGCGTCGTCGGTCCGAACGGCGCGGGCAAGAGCACGCTGATCAAGGCCGTGCTGGAACTCATCCCGAAGGCCTCGGGCCGCGTGCTGATCTTCGGCCAGCCGTACTCGAAGGTCCGTTCCCGCGTCGCCTACGTGCCGCAGCGCGAGAGCGTGGACTGGGACTTCCCCGTGAGCGCGCTCGATGTCGTGACCATGGGGCGCTACGGGCGCATCGGGTGGTTCAAGCCCGTCTCGCGGAGCCACAAGGCCGCCGCGCTGGAGGCGCTCGATCGCGTGGGCATCGCGAGCCTCGCGCATCGCCAGATCAGCCAGCTTTCCGGCGGCCAGCAGCAGCGCACCTTCCTCGCCCGCGCACTCGTGCAGGATGCCGACCTGTATCTCATGGACGAGCCGTTCGCCGCGGTGGATGCGGCCACCGAACGCGCCATCGTCGCGCTGCTCCACGATCTGCGCGCCGCGGGAAAGACGTGCCTCGTCGTCCATCACGACCTTCAGACCGTGCGCGAGTATTTCGATCACGTCATTCTCCTGAACATGCGCGTCGTCGCGCACGGGCCGACCGCCGGGGTGTTCAATAACGAGAACCTCCAGCGCGCCTACGGCGGCAAGCTCACCTTGCTCAGCGAGGCCGCCGACGCCGTCGCCCGCATCTCCCAGGGAAAATGAACGCGCGCCGGCTGCTCGCGATCGTGCTGTTCCTTTTCGCCTTCCTCCCGGCCGGCATCGCGGCGGATCGCGGCAGCATCACGAACCGCACGCTCCGCTGGCCCGCGGCGGACGAGTGGATCCGTGTCATCACTCTGCGCGACTACAACACGCGTGTCGTCATCACCGGCACGGCCGTGCTCGGCATGGCTGCCGGCGTGCTCGGCTGCTTCGCGCTGCTGCGCAAGCGGGCGCTCATGGGCGATGCGCTCAGCCATGCCACGCTGCCGGGCATCGGTCTCGCCTTCATGTTTTCCGTCGCCACCGGCGGCACGGGCAAATCGCTCGCCCTGCTGCTCGCCGGAGCGACGATCAGCGGGCTGCTCGGGCTCGCGTGCATTCTCCTCATCCGCAATTTCACCCGGCTCAAGGAGGACACCGCGCTCGGCATCGTGCTCAGCGTCTTCTTCGGCGCAGGCGTCGCCGTGCTCGGTGTCGCGCAGCGCATGGGCGGCGGTCATTCGGCGGGACTCGAATCCTTCATCTACGGCAAGACCGCCTCCATGACCGCGGCCGACTCCCTGCTCATCGCCGGGGTTGCCGTCGTTGTCCTCACGACTTGCCTGCTGCTGTTCAAGGAATTCCGCCTCCTCTGCTTCGACGCCGCCTATGCCTCCGCGCAGGGCTGGCCCACGGTGATTCTCGATGTCCTGATGATGGCGCTCATCGTGCTCGTCACAGTCGTCGGACTCCAGGCAGTGGGCCTCATCCTCGTCATCGCACTGCTGATCGTCCCCGCCGCCGCCGCGCGGTTCTGGACCGAGCGGCTCGCCTCCATGGCGATCATCGCCGGTGTGTTTGGCGCGCTCAGCGGCCTGGCGGGATCGGCGGCGAGCGCGCTGCTGCCGAATCTCCCCTCCGGCGCCATGATCGTGCTCGCGGGCAGCGCGCTGTTTGTCTTCAGCATGGCGTTCGGTTCCTCGCGCGGAGTCGTCGTCCGCTGGCAAACCCGGCGGGCCTTCGAAAACAAAGTGCGCCGCCAGCACCTGCTGCGCGCCGCCTACGAACTCATCGAGACCGCTGAACCGCGGCCGGCCGGCGAGCGATCCGCTCCGGCGATCTTTGTCGCGGCGCTGCTCGCGAAACGCTCCTGGTCGGCGGGCCGGCTGCGCACCGAGATCGCCCGCGCCGGGCGCGCAGGGCTCATCACGTCGTGGCCGGCGGGCGACAAGATCAAGTTCACACCCGATGGCTTCGAGGAGGCCGCGCAGCTCGTCCGCCAGCACCGCATGTGGGAGCTTTACCTCATCACCCACGCAGACATCGCGCCCAGCCACGTGGACCGCGATGCGGACGCCATCGAGCACGTGCTCGGTCCGGAGATGATCCGCGAACTCGAATCGCTGCTCGACGCCGGGCGCGCGCTCCCCGTGCCGCTGAGCCCCCATCTCATCTCCGTCGCACCGGGCGACACCCGCAACACCTGACCCATGCTCCAGCGTGTCACCGAAAGCCTCAGCCAACTGTCGTGGGCGCTCGACGGATGGATCATCGCCGCCGCCGTGCTGTGCGCGGCCGCCAGTGCGTTGCTCGGCCCTTTCCTCGTGCTCCGTCGCATGAGCATGATGGGCGACGCCATCAGCCACGCAGTCCTTCCCGGCCTCGCCGTTGCATTTCTCGTGACTGGCAGCCGCGCGAGCCTGCCGATGTTCGTCGGCGCCGCGATCGTCGGGATCCTCACCGCGCTTTTCACCGAATGGGTGCGCGGCTACGGCAAGGTGGATGAAGGCGCGAGCATGGGCGTGGTCTTCACCGCGCTCTTCGCCCTCGGCCTGCTGCTCGTCGTGCAGGCGGCGGACAAAGTGGACCTCGATCCTGGCTGCGTGCTCTACGGCGCGATCGAGCTGACCCCTCTCGATACGACGAGCTTCGCCGGCCACGAAATCCCGCGCGTCGTGCTCACCCTCGGCAGCGTCTGTCTGCTGAATCTCATCTGCGTGACCCTTTTTTTTAAGGAACTGAAGATCAGCTCCTTCGATCCCGCGCTGGCCACCACGCTCGGAATCAACGCGCGTTTCATGCACTACCTGCTGATGACGCTCGTGGCCATCACCGCCGTCGCGTGCTTTGAAAGCGTGGGCAACATCCTCGTCGTTGCGATGCTCATCGTGCCCGCCGCCGCCGCCTACATGCTCACGGACCGGCTGTCCGTCATGGTCGTGCTCACCGTCATCCTCGGAGTGCTGGCCGCGGTGCTCGGCCATCTCAGCGCCATCGCCGTGCCTGCCGCGTTTGGCTACGAGAGCACGAATACCGCCGGCATGATCGCCCTCGTGAGCGGCTGCCTGTTTCTCCTCGCGACCCTGCTCGCTCCCCGGCACGGCATCATCAGCAAGCTCATCACCCGTGCACGGCTCTCGCGCCAGATCGCCGAGGGGACGGTGCCGGGCGAAGCCGGGAGCGACCGGCCAGCGTCGCCCTGAGGAAGCGCCGCGTTCAGCGCTTCCGCTCCGATGCCTTGAGCAGTTTTGGCTGCGGCTTCTGCTTCCAGGCGGTCACATCTTCCCGCAGGACTTCGATCGCTTTCTGCAATTGCGCATCCACCCCGCGCGGCAGATCGCCCGGCGCTGACCAGAGGACGTGGTCAGGCACCGCGCCGTTGAGTTCCATGTCCTTCCCGTCGCCGAGGAGATACCAGCCGCGGAATGGCAGACGGAGCTTGCCGACATCCATGATCTCCGTGGCGCCGGTGCTGATGACTCCGCCCGCCGTCGGCACGCCGACGAGATGCCCGCGCTTCAGCGTCTTGATCGAATGGCTGAAAATCTCCGCGTTGCTGAAGTTCGGTGTCCATCACCCACACATCGCCACCCGAGATGAACGCCATCTGGAGACCGTTTGCGGTGAACGTGACATCGGTTGCACGTTCGAGCACCTGCCGCTCGACCGTCGGTGCCAGCGAGTCGCCGGCATACTGGATGTCGATGCGCGTCGGCGCTGACTTTCCATCCGGGATCCAGCGATAAAAGTCGAACTGATGGCGAAACACGGGCGTGCGTCCGTTCCGCGAAATGGCGGGAAAGACGACCGAGTCGGTCTTGAACGAAGTGAGCTGCCGATCCTTCGCGGTCGCGAGTTCGTGCTCCCAGAGATTGAATCTGCCGTCGCGCCCCGAGACGTAGTAGAAGCCGTTGCCATCCGGCTTCCACAGCGGCCAGCGGCATTCGCTGCGCTCGCCTTTGATCTGCCGGCAACTCCCGTCGCCGCGATCCAGCATCCAGATCTGCCCGGCGCGCGAGCCCTCATAGCCCTGCCGCCACCAGACCTCGCCCTCGCGGGAAAAAAGCACGCTCTTCCCATCCGGCGACACGGAGCCTTCCGCCGCGTAATCATCCAGCAACACCTGCTCCGCCTTGCGCGCCGTCACATCCAGCCGCGCCAGCCGTGCGGCGTGTTTCCAAAAATGATCGCGCGTGATGCTGACCAGCAGCCCTGTCCCGTCTGGAAACCACTCCTCGATTTTCCAACCCTCCGAGGCTCTTGCAAAACCTACACGGTCACCGACGTGCGTCGTCATCGCTCAGAGGAGTGATGGCATCCCGCCCGGTTACTGCTGAGGTTTTGCAAGAGCCTCCTCCGTATGCCACGTGAGTTGTCGCGGATCACCGCCGGCCGCGGGCATCACGTACACCTGCTTCGAGCCCTCGCGGTCGCTGATGAACGCGATCTGCTTCCCATCCGGCGAAAATGCGGGCGACGATTCCGTCGCCGGATGCTGCGTGAGCCGCCGCGCCGCGCCGCCTTTCACCGGCACGCTCCAGATGTCGCCGCGCCACGCAAGGGCGAGCGTCGTGCCATCCGGTGAAAGCGCGGGATCCTGTGCGAGCCGGAGCGTTTCGGCTGCTCCCGCCATCGACTGGAGGACGTATGCGACGAGCAGTGCGGGCAGCAGCAGGCCGGAGGGAAATGGGGGAATCATTAGTGCCGACGCTAGCCAGATCCGCCCGCGCGAGGGAACCGTTTCGTTTAACGTCTCATTCCTTCGGCGTAGCTATGGTCGGCTTCATCACCATGATCTGCACATCGTTCTTCTGCTTCGCGCCGGGCGTGCTGCGGCCATTGGCGATGAATTGATCGAGGAGGTTCCTCAGGCGCGCGACCACCTCGGGGTGCTCGGCCTGGACGTTGTTGGTTTCGCCGATGTCAGTGCCCAGGTCGTAGAGTTGCACCTCGGGCAGACCTTGCGCCTTGGCGTCGGCGTCACCGGGTTTTCCCCAGCCACCGCTGCCGGGGCAGAGTTCGAGCTTCCAGTTCGCCTGCCGCACGGCGAAGCGTCCGTTGATGCTGTGATGGACGATGGCTTCGCGCACCGGGGCGATCGGATTGCCCATCAGCGCGGGCAGGATGCTCACGCTGTCCTCGCCGGCGTTATCGGGGAGTTTCGCGCCGAGAATGTCAGCGCACGTCGCCATGAGATCGGTGTGGCAAATCGCCTGCGCGCACTGCGAGCCGGCCTGCGCGCGTCCCGGCCAGCGCACGAGGAAGGGCACGCGATGGCCGCCGTCCCAGATGTCCGCCTTGTGGCCGCGAAATTGTGCGCTCGGATAATGCCCGGCCTTGGCCAACTCCGGCAGCTTTGCCGCGGGCGAGCAGCCGTTGTCGCTGGTGGCGATGACTAATGTGTTGCTGGCGATGCCCGCCTTCTCGGTCGCCGCGAGCACTTCGCCGATGGCCCAGTCGGTTTCCATCACGTAGTCGGCGTATGCATTGATGCCACTTTTGCCCTGCCATTCCGGCGACGGCACGATGGGCGTGTGCGGGGAGTTGAGCGCGAGGCAGAGGAAAAATGGACCGCCTGCCTTGCCGCGTTCGGTGATGTGATCCGCCGCACGCCGAGTGAGCTTCGGCAGCATGTCCACCGCCTCGACGTGTTCGATGACGCGGTCGTTCTCGAACAGCGATTTGATCGAACGCGCGTGGTGGATGCCGAAGTAATAGTCGAACCCGCGCGTGACCGGGCCATCCGCCGTGCGGGTGCCGATGGCGGCGACATTGCGGCCGGCTTCTGCGTCGGCGGCATTCTTCCCTGACTTGCGGTCCTTGTTCTCCTTCGCGTCGCCAATGTCAGCCAGGGTGAATCCAAGATGCCATTTCCCAATGCACGCCGTGTGATAGCCGTGCTGCTTCAGCAGCGCCGGCACAGTGAGCCGATCCGCCGCAATCAGCGGATCCACAAATCCATCGAGCACGCTCGCCTGCAGCCGCGTGCGCCACGCGCAGCGCCCCGTGAGCACGCCATAGCGCGTTGGCGTGCAGACGGACGAGCCGCTGTGCGCATCCGTGAAGGTCATCCCCTGCGCCGCGAGCCGGTCGAGGTTCGGCGTCTTGATCTTTCCGCGCTGCGGATTCAGGCACTGCACGTCGCCATAGCCGAGGTCATCGCAGAGGATGTAAACGATGTTTGGCGGCGCTGAAAGCGCCGTGGGACGGATGACCAGTGACGAGACGAGGAGGCAGAAGGTGATGAGGTGTTTCATGCATGGAGAGCCGGGGGTGTGCGCTCAGCGGTAGTCCGCGCCGGTGAGGCTGTGCAGCACAGACTGCTGCCAGTCGCGGAGCTGGGTTTCGAGTCCGTCGGCGATGGTGCCGTGCTTTGCGAGCACGTCGTTCTTCTCCGCGGGATCGGTTTTTAGATCGAAGAGTTCCCGCTTCGGTTTGCCGGCCTTCTGCTCGTGGATGACGAGTTTGAAGTCGCCATCGATGATCGCGCGCGGGCCGAGGTGGTCGGCGGCGGTGATCGTGGTGTGGCGGTTGTTCGTGAAATCGCGCGTGGCCTTGCCGCCGGCGAGTTTCACGAGCGGCGTGGTGCCGCGTTGCAGCTCGGGATCGATGTAGGGATCCGGCTTGGATTCGCCGCCCGCGAATTCCCAGAAGCAGAGCGGCTTCGGGCGCGCGGTCATTTTTCCGTCGAGCGCGGGCGAGAGATCGATGCCGTCGATCGGACGCGCGGGCAGCGGCTGTCCGGTGATGGCGCAGAGCGTGGGCAGCAGGTCGGTGGTGGTGGCGCGCACGGCGGTGCTGCGCGGCTGCGGGATGCGCGCGGGCCATTCGATGAGGCCGGGGACCATCGTGCCGCCCTCGTACACCTGGCCTTTCACGCCACGATGCGGGTGCGGGGAATCGAGTGAGCCATCGGCGGAGGTGCCGTTGTCGCCGCAGTAGAAGAGCAGGGTGTCCTCGCGGAGCCCCTGCTCGGCGAGATGGTTTCGGAGCGTGCCGATGGCGCGATCCATCGCGGTGATCTCGGCGTAGCGCTCGCGCAGGACTTCCCCCTGCGGGCGCGTGATGGGGCCGCCGGTTTCATTCGAGGTGAGCTTCACCTTCTTTGCCGGATACTTCACCGGCAGATCGTCGTAGAGCGCGAGGTCGGCGGGGAGTCCGCTGTAGGGTTCGTGCGGCGAGCCGAACCACACGACGGTGAAGAACGGTTTGCCGTCCTTCTTCGCGCGATCGATGAAACGGATCGCCTCCTGCACGACGACCGCGGAGCCTTCGCCCTGGATGACCTCGGGCGCGGCACCATTGCGCGAGAGCGACGGATTCATCTCGAAGAAATTGTCGTGCGACACCCATTCGTGGAATCCCATCGCGCCGGGGCTCGTCGGCGACGCGGCCTTCACCGGACCGAGGTGCCATTTGCCGAAATGCGCGCAGCGATAGCCCGCCTTGCCGAGAATCTGCGCGATGGTGATTTCCTCCGGGCGAAACGAGAAGCCGGGCGCGAAGGTGCCCATGCGATTCGGATGACGCCCCGTCATGAAGCTGGCGCGCGTCGGCGAACAGTTCGGATGCGCGGCGTAGAAAGTCTCGAAGCGAAAACCGGTCGCCGCCATTTCATCGAGCACCGGCGTCTTCACGTGCGGGTGTTTGTTGTAGCCGGTTTCTTCCCAGCCGTGGTCGTCGCCCATGAGCAGGACGATGTTCGGCTGCGCCGAGAATGACGGATGACGGATGACGAATGACGAAAGGATGAGGCAGAGGGTGAAGAGGTTTTTCATGCGGTGGGAGGGTGGGGCGGTTGCGGACGGGGAACGGTGCCGGTATTGAACACGATCGAGTCGCCTCTGGCGAGGAACTCGATGGCGGCAGAATTCGGGCGTGTGTGATTGAAAGCCGGTCCAAGATCCAGCCGAGCCGACGCGGAGAAAGTGGCACAGCCCGCCCGGCTGTGGGCCAGCGGGCGTGGCGGCACGCCTCCCGCGATGCTGCCGGTCACCGAACCCCACTGCGGGCAGGATGCCCACAGGCCCCACAGCCGGGACGGGCTGTGCCACATTCCGCGCCCGGCGCTGCCCTGGACCTGCTTTCCATCACCCTCAATTTGGCCGATGGGTGGGATCGCCGTTCCCGCGCCGAACTCACACCCTGCCGAATGCCTTGCGCAGAATGGCGAGGCTCTTCGGCACCGCGGTGTCGGCGGGTTCCTTGCCTTCCATTTCGAGCGAGACGTAGCCGCTGTAGCCGGCGTCGGCGAGGATGTGCGCAATGGCCGGGTAGTCGAGGTCGAGCGTGTACCAAAGGCCGCCGCCGAAGTAGGTCTTCGCCTGCACGAAGACGGTGCGCGGCGCGATGGCTTTCAGTTCGTCGTAGGGATCTTCGAGGAAATTTCCCGTGTCCATGAGCGCGCCGATGAAGGGGGAGTCGAACGGCTTCAGCAGCCGGTTCAGTCCCTCGGGGGAACGCGAGAGGCCCCAGTGATTTTCGAGCGCGAGGACGATGCCGAGATCCTCGGCGCGCGCAAGGCATTTGCCGAGGCAGTCGATGCTCCAGTCGAACGCCTCGTCCTCGGTGTGTCCGGCGAGCGAAGGTTCGATGCCGCGCTTTTTCATGAACTCATCGAAGTCCGTGATGGTGTTCCATCTTCCGGCATTGATGCGGATGCTGCCGGCGCCGAGTGCGTCGGCGATCTCGATGCACTTCAATGTGTGATTCACCGCGGCCTGGCGCGCCTTGGGATTC